>ENA-OUQK01000059-OUQK01000059.1-human-gut-metagenome-genome-assembly--contig:-NODE-59-length-91607-cov-18.888599_pt1 | contig 91607 bp, 83 predicted proteins | sample MGYA00237954_ERZ548842 | MGnify/ENA primary metagenome ERZ548842 (study PRJEB26490, sample SAMN05194704) | human gut metagenome | biome: terrestrial biome; feature: human-associated habitat; material... | reverse complement strand
TGCTGAGCTGCTTTCTTGTAATCAATTTCTAAGTTGTCCATAATATAAAAACTGTATTAAACTACTTTTATTGTAGCTTGACACAGTTTAGTTTACACTCTCAAAGCCCTCTTCCCAATGCAAGTTACACTGTCCGGAATGACTATGTTACTCAAAGATTCGCAAAATAGAAATGCTATACCTCCAATGCGAGTTACGCTATCAGGAATAACAATACTGGTTAAAGATTTACAGTATGCAAATGCCCCAATCCCAATGCAGGAAACACTGTCAGGAATGACATATGATGTCGTATTCTTATCTCTAAATGCGATAATTTTGCTTTTGTCCTTATTGAACAACACCTTATTATCATAAATAAAGTAAGGTGACAAACATTTCAGTTCACCATCCCACCTGCAAAATGGATTACCATTCAAGTTCACTACACTTTCAGGGATAACTATGCTACGTAAAGATTTGCAGTTCTCAAATGCACTAAATCCAATGCAGGAAACACTGCCAGGTATAACCAGGCGTGTCAAAGAAGAGCAACCACAAAACGCCATATCCCCTATGCTAGTAACACTATCAGGAATAACAAGACTACTCAAATATTCGCAACCACTAAAAGCGCTTTTCCCAATGCTAGTTACGCCATCAGGTATAACCAGGCTTGTCAAGGAACGGCAACCAATAAATTTACTCCAACGAAATGCCTCATCACAAATAACCTTTGTTCCTTTTCTGATAGAATAAGTACCATCAAGTTCTTGTGGAGCTTTCAATAGTTTTCTTCCATCTTTACTATATTTCACGCCCCATTCATCAACAAAAGCCTCCTTCAACTCTTCATCGGTAGCTTTGGTTGGTAAGTCTTCAATTGTTTGAAGCAAGTTAGGCTTTTCGCCAATAAACAACCTGAAAGAACATGTAGAAAGCTCCTTTCTCGCCAATGCAAGCATGAAAAGAGAGTAAAGGGTACAGAAATCCTTATCACACATCAATTCCTGCAGGGCAGATATTACCTTGCTATTTGAAGGATTGCGATAATCATTCTCTGAGTAGAGAAGTCTGTCTGAGGCACCATAGATATCTTACAGAGTAGATTTCATCGAGATAGCCTTTAATGACAAGGCGATGCTTGCCAAAGAAAAATCATCTATTGTTTCATCGAAATCATCCACAGTACGCAAAGGATGACTGAAATCCCTGGTACCGATAGTCGGAGATTGGCTGCCCTACATAGATGGCACATACATCCCGTCATAATCCACCAATGTAAGAGAACCATCGGGACGGACTATGATATTGTCCGGCTTAATGTCACCATGAGCAAAAGATTGAGTACGGAGCCAAGCAGCCATTTTGCCAAAGCGATAACAAAGCATTGACATGGCATATTGGTTACAATAGTTTGATGAGATGTAAGTTTCCATCGTCTCCCCTTCTACCCAATCCATCAACAATACAGGAAATTCATCCTCCTCGCATTGACTGTCAACGAAGAGTTCCTTCTCCATATACTTTACTGATGTAATGTATGGAGAATCTAACAAATCCAGTTCGTCTGCAATCTGACGATAGGCATCAGCTCGCCCCTCCTGTTCTTCCGTAAAACACTTCAGGGCATAATATTTCCCGCTACTCTTGTCCTGCATCTTAAACACCACGGCAAAAGCACCACTACTGCGATATGGCTCTCCGTGATCATCTAACACTGGTACCAAATGAGCCAATTTATCAAGATTACTACTTGCATCTTGTATGGCTCTAACATATTCTGATATTAAAGGATACTGCATATTTTATTGTTCAAAGTAATGCTTATAAGTATCAAGAAAACTCATTTCTGAAATATATGTATCTCCATAGTTAATTTCATTATGCTTCTCGCTTAAATCAAACGGAATCAAATCTAATTTTTCAGAAAGCACCTCTATTATTGTATTCAAACAACATTTTTCACTTATAATAGTATCCTTCAACAACAATTTACCTAACGTTGTATTCTTAAATTTTCCATATTTTCCAACAAGCATTCTTAGCTTAATCAAGAAAACTTCATTTGACGAAAGCAATGCTATAAAATGCTTAGCGTACCTTTCCCTACTATCTTCATTAAATTGTTCGTCCGAATCAATATAAGTAGCGATTCGTTCAATATACCGAAAATATGAAAGGAAAGATTTTCCCTTTTCATGAATATCCACAAACAGCATCATTATAGCCTTTATTTTTAGAATATCGAGTTTTTCAATCTGAACATTCAAGACAAAATGAGCTTTATACTCATCAACGAATTGCTCAATCTCTTTTTCGATTGTTTCTGTACGGATTTCACGAAACGTTCTTAGCATATCAAAAAAGATAGCATCAAACTGGTTCCTTGATATTTTATCATCTTGCTTTTTAAAGATTATCCACATTAATATTGCAGCTATACAACTTGCAACACCGCTAGTCCAACTGCCCCACATAGTCCAATTTGCAAATTTGAAAATTGACATAACAGAAGTTATACAGAATGGAATAGGGAGAAATATGAAATTACCCCTACACTACATATCCATTTTATACTTGTAGTTTTCATTGTAACAATTTTATAGTGTTAAAAATATTATAAATATCTCCAAAGATACTAGAAGACTCACTCTAACTGAGTCATCTCATCCCATGAAAAGAGCATCCTTTCTCCTTTTTGTTTCTCTATACTCACCTTATCTGCAATGAATTTCTTTTTTTGAGAAACATCATTAGAGTTATAAGATAAATTCTTCCTTATATAAGGACCACGCAAATAATAATCATAAATTCTTTCCATAACTTTTTAATTTTGCGGACTCCAAAACTATTTTGGTTTATCCTGATGCAAAGTTACATAAACCTCAGCTAACATAATTAGCGCAACTAGTTTTTTAAGATTATTTGTATGCAGAGTAAGACCACTTAGCCTTTACACCTTTTACAGCACTCGCATCTTTCCCATCTGCAACTTCAGTTAGTCCATGAACCTTAATTCTATTTATTAGAAGAATAAGGAACAATTACATTCGACTTTATATAGACTTGCATATCATCTTTTGACAGGAGATTTCCACCTGGATCTAAAACAGCAAGAATTATTGGACGTAAATCCCATTCTGTCTCTCTGTCTTTACCAGGAAATGTTCTATAATTGCATTTTTCCATTGCAGAAACAATGAAATACATATTCTTATCTCTCTGAATAAATATATTTGTATCTTTTTCTGCAACAAAAACCTTATAAAAGTGATCTTCAAAATTTTCATTAACTATATAGTAGTCATAATTCTTTTCAAACAGATTACGACCTCTAAAGATAGCAAGTCCCTGGTAAAAGGGTTCTAATTCACCTACACTATACGAATATTCGTAATCTATCATTTCATAACGGATATTCCTAATTCTTGTTTTTATTATATATTTTTTCATCATTTATCAATTTTAACGTATCCATTACAGACCTGATACCTCTTCCGATATTTTATCCGAGCTCTAGTGCTGCAGCATCTTTAGTGCCTCAAGTTCATACCCTATTATAAATATGCAACACAAGGATCATTAGGATTGTTATCCTTATATTCCTTTATCTTTTGTTTAAAAGCATGTTCACCTTGTTTATAATAATATATGCAAAAACAAGTAGATGTAATAGCAAATATTAAAGAGAGTACGCTTCCAAGCCAATCTCTTAATCCCAAACAAGCATCTGCTGCTAGAACATAAAGAAGAAAGCCTAAAACACCAAAGATTATAGCCTTTGTCTTTTTGGAATCTTGGTATTTTATTTGTATCTCGGCTTTTATTTTCTCTGCCCTTTCGCGATATGCTTCTTGTTTAGCTTTTTCTGCAAGTTTATTGTCTTTATTCTGTTGTTCAATCTGCTTCTGCTTTTCCTTATCTAGTTTATCCACTAAATATGTATTTAGTTCTTCCAAAGTTTTTGGAGCAAACAACGCTTTATTGTTTTCATCTATCATAAAAGCGTATCTATCCGTACCATCCAACTGGAAGGCTAGGATGTTTTCGTCAACAAATGCCGTACGAAGCATCACAAAGCTATTATCTTCACCATTGATAAGAATTGACTTGTTTGCAGGTATATATTTCCAAGTCTTTACAGAACCAATGCCGTTCGTTGTTATCAATACGGTTCCATCCTCTTGAAAGATATACACTTGCTTTTCGCCTTCATCATTAAAAACAATCCACGCTTTGTTGGAAAGTACAGCTTTCGCATCAAGGCTCTCCGAGAACCTTCTATAGCGATTTAATGTCTCAAACAAATATGTCTTCATAACCATTTACTATAGTTACTCTTGCTTAATATATTAGGCAAGTATACTTACTAGAAATTAAAGTTTCATAGAATATCATTATTTATCACATACAGCTCTAACTGGAAGCATTTTATATCTTTCTATAGAACTTACCATTGCACTATTTCCAACAAAATACATATTATCATTATATGTTTCACCCACAAATAAACATGCAGCTTCATTATCGTCATTATAAGAATAACAATTATTGAAATACAACTGCCCTGTATATAGATATACATCATACTTGTTATCTTTTAAAACCCAATTTCCAGCAGTTCCATCCACAAAGCCAGCCGATGGCAATATTATGAATTTATTATTCGGTCCAATTACTTTAGCAACCTTTTTGTCATTAAATTCTGTTAGAATAATCTTACATTTTGTAATCAGCTCCCTGCATTCTCTTTTTGTAGGCATACGCCATTTGCCTCCCCAATTGACTTTTGCTATATCGTATTTTGTACCAGAAATAAAAAGCGGTGGGCACGTTTCTATATCACGTTCAGGAAAACGACAATTTAAATCTCTAACCAATTCCTTTTCATCAAAGACATCTTGCCCTGTAGGTTCTCCCCACCCATAATAATTACCTGATTCTTCTGGATTGTTTGCACCAACATTACAAGAAGCCCATTGCACACTTAGCCCTAAATCAACCGCTTTTCGATTTTTGATTTCTGTTGTATATAATCTTGGATGCTTTTTCCAATATTCTATATAATTGTATATTACATTTCCAATAAAAAACAAAAATAGGATTACTCCAAAAGCTATAAAACCTATAAACAAATACTTATCATTACGCTTTTGTATGAGCTTATCACGTTTTATTTGTCTTTCTTTTCTAATTTTTATCTCCTGATTATATTTCTCACGTTGTAATTCTGACAATATATCTATATCGCATTTTTTTACAAGATACCATTGTATCTTTTCATACGAAACATCTTGTAAACTATTAGATTTCGTATTAATCAAAAAACAAAAACAATTTGTGCTATCTATATTTAACACAATTATATCTGTATTGAAAAAAAGAATATTAAACAAGATTTTTTCTTTTTTAGTATCCAACATAAGAGAAAAATTAACAGGAAAAAATTGCCACTTTGCATATTGCGACTTCCCGTTAAAGGATATCAATACATTGTCTTTATCAACAAAGATAAATTTTTCTATTTCATCCTTGTCTTCATTAAAAACCATCCATTCAGAATTTTGCACAAAAGAAACAAAATCCTTTTTATTGGCTATAGACTTTAAACGTCTAAACTCATTTATTATATAAGTCTTCATAATTGTACATTTCACTGAATTAATAAAAAAGTAACCCCAAACTATGCTTCGCATCGGCTATATTACGATAAGCCTCAGCTCTACCTTCTTGTTCTTCAGTAAAGCACTTTAAGGCATAGCATATCCCCATCTGTTCATCTTTCATCTTGAACACGACAGCAAAGGCACCACTACTACGATATGGTTCACCATGATCATCTAGCACTGGTTCCAAATGAGCCAACTTATCAAGATTACTATTTGCATTTTGTATGGCTCTAACATATTCTGATATCAAAGAATATTGCATTGACTTTCTCTGTTAATTGTTTTGCCCTCAAAGGTACAAAAGACTTGCGATACAACCAAACCTTTAGCAATTTTTTTACCTAATTTAATATAGTGTGCTATTTTGTACCATCCGGTACTTCTTTATCCATGTCTTCAAGAACCTGAGAGTAACAATCTCTTTCTCTGCCTTTCCCTGACGGATGTAGTACACCAAGCTAATTCCAATCAATACCGATATAAAAGGAAGCATCATATCTATAACTTTTTAAATTAATACTTTTTGAAGGTACAAAGTTAGCGCTTTTCTTGCATAAAAGGTTCCTTATGGAGAAAAATCTTATCTCCACAAGCCTTGTGGAGCCTAAACATTTGTAACATCTACCACCATTTATTATTTTTGCAGCCAAAATAACAATAAAAATAATAGGAATATGGAAAGACTCTTTTTTTTCGTGATTGCCGTTGCGTTAGCATTCGGCGTTGGTTGCCTGGGAAGAAACAGAAAGATTGGTTTCGGATGGGCTTTTGGTATCTCACTCATCAATGTGGTGATTGGTCTCATTGTCGTATTGTGCTCTAAGAAGAAAACGCCAAATGAGCTTGAAAAGAAGAACTAAGTTGAAGATTTGGGGATGGGCATGTATTCTGATTGGAGTAATTGGCTTTATCAGTATCATTATGCGTGGCAACCCAAACCTCGGACCGAGCGTTTGGGTTGCCATAGGAGTTTATTTGTTATACAGGAAGAATACCTAAGAAAATTCACTTCCACTCCACAAGCTTTCTATCCAATGGTATCTTCTTGGGTTCGCCACGATTGCCATCAATGAAATAACTCCCGGCTAGACTTTCATCAAACTGGAGAGTGAAGGCTTGGCGGATACGGGCACATTTCTCATTGATAGAATTAGACAACGGATTCGTCAGGGCTTCAATGCTCTGGCGAATCTTCTCTTCTGAAAGATGAGCCCCATTGTTGTTCGATTTCTTGCGAATATCCACATAGATATCATATAGCTCTTCCCTATAATCCGACAGACATTTGAAAAGGATTCCCTCCTCATGACGCAAAAAGAGAATATACACCGCTTTTACCAATGGCTCCATCTTAATAGTCATATCATGATAGTCGGGCAGTATGATATCGTAATTCTCCGTGATGACCATTCTACTCAGATTCTTGGGTGGAAAGAGATACTGCTTCAGCACCCAATCGCTTACCCCACCAAGGCGTAAGTCCTGTACCTGTCGGTACACCTCCTTCATCTTCTGCCTGATATCATAGCTGAATGTTTCATCTGCCGGAATCGGTGTCGGATCAAATATACTGTATGGAAAATCATCGACAGAGCTGAACATTACATTGCAATCCGGCAACTTATCATACGCAGCCTGCATCAATGGCATAAAATCCTCATCTTCCTCTATAGACAAAGAATAGGAATTGACATAATATATGCCATCCTCCTCATGGTCTAGCTGTAAGATGCTAGGATGTAATTTCTCCTTATTCTTTTCTTCTACCAATTGCGACAACAACAAATCGGAAGGAACAGAGATGTTCAAATCCTCTTTATTCATCGCAGGATAGCTGTAGAGAGCTGTCTTCCTGATATGAGGACCCAGAAATGGGAAATAATTAAAATGAATTGACTTGCTGATAAACAAGTTGTTGATATCCAGGAGATGGTTGATGATGGAAAGGTTCAACTTTTCATCATACCCATTCTCTACAAAGAATACCTCGCCATGTAGGCGTGTTGGGAAGTCGCGAAACTTCAATACCTTTTTTCTTCCAATCTTTCCGGTCATTGCTTACCTATTATTATATGGTTGAGTACAAATTTGTCAATATCAGATCTATCTTCTTCTGCATTTATCGAATAGCTAAACACCGAACATGGCAAAAAGAACAAAAAAGACTCACCCTGAGCGCGCTGTTCTAAAGGGAAGCGGGGGGGGAGTATGTTGTTACAAAGGTACAAATGTTATTCGAAACAACAAAACTTTTAGCAAAAAAGTTTCGAAAAAAGTTGTGTGAGGGGACACAATCGTAAAAAGGAGAGCTATTTGCGGAACATGATTCTTCCAACAAAAGGGATGAGGCTATAATGATATTTAGAAGGAAGTACGCAAGCGATAAAGAACCAACAATTACACGCACGTATAAATCTTTTTTCTCGAAAAAAGTATCAAAGCCTCATTTTTCGATGTAGAATAAGACATATACCTTTAATACACAGAACTTTATCACGAATGAGACTTCTCTAAAAATGAAGGGAGAAGTATCATCGAAGTATCATAAATTAGCGAGAAGTATCATGATTTCTTGCTTGCATCGAAAAAAAAGCTTTATGAAGTGATAATAATAGCATTTATAAGGCAATAAACAGGATGTTTTTGCGTTTAGTAAAACAGAATGTTTTATTCTTAATACTTAAGAACCATGAATGAAAAGGAATTATTGAAAAAGGCTTTTGAGTACGGAAACGTACCTAGCAACATCACCTACTGTTTCACCGAACCATGTCCGATGAAAAACAAATGTATCCACTATCTATCTGCACTCTACAAAAACGAGAAGACTGATAGAGGGGATGCCATTTTCCCAAATGCCCTGAAAAACGGGAATTGCAAATACTTCGCTCCGCTGCGTGTCGTGAAAATGGCATGGGGATTCGACAAACTCTTTGCCGAAATGAAAGTGAAAGACGCTCCTGCACTGCGCACCGAAATGAGAGACTACCTCGGCAGCAAAGGACAATATTACCGTTACAAACTGGGACAACTGAAACTCCTGCCGGAACAACAGGTATATATCAAACAGCTCTTCGCCAGATACGGATATAAAGATGTTGAATTCGATCATTTCTCAGAAGAGATTGATTTCACTAAAAGCTAATCTTTTTCTCTGTCCTCCAGATGTTCCAGCCATGCCATTTAAGCGGTCCCACAGAGAACACGTGACGGGCTACCGGTGAACACGTGACGGGCTACTGGAGAACAAGCGACGGGCAGCCATTGCCCGTACAATGGGAAACGAGTGCCCAATTTACCAACCAAACTTTGGGCAACGCAAGAAAGAGTTTATAGTTAACAGTTTATAGTTAATAGCTAATAGATTGACAATTAACCATCTTAATAAATATATTCAATGAAGGTAACAATCGTTCATACAAACAACAAGAAGCAGCTCCTCGTCAGCACAAAGACGATGGAGAAGTTGCTGCAACGTATCGCAAAAGATGACAGCAGGCTTACTGTTACCCATTTCCGCGAATACGTGACCTATATGGAAAGCGGCTACGAATATTACAAGGATATGCCAACATGGATGCACATCTACCCCGCTGCTGAATTCGCCAAAGACGAAAACAACAACCTGAAGATGAAGGCGTGCAACGGTATCCTGATGCTGAAATTCGGAAACATTACGGATGTGGACGGCGTGGAGGGCGTGAAGCGCTCGGTTGCCATGCTGCCTTCTACCTTTGCTGCGCTGGAAGGTGCTGATGGTAAGTCGGTTATCGTATTGGTGAAATTCAGCAATAAAGATGATTTGCTGCCTGCTGAGGAGGCGGATGCCGAACGACTGTACCGCATCGCTTACCAGCAGATTCTGCCTGTATATCAGGCGATTGCCAAGGCTTCGGTGCTCACAGACGGCCCGAAGCCTTCTATAGAAGCGGGCTCAAACCTGTCTTTTGAGCCTTCGATGCACAACAGTTTTATGATGACGCTCGATGCGAAACCTTATTTCAACAGTAAGGCGGTGGCGATGAAAATTGACAGCAACATGCACCCTCAGAACCAGGCTTTCAACACGGAAGATAATCAGCAGATGATTCCTGGTTCCGATACTTCGGAAGAAGAAAAGAAAGTTGACAAGAACAGCGTTCGCGAGAATATCATGAGCATGATGCAGCTGCTGAAAAGTAAATATAACTTCAGATACAACACGGTGATGAAATTCGTGGAATACATGCCGAAGGAGAAGGGTTGGTATGGTTTCCAGCCCGTAGATCCGAGAGTGCAGAAGCGCATGACGCTGGAGGTGCAGCTCGCAGACATCCGAGTAAGCATCAAGGATGTCAGGAATTTTCTGGAGTCTGATTATATCAAGAATTATAATCCGATAGATGAATATCTCTTCCAATGCTACGACAAATGGGACGGGAAGGACCATATACGTGCCTTGGCTCGTACGGTTCCTACCAACAATCCTTACTGGGCAGACTGGTTCTACACCTGGTTTCTGGGCATGGTTGACCAGTGGCGCGGCTTTACCCATCGCCAGTATGGCAACTCGGTGGCTCCGCTTCTGATTTCCAAGCAGGGTTACAACAAGAGTACTTTCTGTCGCCGGCTGTTACCGCCGGAACTGCAGTGGGGATATAACGATAATCTGATTCTGTCAGAAAAACGTCAGGTTTATCAGGCGATGGCGCAGTTTATGGTTATCAATCTCGATGAGTTCAACCAGATTTCTCCACAGATGCAGCAGGGATTCCTGAAGAACCTCATCCAGTTGCCTACGCTGAAATACAAGCCTCCGTATGGTAGTCATGTCATGGAATTTCCTCGTCTCGCCTCGTTCATCGCCACGAGCAACATCACGGATATTCTCACCGATCCATCCGGCAACCGAAGATTCATCGGTGTGGAACTGACGGGACCGATCGATGTGAGTGTGCGTCCGAACTATCAGCAACTTTTCGCCCAGGCGCTGACTGCTTTGCACAATGGCGAGAAGAGTTATTTTGATGCGGAACAGGTGAAGTTGATCATGAAGAACAACTGCCAGTTTGAGGTGGCTGAGCCGATAGACCAGTATTTCCAACTCTATTTCGAGTTGGTTGAGAATGAGAAAGAGGGTGAATATCTGACTGCTGCCGAGATTTTCGACTATCTGAAAAAGCAGATAGGTTCATCGCTCAAGGTGAACAGTTTGATGGGATTCGGCAGAAAACTGGCGAATATGAGTGAGTTAAAACATAAAAGATTTGCAGATGGAATGAAGTATCTTGTAAAGAAAAAGTGAAATAATGATACTTCTATGATACTTTAATGAGACTTCTCGGCACCAAAACCGAGAAGTCTCATTCTCTTTTATCTTATTATCTATCAAGTCTTTAAGCCGATATTTTCAATAGAAAATGAGACTTTGAGACTTTTTTCTCAAAAAAAACTTTTCCACGTAAGAGAAAACTATTATCCTTTAGATAGCATAAAGGAAGGTACGGATGAACCAGTAGCAAACGATACCTGCGATGTAACCTACGAAAGCAATCCAGGAGATGTGCTTCATATACCAGCCGAAGGTAATCTTCTCCAAGCCCATTACTACCACACCAGCGGCACTACCGATAATCAGCATTGAACCACCTACTCCGGCACAGTAGGCGAGCAACTGCCAGAAGACGCCATCCACAGCCATATCACCAGCGGCTGCCACAGGATACATTCCCATACATCCGGCTACCAGAGGCACATTATCAACAATACTTGAAAGCACACCGATGATACCAGTAACCAGGTAGTGGTTGCCATCGAATACGACGTTCAAGCCCTGACCCAAAGCAGTCAATACACCAATCTCAGCCAGGCAAGATACTGCCATCAGGATACCGAGGAAGAAGAGGATGGTACTCATATCAACACGAGAAAGCAACTTGGTTACTCGCTTCTGAGTGCCCTCGGCATCAGCTCCACGATGCAAACCGCGATAGAAAACTTCGGTAGCAGTCCAGAGAACGCCCAATACCAGAAGGATTCCTACGAATGGAGGCAAGTGGGTGATACTCTTGAAGATAGGAACGAAGATCAAGCCGCCTACTCCCAACCAGAACACTGCCTTGCGCTGACCTTCGGTGAAATCGCTGACCGATGCATTCTGCTGGGCAGAAACCTCAGGCATCACGAGTTCGCCCTTCAACATGGTCTGAAGGATGAGGGCTGGAATCACCATGGAAACCACAGACGGGATGAAGATTTCGGCGATAACGCCGGCTGCAGTAATCAGTCCCTTGTTCCAGAGCATGATGGTGGTAACGTCGCCGATTGGAGAGAAAGCACCACCCGAATTGGCTGCGATGATGACGAGGGATGCATAAACCATGCGGTCCTTGTGGTCGGTGACGAGCTTTCGGAGAATCATGATCATCACGATACTGGTGGTCAGATTGTCGAGGATGGCAGAGAGGAAGAAGGTAAGGATAGCGATACGCCAGAGAAGCGCACGTTTCGACTTGGTCTTCATCACCTTGCGAACCCAGTTGAATCCACCGTTCTGGTCAACGATTTCCACGATGGTCATCGCACCCATCAGGAAGAAGAGTGTTGTGGCAGTATCGCCCAGATGTTCCTGGATGATTCCGGTCACTTTCTCCACCATTCCAGCAGCGCCGCCTGTATAATCAGGGTGCATCAACTGGAGATACTGCATTGGATCCATCATGTAGAGGGTCCAACAACCTACCAACATCAACAGGGCTATCGCAGCCTTGTTTACCTTAGTCAAGCTTTCGGTAGCTATGAGTGCATAGCCGAGCACGAAAACGACAATAATAGAAATTGTAAGTGTAGTCATTACTTTTTATTTATTATTAGATATTCTTTTTTCCTTTATGTATGATTTGGTACTCACAATTGCCAAACGGCTGCAAAGATACAAAAAGAAAAGCAATAACCACACGATTCCTTATTATAATTGTATGTAATCGTTTACTTACTTACGGTTTTAACCTAATAATAACAGATTTTCTTTGCGCATCTAACTGATTATTCTTACTTTTGCACATCATTAAGTATTCTTTTTAAAGCATCACCAATATGAATCATCATTATATGAAATATCTGTTTGTGCTTCTCCTCTTCCTCCCAACTTGCCTCATGGCGCAGAACAAGGAAGAGAAGATGCCTGGACATATCACAAAAATACAGAAACTGGAGGATGTGAACGTAACAGGGAACCGTCCTCACTTCATCAGACTCAAGGGATATTATCGCAGTTACCAGACCAACGACTCTGTAATGAAATACTTCAACGACGGCATCGTGGAGTATTACATCAACCTGAAGAATGGAAAGACGGATCTCAATGCCTATTCCAAAAGAAATCTTCACAACAGCCGACTCGTTTCCGAAGACAAAAAGCGAGCATTCATGGTCAGCGACAAAGGAACCTTCCGACCTTGGCCGGAAGAGAAGACACTTATTGAGCAATATCGAAAGAAATATCAGCTGAAAGATTCACTGGGCTCCCAACTCGTCCTGCTCAATCAGCAGACAATAGGCAGTATTCAAACGGACAGCAGCCGGAATATCTGTCAGATAGAAATCAACCAGCTTCCTACCTACAAGAATCTGACACACCAGCTTTTCGGTTATACCCAGACAGATATCTACGACCATGTGGTGGAAACCTACCAGATAAGTCCTGAAGATTACTATTCCTTCAAGGACCTGCTCTTCCAAAAAACTGACAACAGCTATCTTTTCTCTCATAAGAAAGACAAGCAGCAGCAACTCATCCATGTGATTACCGAACTATATATCACGGAAAAGGAGTATGTAGAAAAGAAGCAATCCATCAAACCGGATTCTTCTACTCCCAAAGAATCAGCTGCCGCCATTACCGATTTCTGCATCAGAAACAAGATACCTTCCTTGCCTGAAGCAACAGAGCAGGAGATGCAGCAGTTGACTCCCTATAATCCTGCAAACATGAAAGAGATAAAGGAGTAAGGAAACTATACAAAAAAATCCGAAACAGATAGCTGACAACGCTTCTGTTTCGGATTATCTTTTCGTATTCTTTCTTAAAATCCATGCGGATTCTGATATTTAATAAAGCTAGCAATAATCATGTTCACAGGTTACTTAGCCACCTTGAATACGGCGGCACTAATGCCTGAAGCCTTGATAGCATCGGTCTTCTTGCCTGATTTATATACAACCTTGCCTGTAGAAAGAACAGAAACTGCCTTGCCACCTACAGAGCTGATGTTGAGAGAGGCAGCCTTGGCACCAGGATTCACGACAACAACATACTTCTCATCACCCAAAGTGCGCTCATATACCATCGGATATTCCTGACCCTTCTGGTTCAGGAGCTTCCAATCTCCCTCATTGTCAAGAGCCTTGACTGAATGACGCAAAGCGGTCAGCTTACGGGTATATGACAACAGAGAATTCTGATCTCCCTGCTGAGCCTCAACGGTCAACTTTCCGTTTTCCGTATCTACAGGGAAGTAAAGCTTATCAGGCGCACTCGTTGAGAAGCCGGCATTCTTGCCCTTGGTCCACTGCATCGGAGTACGGGTACCAGAGCGCTCATTGCTACCCTCCTTGTTTGGGAGATTCATCTGATACTTCATACCAATCTCATCACCATAATAGATAAATGGAACACCTGGCATGGTGAGGAAGAAGGTCATCGCCACCTTCAGCTGGTCTGGCGTGTTGCGGGTACCGATGTTAGGACGCTGGTAATCGTGGTTGGCAGATGGAACAGCGATGTAGCCGAGATTCTTGGTGGCATTATATGCCTTGGTAAAGTTCTCGCTAAATTCCTTAAGCGAACCCTTGCCCTGCTTGTCGAAATAGCAGTTCTGATAGCTCTGCTCCCATTTGCCCCATGGAGTCTTGCGGTCGAAGAACAGAGAGGCATAGCCCTTAAGACCGAAATGGATGTAGAAATCGATGTTGAAGCCGGCAGGAATGGCTTGCTGCGGATTAGCCCACTCTGAAATCAGGACGGTCTCAGGATAGTACTTGTCCTTCCATGCACGCATCTCATTCCAGAGTTTGGAAACCTCCTTTTTGTCAGGGTCGTTCTTGATGAGCGATGACGCCATATCAACACGGAATCCATCCACACCCTTATCAAACCAGAAAGCCATGATGTTACGTATTTCCCTGCGAACAGCCTGTGGTCCAGGCGCATCTACGCTCTGCTCCCAAGGATGATTTGGGTCTGGATGAGCAAAGCCATAGTTCAAGGCTGGCTGGCACTCGAAGAAATTCTTCTCATAATACTTGGCACGAGGAGCATTCGCCTCCACATATCTGCCTCGGGTACTAGACTCCGGACTTGCCTCCTGATGACGGGCTTCTATTTCTTTCTTCTCGCTCTCAGGAATATCGTTCATCCATATATAATAGTCGCTGTAACGCTGGTTAGGATCTTTCTCGGAAGACTCCTTAAACCAGGCACACTTGGTGCTGGAATGTCCTGCCACCAGGTCGAGACAAACCTTCATGCCACGCTTATGGGCCTCATTGACCAATGTAACCAAATCGGTATTGGTACCGAATCGAGGATCCACCTTATAGAAGTCGATGACATCATAGCCACCATCAAACCATCCCGACTCAAAGATCGGATTGAGCCAGAGGGCATTCACACCCAGCGACTTGATGTAATCCAACTTGGAAGTGATACCCGGCAAATCGCCAATACCATTGCCATCAGTATCCATATAGGAAGATGGATAAATCTGATAGAAAAGTGCATCACTCAACCAAGCCGGTCCCTTCTTCTGTTCTGCCTGAACAGAAAGTGTGGTTGCCGCCAAGGCAGCAACCAACAACATTTTATTCATTCTTTTCATGAGCATCATTATTAATTCAAGAAAAATTTCTCTCATAACAACTTAAAATCCTGCATTTTATTGCGCAAGAAGGCTAATTGCGAATCCGCCACCTGCAACGGAGTTCAACTTCAAGACAGACTTGCTGGTTACAGTCTTCTTGGTGATGACATAAGCCTGAGGATTGGTCTTGTAGTTGGCATTCTTTGCATCCTGATAGATGGTAGCCACATACTTCTTGCCCTTGTCGAGGAAATCGAGCTTTACGGTAGACTGATGAGCCTTCATGCCCGTAACGCCACCGACAAACCAGTTATCAGAACCCTTTGCCTTGCGGGCTGCGGTGATATATTCCATTGGTTCAGCCTCCAGATAGATAGACTTGTCCCAATCTACAGCCACATCCTTGATAAACTGGAAGGCATCCATATGCTTCTCGTAATTCTCCGGGAAATCGGCAGCCATCTGCAATGGACTGTACATCGTTACATAAAGTGCCAACTGACCGCAGATGGTAGAGTTGCAATGAGAACCATTGGCGCAATCCATTTCAAAGATACCCGGTGTATAATCCATCGGACCACCCTGCAGACGGGTGAAAGGCAAGATGGCGGTATGTCCCGGTTTGGTTCCTCCGAAAGCCTGATATTCTGTACCGCGAGCACTCTCGTTGCCAATCAGGTTAGGATAAGTGCGGCAGAGACCGGTAGGACGCACAGCCTCATGGGCATTTACCATGATGTGATAATCGGCAGCACGAGTTACGGCATGCTGATAGTGATTGATTTCCAACTGACTGTAGTGATGCTCGCCACGAGGAATGATGTTGCCTACATAACCGCTCTTCACTGCATCGTAGCCATAATCCTTCATCAACTGGTAAGCTCTGTCCATATACTTCTCATAGTTCATTACAGAAGAAGAGGTCTCATGATGCATGATGAGCTTCACACCCTTGGAATGCGCATACTCATTGAGCGCCTTGATGTCGAAATCTGGATATGGAGTCAGGAAATCGAATACCTTTTCCTTCATATAACCACTCCAGTCTTCCCAACCGATGTTCCATCCTTCTACCAGGACTGCATCGAAACCATGGGCTGCAGCAAAGTCGATGTAACGGCGTACATTGGCATTGTTGGCAGAATGTTTGCCCGATGGCTTGGCATGTACATAGTCGGTTCCATCCAACTTCACGGTAGGATAATCATGGGTATAAGCCCACTCTCCCTTACCTGAAATCATCTCCCACCATACACCTACATACTTTACAGGATGAATCCAGGAGGTATCCTTGATCTTGCAAGGCTCATTGAGATTGAGAATCAGGTTAGAAGACAGCACCTTGCGGGCATCATCCGTAATGAGCATCGTACGCCAAGGGCTCTTGAACGGAGTCTGCACATATCCCTTCATTCCCTGTGCATCTGGAGTAAGCCAAGAGGTAAAGGTCATGGTCTTGTCATCCAGGTTCAGATGCATGGCTGGATAATCCACCAGAGCAGCCTCATGCAGATTGATGTAGATACCGTCATCTGTCTTCAACTGGAGTGAGGTCTGTACACCGGTATCCGAAAAGACGGTTTGTGAGAGATTGCTGCTGACAGCAGCATGCAGGGCTGGACGGATGCCCGACAGACGGGTCTTGGTATATTCATACTCCTGGGTATCGTAATCACCCGGAATCCACCAGGCGGTATGATTGCCCGTCATGGCAAATTCTGTACGCTCTTCCTTGATGGTAAAGTAGTTGAGACTGCCTTTCTGAGGGAACTCATAGCGCAATCCTACTCCATCGTCATAAACACGGAAGCGGACGTTCATATAACTGTCTGTAGAATTCTGTTTCAACTCTACCAGCATATCATTATAATGATTGCGGATTGACTTGTTCTCTCCCCAAACAGGAGTCCAGGTCTCGTCGAAAGTGGAAGTTTTCTCATCGATAACACTAAAATCGGCAAGCAGGTCCTTGCCATCCTTACCGCCCTTGGCGAGTTTGTAACCCAGACGGCTAGGCTTGATGATGGTCTTGCCCTGATAGGTCACACTATAGGTAGGCACAGTGCCATCCAAAGTGAAGTTCACCTTGATTTGTCCGTTAGGAGAAGTGATGTCTCCTGCATCTGCTGAGATGCCAAAAGCCATCAGAAGGCTTGCGAGCAAAAAGAGTTTTTTCATATTATTCTTCATTTTTAGTTTATGATTGACTACTTAGTATAACCAGGATTCTGGCCGAGTTTCTTGTTCAAGTTGAGCACGGCATAAGGGATAGGATAAACCATGGTATAGCCCTGCGTATCATCATTGTAATCACCTGCAGAAGCATTGTGGGTCACACCCTTGAAGCGGTCAGCAGTAGGCTCTGTAAAGGTACAGAATCTGATCTGGTCTTGGCGGCGTACTCCCTCCCAAGCCAGTTCCAGCATACGTTCATCCAGAATGTCATTGAGCGTAAGTTCTGTACGAGGTGTAGCAGCAACACGGCCACGAACCTCATTGACAATTGTGAGAGCCTCAGCCTTGTTACCCATACGATACTCAGCCTCAGCCTTCAGGAGCAAGGCATCGGCATAACGCCAAATTACCAAGTCGTTGTTGAAGCTATACTGCTGGGTAGTGGACTTGTCAAACTCATACTTCTTCATTCTGGCACCGGAACACTTCATGGCATGAGGGTCATCGGCAGCAGTGAAATCCACCTTTACAGCCAATGGCATATACTCCAGCGGCTTATCTGTAGCACCATCCTCTACAGCTTTTCCTGTCTCCTCCATATAATCCTTGTCGGTATAGAAGTTGAGTTTCAGACGAGGGTCAGGGTTAGCCGTTCCATAGCCATATACCAGCATCTGCTGCTTGGAAGAGCAGGCTCCATTCCAGCCCTGGTAACCGATGGCACCGCCATGGTTGTAATGCAGGGTGCGCACGATGTTGTAATCCTCTATCTTATAGTTGACACAGTCATTCGGGCGGGTCCAGATATTCTCCACGGAATTCTGGTTGGCTACGATGAAGTTGTCTGCATAGCTAGGCTGCAGGCGGTAACCCCAACTGGCAATCTGATCAGCACAATAGACTGCTGTTTCCCACGCATTGCGAGTTTCACCATCCAAAGTGATGTTTATATTTTTGCCCATTTCAGAAACCGTCTTTCCCTGCTCCTCGCTGGCAGTAGCCTTGCCGCTCTTGTCTGTTCCAACAAAGGCGCTGTAGCTGGTTGGAGTGGTATCATCGATGGTATAGACCGGTGCATTGATGGCACACTTAGCCATACACATATATGCCACAGCCTTGGTGATACGGCCATAATATTCACCCTCGTTCTGACTCTTACTGTCTGAAAGATGAGGAATGCATTCAGCCAATTCAGAAGTAACAAACTTGAAGACATCAGAGCGGTTGGACTGATTCACCTCGTTAGCACTCACCTCAGAAGAAACAACCAATGGCACCTGTCCGAAGAGATCCATCACATAGTAATAATAGACAGCACGAAGGGCTCTCAATTCATATACATATTCAGCATACTCCGGATGTTCACCCAGGTACTTGTTGAGTCGGTCGATAGAAGAATTGGCAAGACCGATGACACGATACAGGTTGTTCCACACATCGTTATACTTGCTTACAGACGACTCAAAGTTGTGAAGGAAAATGTTCTGCCAGGCTCCACCATCTACCCAGTCACCCTGGCGACCAGGAATCATACTGGCATCAGAAGAGAACTCCTGGAAGGTATGCACAGAGCCACCATCACTTCCATACAATCCATTGCCGATGGAAGAATATACGTTAGCCACTGTGTTTACATATACCAGCTTAGGGGTGCTGAAAGCCTCCTCCTCAGAAAACTTGCTTCGTGGAGTCTCATCCAGTGAGCAACTAGCCAGTAATATCGATGAAAGAAGCATTGAGCCTATAATATATTGTTTCATAACTGTAATCCTTTATATATTAATAATGTAATTCTTAATTAGAACTTGTTATCTATTCTATGTGAAAACATTTAGAAATTCACTGAGAGCGACAAAGTATAAGTACGGCTCAGAGGATAGATGTTCTTGTCGTCAACACCCAGATTGCCACCACTGATGGTTGCAGAGTTGATCATTGGTGTCAAGCCCTTGTAACCTGTGAGGGTACAGATATTGTTGACAGACAATGCAAGGTGAATGTTGTTGATGAACTTCCACTTGAGCATATCCTTGGTGAAGGTGTATCCCAGAGAAGCGTACTCGAAGTTCATATAGTCCCCCTTTTCCAGCCAGTAATCAGAAATCTGAACATCATGGATTCCCTTGCCGTTATTGAGATGCTGTGCACCGCTCAGGATATTATAGGTTGGGAAATTACTCATATTGTTCAAGGTCATGGAGGTAGCATTGTAAATCTTATGACCGAAAGCACCGTTAAACTGCATAGTCAGATCCCAGTTCTTGTACTTGAAGCCCATATCCCAACCGAGGAAGTACTTAGGGATTGCCTGTCCGCAAACCTTGCGGTCGCCACTGTCACCCGTATCAATGGTACCATTATCATCAAGGTCTTCGATGATATACTGTCCCTTCTCATCGATACCTGTGCAGTGAGGCAGATAGAATACACCTACAGGCTGTCCCTCAATGAGATAGGTTACGCCATTATTATGTACCAGACCTGCCGCACCTACGGTGGCAACAGAGATATGCTCGCTCGTTGTCATAGGCTGTCCCTTGTAGGTACCGCTCAACTTCTTCAGTTTGTTCTTCTGATAAGAGAAATTCAAACCGGAATTGAAGGTGAAGTCCTTTGTCTTGATGATGTCACCTCGAACAGCCAGTTCAAATCCCATATTAGTCATGGTACCCATATTAGCCAACAGACGGTCGTAAGTGAAAGGAGGTACCGGCACGGTATAGGTATAAAGCATATCTGATGTCTCAGAAGTGTACCAGTCGAAGGTTACGTTGAGACGCTGCTTGAACATCGACAGGTCGAAACCGGCATCAAATGTCTTCTTTACCTCCCACTTTAGATCAGGGTTGCTGTTAGAGGTAACCGCAAAAGTAGTACTTGTTGCGCCGTTGACGGTAGTTACACCATTTGGCTCCATCAGGGCGAGAGAAGTATAAGGATCGATAGCATCCTGATTACCGGTCACACCATATCCTGCACGAATCTTGAAATTGTCTATCTGCTTGATTTTCTTCATCCAAGGCTCATTGCTGATTACCCATGCCAAGGAAGCAGAAGGGAACCAGCCCCACTTCTGACCATTACCCAACTTAGAAGAACCATCGGTACGAACATTGACGGTAGCGATGTATTTGTCAGCCAGCATATAGTTGACACGAGCCATATAAGAGCTCAGGGTATATTCGGTGTAGTTAGACTGCAGATTACCCCAGCTCACATTGGCAGCAGCCTTCATGTTATTGAATTTGAAGTAGTTGGTATCAAATCCATGTGCCTCCTGTGAGTTCCAGTCGTAGGTATACTTCTGTCCCTCCATCAGAGCCAAGGCATCAATGTGATGCTTGCCGAAATCCTTGGAGAAATTCACCATGACGTTGCCCATATAGTCCTTGCGGTTGGTATTGGCGATATAAGCCCATCCGTTACCGTTCAGCTTACCCATCTGGATATTGTTAGGAATATAGAACTTATTGTCACGGTTCCAATAATTATATGAACCAAAGGCACTTACAGTGAGTCCGTCGATGATATTGACCGTTGCCTTGCCATGAACATTGACAGAGGCATCCTTGTAGAAGTCATCAATATCGAGCAATCCCAGCGGATTCCAGACTTCACTGGCAAGCAAGTCCTCATCCCATTCACCCTTGTCGTTTCTTACATTAGGATAAGTAGGGTTATAGGCTGTAGCAGAATAGAACATCCTGTGCATATCATACTGGATATTGCTATTGCGCTGAGAACCGAATATGCCCAGTTCCAGCTTCAGATGTTTGTCGAAGAGATACTGGGTTCCATCCAGCTTTGCTGTAAAATTCTTCATATCAGAATTCTTCAAGGCACCCTGACGGAGAACGAATCCCAGAGAAGCACGCAGACTGGAAGTGTCTGTACCAGAAGAGAAAGAAATATTATGATTCTGGGTGAGACCCACATTGCGCTCAATCTCCTCAAGGAAATTGGTATCGCCACCCATATCGGTATAGGTCAGACCCAAAGACTTGGCAGTCTCACGATATTCTGAAGCCGACATCATATCCAGATTTTTATAGACCGTGTTTACACCAAACTGACCATTGTAGCTAAGGCTGGAATATCCCAACTTGCCCTTTGCTGTGGTAACAACTATGACACCGGAAGCACCACGTGAACCATACTGGGCAGTCTCAGAAGCATCCTTCAGGATGGTGAGACTCTCAATATCGCCAGGAGCCAGAGAATTGAACATCGTCATATCAGCAAAGACGCCATCGATGATAATCAACGGGTCGTTACCACCTGAAAGAGAAGAGGTTCCACGAACACGGATGCTTGGCGAACTGGTAGGGTCGCCGCCAGCCTGAGAAATGATAACACCCGCAACCTTACCCTTCAAGGCCTCGGCAGGACTGGTTACCACACCCTTGTTCATATCTTCTTTCTTGATGCGGTCGACAGCACCCGACACCGTGCGCTTGCTGCCCACAGCATAACCAACGACAACCACCTCATCGAGCACCTCGTCGTTTTCTTTCAGCGAAACATTGATAACATGATTTCCCTTTACAGGAATTTCCTGGGTACGGTAGCCCAGATAAGAGAATACCAGGACGGCACCATCCTTAACATTGTCAAGCTTGTAGTTACCATCCAAGTCGGACACTGCACCATTCTTGGTATCTTTCACCAGAATGCTGGCACCAATGACAGGTTCACCTGTGGCATCTACCACCTGACCCTTAATGGTTGTCTGACCAAGAGCATTAAAAGTAATAAAGCATCCTGCTAACAGCAGACCTACTTTCTTTGAAAGGTTGTTTTTATCCATAATCTATAGGTTTATAACGATTAAAATTGTTTGATGCCGCAAAAGTACGTCAAAATTCAATAGGTTGTTGCGATTAGTAGGTTTTTGGTAGATTACCATTATCTACTATCCAATTTATCAGGCTGAATATCAGCAAATTAAATATTTTCAAAAAAAACACGTTAGTAGATGCGAGATTCTGAAAGTTTTTTATTACTTTTGCAGCAGAATCTTTAAAACATAAGAAACATGAGACATTTTATAACTATCGTACTACTGATACTACTACCACTATGCGCAAAAGCAGACAACAGCCAGCTCTACAAACAGCTGGATGCTGCCATAGAAAAACGTGCGCATTATGTAGAAGTAAAAGAGAAAAGTCTGAACGACATCAAGCAGGGTGCCAAATATGTAACCAGCAACGAGGACAAGCTCAAACTTTACGAGCAACTCGCCAATGGATACAAAGCATACGAGTATGATTCGGCGATGACTTACATAAAAAAAGGCCTTGTTCTTGCCCAAAAGAGCAACAACATCTTATATCATAAAAGATTCCAACTTAGCCAAACCAGCCTGCTTATCACACGTGGATTCTATGCTGAAGCAAAAAACATCATGCAGAAGATAGAACCCAAGGAAGAAGATCCGCTTGACTATCAGTTTCAATACTATTATACACTTTACGGACTATACAACAACTGGTCAACCTATTGTGAAAACAATGAATTCAGCAAGATTTACGACCAGCAGAAAGTGGAATACCTGAAGAAAACATTAGAACTGTCGCCAAAGAAAGATGCATTCTATTACTACCTGCTGGGAGAGTTTTACTATTACAGCTATCATTCCAACAATAACAAGACCATCCAATACTACAAAAAAGCACTGAGTATGGAAAAGCCGGACAGCCGTCTCCATGCCATGACCGCCTTTGCCCTATCCGAAGTATACCAGAAAGCCAACAACCAGAAACTGACGGAACATTACCTGCTGGTTGCAGCCATCTCAGACATCACTTCTGCCATAAAAGAAAACGTAGCCCTGCAAAACATCGCACTCTTCATCTACAAACATAAGACCAGAAGTCTGAACAAAGCCCAGGAATACATCAACCTATCCCTGGAAGATGCTTATGCATACAACAACCGGTTGCGCCGCATTGAGATTTCATCCAAATTGCAGATGATTACCAATGCCTATACAGATGACATCAAAACAACTAACAGATTGCTCAACATCGCCCTGTTGGTCATTATCCTGCTCCTACTTGGAGTAGGTATTAGCAGTCTGTTCATCCGCAAGAAGAACAGGCTTCTGAAACAAAAGAAAGATGAAATCACAGCCACGTCGGCAAAAATGGAAATTCTAAATGAACAATTGCATCTCATCAACGACGAATTGAAGAATACCAATCAGAAACGCGAGAGATTGGTAAAGGTATATATTGACCTGAGCTATAAGAATATAGAGAGGAACCAAAAGCTACGAACATTGGCAGTAAGAAAGATCAAGGCCAACCAGAGTAAGGAGCTGCTGAGCCTCCTTTCTTCCTCAACCAATACAGAGAAAGAGAACAAGGAGTTTCTGACGGAATTTGACAAGGCATTTCTGTCTCTGTACCCAACTTTTATAACCGAGCTGAACAAGCAGCTTACAGAATCGTCACACATCCAGCTGAAAGAGAATGGAGAAATGCCCCCTATCCTCCGTGTGTGCGCCCTGTTAAGATTAGGCATCACCGAAAGTTCAAAGATAGCCGGCATCCTGTCTTATTCGCCACAAACCGTATACAACTACCGTTCCCTGCTCAAGAACAATGCCATCGACAAGGAGCACTTCGAGAAGAATGTGCTCAGACTCTGCATGGTTATCGCAGACTGATGGGAGATTAAGAATACGGCACAAATATCCGAAACAGATAGCTGCCAATGCTTTCTTCCGAAAAAATGGAGCTGATTTGCCAAAGTAACATCTTTGTCGCAGCTTCGTCAATGCCTTTCAACCTCATAGCAACCCCAGTGTAATATAACCACCGTACCTTTGCAACCGTAATCAAACGATATAGGTTATGAATGCTAAAAGGGGAATTATTGTATTAGGATTGCTCTCAGCGGCTAGCATGCCAACGTGGGCGCAACAGATTAAGGGTGTCGTAATCGACCAGAAATCGAAAGAGACACTCATCGGTGCAGTCGTCACTGTGGATGGAACCAACGTGAAGGCTATCACCAACATCGACGGAAACTTCCAGATCGATGGATTGGATAAAGAAAAGAAATATACACTATATATTAATTATGTAGGATATAAGACTCAAAAAATTGACGGGGTTCAGGCGAAGGACGCAGACCAGGTGATCGCGCTGCAACCTGATGAACAGCAGCTGAAGGAGGTGACCGTTACCGCAGTGGAAAGGCGTAATACGGATGCGGCAATGATACAGGTGGCCAAAAACAGTCCCGTCATCGTGAGTAATGTTTCGGCACAGGAAATATCCAGAACTCAGGATACGAATGCGGGTGAGGTGATACGCCGAGTGCCAGGCGTGAGCCTCATCGACGATAAATTCGTGATGGTTCGTGGCTTGTCGCAGCGTTATAACAATGTGTGGGTGAACGGAGGAGCAGTGCCTAGTTCTGAGGCTGATTCCAGAGCATTCTCCTTCGACATCATCCCAAGTTCGCAGATTGACAACCTCACCATCGTGAAGTCGCCAACGGCTGAATATCCCGCAGACTACTCGGGCGGTTTCATCATCGTCAACACCAAGGAGATTCCGGCAGAAAACAGTTTCAACATCGCCGTAGGCGGAAACTGGAATACATCTTCTGCCTTCAAGGACTTTTCTTACTCAAAAGGTTCCGGAACCGATTTTCTAGGGTTCGACAATGGCTTGAGAAACCTGAATGGGGGCATCCATGCTGACTTGAATCCACAGCTCGATGCCAACGGAAAACCGGTGGGCGATTATGCTACTTCGCTCCTGGGCAACGGATTCAATAATGATTGGCTCATCAAGAACAAGAAGCCTTTGGGCGACTTGAAACTGGCGACCAGCCTGAACCAGCGCTGGATGCTCGGCGGAAGAACACTCGGCATGCTCGCTGCTTTGAACTATACCAACGAATACCGCACCTACGAGAACATGGAGAACAACCTCTATGGCATCTATGATGCGGCAAACGACAAACCGAACTATCTTCGTCACTCTGTTGACGACCAGTATAATAATAATGTGAGACTCGGAGCGATGCTCAACTTCACCTTCCTTTCCAAGGACGGCAATCACAAGTATCAGCTCAAAAACATCTTCAACCAGTTGGCTACCAGCCGATATACCTGGCGTGATGGCGTGAGCGCCCAGTCGAACCTGGAGCGAAGCGCAGAGTATTACTACCGCAGTCGAACTACATATAACGGTCAGCTTACCGGCAAGCACACCTTCACTAGCGATGCCCTTGACTGGAGTATCGGGTATGCGTATGCCAACCGTCATTTGCCTGACCGTCGTAGATACCTCATCGACGATGCTCTTGAATCGGGCGTTTATGCCCTGAGCACCGGCAACGACATATCCCGCGAGTGGACTCAACTCGACGAACACATTCTCTCTCTTGGTGTAAATGACAAGCACCACTTCAAGTTTGGCAACTTTGAGCCAGACTTGCAAGTGGGTGCCTATGGGGAGTATCGCAGCCGAGAATACCAGACCCGCAACTTTATCTACAACTGGAATGTTTCAGATAACAACATGCCATCCGACTTCCGCCACAGCGACATCCCAACCCTACTCTCCAGCGAGGCAAACATGGGTTACGACAAGCTGTATCTTCTGGAGGAAAAGCAGATGCGCAATAACTACCGCGGACACAACACCTTAGGCGCCGGATACCTGGCGTTGTCTCTCCCCTTTGGCAAACTCGGCATCCACGCCGGTGTCCGCTTCGAGCATAATGATATGGAACTCATCTCCAATTCCCGTGACTACGAGAAGAGTGAATCAAGCCGTCATTACAAGACCGATGATGTTTTTCCATCTCTCAATACAACATATAAGATCAACGACCAGCACCAGGTGCGACTTTCGTATGGCCGCAGTATTAACCGCCCAGAATTCCGTGAAGTATCGTCGTCGGTGTATTACGACTTCGACCTTGCCAGCAATGTGCAGGGAAACACTGAGTTGAAGAACTGTTATGTCGATAACCTCGACCTGCGATATGAGTGGTATCCATCCCGTGGAGAGCTCATTTCGCTGGCAGTCTTCTACAAGCACTTCGATTCTCCTATCGAGTGGACCTATACGGTGGCTGGTGGCACTGACTTGATTTACTCTTACAAGAATGCAAAGAGTGCCAACAACTATGGTGTGGAGCTGGATATCAGAAAGAATCTCGGATTCATAGGATTGAAGGATTTCAGTTGGTCGTTTAACGGTGCCCTCATCAAGAGCAAGGTTCAGTTTGAGAAGGGAGCGAAGGAAGAAGACAGACCGATGCAGGGTCAGTCGCCATACCTTATCAACACCGGCATCTTCTATAAGAATGCGCCATTAAAGATGGATATCGCCCTGCTCTACAACCGCATAGGCAAGCGAATCATCGGTGTGGGCAGAAGCGAGGGGAGCACAGGCGATGACTCCAATTCCCGAGTGCCTCACAGCTACGAGATGCCTCGCAACACCATCGATTTCTCGCTGGCTAAGAAATTCGGCGAGCATCTGGAACTGAAGCTCAACGTAAGAGATCTTCTTGCTGAAAAGATATATTACAAGCAGTTTGCTGATGTAACGTATAGCGACGGAAGCAAGAAGGAAGTAGAAGAAATAGCAAGATGCTACAAGCCGGGTAGAAACATCGGTTTGCAGGCAATCTATAAATTTTAGAGACTATCCGTAGAATTTCAAGAAAGATAATAATAGATGTTTGTTTAATAAAACAGGAAACAATGATGAACAAGATGTATTTTTTAGGATGCATGGGCATCCTCGCAGCATCTGCCATGTTGAGCAGCTGCAGCAGTGACAATGACGATCCAACTCCTTCTCCAAATCCTGGATCAGAAGTAGTTTACAAGTGGACAACCAATGGCGGCTTGAAGGCTTGCGACCACATCCTCTTCGGAACAGATGACAAGGAAAACGCCAACGGAACACAGATTGGCAACGGCGACCAGGAATTCGTTTTCACAGGCAAGCAGACTTTAAAGAAAGGCACTTATCTCCTCAAGGGATGGGTATATATTGCAGATGGTGCTGAGCTTACCATCGAACCGGGAACGATTATCAAGGGCGACAAGCAAACCAAGGCGGCACTCATCGCAGAGCGTGGCGGCAAGCTCATCGCCAAGGGTACAGCCACAGAGCCTATCGTCTTTACATCTGAAGAGGCTGCCGGCAGCAGAAAGCCTGGCGACTGGGGTGGCATCATTCTCTGCGGCAAGGCTAAGAACAACCAGACTGAGCAGCAGATAGAGGGTGGTCCTCGTACCAAGCATGGTGGCGCAGATGATGCTGACAACTCAGGAGCCTTGAGTTATGTACGCATCGAGTTTGCCGGTTATCCATTCCAGAAGGATAAGGAGATTAATGGTTTGACTCTCGGTTCTGTAGGTTCAGGCACAGAGATTGACCACGTTCAGGTATCTTATTCCAATGATGATTCCTTCGAGTGGTTTGGCGGTACAGTAAACTGCAAGTATCTCGTAGCCTACAAGGGCTGGGATGATGATTTCGATACAGATAACGGTTTCTCAGGAAAGGTGCAGTATGGTCTTTCTCTGCGCGACAGCAAGATAGCCGACACCTCTCAGAGCAACGGTTTCGAGAGCGACAACTGCGCCGATGGTGCTACCGTGGATCCTCGTACCAAGGCAACCTTCTCTAACATCACCTTTGTAGGTCCTAAGGTATTGGATGATAAGTTCCAGAACACCACAGATTATATTACTGCCGGAGCATACAATCCAAACAACGGTTCAGCTCTCGGCAAGTTCCAGTCAGCCATGCAGATTCGCCGTTCTTCTAACCTAAACTGCATCAACTCAGTGGCCTTAGGCTGGCCTATCGGTTTGATTGTTGATGGTGAGAAGGGTGAAACCGTGAAGAATGCCAAGGAAGGCAAATTCAAGCTTCAGAATGTATATTTCGCAGGTATGGATGCCGTTGGTACTGATGCCAACAAGAAGTATGAGGATTACCTCTATGATGCAGCCAACAAGAAGGATCTCGACAAGAATCAGAAGTCATACAGCAATACCTTCTTCTTCTCAGAGCCAAGCAACAAGTATTTTGACAGTTGGGCTTCATTGGTTGGCGCAGACGGTTATACTCCTATCGCCGGCAGTCCGTTGCTTGGAGCCGCAAGTTTCGCCGGCTGGACAGGTTTCGACACCGTAACCTACATCGGAGCCTTCGATGGCAGCAACAACTGGATGAGCGGTTGGACCAACTTTGACCCTCAGAATGCAAAGTACTAGAAAAAGATTAGTACCGGAACAAGAATTAGAATCGCTAATTTCTATTTTGACTATAAGGCTTTCTTTTATTGGAGCATGGCGCAGTGATTTGCGCCATGCTTTTTTTGTTGGGTTATGGAGGGAAACGTTGATGTCCTGAAACAGGACATCAACCTTCATTTATCTTAATCCATGAACTTTATCATGTCCTGGCGTCTTGGCTTTGCCTCCGGCGATTCGTCAGGATAACCCAGGGCGATGCAGTAGAGCAGCTTGTAATTCTTAGAGAATGCCATGCGGTCGAGGTAAGGCTTGGCCGACGGAGAATCCAGTATCCAACGGGCAGAACTGCCCAGGCAGCAGGAACCGATGCCCCTTGACCATGCTGCAAGAATGATGTTCTCGCCAAGCAAACCGCAATCAATCTGCGCCATATCATAAGTAGTATCGTAGGCGATGCAAACCACGCATGGAGCATTCACAAAGATGTTCTTGAAGCCCTTGCGCTCTGCTATCTTAGGATTATCCTTTACCACGGCTTGGGTGATTGAATCGATGAGAGCAGGAGAATCTATCACTCTGATTTCGTACGACTGCAGGTTCTGCCCATTTGGCGCATGGATGCCGCATTTCAGAATCTCGTTCAGGGTATCGCGGCTGATGACGGAATCCTTGTAAGCACGGATGCTTCTGCGACTCATCATCAAATCGGTTACCACACTTGCAGAGTCAACGCTGGTCATTGCCTCCGGCTGTCTGTTCTCATTGCAGGCAGTCAACATCAGTGCAGCTGCCAATCCTAAAAATATCTTCTTCATATTATTCACTGTATGATTAAACTTCATATTATTCATTGTATGATTAAACCTATATTTCAATTAGTATATACCCATGTAGCACTATTAGTATTTATCCATGTAGCGTTATTAGTACATACCGTGCAAAGATAGCAACAAACATTGATATCCAAGAAGATACGTTATGATTTTTAAGAGTTTTTATCGGTCTCTCTGCCATTCTTTTAACAAGTATATATCATAGCCAAACATTTTCCACCTATTTTGCTAGAATTTCCCAAAAACTTCGTATCTTTGCAATGGCTTTATACAAGATAAGCTGTTTATAAAATCATCATACGTAGAATTATGGAAAGAAAAAGTTATTCTATAGATATAAATCGCATTGCACAATATGCCATGTATGCATATTGCATTTTCGCATTGTTTTCGCTGGCATTTTCTGTTTGCAGACAAGCGGGCTTATCCTTCAGAACAAGTCCCATCCTGATTCCAATAAGTCCCATCCTGGTTACCATCAAGCAACTGGTCTTGCAGCTCGCCCCTATAGCTTTATGGGGAATATTCCGCTACACGCTACCGGCAGGCGTAAAATTGCTACGACGCTGCAGCGAGTTGATGGTACTTTACTATGTGCTCTCATTCATCCTGGGCCAATGCTTCAATCTTCATCTCGTAACGATGATGCAGAACGGACAGATAACACCCACGGCAACTATTCTTACCTGGATACAAAGCTCTATGGGATTGATTTCCGTCATCGCCTCCCTGATAGCCGGCTGCCATCTGTACAGCAAGCACAGAGGTAACATGCGCAAACTGGGCTTAGCCCTTATCCTGGTTTTCATGGTATGGCTGATATGCTCGAATCTACTCCCTGTAGCAGTGTTTTACCTGGCAGACAACACCCAGCAGACAGCCTTCACCAGCGTGAATATCATCAGTATGATAACAACGACATCGGCATATATATACGCTTACTACATGATGTATCGGGCGATAAACGACTGAAAAAAGTTATAAAAAACTCCGTTTCTGAGTTTTCAAGACATCAGGAACGGAGTTCAAACATTAATCCTCGAACAGTTTATGAAATTCAACGGCATCCATAAATTGATAATTTGGATTATTTCCTACATTTCTTCTAAGCCTATTTAAATTGGAAGGAGTTGCAGCTTTCTTTGTCAGCAAAACATAGAAACTATTATCAAAAGAATAGTTAGAAGTAACCATTGCCTTTGATTCACTAACCTTTTTTGCTATCTCCTTTGAATCCAAATTCCTTGTATTGCTTAGTCGGAATTTTGCATCGGCCAAAAGTAATCTCTTATCATTCACATGCAATAGCATATCTGCAGAAGATTTCTTATCAGCATGATGTTTTTGAGAAATAAATCTTTTGCTGTCCAACAATCAATCTTGATTCCCTGATAATTGCCAATCTTAAATTTCGCCATAGTTCTCTACGTATTTCTGAAGAGTATCAAAAGACTTGTTGAATGATTCAAATACAGGTTCAATATCACAGCCCAAATTCTTATAGTAGAACGAATCTGTACCTTCACTTTGCTCTGCCAGATAAAAGCGAGTAGTATTCAACAAGCCCTCTTTTTCAGAGATATACCTGATAGCCGATACCATATCGGGATTGTGACTCGTGATGAGTATCTTGGTTCCAAATGTTTTGTTGATGCGGACAAGAAGATGCGCCAACTCAACCACCCATTGTGGATGAAGATTTGTTTCAGGCTCATCAATCTCCAACAAAGTGTTTTCTGTCAGCCACCCGTTTTCTATCAGACGAAGCATATAAACCAGCGGTTTGAATCCCGATGCTATATCTTCAATTCTAATATCCTTACCATTGTTGCTGTGATAAACTAAATCAACAGCATCGAAATTTTCCTTTTCTACAATAGAACCATCTATCATTTTATTAATAGAATGAAGTAATTCCTGTTTGCCGGTAATCTCACTTCCTTTTTCATTTACGTGAACCACTTTATGTGCCAAGGAAGTCATCAGAACCCTATCTGAGTGACGAAGAGAAATAGCTGCTGGTGTTCCTATATATATGGCATTACTTAAACTATATATCTTTCCAAGTCTATCAACAAGCAATTCCACTTCATCTTCCTTAAAGCTTATGCTGGCAGGAAAGCCATCCTTTTCCCGATATACAGAAGCGATTTTCTCTTTCAAGTAACTGATGGGACGATTTTTTTTGTTGTTTTCATATTTCTGAAGACATTCAGAAAACAACTGAATGGAATTTCGTTCTATATCCTCATGAACATGATTTTGTTCAGTAATCCCAAAAAGATTAAGCACTCGACGCACCTGCTGAGGATTCTGCTCTTTCTGAAGAAAGTTAACCAGCATGTCATCAAGTGAACCAATCGCTCTTTTATAATAAAAATCGAGCTTCTCCACACCACCATTACTCAATGTTACCATTGTCATTAATGATAAGGTATGGTCAAAAAATCGTTTTTTATCATCATCCAGATAATTTGAGATATCATCCAGCGCAGTAGAATATTTCTCTAATGATTTGATAATCACATCTCTGAAATCAGAGAAAAAGAAACTGTCTAACACAGACAATGTATTGACGATATAATACAACCAACGGGACATAGTGCTTTTTCCACAGCCATTGCTTCCCACGATAACTGTGATACCCTCTATTTCGATATCAGCATGCCCTATAGCATGATAATTGTCTATATTAAATTTATACTTGCTCATTATTCAAACTATTTTAATGCAAAAAAACGATGTTTTTGTGTAACCTCCAAATTTTCATAGCACTTTTTACTGCCAAGGGTTCATAAAAGCCAGATTCCTATCACGAATATAAGTATAAAAGACTTAAAATGAGAGAATTTATTTTGGATATCTAGATTTTATACCTATTTTTGCACATCAAAAAAGAAAAATAAAGAAAAAGTATGAATATCAAGGAGAATTATCAACAATATGTAAGCCGATACGCTGCTGAGGTGGCTGCCCTGAAGCGTAAGAATACGGGATTTATAACGGGCGAGCTGCTGGCTTTTGGCGGCATCCTCGCCTTCCTGATCTGCTATTTCGCAATAGATGGAGATACGCAGAACTATCTGATGGGGGCGGCGCTGTGCCTGATTGCCTATTTGGGAATCAGACGACTTGACGATAAGAACAAGGAAAAGATAGAGCATCTTTCGGCTTTGCTCAAGGTTTATCAGGACGAAATCAAGGCTTTGGAGGGCGATTTCTCGCCTTTCGAGACGGGCGATTCCTATCAGAATCCGCAGCATCCTTATTCCTTCGACCTCGATGTTTTCGGCAAGAGTTCGCTGTTCAACCGCATCTGCCGAACCATCACATCGGGCGGTTCGGAGGCACTCGCCAGGAATCTTACCCGGGAAACGCCTCTGGGCATGGAGGATATCAAAAGAAGAAGAGATTTGCAGAAGGAATTGGCTGGAGAAGACGAAAACTGGCGGATGGAATTTCTGGCACTTGGCGAAAAGAACAGAAGCCAAACTGCGGATGGCAAAATGGTGAATGGCAAGATGAAAAAGATTGATTCTGCTGCGGTGGCGGATGCGATGCAGAAGGTTTCGAAGATGGAGGTGCCGGCATGGTTTGGGTCTCCGGTTTCGCTCGTTATCGGATGGCTGCTGATTATCGGAGTCGTTGGTTCCGTGATTTTGTCGATATGCGATATGGTTTCGGTGGATTTCGCCCTGTGGTGGGTGTTGGTTCAATACATGGTGGTGTTCTTCGTCTGCAAGCAGACACTTGACAAGATAGACAGCAATGGCGGCAAGCTTCGCCATCAGCTCATCGCCTATGCCCAGATACTTCAGCTTATCAACAGGCGCAATTTCCATAGCGAATCAGGCAAGGAGATGCAGAATTCCCTGGCAGATGCCCTGCCTTCCTTTGCCCAACTGGAAAAGATATTGAAGGGGTATGACAGAAGAGGCAACTTCCTGGGTCTTTTCTTCACCGATGCCTTCATGCTGAGCGATTTCTTCCTGGTTCGCAGTTTCCTGAAATGGAAGAATACCTATATGGTGAAGATGGAGGAATGGATGCATATCATCAGCGAGATGGATGCGATGGTTTCGATGGCGGATTTCAGATATAATCATCCAGAGGCGGAAGAGGCGGAATTTGTTTCGGGAAGTCCGGAAGCAGATACAGATAGCGATGTTTCTGAAAATGCAGGAATCGGAAGTCCGGAAATCGTGTTCGAGGGAAAGAATCTCTATCATCCTTTCCTGGGTGCCAAGGCGGTGAAGAACGATTTCACCATCAAGGACGACAACTATTATATCATCACCGGAGCCAACATGGCGGGAAAGAGTACCTTCCTGCGTTCGCTGGGCGTGAACTATATCCTGGCAATGGCGGGTATGCCGGTGTTTGCGGATCAGCTGAAGATTTCACGTTTCAGATTGTTCTCGAGCATGAGAACCACCGATGATTTGACGCACGGCATCTCTTACTTTAATGCTGAGCTGATAAGACTGGAAGAGCTGCTGAAGTTCTGCAGGGAAAGTGCTGAGGGAAAGTGCTGCAAGGAAAGTGGAGAAGACAATAAGGAGCCACTCCGAACGCTGATTATTCTGGATGAGATTCTGAAGGGAACGAATTCATTGGATAAGCTGAATGGTTCGAGAAAGTTCCTCGAAGCCATTGCCAAGCAGCCGGTGAGCGGCATCATCGCTACCCACGATCTGGAGCTCTCCAAGATGGAGAATGATGCATCAGGAAAATTCCACAACTATTGTTTCGAGATAGATTTAGGCACAGATGTTACCTATACTTATAAGATACAGAAGGGTGTGGCAAGAAACCAGAATGCCACCTTCTTACTGAATAAGATTCTGGAAAAATATTAGAATAAAAAGAGAAACTCCCGATAGTTTGATCAGTTTCAAATTATCGGGAGTTTTCCTTTTAAAGAATACATTATAACTCCACGCTATCCAGGCGGAATTTGAGCAAGCCGGCTGGTACCTTTACCATTACCTCTTCACCTGCCTTCTTACCCAGAAGGGCCTTGGCGATAGGCGACTTGATGGAAATCTTGCCACTATGAAGATCTGCCTCGTGAGGATTTACTATGGTATAATTCATGCTGCACTTGTTGGCGAGATTGGTAATCTTAATCTTGCTCAACAAGCCAACGGTATCGCTCTTCAATCGAGACTTGTCGATGACACGGGCATTCTCCAAGACCTTCTGTTTGAAGCTGATGCGGCTCAAAAGCTTGCCCTGCTCACGCTTGGCTGCATGATACTCGAAATTCTCACTGAGGTCGCCCTTATCACGGGCCTCAGCTATCGCATCGCGAACGGCTGGCAACTCTACGTTAACCATGTGTTGAAGTTCGGCCACGAGCTCATCGTAACCTTCCTGAGACATATATTCCATTTTCTCTGATAATCTTAATGAATGATGTTTTAAATTTTCGGGGTGCAAAGTTACTAGTAATTCATGAAAACACCAAACATTTTTGATAAAAAAGTAAATAAAAAAAGAAGATGTGCAGCCATGACAGACAACACATCTTCTCCTTGAATATATCATTATCTCCAAACTTCCTCGGAAATCTCTCTCACCAGATCTATCTTTGCCCACTGCTCAGCATCGGTCAGCTTATTACCAATCTCGCAAGAGGCGAAACCGCATTGAGGACTGAGACTGAGCCGATCGAGGGGGATATATCTGGTTGCTTCTCGGATGCGGGCGATGACCGTAGCCTTATCTTCCAACACCGGAGATTTGGAGGTTACCAGACCCAGAACCACCTTCTTGCCATCTGCCACATACTTCAACGGCTCGAAACCACCCGAACGCTCATCGTCATACTCCAGATAGAAGGTATCTACATCTTCATGAGCGAAGAGATAAGGAGCCACGGCATCGTAGGCACCCTTGGTGGCATAGCAGGAATGATAATTGCCGCGGCATACGTGGGTGTTGATGGTCAACCCTTCAGGTTTGCCCTCGATGGCAAGATTGTTCACCTTCAGATATTGCAGGGCTTCCTGCTCAAGGGTGAAACCTGTGCCCACTTTAGCCTTCCAGTAATCGCTATCCACAATCATTCCCCAGGTGCAGTCATCCAGCTGGACGGTACGGCAACCGGCTGCATAAATCTCCTGGAAGAAGGTGCGGTAAGCCTGAGCAATATCCTCTATCAGCTGGGTAGTGTTAGGATAGAACTTGCGGGTATTCTCGGCATTCTTGCCACGGAACAGTTCGGCAAGAAACTGTGCCGGAGCAGGAACCGTCTGCTTTGCCTCGAAGATATATTCGCCATTGGCATCCAACTCCTCAAACTGCTTCACAAACAGGAAATCCTTGATAAAAGGATGATTCTCGCCGGTAATCTTGCCGGTCAGTTGGATAGAACCCTTGGTTGTCTCCTCGCCATGAAACTGGTAGCCGTGCTCCAGTTCGATATGCTCCACGCCATTGAATCCCCACATAAAGTCGAGATGCCAATAGCTGCGGCGGAACTCGCCATCGGTGATATAAGGCAGGCGATGCGCCTTCTGTTGACTGATGACCTCAGTAATCAGCCGGTCTTCTACGGCGCGAAGGTCGATGGCAGAAATCTTGCCATCAGCAAACTTAGCTCTCGCTTCCTTCAACTCTGCAGGGCGCAAATAGCTGCCCACTGCCTCAAAATGTATATTTCTTACGTTGCTCATATTTTTATCTCCTTATTATTATTTGATGTGAATGACTCTTTATCCTGTCATTCCCGATGAATGACGCTTTGCATCCAGAATTGCGGGTGCAAAGGTAAGAAGAAGAATTTTATTTGCCAAATATTCTCCGTAATTCAGAAAAATATACTATCTTTGCAGCGAATTAAGCAAATCAGCAGAATATTATTCTGTAAGAATCAGTAAAAACAGAAATAAAGAAACAATGACAACAGAAGAAAAACTTGATGAAACAGACATCAGAATACTGAAGTTACTGCAGCAGAACTCCCGACTCACCGTGAAGGAACTTGCTGCAAGAGTACACCTCTCCCCTTCTCCCACCTTCGAGCGACAGAAGCGGCTGGAACGCGAGGGATACATCCAGCGATATGGAGCCATCGTAGACCATCACAAGTTGGGGCACAACGTAATCGTGCTCTGCAATATCCGGCTCAAACAGCATACCCATGACCTGATTCAGCAATTCATGGATACCGTGCAGACCATCGACCAGATAACGGAGTGCTACAACACCACCGGAGATTATGACTTCCAGATTAAGGTATATGCCCGGGATATGAAAGCCTATCAGGACTTCATGCTCAACACCCTGGGAAACATCGACTGCATAGGAAGTCTGCACAGCATCATCGTGATAGGTGAAATCAAAGATTCGCATTATATACCCGTAGCAAAATAAGGAGAAACGTGATGAAAGCAAAAAATATATTGATGATATGCCTGTTTATTTCCGGACTTTTCTGCCTCCCATCCAAGGCACAGCAGCCTGGAGAAAACGTCAGTTCTCAAACCATCAGAAAACTGGGCGAGAAGCATTTCTTCTCCATCTCCACTATTCCCGATGATATCTTCCGTCTGATGCAGGGCAAGACATACAAGAAGAACTGTACCGTGGCAAGAAGCGAACTGAGATACATAAGATGCCTGCACGTAGACAAGGACGGCAGAAACATCGTAGGAGAGATGGTGGTGAACAAGGCGATAGCCACAGATGTGCTCGATATTCTGAAAAAGCTCTACGAGGCAAAATATCCGATAGAGCGGATGAGACTCATTGACTACTGGGATGCCGACGACGAAAGGGCGATGAGAGCCAACAACTCCTCCAGCTTCAACTTCCGCTTCATCTCGCATACCCATACGGTATCGAAGCACGGAAGGGGACTGGCCGTAGACATCAACACCCTCTACAATCCTTACCACAAACGGCTGAAGAACGGCAAGGAAGTGGTGGAACCTGCCACCGCCCGCCCCTATCTGGACCGCAGCAAGAACCACGCTTACATGATTAAGAAAGGCGATCTCTGCTACCGGCTCTTCAAGGCAAAAGGATTCCGATGGGGAGGTGACTGGAAACACAGCAAAGATTACCAGCACTTCGAAAAATAGAAATGCAGGAAAGAACAGCCAGCAAGGAAAGGACATAAAAAAGACTATGCCTATGTTACATCATTTCTTTAGTAACTATGGCATAGCCTTTTATTATCCTAACGATCTTTTTTATATGTAATACAAATTTAATTCACCTACTACAGCCTTTTTATAATACATTGTAACTAGCTGTACCAGATTGAATTATATTCTCTACGTTCATCGTCCTCATTATAGAGGTTCTCATATTCAAGGTTCATAGCCTCGAATGATTCCAGTGTCTGTTTCATGATAACTCCTCCTCTATTTATTATGTTCAACTTTTAATATGGCAAAATTACTAAAAAAACAGACTTCTTGTGTCAATATTTCAGAAAACTTTTGTATTTTTGCACCATCTCTGCACATCAGGGGCAAAAAGTGCAAAAAACAGCTCTGTTCAAGAGCCATGCAAGATAAAAAACAAGAAACAAGATGAAGATATTACATACTTTACGACTCGACAGAATGAAGTGGCGCCACTGGGTACTGCTGCTGTTGCTCATCCTCGTCACCCTTACCAAGATGATTCCTCTCTGGGGAGTTATCTACACCTACCGTGTTTATCCCGTTATCGGCAGCCTTCTTTCGCCCATCTCAGGCATCTTTCCCTTTGCCGTGGGCGATATTTTCATAGCTCTCAGCATCGCCTGGGTCGTCCTCTATCCTATCTACGAGATGGGATTACGGAAGAAACTCGCCCGTCGTTTTATCTTTCTTGCTGCAAAGAGCGGCGGCTATCCGAAGAAAAAGGCGGTTTTCGGGAGGGTAATTGAATATCTGCTGTGGATATATGTATGGTTTTATGCAGCTTGGGGACTGAACTATTCGCAGCCTGTTATCTATTATAGAGTTGGCATGCAGCCTGCTGAGGTTTCGGAAGAGAAGTTCCGGAAATTTGCCTACCAGTATGCCGACAGCCTCAACCTTTTGAGTGAAGAACAGAGAGGGAAGAGTGAAAAATTCAATTGTATTGTGGATGATAAACTGAAGAATCGGGTGCGGGATGCGGTTCTGAAGGAATATAACAAGATAGGCTATCGGGAGGGCATCAATCCGCCTTTCAACCAGCATCCACATGCCAAGACGATGGTGTTTACGCCCATCAGTTCGATGTCGGGTGTAACCGGCAGCATGGGACCATTCTTCTGCGAATTTACGCTGAACGGCGATATTCTTGCACACGATTATCCTGCTACCTATGCCCATGAGTTTGCTCATTTCCTGGGTATTGCCAACGAAGGAGAGGCGAATTTCTACAGTTATCTCGTCTGTACGGCATCACAGGATAAGGCGGTGAAATTCAGCGGATATTACCACATTCTGCCCCATGTATTATATAATGTATTCGACATCCTCGGCGAAAAGGAAGGTGAGAAATATCTGAAACATATCCGTCCTGAGATAATCAGGCTGCTGAAAAGCGACCGCCAATACTGGCAGGGCAAAAGATGCAAGGCACTGGATGCTGCCCAGGATTTCTTCTTCGAACTCTATCTGAGAGGCAACCATGTAGAAGGCGGCAGAAAGAGCTATGCCGGTGTCATCGGTCTGATTCTGGCTTGGAAGGACAAGCAGGAAAAATCTCTTATGAAAAGATGATAGAAATAACTACATGAGAAAGAAAAGACGATTGGCGCGCGCTCTTGCACCAATCGTCGTTCGCATATATTTGAATATAGAAAGTAATCTTTTTTCCTTGTATAAGAGGACTAATATATTATTACGCTAAACCTATTCTGTTTTTTACTTCTGCTGTGCAGGTCTCCACATTCTTGGTCCTGGTCTTCCATTCTTACCCATTCCCTTGCGAAAACCTCTCTGGGTAAAGCGCTTCATCATCTGTCGCTCCAGTTCGTAAACACGCTGAATCTGCTGCTGGCTCAGGAACTGCGAATACTTCTTGTAGTATTTCTGACGGATATTGAGAATCTTTTCGCTCATCTCAAAACGCTGCTTGATTTCCTGTTCGGTTTGAGCATCCGTTTTCATTTCGCCCTTCTTGTGATGAGGGCGAGGACCTAAAGCCCATACCTCTTTCTGATAATCAGTATAGGTCTCGATAAACTTAGCGTTGGTCTTTTCATCAAGCCCCAAATTTCGAGAGATGTACTGAGCCTGCTTTTCTGCCAACTGTTCACGACTGAGGCGCTGCTTCTGGTTAGGCGCCTGTGCACATACATTTGTAGTAACCGTCATCATGGCGATGACCATCATTAAAATACCAAAAAATCGTTTCATAACTCTATCATTTTAAAATATTATTGAATCGGTTTAATTGTTGAGGAACACATCCTCCTGATATACAGAGAGAAGATAAGCCTGATCGGCAGAAGACAGCTGAGCGAAAGCCTTATCTACCTCCTGTATTCCGTTATTCACCTGTGAAGGCTGGGAAGAAGAGGCTGAGAAATCGATGTTGAGTACCAGAAGTACTGCCACCGATGCAGCCACAGCTATTGCAGCCGTCCAAATCACCTTCCTCAGAGATCGTTTCTTCGGCTGTATCCTGACAGGTGCCAGTTTGTCATTCTTCACCTGCTCCAGGATATTGGCTTCCATCTCCTTGAAGAATCCTTCTGGCGTAGAATAAGGCATCCGCTTACCCACCTTACCGAAGTCAAACTTCCCGGTTTTGTTGAAATCAAAATTTGTATCCATATTCTTTTCCATTTTGAATAACCATTTAAAAACTCACAGAACTCTCACTTAATCGTTCGAATTCATGTACTTGATAATTTTCTCCTTGGCAACATGATAGCTTGCCTTGATACTGGCTGGCGTGGAATCAGCGACCTTCGCTATTTCGTCGAACCCAAGTTCATCGTAATATCTCATATTGAATGCCAGCTGCTGCTTAGGCGGAAGCGAGAGAATCGCTTTCTGCAGTTTTACTGCCACCTTATCATCGAAGTCGATATAATTATCTGCTGGGATGAGACTGACGCCCGTTGAATCTGATTCTAGAGAAACTTCTTCCTGTTTCCGTTTGCTGATGAGCCGCAGGGCCTCGTTGGTAGCGATGCGGTAAATCCAACTTCTCAGTGAGCAGTCGCCCCGATATTGATTGAACGAGCGATAGATTCTCACAAAAGTTTCCTGCGAAGCATCCTGTGCATCATCATGCGAAACCACCAATCGGCGTATATGCCAGTAAACCGGTTCCTGATACTTCATCATCAGCATTTTGAATCCGTTCTCCGGACACTCCTTCAGCGTATCCACTATGCCTTTGTCATTTACACTCATATTCGTTTATTTTCATGAACGTTACGATTATATGACCTTCCAAAATGGGAAAAGTAAAAAGCGGGATGCATTTTTTTTCGATACCTGCTTAATTTTTCCTTTTCTTTTCTCTTTTAATATCATAGAGAAGAGAAAAAAGGAGCTATTTCTCCGCTTTCTCAAAGAAAAAGTATATATTTGCAAACGGATTGCGGATATCAAAAAGATATATCGATATGAAGAAAGAAAAGAATTTTTCAGAAACTGATTTTCACCGACAACCAGTTTGAGCACGATCTTTACCAGACGATAGAAGACATCGGCAATTTCTATTATGGCAGAGACAGCAAGAACAGCATCATTCTGAAGATGCTCTATATAGAGGGATTCCGGGGCAAGGACGTAGCCGCTCAGTTGGGCATATCCCATTCTGCCGTTACCCAGCGTTGTCAGAAGATGATGCACGATGTAGTGATTCCTTATTTCAAGAGATACTTCGATGCATCGGAATACGGAAGCTATCTGTCGTTCGGCGACAAAGACGCATGTATCGAAAGTGCTCCGAAGATGTCGATGCCGAGAATGATGTCCGAATGCAAGTGCTGCGAGGAATCGGCAGATAAAGGCAATAACATATTTAATAATAAGAATAATATGGAAGAAATGAAGAAGGGAAGAATCACTCCTCACTGGATTGATTCATTAAAAGAAAACGAGATTTTTGTGTTTGGCAGCAATCTGGCTGGCATGCATGGTGGTGGTGCAGCCCGCATTGCCCGCCTGCATTTCGGTGCCGTCATGGGCAAGGGTGTAGGCTTGCAAGGTCAGAGTTATGCCATCCCTACGATGCAGGGCGGCGTGAAAACCATCCGTCCATACGTGGATAGATTCATCGCCTATGCCAAGCGACATCCCGAGAAGCATTTCCTGGTAACCCCAATAGGTTGCGGCATCGCTGGCTTCGAAGCCGAAGACATCGCCCCTTTGTTCGAGAGCGCAAAGGAGATGAAGAACATCAGCTTGCCGGAGAGTTTCTGGGAGGTGATAGAATAAAGTTATAGAGAATTAGTAGCTTATGTTAGGAGCAATAATAGGAGATATTGCTGGCTCAAAATATGAGTTCAACAATACGTTTGATTATGATTTCGAGATGTTCGGCGAGGGATGCGACTTCACCGATGATACCATTTGTACGGTGGCGATAGCCGATGCGATACTGAACGGACGAAGCTATCAGGAAAGCCTGCTGGATTGGTGCCGCCGCTATCCTTCCCCGAAAGGAGCGTATGGCGGAAGATTCGCGGGGTGGATTCGTTCTCTTGATCCGCAGCCATATAATAGTTTTGGCAATGGTTCGGCAATGCGAGTATCGCCGGTGGCTTGGCTATTCGATGACCTGTCGCAGGTTTTGGAAGAGGCAGAGAAAACGGCTCTTCCTACCCATAACCATCCCGAAGGAATCAAGGGAGCCAAAGCCGTGGCTCATGCCATCTGGCATTTTCGCAAGAGCAGATTCTCAGAAGAATCTAAGGAGTGTAAAGATAAGAATTCTAAAGAATCTGATGATAAGGCAATGAAAGCCTTCAAGGATATCGCCCGCAGCTATTACGAGGATTTCGAAACACGAGATTATCCGAAAGGCAAATTCGATGAAACCTGCATGGATGCCGTGCCATTATCCTTCTATCTCCTCTCGCAAGCCTCATCCTTCGAGGATGCCATCCGCCTAGCCATATCTCATGGCGGCGATAGCGATACCATCGGAGCCATCGTTGGCTCCATCGCCGAAGCACGATTCGGTATTCCGCAAGAAATGAAAGAGAAGACAATCTCTTTTCTTCCGGATGATATGAGAGAAATATCGGCTAGAATATAGTGTTACCACTAGGCTCAGCAAAGCTGCTGACTGCAGTCAGCAGACCTGCCGACTAGGCTCGGCAGACCTGCTGAGCCTAGTGGCAACTGCTGAGAAGGTATCTTCTGGAACCCGAGGAGTAATGTCTTTCAACTCACGAAGACGCTTGCATCAACCTATTGAGTTGACTCCTTTATCCCATCGAGCCGACTCCGTCATCCAGTAGAACCAACTCATTCTACTAAATCAATCCTATCTACAACCTTCTCCAGGCAGTTAATCATTATGATACTGCTTATCAGAAATCGTGGTCACAATAGCACTCAGCTTCTGCATTTTCTCCCCATTTATTTCCTGCACATAATTTTTTTTTTTCGAAAAAACTTTTTTCGTGTGCGTATAAACTCGACGCTAAATCTAAAAAGAATCTGATATGATACCTTATAGATACCCCAAAAATTACGTCCTGATGTAGACTTTACTACATGGCGACGTAATCTTTCCTACGTCCCGACGCAGAGATTCCTACATCGCCATGTAATTTCAAGGACAACGGGAAAAGAAAGATGTATTGAAACAATTTGCTGGAAAATGCGAAATAAAGCCCAAATAATTTGGTGTTATCGAAGAAAAACTATAACTTTGCCACCAATAGATTTTATCAAACAATATAATTTATGACAAACCATGATTTTTGATGTCCATCAGTGACATAATCAATGAAGGATTTACATCTGAAGGTCTAGCAAAATTAGATGATTATGCAGAACAATTCAGTACTGGAAAGATCTTATATAAACGATTTTCACCGTCAGAGCAGCTTGGCTGCGTTAAAGGGGGAACAATACATGTTATTGCATCCTTACTCGCGGGAGCAGAAGTTGGCACAGATCAACTCTCTGCGCCAGAACAACAGAATCAAAAAGTAAGCTGAAAAGCAGTATGAAAAACACGCAACATACTGCTTTTCTCTATCCTTAGTTTATTTTAATATTTATCTTTTCGTAAATGTAAGTTCTGTATCACCCTCATCCATTAAGCATACAGTACAAACCATCGTATTACCTTTGATAGAAACAATCTTAAAGCGCTTGCAAGTTTGCCAATCTGTTTCATCCCCTGAAGAATAGGAATCCTTAATAATCAAAATGTTGGCATTCAATTCATATTTAGTAATTCCTGAATAAGATTTCCAAGTCCCTGCATCATAATCATACCAAATGCAACCACCATTAGCATTGAGAGAAAATCTAAATTTATCATCACTTTCAGGACTTTTATCTACAGTGATATGGCTTTCATCCTCATCATCAGCCCAATACCACCCCTTAATATGCGTAAGTTCTCATGTACCAACGATGTTGGTCTTAATATCACCAGTAGCCGGAGTGTCGTCATCATCCGAAGATGAACAAGCGGTGACAGTCTTTTTACTACCTTATCATCGAAAAAATGTATGATTTAACATTCGTTATCATCGAAAAAGTGTATAATTTACTTGTTTTTATCATCGAAAAAGTGTATCTTTGCAACAGAAATATTTAAATTCCAGTTAGTTATGAAAAGAAAGATATACAAGCAACTTCTGAAATGGAAAGAAAGCAAGGACAGAAAGCCCTTGATGTTACTAGGTGCCAGACAAGTGGGTAAGACTTGGATCATGCAGCACTTTGGAAAAAAGGAATACAAAAACGTAGCATATATCAACTGTGACGATGAACCAAGAATGAAACAGCTCTTTGAGCTTGATTACAACATAGACAGAATCCTCATAACCATCCAAGCCATTACTGGCGTAAGGATTACACCTGCTGCTACTCTCATCATCATGGATGAAATACAGGAGATTCCGAGAGGACTCCATAGTTTGAAGTACTTTTGCGAAAAAGCTCCCGAATACCATATTATGGTAGCAGGTTCCCTCCTTGGGGTTACCCTGGGTAAAGGAGAGTCGTTTCCTGTAGGGAAAGTAGATATGCTTACCATGTACCCCATGGATTACGAGGAATATCTTGATGCAACCGGCAATGAAAATTGGATAGAATTACTCCATTCAAAAGACTGGGGACTTATCGACATCATGAAACCCAAGATGACGGAACTGCTCCGGCAATATTACTTTGTGGGCGGCATGCCAGGAGTGGTAAGCAAATTCATCGAAAATACAGACTTGCAGCAGGTTCGCACCCTGCAGCGTGATATTCTGGAAGCCTATCGCAGGGATATTTCCAAACATACTTCAGCTGCGGAATCTACAAGAATCCGGGAGGTGCTGGATTCTCTCCCTTCTCAACTGGCACGTGAAAACAAGAAGTTCATCTATGGAGCTGTGCGCAAAGGTAGCAGAGCCAAGGATTTTGAACAGGCCATACAATGGTTGGTAGATGCCGGCATTGTATATAAGGTGAGCCGCATCAAGGAACCTAAAATGCCGCTTAAATTTTATGAAGATAGGGATGCCTTTAAACTGTTCTTATTAGATTGTGGTCTCCTGGCATGCATGACAGATGCCTCAGCAGGCCAGATGCTGATAGGCGACAATGCATTCACTGAGTTCAAAGGTGCATTTACAGAACAGTATGTGCTACAGCAACTGTTGGCCGTGGGATTAAAGCCCTATTACTGGAGCAATACCAAGACTCCTTCGGAGATTGATTTCATCATTCAAGATAGCCAAAGGGTTATACCAGTAGAAGTGAAGGCAGAGGAAAACGTACGTGCGCGTTCCCTGGCACAATTCATCAAAGACAACCCAGGGTTGAAAGGGTTACGTATCTCCATGAAAGGATATGTAGACCAAGAATGGATGGAAAACATCCCTATCATAGCCATTGGCACATATTTTGAGAAATGATATGTAAAGGATTATACGGTTTTTCTGTCCGAGAGGAACAAACTTAAGATTGTTCTATCAGTTAGCACGGACTGAAAAGCCGTTCGAAAGAATTGCAGAACATACTCAAAGAGAATAGCGGCAAGGCTGATAGTATATACAAGGAAATATCATACAAGTTATTATATATTATACATTATAAATAAGGAGATAAGAAGATGAAAGAAGTATTGATAGTAAGCATCGGCAGCTTCTTCGGAGGCGGCATGAGATATTGGATTTCAAAGTTGGTGCAATCCTGCACGGTGATTGCCTTTCCGTTCGGAACGATGGCGGTGAATGTGGCGGGATGCCTCATCATCGGGTTCCTCTCGGGATTGAACTGGCGGGAAGGGGGATGGATGTCGCCATCTGCCAAACTGCTGCTCACCACGGGATTCTGCGGAGGATTCACTACCTTCTCTACCTTTATGAACGAGGGAGCAGGACTGATGAAAGAAGAGAATTACCTCTATATGATGCTCTATCTCTTCGGAAGTCTGGCGCTGGGACTTATCGCCGTTCTCGCCGGACATTATCTGGCGAAAATTATCGCATAAAAGACTTCGGAGAACAGAAAGAAGAAGAGTCCGGATTATCACATAAAATACTGAAGATAGTATTCCATCAAATGAAGAAATGATGAAAATACTATCTTTTTTATTATTTTATATTTCCAAAATGCCTTAATTACGAAATTTATTCGTAAATTTGCAGAAATAATCTGCATTCGACAATTTGAAAGCAAGCTTTCATCATGCTCGTTTGCTTAATTTTTGCACCAATGAATACATTAGATACAAACAATATAAAATGGAGCGAGAATGTAATTATCGCTGATGCCGACTATATCGACCAAGTGGCTTTCGACCTGATAGTCAACTTCGAACGAATGATTAACCGTCGCATCCAACCAGCCGATATGGCACAATGGGCAGTCTGCATTGCCCTTGACGGAGGTCTGAGAGAGGGCGAGCACGAGACACAGGTTGTGCTTATCCACGACAAGCAGTCGATGGCGATGAAGAACTTCCGCCCTGCCAACTATGAGAAGGATCTGAACGCTCAGGCTTTCAAGGATGATAAGCTCGGAGAATTCATCATCTCTTCTTATCCTACAGAGGAGAAGATGGTAGGCAAGGATGACTTCCTCGTAGATGTGGCGCGCACCGTATGCAACGCCAAGGAGGTGAAGCGAGTGATGGTAATCCCAAATTCTGAGGATGGAGATGCTTACGACCGACTCCGCGAGATACTCCGTAAGGTAGATGACGACGACAAACGCATCACCCTCTTTGCCATGCAGCCCATGCCAGGCGGCAACTTCAGACAGGAGATTCTCGGTTATTCACTCATGAATGCCCTGGGGATTTCGGCAGATGAAATAAAATAAACTTTAAATTAATAAACATAAAAAAATAAAATTATAAATGAGTAGAGTACTTATGATTGGCGCAGGTGGCGTGGCTACCGTGGCTGCCTTCAAGATCGTCCAGAACCAGGACGTTTTCACCGAGTTTATGATTGCTAGCCGTCGCAAGGAAAAATGCGATAAGCTGGTTAAGGATATCCATGCCAAGGGCTACAAGATGGATATTCAGACAGCTGAGGTGGATGCCGACGACGTTGAGCAGTTGAAGGCTCTCTTCAATAGCTACAAGCCTGAGCTTGTCATCAACCTAGCTTTGCCTTATCAGGATCTCACTATCATGGATGCCTGTCTGGCTTGCGGTTGCAACTACATGGATACCGCTAACTATGAGCCTAAGGACGAGGCTCACTTCGAATATTCATGGCAGTGGGCATACAAGGATAAGTTCGAACAGGCTGGTCTCTGCGCTATCCTCGGCTGCGGTTTCGACCCAGGAGTATCAGGCATCTTCACCGCTTATGCAGCCAAGCATCACTTCGATGAGATTGAGGTGCTCGACATCGTGGATTGCAACGCCGGTAACCATCACAAGGCTTTCGCAACCAACTTCAACCCAGAAATCAATATCCGCGAGATTACCCAGAAGGGACTCTGGTATAAGGACGGCGAATGGATTGAAACCGACCCTCTCTCTATCCACAAGCCTCTCACCTACCCTAACATCGGTCCTCGCGAGAGCTATCTGATGCACCACGAGGAGTTGGAGAGTCTGGTGAAGAACTACCCTACCATCAAGGAGGCACGCTTCTGGATGACCTTCGGTCAGCAGTATCTCACCTACCTCGACTGCATCCAGAACCTCGGCATGAGCCGCATCGACGAAATCGAATACGAGGCTCCATTGGCAGACGGTTCAGGCAAGACAGCCAAGGTGAAGATTGTTCCTCTGCAGTTCCTCAAGGCCGTATTGCCTAACCCACAGGATCTCGGCGAGAACTATGACGGCGAAACATCTATCGGTTGCCGCATCCGCGGTAAGAAGGATGGCAAGGAGCGCACCTACTACGTTTATAACAACTGCAAGCACCAGGAGGCTTACAACGAAACCGGTATGCAGGGCGTAAGCTACACCACCGGTGTGCCAGCTATGATTGGTGCCATGATGTTCCTCAAGGGCATCTGGAAGAAGCCAGGCGTATGGAACGTAGAGGAGTTCGACCCAGATCCATTCATGGAGCAGTTGAACAAGCAGGGATTGCCATGGCACGAGGTGTTTGATGGCGATTTGGAAATTGACTAAACTTTAAACTAAATAAGATATGGCAAAAGAAATGCAAGAGGGAAAATTGAATCCCAATGAAGGCAAGCTGAAAGCTCTTCAGGCAGCCATGGCTAAGATAGAAAAGGACTTCGGTAAGGGCTCTATCATGAAACTCGGAGATGAGCACGTTGAGAACATCGAAGTTATCCCTACAGGCAGTATCGCTCTCGACAATGCACTGGGCGTAGGCGGTTATCCTAAGGGACGTATCATCGAAATTTACGGTCCGGAATCTTCTGGTAAAACAACATTGGCTATCCATGCCATCGCAGAGGCTCAGAAGGCTGGCGGTATCGCTGCTTTCATTGATGCAGAGCACGCTTTCGACCGTTTCTATGCGGCTAAATTGGGCGTTGATGTTGATAACTTGTGGATTTCACAACCAGATAATGGTGAGCAGGCGTTGCAGATTGCAGACCAGCTGATCAGTTCTGCTGCTGTAGACATCGTAGTTGTTGACTCTGTAGCCGCCTTGACTCCTAAGAAGGAAATCGAAGGCGATATGGGTGACAATGTGGTAGGTCTTCAGGCTCGATTGATGAGTCAGGCTCTCCGCAAGCTCACTTCTACCATCAGCAAGACCAACACTACCTGCATCTTCATCAACCAGTTGCGCGAGAAGATTGGTGTAATGTTCGGTAACCCAGAGACAACCACCGGTGGTAATGCTCTGAAGTTCTATGCATCAGTGCGTTTGGATATCCGCAAGGCTACAGCCATCAAGGACGGCGATGAGGTAGTAGGTAATCTGGTTCGCGTAAAGGTTGTGAAGAACAAGGTGGCTCCTCCTTTCCGCAAGGCAGAGTTCGACATCATGTTTGGCGAAGGCATCAGCCGTGCCGGCGAGGTATTCGGTCTGGCTGTAGCCAACGATATCATCGAAAAGAGCGGCAGCTGGTATAGCTATGGCGGTTCTAAACTCGGACAGGGTGCCGATGCCTGCAAGGCATTGCTCAAGGATAACCCTGAACTTCTCGATGAACTGGAAGCTAAGGTTCGCGAAGCACTTGCTGCTAAGGAACAGAAATAAAGCCAGATAAGGTTTCACACCTTATTATATATAGGAGCTTTATCTGAAAAGAAAGATTTTTCAATCATATTACAGGAATCAAGATAGGGAGAATGCGACATTTTATCGCCTCCCATATCTTGATTCCTTTTATTTTGTCAGCATTATCTGACACCTTGTCAGCCACTTTAAATTTTACAATCCCTTGGCACATGCTTTGTTATGACGGAAAGCGTGAACGCTGAATAGAGAGGTTCCCGACAGATGCATATCTTCGGCAGACTTCCATTAGCCAGCAGTTCATGAGATAAATAACATATTAATAACGATAAAAATAAAAAAAGATATAATTATGGGAAAAGTAATTGGAATTGACTTGGGTACCACAAACAGTTGTGTTGCCGTTTTCGAAGGTAGCGAACCAGTTGTAATCGCTAACAGTGAAGGTAAGCGTACTACTCCATCAGTAGTAGGTTTCGTTAAGGATGGTGACCGCAAGGTAGGTGATCCTGCTAAGCGTCAGGCCATCACAAACCCTAAGAACACAGTATATTCTATCAAGCGTTTCATGGGTGAGACATACACTCAGAGCCAGAAAGAGGCTGAGGCAATGCCTTACACAGTAGTAAACGAGGGTGGTTATCCACGTGTTGAAATCGAGGGTCGCAAGTATACTCCACAGGAGATTTCTGCAATGGTTCTCCAGAAGATGAAGAAGACTGCAGAGGATTATCTCGGACAGGAGGTTACAGATGCTGTCATCACAGTTCCTGCTTACTTCTCTGACTCACAGCGTCAGGCTACAAAGGAGGCTGGTCAGATTGCAGGTTTGAACGTTCAGCGTATCGTAAATGAGCCTACAGCCGCAGCTTTGGCTTACGGTGTTGACAAGGCTAACAAGGATATGAAGATTGCCGTATTTGACTTGGGTGGTGGTACATTCGATATCTCTATTCTGGAGTTCGGTGGCGGCGTATTCGAGGTACTTTCTACCAATGGTGATACTCACCTGGGTGGTGATGACTTCGACCAGGTAATCATCAACTGGTTGGCTGATGGCTTCAAGGCTGAAGAAGGCGTAGATCTCCGCAAGGACCCTATGGCTATGCAGCGTTTGAAGGAAGCAGCTGAGAAGGCTAAGATTGAGTTGTCAAGCTCTACATCTACCGAAATCAACTTGCCATACATCACAGCCGTTGACGGTATGCCAAAGCACTTGGTTAAGACTTTGACCCGTGCACAGTTCGAGCAGTTGGCTCACAACCTGATTCAGGCTTGCTTGGTACCTTGCCAGAATGCCGTTCGTGATGCTAAACTCTCTACATCAGATATCGACGAGGTTATCCTGGTTGGTGGTTCAAGCCGTATCCCAGCCGTTCAGACACTCGTTAAGAACTACTTCGGCAAGGAGCCTTCTAAGGGTGTTAACCCAGATGAGGTTGTTGCAGTAGGTGCAGCTATCCAGGGTGCCATTCTGAACAAGGAAGAGGGTGTTGGTGACATCGTATTGCTCGACGTTACTCCATTGACTCTCGGTATCGAGACTATGGGTGGTGTGATGACTAAGCTCATCGATGCCAATACAACTATCCCTTGCAAGAAGAGCGAGGTATTCTCTACAGCAGCTGATAACCAGACAGAGGTTACCATCCACGTATTGCAGGGTGAGCGCCCAATGGCAGCTCAGAACAAGAGTATCGGTCAGTTCAACCTGACAGGTATCGCTCCAGCTCGCCGTGGTGTTCCTCAGATTGAGGTTACCTTCGATATCGATGCCAACGGTATCTTGAACGTATCAGCTAAGGATAAGGCTACCGGTAAGGAGCAGAGTATCCGCATCGAGGCTTCATCTGGCTTGAGCGAGGACGAGATCAACCGCATGAAGGCTGAGGCAGAGCAGAACGCTGCTGCTGATAAGGCTGAGCGCGAGAAGATTGACAAGATGAACCAGGCTGACAGCATGATCTTCACCACCGAGAACTTCCTGAAGGATAACGGTGATAAGATTCCAGCTGACAAGAAGCCAGGTATCGAGCAGGCTTTGCAGCAGTTGAAGGATGCTCACAAGGCAGGTGATGTTGCAGCTATCGATTCAGCTATGAACAACTTGAACACCGTCATGCAGGCTGCTTCTCAGCAGATGTATCAGGGCGGCCAGCAGGCAGGTCCTCAGGGTGGTCAGCAGGCACAGGGCGGAAATGATGGCGCTCAGGACGTACAAGACGCTGACTTCGAGGAAGTGAAATAAGCACATAGAGAAATAAGAATACAATATCAAATGGAAAGCGTGTAGCTCAATGAGTTACACGCTTTTCTTGTTTTTGGCCGTACACAATAATATTGCTATCTTTGCGTTATTATTATAAACATCTGTACCTTATTTGTACCTGTAAGAAAAAGTAGATATGATGAGAAGAATAGATATTAAGAACTACAAAATGAATGAATTATGGCAGTAGCAAAGTATAAGATAGTACGGAAATGTCCTGTGTGCGGAGAAGAGTTCTTCGCAAGGACTTTGGAGTCCTGGTATTGTTCACCCAAATGCTCCAAGGTGGCGTGGAAGCGTAAGCATGATGAAGAAAAACGCCAACTTGAACTGGACAAGATTGTAAGCAATATGCCCAAGTCTAAAGAGTATATCAGCATAACGGAAGCGTATGCTATGTTTGGTGCAAGCCGCTCAACCATTTATAGGCTCATCTACATGAAAAAGATTTCCTTCATTGAGCCAGAGAAAGGAATACGACTTGTATGCAAAGGAGAACTAATGAATCTGTTTCCGTTAAGACAGTCTCCGCTTGACACCAAGCCAAGGAAACCAGTTACCATGTACCGCATGGAACCAGAGGATTGCTATACAATAGGTGAGATTTCCAAGAAATTTCATCTGGATGACAGCACCGTGTATGCTCATATACGAAAATACTCAATACCGACCCGGCAAATCGGTAATTATGTGTATGCTCACAAGGAATCAATAGACAAACTTTATAAAGATATAAAACCATTATGAAAAGATTAGATTATACTAAAGTCTCCGTCAAATTAAAGAAAAGTGAGTGGAGAGATGAGTGGTTCATCTATCTTGAAGCTTATCCTGTTTATGAGACGGGAAATGACAAACCCAAACGAGTGCGTGAATATCTCAGGAGGTCTATTACTACCCCTATATGGGATAAACGACGAAGCGAGCGAGCCGTTGCTGGTAGAATAAAGTACAAGCCCAAGCGAGATGACAATGGCGTTATTCAGTGTAAATCCAAGCAAGATATGGAAACTTGCCTTTATGCGGATGGCGTTCGAGTCCTGCGTCAAAAAGAGTACGACAACATGGCTCTCTTTACTGACCAGCAAATGGAAATGGCAGAACAAAGCGAACGCTCAAAATGCAATGTTCTGGAGTATATTGAGAAGTTAATCAAAGAAAGAGAGGAAACTGCGTCAGAATCGATAGTTGTCAACTGGCGCAGATTGCACACACTGTTGTCAATGTTTGCCAAGTGTGACTACATACAGTTCTCGCAGATTGACATGAAGTATATTGAGGCATTCCGTTCCTTCTTGATAAAGGCACCGCAGGGTGGTTCTAAGAAAGGAACTATTTCAAGGAATACGGCATCGACGTACTTCTCTATCTTCAAGGCGGCACTCAAACAAGCTTTCGTGGATGGCTATCTGAATTGTGATATTGCTGCCAAGGCTAAAAATATCATGTTTCAGAGTGCTCGAAGAGAGTATCTGTCACTGGAAGAACTTAATATATTGGCAAAGACTCCGTGTGATGATATACTAAAACGGGCAGCCTTGTTCTCTGCACTGACAGGAATGCGACATAGCGATATTCAAAAGCTTAAATGGTCAGAGGTTGAAGAATACAATGGTGGGTACCGTCTCAATTTCACTCAGCAGAAGACTAAGGGCGTTGAATACATGCCTATATCGCCACAGGCATACAAGCTTTGCGGTGAGCGCAAGAAAGACGGAGAACTGTTGGTGTTTGCCGGACTGCCTGACCCTTCATGGATATCTAGGCCTTTGGAACGGTGGGTAAAAGCATCAGGGATTACCAAGCACATCACCTTTCATTGCTTCCGCCACACCTATGCAACGTTACAATTGGCTAACGGTACAGACATATATACCGTAAGCAAAATGTTAGGGCATACCAATGTAAAAACCACGCAAATCTACGCAAAAGTAATTGACAAGAAGAAAGATGAAGCTACAGAAGCTTTTAAGTTGGACATAGATGAATAGTGATTATCATTTGTAAGCACTTAGTATAGAAGACCACTTGTATCAATAAGTCCTTTATTGTACAGGTGGTTTTTAGTGCCTTTCATTTTCAACATTCTATGTAATGATGCTATTGTTTTGGCACTTTAACCTTTCGTGGAAACCAAACATTTATAACAATAAACAGATAAAAATGAAAAAAGACAGCCTTTTTTGGCTTCTCTCTTTTTGAAGAGAGCAAGCGTGTCCACAAACATGTGGAGTGTACAGAAGACTTCTACAGAGAACTGTATGAGTTGTTTGAGATCGCAAGAAGTTGGTATCTTCAAGCTGAAAAGAATCATATGAAGACAGAGTACTTCATAGAACTATTTGAGCGCAGTCACCAATATATTGACTGTGATTGTGCACGTTGTAAGAACTCGCGACAGATGGCAATTGGCATTATTGGTACTTTGTTTAGAGACTCTAAGTGTGTGTCAATAATCAAGAAAAAAGAAGATTATTCCAAGCAGGAACTTATTGAGTTGTTTCTTCAACATGTGGGTACTGGTCTGCCAATCCTTACCCGAAAGAAATCGTCCATCCTCACTTTGGGATGCCAATTGTCAGACAGACAGATGGATTTGTTGGTAGAACTTGTCCAAAGTCACGACATATTTGATTTTGCCGACAACAGTGATGTGCGTAGCGAGTTGTGTCGCCTATTCAAGTGCGACTTGGACGCATCTATCCGTGTAAAGAATGTACGTAATGTAGCCGTACTGTTTGACGCTATGGCTCAATACCATTTGATAAACAATAATTGGCAATATGTCATGGGAGAAGGTCGCTTCTTAACCAGTATCAAAAAGGATGGAACAGAGAAATTCATAACTTCAAGTTGTCTTTCCTCTTCTCTTTCAAGGATAAGAAGAAACGTTTCCATGACAGCAAGTCAATATGCCATCTGCAAATCCATCGAACAGATATTAAGAGAGGAATAAATCACAATAATTCTGCTAAATGAAAGTAAAAACGTGATAGTTTGGTTGATACTGCCTTACTATCACGTTACTTTTTCTATTTAGTGACAGTCTCCCCATAACTTTGCATCAAAAATCATAAAAAATAATTAGCATGGAAGAAAATAGTATAAGATTTGAAGATATTCCCAACGCTATAACGGGGGTACTGAAAAAGCTGTCATCATTAGAAGACAAGATTGATGGTATATATGAACTTGTTCAATCAGAAAAAGAAGAAACATGGTTTACGGTTGCTGAATTATGTGCTTATCTCCCAACACATCCGGTAGAGCATACCATATATTGCTGGACAAGCAATCGGGAAATACCGTTTCACAAGAGAGGCAAACGCATCATGTTCCTCAAATCTGAGATAGATGAATGGCTTCAAGGAACCAAGGGCAAATCGAAGAACGAGATTCAAAGAGAAGCAGAGGAATATGTACTATCTACACAAAGAAAGAATAGACGGCTAATATAACCGTGCTACTGTCTGTAAACAATTTAATTAAGGTACGTGACACATGAATGAAAGACATTTTAGACTCTATGAGCGAATTGTCGCAATAGAAGACAGTTTGGAGGCTTTGGGACCTATTGACAAACTAATAGAGCGAATCGAGGAATTGGAGAAGATGGTCAAGCAGACCAAAACCGTCTTGGGGTTTGACGAAGCATGTAAGTATATTGGTGTTTCTGAAAGCCTGCTATACAAACTTACAGCCGCAAAAGAAGTTCCACACTATAAGCCAAGGGGAAAAATGCTGTATTTTAATAGAGAAGAAATCGACAAGTGGCTGCTCCAAAACAAACAAGAGGTCATTGGAATGGTAACGAAAATAGAAATTGATAATCCGAAAGAATGAAAATGGAAGAAAATAACAAACATGTACAGCCTAACTCAAAAGAGGAAGGAGTACAGCGTCTCAATCGCATATTGAGCGAATCGTTGATAAAGGCAACAGATACTTATAAAACACCTCCTCAGATTATATGGGTTGATAATTCCAGCATAGCCACATTGGGCAACTTCAGTGCTTCTACTGGTAAGGCAAAGGCGAAAAAGACCTTCAACGTGTCTGCCTTGGTAGCCGCTTCCCTCGCCAACGGCAAGGTACTGAACTATCGCGCCAGTCTGCCAGAGGGGAAACGCAAGATACTGTATGTAGATACGGAGCAGAGCCGCTATCACTGCCATAATGTGCTGGAGCGCATCCTGAAGCTCGCTGGTCTACCTACAAGCATCGACAACGAGAACCTTGACTTTATCTGTCTGAGAGAGTACACGCCCTCCGTCAGGATAGAGGTCATAGACTATGCGCTTGCCCAAGACCAAAGCTATGGACTGGTCATCATCGACGGAATCAGAGACCTGCTTCTCGACATCAACAATGCGGGAGAATCGGTCGAGGTCATCAACAAGATGATGGAATGGTCATCAAAGTATGACCTGCACATCCATTGCGTATTGCATCAGAACAAGGGCGACAATAACGTGCGCGGGCATATCGGTACGGAGATGAACAACAAGGCAGAGACGGTGCTTGTCATCACCAAGAGCACCACCAATCCCGACATCAGCGAGGTGAAGGCGATGCACATCCGTGAGAAGGAGTTCAAGCCGTTTGCCTTTACAGTCAATGAGGAAGGGTTGCCAGAGATTGTCGAGCACACGCCGGAGAAGGAAGAAGGTGACAAGCAACCGTCAAGGTTTACTTACCAAGACTTGACATCCGAACAGCATAACGAGGCGCTGACGGCTGCATTCAAGGAGAAACCTATCAAAGGATTCGATCGCATGGTGGAGGAATTAACGCAAGCCTATGCAGACATTGGCTTTAAGCGTGGCAGAAGCGTCATCATCAAAATGCTGAAATACCTGATTAACGAGCAAAAGCTCATAGTGAAGCGGGATAATCATTACTATTTCGGATATACACCTGCCGAGATTGACCTGTTCCATGAAGAGGAATAAAAACAGTTCAGAAACCAGTTTAGTTTACGTCCGTACCTATATATAAGAAATAAGGCCAAAGTAAACCGAAATCGGAGGCTGAATTGGGAAGCGGAAAAGTAGTTTAGCAAATGGTTTAGTTTACGGGTGTGCCTATATAGGAGAAAGGGTAAAGTAAACTGTTTCCATGGACAAAGTAAAACCGAACAAATGAAAGTACAATGAATATTGAACAATCGAAGAAACTGAGCATTATAGACTTCTTAGACAAGGAGAATGTAACGCTGAAAAAGAAGAAGGGCAATGCCTACTGGTATCTGTCACCCTTCAGGGACGAGAAGACCGCATCGTTCAAGGTCAGCAAGAAGGAGAACCTGTGGTACGACTACGCCATTAAGGAGGGCGGTGACCTTGTGGAGCTGGTAAAGCGTATGTATAACAAACAATCCGTTTCCGATGCCCTTGCCTACCTTGCGTCCAAGAGTATTGCCACTGTGGATAAGGCAATCGAGACCGCTATCGCAGCCAAGGAATACACGACAACCAAGATGAACGATGTGAAGCTGCTCCCACTGAGCAACCATTCTCTGCTGTCCTATTTCAGTAGCCGACGGATAGACATCACCATTGGCAGGATGTATTGCAGGGAGATACACTACAAGGTTGAGCAAAAACATTACTATGGCATTGCCTTTGGCAATCTGAGTGAAGGACATGAGGTGCGCAATCCCTATTTCAAGGGCTGCATCGGGCATAAGGACATCACCCTGCTTGCCCATACGTTCAACGAGTGGCAAAACGGTTGTCTGGTCTTTGAGGGCTTCATGGACTTCCTTGCTTATATGACCCTCGTTAAACAGCAAGACCGATGGTTTGTCGTTGAAAGCCCTTGCGACTATATGATACTGAACTCAGTCGCCAACCTCAAACAGGCATTGCATTACCTTGACCGTTACACCCACATCCATTGCTTCCTCGACAACGACCAGGCAGGACGCAAGACGGTTGAGAGCATCAGCAATGTATTCGAGTACAGGGTGACGGACGAGTCCTTCAGATATGCCGACTACAAGGATGTCAACGACTATCTGATGAGGAAGAAACGAACGGCATCTGAATGACATTATAAAGACGAAAACACCATCATTTGATGCAAAAATGGCTCAAATGCATTGAAATTACATATCAAATCTGCACTTTTTCGCCCAAACATGCTTGATTCTCAATTATTATCCTTATTTTTGCATCGTTTTAATACATTATTAAAATGTAGCAGAATGGAATTAAAAAAAGAAATAAGGATATTGGGCAGACGCTTTGAGGTGGAACCTCGTGCCAAGGAAAGCCTGAAAGGCATCACGGTTGGCGAGAAACTCTCATACCGTTTCTATGATGGCACATACCAAGGCACGCCCCTGCTGTTCGTTGAGCCCAAGAAGGGCAATCCCTCTCCACGGACTTGCGCCATCACGGGCAAGCGGTTGACCGAAGCCCTGGGACTGCCTGCGGTGTTTATCCTTGCGCCCGGACCCACCTACGAGCGACACAGACTGGCAGACAAAGGAGTCTTCTTTGTCATGTCCGAGGAATATGCCCATCTGCCAGGCATCATAGCATTGGAGAAGACAAGCAACAGGAAGATTGCCGAAGTATTGACCCCTGTGGCGCAATACATACTACTCTATCACCTACAGGTGGGCAGTATTGAAGGAATGTCGCCAAGGGATATTGCACCGTTGCTTCCATATTCTTACGAAAGCGTCACGTTGGGTGTCACCTGTCTTGAAGATGTAGGACTGTGTCAAAAGATTCAGAACGGACAGCGCAGCAAGGTGGTACACTTCGAGTTGAAGGGCAAGGAACTGTGGGACAAGGCTCAGAACGTCTTGCTGTCACCTGTGGAGAACCGCATCTTTTGCGATGACATACGCTTGGATGCGGAATACCCCGTATGCGGCATCAATGCCCTGGCACATTATTCCATGCTTAATCGTGACCGGGAAGAGATGATAATGATGACAAGCAAGGAATATCGTGCCGTCAAGTCGGCTGATGTCATGGAGAATCCCAACATCTATGACGGCAACTATATCATAGAGGTATGGAAATACCCTGTTGTCAGCAAAATGGGCGACAAAAGCCAGTGGGTTGATCGCCTTTCCCTTGTCCTTTCGTTGAGAGATGATGATGATCCGAGAGTAGAAAAAGAAGTAGAACGAATAATCAGTGAACAGAAATGGAAGGATTAGTCAAGTTCCGTGAAGCATTTGCGGAATACTCAGAAAACTATGTGGTGATAGGCGGAGCAGCCTGTGACATCACCATGACCAATACCGTGGTGCGTCCACGCGCCACACACGACATCGACATGATAGTCATCGTAGAGAACATGACCGAGGCTTTCGCCAATCGCTTCTGGCAGTTTGTGCGGGAGGCTGGCTATCGACCTGAAAAGAGGAAACAGGAGGCTGGTGAGCCACCAAGGTATGAAATGTATCGTTTCCTTGATGGTAAAGACGGCTATCCCGAGATGATAGAACTGCTGTCACGCCACCCCGACGTGCTTGGAGAGCCAAAGGGATTTGTCATAGAACCTATCCCGACCGATGAAGATGTGTCGAGTCTTAGTGCCATCATCATGGACGATGATTACTATCACTTTACTATCGCACACAGCCAACTGACTGATGGCATACGCCATGCCAATTCCGCTGCCTTGATAGCACTGAAGGCAAGAGCCTACCTAAATCTCATGGCAGACAAGCGGGACGGCAAGCATGTGAACACCAAAGACATCAAGAAGCACCGTTCGGACATCCTGAAAAATGTGGTCATAATGACTGAGGACAACATTGAGGCTCCTGCTTCAATAGTGGCATGTATAAGGGAGTTTGTCGCCTCCATCAGAGCCGACTGGTCAACTCTCGCAGAACCATTGTCAAAGTCACTCGGTCAAGACGAGGCATTTGTGACCGGACTGTTAGATCAACTGGATGAATTGTTTATAGAAGCATGACCAATATGAAGATACAATACGCATCCGACCTGCATCTGGAGTTTGCCGACAATTGGCGGTATCTGAAAGCCCACCCCTTGGAGGTGACGGGCGACATACTGCTGCTTGCCGGCGACATCGGCTATCTCGGCGATGACAACTACTCCAAGCATCCCTTTTGGGACTGGGCATCGGAGAACTACAAGGAGGTGCATTGCTGCATGGGCAACCATGAGTTCTACAAATATTATGATGTGGCGACACTGCCCGACGGCTATCTCTTGGAGGTACGTCCCAATGTATTCAGCCACTACAACGGTATTGCGAGGATTGGCGACACCGACATCATCCTCTCCACCCTTTGGTCGAGGATTCCTTTGGAGGACGCTTACTTCACCGAGCAAGTGATAAGCGACTTCCGCCGTATATTATATAAAGGTGAGCTGATGACCCATGCCCAATTCAATGCTGAGCATGAACGTTGCCTCACCTTTATCAAGGATGCAGTGGCATATTCGCAAGCAGCCCATAAGATTGTTGTCACCCATCATGTACCATCGTTCCGTATGCTCCACCCAAAGTTTCAAGGCAGCAAGGCAAACGTGGCGTTCACCGTAGAGTTGGAGGACTATATCACCGATAGCGGCATAGACTATTGGATATACGGACATTCGCACACCAACATCGATGCCAGGATAGGCAACACCCAATGCTTGTCCAACCAGTTGGGCTATGTTTTCTCTAACGAACATCAGGACTTCTCCCATGGCAAGTACCTGACCATATAGCCATCCACATTTTTTTCATCCACCCTCTTTACAAGCTCTTCCCTATCGGAAGGGCTTTTTTTGTGCCTTTCGAGTTTGATTTTTGAGTATGATTGCGAGTGTAATCAAAATTAGAGTTAAGATTTGGCTCCGCGGAAAGTCATTTCGGTTTAAGATTGAAGAAAAGGTAGTTCCTTTGCATCGGCAATAAGCCAAACCATAGTAAAATCAAACTTGAAAATATGAAGTCATTTGTAATATTCGCCATTGTCGTGACCATAATCTATGTCATCTACTATACGGTCATCATCGTGCAGGATCTGTACGGAAAGCCCAAGGACGAGAAGTCACAGGGCGAGTCGTTTGATGTCAGTGACATGACCGACGAGGAAGAGTCGATAGCGGTCAGCGAGAGCGACGGTGGTTTCAGCGTAGGCGACAACCAATATGAGACAGCCTACGAGGAGAAGCAGCTTGCAGAGCCTACAGAGGAGGCAGCCGCCACTGCGGAAGAGAGCAAGCCTCATGTGCTTGAAAAGATACAAAGCGCAATCGAGAAGAAGATGGAGGAAGTGAATACCACCTATTCCGACCCCATGTATTCGGAAGAATTGAACAACACCATCATCGCCCGCGGTCTTCGTCACAATGGACGTGACATGGTCAAGGTGGAATCACTCAATAATGAGATATGATGTCAAAAACAAGAAGTGCATTTCTATCATTATATGCCGCTTTAACCCCAGCTCTGGCCAGTGCTAAGTGTGGCAACGTGGACTACAGCTGGGGAGCGGACGCACTTGCGAGTGCCCATGACTATGCCGTGACGATGATGCTCTATATCGTTTATCTGTGCTATGCAGTGGCGGGCATCGTGGTCATAGTCAGCGCCTTGCAGATATATATAAAGATGAATACGGGCGAAGAAGGAGTGAAGAAGAACATCATGATGCTGGTGGGAGCCTGCCTGTTCCTCATAGGAGCGACCATCGTCTTCCCCGCTTTCTTCGGTTATCAGATTTGAGATACAGGTGATACGAGATAAGATAACTCAAAGTGTAACAAATTAAAAGGTAAAAAGAATGTTTGAAAGGATTAACAAGAAGGTGAAGGGATTCTTCTCTTCACAGCGCATGAAAACGCTCGCCCTGATGTTGCTTGTCGGCACCACCGCAGCAATGGCACAGAACGCAGCCGGCGACTACTCGGCAGGAACGACCGCGCTTACCACAGTGACGGAGGAGATTGCCAAGTATGTACCTATCGTGGTGAAGCTCTGCTATGCCATTGCAGGTGTCGTTGCAATTGTCGGAGCCATAAGCGTTTACATCGCCATGAACAACGAGGAACAGGACGTGAAAAAGAAGATCATGATGGTCGTCGGCGCATGTATTTTCCTCATTGCAGCAGCCCAGGCACTGCCTCTGTTCTTCGGCATTGGAGGTTAAACGCAGCGTGAGATTGTGAGTATGTAGAACGTTAAAACACTGACAGTTATGGCAGATACAAAGCAAGAGCGTTTTCCGGATTATCCCATTTTCAAGGGACTGCAACGTCCATTGGAGTTCTTCGGGTTGCAGGGACGCTACATCTACTGGGCGGCAGCCACCGCAGGAGGAGCCGTTGCGGGTTTCATCCTCGGCTACTGCATCTTCGGTTTCGTGGCAGGACTCGTGCTGCTAGTCCTCGCCGTAGCTGTCGGTGGCGTTCTCATCGTCATGAAGCAGCGCAAGGGCTTGCACAGCAAGAAGAGTGACAACGGCATATTCATCTATGCCTATTCAAAGAAAGTGTAAAACAAAAAAGAGAATCCATTATGTCCAAGTGGAAAGCTATCAATGATTGTAAGTGAATGGAGGTGGGGGCATCACGCATGAGGGTGCGCCCGCCTTTTTGCGATTAAAAAAGAAAAAGAACAATGACCCTATACATCATACTCATATTCTCAGCCATCTGCGTGGGCATGGCCATCAGTGTCAAGGCATTCGGCACGGGAGGGAAGCGCAAGCGCATCTTCCAGGACATCTACTTCTCCATCGAGGAAGTGGATGGCATCGGCGTGCTCTATACCAAGACGGGCGAATACTCCGCTGTTCTGAAGATGGAGAACCCTGTGCAGAAGTATTCCGCCAACATCGAGGCCTACTATGAGTTCACCCACCTCTTCGCCGCCCTTGCCCAGACCTTGGGCGAAGGCTATGCGCTGCACAAGCAGGACGTGTTTGTGAGGAAGGCATTCAAGGAAGAGAACGGTGGAAATCATGAGTTCCTGAGCGAGAGTTACTTCCGCTATTTCAACGGCAGACCCTTTACCGACAGCGTCTGCTACCTCACCATCACACAGGAGAACAAGAAGAGCCGTCTGATGTCGTTCGACAACAAGAAATGGCGTGACTTCTTGGTGAAGATACGCAAGGTGCACGACCAGCTGAGGGATGCCGGCGTGAAGTCCCGATTCCTCGGCAAAACGGAAGCCTGCGAGTATGTGGACCGTTTCTTCTCCATGAACTTCCGTGACAAGGTGGTGTCGATGACCAACTTCAAGGTCGATGACGAGACCATCGGCATGGGGGACCGTAGCTGCAAGGTGTATAGCCTTGTGGATGTGGATTATGCCAACTTGCCGTCGGTCATCCGTCCCTACGCAAATATCGAGGTGAACAACACCAGTATGCCCGTTGATCTCGTGAGCATCGTCGATAGCGTGCCCGGAGCCGACTGCGTGGTGTTCAACCAGATGGTGTTCGTGCCCAACCAGAAGCGTGAGCTTGCCCTACTCGACAAGAAGAAAAACCGCCATGCCTCCATGCCCAACCCCAGCAACCTGATGGCTGTAGAGGACATCAAGCGTGTGCAGGAGGTGATAGCCCGTGAGAGCAAGCAGCTCGTCTATACCCACTACAACCTCGTGGTGGCAGTGAGCGGCGACACCGACATACAGAAATGCACCAACCATCTCGAAAACTCCTTCTCGCGCATGGGCATCCACATCAGCAAGCGGGCCTACAACCAGTTGGAGCTGTTCGTCAACTCTTTCCCCGGCAACTGCTATGGCATGAATGCCGACTACGACCGATTCCTCACCCTCGGCGATGCCGCCACCTGTCTGATGTACAAGGAGCGCATCGTGCATAATGAGGACACCCCGCTGAAGATATACTATACCGACCGCCAAGGTGTGCCCGTAGCCATCGACATCACAGGAAAGGAGGGAAAGGAGAAGCTGACCGACAACTCGAACTTTTTTTGTTTGGGTCCTTCGGGCAGCGGCAAGTCGTTCCACATGAACAGCGTGGTGCGTCAGTTGTGGGAGCAGAACACCGACATCGTCATGGTCGATACGGGTAACTCGTATGAGGGACTCTGCGAGTATGTGGGCGGCAAGTACATCGCCTATACGGAGGACAAGCCCATCACCATGAACCCCTTCAACATCAGCAAGCGGGAGCTGAACATTGAGAAGATAGACTTCCTGAAGAACCTGATACTGCTGATATGGAAAGGCTCGGAGACGCAGATACCCGAACTGGAGTTCCGTGTCGTGGAGCAGTTGGTGACGGAGTATTACGATTTCTATTTCAACGGTGTGCAGCCCTATCCTTCCTCACAGAAGGAGACACTGAGAAAAAACCTCTCCACCATGGAGAAGCGGCGCGGCACGGAGCTGACGCAGATACACGACAAGGTGGAGAAACTCATCAAGGGACTGGAGGAACGGCGCATGGCATTGAGCGTGAAGACCCTCTCCTTCGACTCATTCTATGAGTTCGCCTGTGAGCGTCTCGACCAGATCTGCATCGAGAACAACATCACCACCATCGACTGCGACAACTTCGCCTATATGCTCCAAAACTTCTACCGTGGCGGCAAGTACGACAAGATTCTCAACGAGAACGTGGATAGCACCTTGTTCGACGAGACCTTCATCGTCTTCGAGGTGGATGCCATCAAGGAGAACAAGCAGCTCTTCCCCATCGTGACGCTCATCATCATGGACGTGTTCCTGCAGAAGATGCGCCTGAAGAAGAACCGCAAGTGCCTTGTCATCGAGGAGGCATGGAAAGCCATCGCCTCGCCGCTGATGGCCGAGTACATCAAGTACCTATACAAGACAGCCCGAAAGTTCTGGGCGAGCGTGGGCGTAGTGACACAGGAGATACAGGACATCATCGGCAGTCCCATCGTGAAGGAAGCCATCATCAACAACTCCGACGTGGTGATGCTGCTCGACCAAAGCAAATTTCGTGAGCGATTCGACGAGATCAAGGCGATATTAGGATTGACGGATGTGGATTGCAAGAAGATATTCACTGTCAACCGCTTGGATAACAAGGAGGGAAGAAGTTTCTTCCGTGAGGTGTTTATCCGACGTGGATCGACGAGCGGAGTGTATGGTGTGGAGGAGCCGCACGAGTGCTATATGACCTACACCACCGAGCGAGCTGAGAAGGAGGCATTGAAACTCTATAAGCATGAACTGAAGTGCAGACATCAGGAGGCTATCGAGCGGTATTGCAGAGATTGGGATGCCAGTGGCATCGGGAAGTCGTTGGCATTTGCGCAGAAGGTCAATGAGGCGGGGCATGTGCTCAATTTGACGGACGATGGAGCCACTCGCCGCTGACACGGCGAGCACGGGGGCTGATTGATGGAAACGGAAATCCCGGAATAGACGTAAAGCCCAGATGCCCGAAAGCAAAACTTTCGGGAACGGTGGCTGGGTAGTATTTACGATTAGTAGTAAATACGATTAGTAGTGAATACTACCAATAGTAAATACTACAAGTAGTAAAGTAGTGGAATAGTAGAAACTGAAAGTAGTAAAAACGTAAAGTAGTGAAGCAATGAGACGTTTATACCTTATTATAATATATATGTGTCTTACACTTGTCGTGGGAAGGGTTCATGCGCAGTATTACAGCGTGAACTACGACAAGCAGATCGTTGCCGCCATGGCTGCCGCATTCGGTGCTGGAGCTATGGCAGAGAGCTATTATAACGAGCAGGTGGGCGAAATCTTGAAGCACTACAATGCCGCAGAGGTTGCCACTGCCGGCATCTTCGCTGCCAAGTTCTTGGAGCGCAAGGCATTCACCGACCTCGGCATTTGGAGCAGTAGCACGGAGAACTACTATTACCGCCGCATCCACAATATGGTGGCGAACAAGATTATGCCCAAGATATGGACGGTGGCAGGAATGATGCTGAAAAGTCCGCAGACCGCCCTCTACTGGGGCAGTTACCTGATGAAGATATGCGCCGACACAAAGTCGCTGTGTATGCAGTTTGAGAGTGTCGTGACCAACAGTAGCTTGACCTTTGCCGACATTCAGTTCTTGGAAATCAACCAAGAGATAGCCGCCATCCTCAAACTCTCGGAGATAGGCAATGTAGATTGGCAGCAGCTGTTGGATGACATCGCCAGTGTGCCCGGCAACTTCACCGTGGAGAACCTCACCGCCGACATCGAGACGCTTTACAATATGGGAGCATCGTTGGCGACGGCAGGTATCAACGGGGCATCAGGCGCACTCTTGCAGCAGAGTGCCTTCAACGACCTTTTCAATGGCAAGGTGAGTAAAATCATCGACATCTATGACAACTACCATGACCTCTATGAACAGGCAGAGAACGGCATCGGCAGCACACTCCTTAGTCTGGTGGGTGGCGAGGACAACGTGGCAGCCCTCTTCGACCTCTCCAACTACAACATCACCTCGTGGATGACAGACTATCTGAGCGAGACGCAGGGCAACTACTATACACAGCGTTGGTACATTGCCCGACGAGACCAAGGCAGCGTAAGCCTCTGTGACTACTATCCGCCGACCGATGACAACAGTATTCTGAACGGTGACCATTGGTATCGTATCAACACCTCCGACCCCAACTTCTACCCTAACAGCACGCAGCGAGAGCAGATACTGGCCAACTCGGAGAACCATGCCGGATGGAGCCGCAGCCGTGTGCAGCAGCTCAACGCCCAGAGCGACGGCTTCACCTATACGATGAACTATTGGATGTCGTCGTACATCATCAGCCGTGGCGGCAAGCAGACCAAGAAGGCCTACGCCTACGAGATACACGTTACCAAGAGCTGGAACAACGTGGAAGAGGTGTATGAGGATGTCTTCGACTCCTACAGCATGGACTTGAATACCTTCAAGCGTCAGTTGCAGGCACGTCTCTCGGAGTATAACGACAACGAGGAGGGCTATGTCTATTACATCGGCAGTGACGCACGCCGTTACTATCAAGCCACCGATGCCGCCAAACTGAAGGGCGTGGAGAGCGTGACCATCAGCGTCACCTGTTCGGACGGTGTCACCCTCGGACAGGGCAGCACGCAGTACAAGTGCCGTGAGTGCGGCGGTTCGCTCAATGCCCACAGCAAGGAATGCGCCATGAGGACAAGCGTATCAGAAAATAATCTCGACCTATCGGAACTGGACGAGAAGGAACGTGAGGCGAATAGCAAGATAGCCCTGTTGGAGGCGCAGATAAGCCAGTTGGAGACAGAGAACAGGAACCTGCTCACGCAGATAGCCAATGCCTCTGTGGAGGAAGCCCCTGCCTTGCGGCAGCAACATAATGTCAACAAGACGAAGATAGACAACCTGAAGAAGGAATTGGCGACATGGCAGCAGCAGTTGGCAGACATACAGAATGCCAAGAGCGAGGCGGCTAACGACAATGCCACCTCCACCGATGACTACTACCGCATCCCTGCCATCATGCAGGATGTGAAGTCAGCCTACAATCTCACGTGGCAAGGTGCCGGTTCGTGGAACGGCTACACCTACGTCCGAACTGCCACCATGCCCAACATCAACGGCATTATCACCTTCAAGGCGACACTGTCCATTGCAAGGAAGCCCAAGTACTTCCTTGGCATCAAGATACACCGTGCGATACTGCAAATATCGTGGGAGCTGACCTCGGAATACACCGACACACAGGTGGTGGATGTGCTGACCCTTGACCCGAATGCCTCTGACGAGGAGAAGACGAGGCAGGTGAACAGCCGTATCTCGGAGATAGCCCAGGAGTTCCCGTCGTGCAGCATCACCACAGAATATGCCAAGAGCGAGGCAACCCAGACCGCCGACAATGACGATGTAATACACCTGCTCTGGTCGAGCGACCGTCTGGAGATAGCCCGTGAAGTAGATAGCCGTATCACCAAGATTTACGCCGACTTGGTATCATTAGAAAAAATGATGCACTACAAGCGCAGCATCATTGACGTGCTGAAGGACATTCTTCCTTCAATCGACGCAGACCAAGGTCGCAGAAGGACACTCATTGAAGAGTGCTACGAGCGATGGAGAGAGAATGCAGACCCTAACAGAGGGAATGGTGAAGATAACGAGAACGAAAACTGAGGGAGGAACGGAGAATGAGACATACCATCATCATAGCTCTCCTGCTGATTACCCTCTTCCCCAATACAGCCTTGGCGCAATGGGGATTCGATGCGGTATCGGTGGAAGCATACATCAACGACCACAAGAAGCAGCGCAGCCTCTTGCTGGCACGCAGCACTTTGGAGTACAGCAATCAACTGCTGCATGAATACAGCAGTGAAGAGGTGGGCAAATACAAGGAACTGAATGTGGATTTGGACAAATACACCCGGGCCTTCGACATCATCGATGTGATGTACCAGTCGTTGCGCACGGTGCTGAACGTGAAGAGCACCTACCAGACGGTGAGCGACCGCATCAGTGACTACAAGAACCTGTTGGAGGACTTCAATGATAAGGTCATCAAGCGGAAACACATCGAACTGGCTGACACGATGCTCATCAGCATCAACAAGAAAGCCATCGACAACATATACAACGAAGGAAGCCAACTCTACCATAGCGTCAACGACCTCGTGTTGTATGCCACAGGAGCGGCAGCCTGTTCAACTTCCGACCTGCTGATGGTGTTGGACAATATCAACAATTCGTTGGACCTGATAGAAAAACATCTGAACCAAGCCTACTTCCAGACATGGCGGTATGTGCAGCTGCGCATGGGCTATTGGAAGGAGAAGGTGTATCGGACGAGGACGAAGGAAGAGATACTGGAAGATGCCTTCAGCCGATGGAAAGTGGCAGGAAAACTTGACTATTGACGGATTGTAAACAAAAGAAGAACGGACATGAAGAAGACAATGATACTCATCATGGCGGTAGCAACCACCATCAAAGCCACAGCCCAGAGCGTGACCTACAACCACGACTCCTCCAAGCAGAACCAGATAACGGTGATGGAGACAGGTGGCGGTTCTCTCACCCCTGAGTTCTATTATTGGCTGTTACATAACAACTATAAGAAGACAGCGGCAGAGAAGAACAAGTTAGGTTTCCGCACTCTTGCCGGCATCAACCTCTACAACCAAGTAGATGATGCGGAGAAGATAGACTCTGCCCTCACCAAGCGTGCTGAGGTGGAAGCCTTGAACGTAGCCGACCGACAGATAGACCTCGCCTGGCTTGCCGAAAGCAGCAAGATCAACGGTCAGTTGGACAAGATGAAGGCGAACATAGACCATATCATCCCTACAGGAGGCACCATCAACGACAAGCGTCGGTGGGAGGAACTGTACAATATGTACCAGTGTGCCGTGAAAGCCACCAAGGATGCCTATATGCCCAATGCACAGAGAAAGCGGCAGTATCTTAGCATCTATGCCGACCTGACGACACAGAACGAGACACTACTGAAATACCTTGTGCAGCTCAACACCCAAAGCCAGACTACCGCCCTCTTGGCAGCCACCAACGACCGTGTAGTACATAAAGGCAGCATCATCAGCGATGCCAAGAGCCGTTGGCAGGAAAACATGAAGGGCGTGAGGAGCTCGACAGGCACTGACGGCGATGATGCCAACAGCGGTGAGGGTGAAGAAAGTGTGAACAGATAGAAATAAGGGAAGAGAAGAAATAATCACAAAACAGCATAGAGATATGAACGATATTCAGATTTTCAACAACGAGGAATTTGGAGCAGTCCGAACCACAGGAACACCAGAGCAACCCTTGTTCTGTTTGGCTGATGTGGCAAGAGTTCTTGGACTAAAAACCAGCAAGTTGGTACAACGACTTTCGGATGATGTACTTTCAAAGTACCCCATCTCGGATAGTCTTGGAAGAGAACAGGTTACAAACTTTATCAATGAAGACGGACTGTATGATGTCATCCTTGACAGTCGCAAACCCGAAGCCAAACGTTTCCGCAAGTGGGTGACATCGGAGGTGCTCCCCTCTATCCGCAAGCATGGTGCCTATATGACACAGCAGACCATCGAGAAGGCATTGGCAGAGCCAGACTTCCTGATACGGTTAGCAGTCAATCTGAAGGAAGAACGACAAAAGCGTCTGCTTGTCGAACAGGAGTGTGAACACCAAAGGACACGCATCGTTGAGTTGGGATCCAAGGTGGATGACCTGCAACAGGAGGTGACGGAGATGAAGGACAAGGTGAGTTACCTTGACATCATCCTTGCCACGAAGAGCAGTGTCCTGGTCACACAGATAGCACAGGACTATGGCGAGTCGTCCATCCGCTTCAACCGACGTCTGAAGGAGATGAACATCCAGTATCAGCGTGGCAAGCAGTGGATTCTGTATGCCGACTACAAGGACTGCGGTTATGTGACCAGCGAGACCTACCTCATTAAACACAAGGACGGTACGGAGGATGTGCGCATGAACACCAAATGGACACAGAAAGGTCGCCGCTTCCTCTATGAGAAACTGAAGAGCGTGGGAGTCATTCCTGTTATCGAAAGAACATAAAATAAAGAAATAGCTATGGAATCAATATCAAAAATACAGTTACGTCTCTATGCCGCCAAGAGGAAAAACGGCAAGTGGCAGTTGGAGATGTCAAGGATGCCGAAGCGAATCAGCGTTATCGGCAGGACACCCATCGTTGATGAGCATTATATGCCATCTGATTTAGAGGTAGTTTCAATGTCAAAGCTTCACAAATATGTCGGAAGTTACTACGGCAAGATTGTGAAGACCCTCAAAGAGGAAGGCATCATCACCAAGGAATATGGAATGTGGAAACTGCGTGAAGACCTTCAGGACAAGGGCATTGCGGTATATGTCACAGGCAGGATGCGCTGCTTCTACCACTTCTATCTGTCATGGACACCGAAAGGCATAGAGTTTATCAAAGAGATTATCAACAATAGAACCAGGCACTGATGGCAGACAACATACTCAGCGATTTCGGCATCAACATCCTCGAAGAGGAGATTGACGATGTGATATTCCAGACCAACGAGTTCCTGACCGATGCCACCTTCACAGGCTCACAAGGGCCGTTCTGGTGGATCCTCCAAATGTGTATGGCATTGGCGGCACTGTTCTCTATCATCGTGGCGGCAAGCATGGCCTACAAGATGATGGTGAAGAACGAACCGTTGGACGTGATGAAACTGTTCAAGCCCTTGGTGGTGAGCATCATCCTCTGTTGGTGGTACCCACCTGCTGACACAGGCATGACCAACAGCGGCAGCAGCTGGTGCGTATTGGATTTTCTATCCTATATTCCCAATTGCATCGGCAGTTACACCCACGACCTCTATGAGGCAGAGGCGACCCAAATTTCCGACAAGTTTGAGGAGGTGCAGCAGTTGGTATATGTCAGGGACTCGATGTACACTGACCTCCAGGCACAGGCAGACGTGGCGCATAAGGGCACATCAGACCCCAACCTGATAGAGGCGACGATGGAGCAGACGGGCGTGGACGAAGTGACCAACATGGAGAAGGATGCCAGCAAACTGTGGTTCACCTCACTGACGGCAGGGGCCGTGGTGGGCATCGACAAGATAGTGATGCTGATAGCCCTGATCGTGTTCCGCATCGGTTGGTGGGCGACGATATACTGTCAGCAGATATTGCTCGGAATGCTCACTATATTCGGTCCAATACAATGGGCATTTTCGTTGCTGCCCAAGTGGGAAGGAGCGTGGGCGAAGTGGCTAACCCGTTATTTGACAGTTCATTTCTACGGAGCCATGCTCTACTTCGTCGGTTTCTACGTCCTGTTGCTGTTTGATATTGTGCTCTGCATACAGGTAGAGAACCTGACGGCCATCACCGCCAGTGAGCAGACGATGGCAGCCTATCTGCAAAACTCGTTCTTCTCGGCAGGCTATCTGATGGCAGCGAGCATCGTGGCGTTGAAATGCCTGAACCTCGTGCCCGACCTTGCGGCATGGATGATACCAGAGGGCGACACCGCCTTCTCAACCCGAAACTTCGGCGAGGGCGTGGCACAACAAGCCAAGATGACGGCTACGGGAACCATGGCGACCGTGATGAGATAACATGTGAGTGTGCGGTGAGTCACCGCACCTCCTATTGAAACAAATAAAAGTAACCATCAAGAAAAATGAAAGCAAAAAATGAAATTGAGCGTTGGCTCAAAGATGAGAAATTCATGGCGTTTGCCAACAAGCGTGCAAAGGAAGAGTTTTTCAATTCCGAAAACAACTACATCGACCCACAGTATGAGGAGATGGCAGAAGGCTTTGAGGATAACGACGAGTATGTAGTGCCTATGGTAGATTACCTGAGTTATCGCTTGCATCGTGCCAAAATCTACAGAAATCGACGGAGACGTGAACGTGACATCTGGTGGGTGTGGATCCAACTGAAATACGAAGGCATCTACGTAGAGGCTTGCATCAAGTATTACGCCAAACTGGTGGAAGAAGTTGAGAAGGACATATACACCATCCTGCACCGTGAATATGTGAGAATGAAGAGAAATCAGACCTCAAACAAGCAGTAACGTATGGTAATCAAGAACTTAGAAAACAAAATCAAGCTGGTGGGCATCATCTGCTCTGCGTTCCTCATGGGCTGCATCATCATCTCGGTGTCGAGCATCTGGACGGCGCGCTGCATGGTGACGGACGCGCAGCAAAAGGTGTATGTATTGGACGGCAACGTGCCCATACTGGTGAACCGCACCACGATGGAGGAAACGCTGGATGTGGAGGCAAAGAGCCATATCGAGATGTTCCACCATTACTTCTTTACGCTTGCTCCCGATGACAAGTACATCCGCTATTCGATGGAGAAGGCGATGTATTTGGTCGATGAAACTGGTTTGGCGCAGTACAATACGCTGAAGGAAAAGGGCTTTTACAACAATATCATGGGTACGAGTGCCGTGTTCAGCATCTTTTGCGACAGCATCAAGTTCAACAAGGAGAAGATGGAGTTCACCTACTACGGTAGGCAAAGGATAGAGCGAAGGAGCAATATTCTGATGCGTGAATTGGTGACGGCGGGACAGGTGAAGCGCGTGCCGAGGACGGAGAACAATCCTCATGGACTGCTCATCACGAACTGGAGAACCTTGCTCAACAAGGATATTGAGCAGAAGTCGAAGTCAAACTTCTAATATCCTAGCGGTATGAGTGTAAAAGGAATCAGACGGATGCTTGTGGGCGAGGATATGCCCGACAAGAACGACCCCAAGTACAAGAAGCGGTATGAGAAGGAGGTGGCGGCAGGGCGCAAGTTTGCCAAGACCGCGAGGATAGACCGTGCGGCGGCTAAGGTGCAAGGCTTTGCCAATGCCCACAAGACGCTGTTTCTCGTCATCGTCTTCGGCTTTGTCGCCACGTGCTTCGGCATCAACATCTACAGGATGGTGCGGTATTACGGTCATCGGACGGAGGCTGCAAGTGCCATCGAGCGGCAGGAAGGGCGCATGAAGCAGATGATGAATGCAGCCCATTGCATCACTCCTCCCGTGACGCATCGAACCAACGAGGAGAATCGAGACAAGTCAGTAACATCAAAATCAGACAGCGATGAGAATAACAGATAAGATAAACTTCCGTCAGCCGAAGTACATGCTGCCAGCCATCGTGTACATCCCGTTGATTGCCACAGGCTATTTTGTCTTTGACATGTTCAATACGGAGGTGGCGGAAACGCAGGACAAGAACCTGCAGACCACCGAGTTTCTGAACCCCAACCTGCCCGGAGCGCAGATTAAGAATGGTGACGGCATCGGTGGCAAGTATGAGAACATGGCGAAGTCGTATGGTCGCATAGCAGACTATTCGGCTGTTGATAACATTGAGCGTGACAACGAAGAAGAGAAAGAAGCGTATGAATCCAAGTACACAGAAGAAGACCTTGCGGAACTCGTCCGTCAGGCAGAAGAGAAGGACGATGCAGCCGAAGTGGCCGATGCCAAGGCGCGAGAAGCGGAAGCACTCGAAGCACTCAACAAGGCACTCGCCGAAGCGAGGCTGAGAGGACAGGCGGCAGTTGCCCCCGTGGCCCAGGATACCACACAGGCTGGGCCTCCCAAGGAGCAGATTGAGGTGAAAGGTCAGATTGCCGAGGACAGCAAGGCGGTGAAGGCACTGGACGAGGAGGACAAGGCACAGGAGGTGGTGAAGAAGGTGAAGGTGACTTCGGACTATTTCAACACCCTGACGCAGAACGAGCATGAGCCAAAGCTCATCAAGGCCATCATTGACGAGGACGTGAAGGCTACGGACGGGTCGAGGGTGCGGCTGAGACTGTTGGACGATATTGAGATTGGTGAGACCGTGGTGAAGAAAGGGTCGTACCTCTATGCCACCATGAGCGGTTTCGGTTCGCAGCGAGTGAAGGGTAGCATCAACTCCATCCTTGTGGATGACGAGCTGATAAAGGTTTCGCTTTCGCTTTATGACACGGACGGACTGGAGGGACTGTATGTCCCCGGCAGCCAGTTCCGTGAGACCACGAAAGATGTGGCGAGCGGTGCTATGCAGAGCAACATGAACATCGACCAGAGTGGAGCGAACAACAGTTTCTCGCAATGGGGAATGCAAGCCGTGACCAATGCCTACCAGAAGACAAGCAATGCCATCAGCAAGGCTATCAAGAAGAACAAAGTGAAGCTGAAGTATGGGACGTTTGTTTACCTTGTAAATGGGAAAGAGAAAAGGAAATAGACACTGCCCGACAACGGAATTGTCGGGAACGGTGGCTCATAGAGTATAAACATCAAAAAATCAACTAATATGAATTGTTTTCAGAAAATGAATGTCTGTGCATTGCTTTCGCTGAGCGTGCTTTCAGCCAAGGCGCAGACCACCTACATGGAGATGGAGCAGCTGACGGTCAACGACCAAGTGACCACCGTCATCACCGCCTCCGAACCCATCCGCTTTGTCGATATATCCACAGACAAGGTGGTGGGCGACCAACCCATCAACAACACCATCCGCCTGAAGCCGAAGGACAACGTGTATGCCGACGGTGAGGTGTTGGCGATAGTGACAATCGTGACGGAACGCTACCGCACGCAGTATGCACTGCTCTATACCACGAGGATGCAGGAGGCAGTAACCGATAAGGAAATAGAATGCTCGGAGCGCAATGCCTACAACAATCCCGCTGTAAGCCTGTCCACTGCCGACATGACCAAGTATGCACGTCAGATATGGTCATCGTCTGCCAAATACCGCAACGTGGCGACGAAGATGCACCGCATGGTAATGCGCCTGAACAACATCTACAGCGTGGGCGAATATTTCTTCATCGACTTCTCCGTGGAGAACAAGACCAACATCCGCTTCGACATCGACGAGATGCGCATCAAACTATCGGACAAGAAGCAGAGCAAGGCTACCAATGCGCAGATAGTGGAACTGACCCCATCTCTTGTGTTGGACGATGCGAAGACCTTCAAGTATGGCTATCGCAACGTGATTGTGGTGAAGAAGATGACCTTCCCCAACGACAAGGTGCTGACCATCGAGCTGTCGGAAAAACAGATAAGTGGACGCACCATCTCGCTCAGCATCGACTATGAGGATGTGCTGTCTGCCGATTCGTTTAACCATATACTGTTGGAGGAGGAATAATGAGAATTAGGAATGAGGAATTAGGAGTGAGGAATTGGCTTGTGCATACCTTACTCGTTGTCATCTGTTTTATGGCAAGCATGACTCCGGCAATGGCGCAGCAGAATAGCGACCGCATATCCTTGGGGTTCGGATGCCTGTATGAGCGAGGACTGGACGTGACGCTGTCCTACGAGTATGAGACGAAGTACCACAATGCGTGGGAGTATTTTGCAAACGGATATATCAAGTGGAACGAGTGCGCATCGTGCGGTCATGTCTGTCCTGAGAGTTTTTGGAACAACTACCGCAGTTATGGTTTCGGCTTTGCCTATAAGCCCTGTGTGGCAAGAGGACGCAACCACCATGGCAACATGCGCATAGGAGCATCGGCAGGTAGCGATACTGACAGGTTCTTGGGTGGCATCCACCTCGGCTATGAGCAAAACTATACACTCAGACACGGCTGGAAGCTCTTCTGGCAGGTGAAGACCGATGTGATGATCAAGGGTGAAGACCTGTTCAGAACGGGTATTGTCCTGGGTGTGAAACTTCCTGTAAAATGACTATGCGTATGAAGAAACTGTTTTCAATCTTGGCAGTTGCGGCAACGGTGTTGCTGACTGCCTGTGACGAGCATCAGGACTTTCCCGACACAGCCATGAAGGTCACCCATATCTTGACCACTGACGGCAAGGTGATGCCCTACGAAACCTACGAGCAATCGTGCAAGCAAGCCATTGCAGTGGTGTTCAACGTCAATCAGAGGGAAGAAATGGAGGGAAACGGATATGCCGTCTATCTGTGGGACATCGCTCCCGAAGCCTTTGCTGACAGTATCGGTGTGGAACAGGACACATCCTGTGACCTCACCGCCTACGACGGCAACAAGAACACTTTTGCCCTTTATGGCACGACCGATGTGAAGTCGCCTTTGGCTGAGCGTGTCTTCGACATGTGGCGTTACGGGCAAAGTGCCTATATCCCCAGTGTGGCACAGATGCGTCTGCTCTATCATGCCAAGGACATCATCAACCCATACATCCTGAAATGCGGCGGCACACCTATCCCCGATGAGGATGATGACTGTTGGTATTGGACTTCAACGGAGGTAGAAGGACAAGCGACCGCCAAGGCATGGCTTTACTCACTGGGAAGCGGTGCCATACAGGAGACTCCCAAGTGGCAGCCGCATAAGGCGAGACCCATCATCACGATTATGGATTAGCCCATATACAGACATCGAGTATCACCCGTATCATCATCAAAGTACAACAATTAAAAAAGAAAAAGCATGAAAAAGAATTTGTTTCTAATGTTGGGACTTGGAGCCATGCTCCTCACGTCCTGTGACCAAGACATCGTCAATGAGATTTACCTGCCCGGTGGCGGAGGTTCTGTGGTCGTGACCGACAGCACATCAACCAAGCAGCTTCAGGTATTCACCAATCTGGAGATGCTGCAACCTGCCGTTTCCACACGAGCCGTTGACAACCAGTGGGAACTCAATGATATGATTGGCATCTCTTCCACAGGGATGATCAACAATATGAAGTTCACCCGAAGCGGCGGCACGAATCAGTTTGTGTCAGCCAACAAGGTGTTTTTCACGGACACAGACACTCACACCTTCAATGCCTACTATCCCTATACGGCAAATCCTACCAACGACCTCATAGAGTTCCAAGTGCCGGAGGCAGCTGTACAGAGTGAGCAGAAGGTCAATGATTTTCTGTTTGCCAGTGGAGCGGCATCATACGCCAATCCGAGCCTTACATTGAACTTCACCCATCAGATGGTGCGTGTCATCATCAAGGTCTATACCTCACCAGAATACGGTTTCACCACCAATGATTTTGCAGGAAGCCTACTCACGTTCGTCGGTTATTTTGACAGCGGTACTTTCAACATCAAGACCGGAAAGGTAGAATGCAGTGACGAGTCGGTGACGACCTATTATTTCGGCGACCCACAAAGTGACCACATGGAATATACGCTTTATGTTCCTGCACAGGTTATGCCAGACATGACATTGCAACTCAGCAATGGGGAGAACTTCGTATTCCTCACAAACGACACGTGGAAAGCGGGTCATTCCTACAGCTATTCATTGAAGCCTGTACGCAACACCTTGGAGGTCATATCTGCAACTATTTCTCCGTGGACAGTAGAGTCTGAGAAGACCATCAACGGCTACGAATAAAACTCATAAGAGGATTGGAGGGTGTCCACCGTGGCATCCTTCATCTTTTCTCATTATCACCCAACATCATCGTAAAGTAAATGGAAGAAAGCAAAGAGTTACAGGGTTTTTACAAGATATTCAGGGCGGTGATTTATGTCTCCATCCTGATGGAGTTCTTCGCCTACGCACTGGAGCCGGAGCAGTTGGACTTCTTGGGCGGCGTAGTGACGGATATCCACACTCGCATCAAGCGGTGGATGATTTACCATGACGGCAACCTCGTGTATAGCAAGGTGGCTACGTTCCTGCTGATATGTATCACCTGTGTGGGAACGCGCAACAAGAAGCATCTGGAGTTTGACGCTCGCAGGCAGGTGCTCTATCCGCTGCTGTCGGGAGTGCTGCTGATTGTGCAGTCCGTATGGCTGTTCGGTCATTCGATAATGCCCTGTTTCTATACCCTCCGTTTGAACACTTGGCTCTATATGCTCACTTCCATCGTCGGTGTCGTATTGGTGCATATCGCCCTCGACAATATCTCTAAGTTCCTGAAGGAAGGGCTGCTGAAAGACCGCTTCAACTTCGAGAATGAGAGCTTTGAGCAATGCAGGGAGTTGCAGGAGAACAAGTACAGCGTGAACATCCCTATGCGCTATTATTACAAGGGCAAGTTCCGCAAGGGATGGGTGAACATCGTCAATCCGTTCCGTGGCACATGGGTTGTGGGTACTCCTGGTTCTGGTAAGACCTTCTCCATCATCGAGCCGTTTATCAGGCAGCACAGCGAGAAGGGCTTTGCCATGGTGGTGTACGACTATAAGTTTCCCACTCTCGCCACCAAACTCTACTATCATTACTTGAAGAACAAGAATGCCAAGGACAGCAAGATGCCCCATGGCATGAAGTTCAACATCATCAACTTTGTGGATGTGGAGTATTCGCGCCGTGTGAACCCCATCCAGTTGAAGTACATCAACAACCTTGCCGCAGCGAGCGAGACCGCCGAGACCCTGCTTGAATCCCTGCAAAAAGGCAAGAAGGAAGGCGGCGGTGGCAGCGACCAGTTCTTCCAGACCTCTGCCGTCAACTTCCTTGCCGCCTGCATCTATTTCTTCTGCAACTACGGCAAGGAGCCCTACGACAAGGACGGAAAGATGCTGATTGCCGAGCGGCGTGAAGACCCAAAGACGAAAAGGCTGATACCCACAGGACGGGTGTTCGACCATTCGGGCGCGGAGGTGCAGCCCGCTTATTGGTTGGGCAAGTACAGCGACATGCCACATATCCTATCGTTCCTCAATGAGAGTTATCAGACCATCTTCGAGGTACTTCAGACCGACAACGAGGTAGCCCCCTTGCTTGGCCCGTTCCAGACTGCCTTTGCCAACAAAGCCATGGAGCAGTTGGAAGGTATGATTGGCACGCTACGTGTCTATACCTCCCGTCTCGCCACCAAGGAATCTTACTGGATATTCCACAAGGACGGCGATGACTTCGACCTGAAGGTCAGTGACCCGAAGAATCCAAGTTATCTGCTCATTGCCAACGACCCCGAGATGGAGAGCATCATCGGTGCACTGAATGCCTTGATTCTCAACCGCCTTGTAACGAGGGTGAATACAGGACAGGGCAAGAACGTTCCTGTCAGCATCATCGTCGATGAGTTGCCGACCTTGTATTTCCACAAGATAGACCGACTGATAGGCACAGCCCGAAGCAACAAGGTGAGCGTGGCACTTGGCTTTCAGGAACTTCCGCAGTTGGAAGCCGATTATGGCAAGGTGGGTATGCAGAAAATCATCACCACCGTGGGCAATGTGGTGAGCGGTTCGGCAAGAGCCAAGGAAACCCTCGAATGGCTGTCGAGTGACATCTTCGGTAAAGTAGTGCAACTCAAAAAGGGCGTGACCATCGACCGTGACAAGACCTCCATCAACCTCAATGAGAATATGGACAGCCTGGTGCCTGCAAGCAAAATCTCCGATATGCCCACAGGTTGGATATGTGGACAGACCGCCCGTGACTTCGTAGTCACCAAGACCGGGATGAACGGAAGCATGAACATCCAGGAGAGCGAGGAGTTCAAGACATCCAAGTTCTACTGCAAGACCGACTTCGATATGACGGAAATAAAGAAGGAGGAATCGGAGTATGTCCCTCTCCCTAAGTTCTATAAGTTCAAGTCGAAAGAAGAGCGAGAGCGCATCCTCTACAAGAACTTCGTTCAGGTTGGGGAGGACGTGAAAGCCATGATTAAAGAGATTCAGCAGTTCCGCACTATGATGTAGTGATATTGATTAGAGTGCGGTGAGACATCGCACCTCCTATATAAAATAATGTAATGAGAAGATACATCATCGTACTATTGAGCATGTTGGCCATCTGTAGCGTGCCCTGTCAAAGCCAAACCATTGACAGGGCACTGTTTGAACGGATGGTAGCCATTACCAAACACTTCGAGGGTTGGCACGACCCAAAGACCACACCGGGCTATGTGGGCTATGGTCACCAGCTACAGAAGGGAGAGCGTTTCCCGAAAACACTGACACGTCAGCGTGCAGATTTGCTGTTACGGACAGACCTCCTCCGGCACCTGCGCCTATATGCCCGTTATGGCAGGGATGCTTATCTGCTTGCCACCCTCTCGTACCAGATTGGACCAGCCAAGTTGTTAGGCAATGGACGATACCCGAAAGCGTCCCTGCTCACCCGATTGGAACGTGGCGACAGGGACATCCTGCCACTCTATCTGAGCTATTGCAAATGGAGGGGAAAAGCAGTGGCATCCATTAGGAAACGGAGGTGGGTGGAATATCAGCTGTTGTATGCCGAGCGGTGAGGCACCATCCCTCCTATACCTGTTTGTCTGTCACTTATATTATATATAAAGGTAATAATTGCAATTTCAATGTTAAAGTCAGAGCATTATGGCATCCATCAAATTAAAGTTCAGAACATCATCTGTTCAAGAGAAAGAGGGTCGCCTGTATTATCAGGTGATACACAATCGTGTGGCACGTCAGATCCATACAGAGTACAGAATCTATTCCTCAGAGTGGGATGCGGACCATTCAAACATCATTTTGCCAACTTCCGTCACTCCACAACGTCAAGCCTATCTTCTTTCCTTGAAAGATACATTGGATGCTGACAGGAAGAAACTGCTGTTGGTCATTGCACGGTTGGACAAGGAAGGGCAGTCATATACAGCAGACACCGTCGTTGACAACTTCCATGAGGGAAAAGAATTACATGGCATTATCGGCTATACGCTGGAGTTGAACGAAAAACTGAGACGCATCGGCAAGAAGCGGATGGTAGCAAGGTACAAAACCACCCTCAACAGCCTCCAGCGTTACCTGAAAGGAGGCGATGTGCCATTGGAGGAAGTCGATGGGACAACGATACAAGGCTATGAACAGTGGCTGAAAGACAGCGGACTGTGCCGCAACACCACCTCTTTCTACATCCGCAACCTGCGCACCATCTACAATCATGCCGTAGATGACGGACTGGTCATCTCTTCCTCACCGTTCAAGCATGTATATACCGGCATCGACAAGACCGTCAAGCGGGCACTCCCCTTGGAAATCATCAAGCAACTGAAAGAGCTGGACTTGAGTCTGAACCCCCGTTTGGAGCTTGCAAGGGATATGTTCCTGTTCAGTTTCTATACCCGTGGGATGTCGTTCATCGATATGGCACAACTTACACCAAGCAATCTGCATGGCAGTACGCTCATTTACCGCCGTCAGAAGACCTCACAACAGTTGCACATCAAATGGGAACCTGCCATGCAGGAGATAGTGGCGAAGTACAAAACAGATGATTCTCCCTACCTGCTCCCTATAGCAAAAGGAGAGGGAGCCATATTCTGGAGACAGTACAAGAATGCCTATAGCCGTATCACCAAGCAGTTGAAGAAAATCGGAGAAATGATAGGCCTGTCCGTACCCCTGACCACCTACGTAGCCCGCCACTCCTGGGCAAGCATAGCCAAGAGCAAGAACGTGCCCGTATCTACTATCAGCGAGGCATTGGGGCATGACTCCGAGAAAACCACACAGATATACCTCTCCTCATTGGACACCTCTGTCGTTGACAACGCCAACAATCTCATCATCAATTCTCTTTAGGAGGTGCAGCGTCTCACTGCACCTTTATTTCAATATTTATAACTATTGTATTGCGGTGTGATACCGCAACTATAATAAAAAAGTCGGGGATTGTTGAGCAAAAAGGTGTTTCTCTCTTTAAGAGAAACTCTTCGGGATGCAAAAATATGAAAATAACTCCAATTCACCAAATTATATAGCGACTTTTTTACAAAAATGCTAAAATTTGTTGATTTCCGTCAAGCAATTGTTGAGCAAATATGTCTTTTACGATAAAATGATACCTCAATATCAACTGTTTAGCAAAACGATATTTCTCTTAAAGAGAGAAACATCTTTTGCATACCTTTTCCGACCGAATTTTTATGTCGTAAAGAGGGGCTTTGCAGGGGGTGGACTCAGAAAGATGAGAATAGATGACTATTGTAGTTGAAACACATAGAAAGTTGCTGATATACAGACCGATACGCATATCGGGATGAACCATGAGTACGTTCTTTTCTCAAAAAACACATGTCAAAACAGTATGGTGAATGTATTGGACAAGGATAAGATACTGTGGTATGTCATGCGGGCCTACAAGAACGAGAATACTGCCGAAGATCGGCTCTCTAATGAAACGTATGGCTTAGAGTATTTCATACCCAAGCAGAAAGTCCTTCGCACTGTCAAGGGCAAGAAAGTCTTTTTCATGGTACCCGTCATCCATAGTCTGGTGTTTGTGCATGCAAGTCATCAGAAGATTGTTGATTTCAAACACAATTATTATTACGACCTACAGTTTGTCACATGGAAAAGTGGCGGAGAACTTGTCTATCTGACTGTACCTGATGAAGACATGACCAACTTCATCAAGGTGTGCAAGCAGGCAGATGAAGAGGTACACTTCTACAAAATCAGCGAAATCAACAAGGAAAAAGATAAAATCAACATTGAAAAAGGTAAAAGAGTAAGGGTACATGGCGGACCGTTCGACCAGGTGGAGGGCTACTTCATAAAAGTGGCAAAAAAGAGAGGTCGGCAGCTTGTCGTCATTATTCCCGACCTACTGGCGGTTTCAGCTGAGGTGAAGCCGGAATATATTCAAATCATAGACTGAGATTATGGAAACACGAATTACCCCCCCGAATTGATTGATACAGAGGGATTAGTACAGGACAGACCGACACAAACGGCCTATTAAAGTTAGATAGAGAATGAGTTTAATTTGGATTGTCAACATCCTGTCGGTATTCTTCCTGTGCGTGTTTTTCGCAGGAATCGTGATACCGCAGATTCTGCTCATCGCCTTCCGCAGGCGACTGTTCGACGAGCCGGACGAGCGGAAGATACATCAGTGTGTAGTGCCTCGCCTTGGCGGTATGGCCTTCAAGCCCGTAGTGTTCTTCTCCTTTGTCCTGCTTTTGGCGGTCAATGTCTCAACCGGACATGATGAGCTGCTTAAGGAAATAGGCGCAGAAGCGTTGCCATTGGCATACGCCTTCTGCGCCATCATCATGTTGTACCTTGTCGGCATTGCCGATGACCTTATCGGTGTGCGCTACCGTGCCAAGTTCTTTATCCAGATAGTCTGCGGCATCATGCTGGTGGCTGGCGGAGTGGAACTGTCCGACCTTCACGGAATGCTGTTCATCCATTCCATGCCGTCGTGGATTAGCATCCCTCTCACCGTTTTCGTTACGGTTTTCATCATCAATGCCATCAACCTCATCGACGGCATCGACGGACTGGCCTCTGGGCTGTGCAGCATTGCCTTCCTGTTCTACGGGATGACCTTCATCTGGTTCCACCAGTATCTCTATGCCATGCTTGCCTTCGCTACTTTGGGCGTACTCATACCATTTTATTATTACAAGGAAATATATATCGAAACCGAACGAATTATCATTCGAAATTTCAAACAGAAGGATGCCGAAGGGTTGTTGGAGTATCTTTCCCATCCGCGTGTGAATTGCTTTGCCGGAGACCGCCTTTGTTCCAGAGAGGCGGCATGGGCATATATGCAGTATTCCCCGAAAGACATGCTGCGCTATGCGGTGAGTCTGAAAAAAGATGACTTTATTATCGGTGACGTGTTCGCTTTGCGTGAGAATGAAGACACTTATAATGTGGGGTGGCATTTCAACAAACGTTTTGAAGGCAAAGGATTCGCTTGTGAAGCGGCAGCCGGATTGTTGGATTATCTTTTCCGAGAGGCGGGCGCACGGCGTATCTATGGATTTGTGGAAGATGACAATATCCGCTCCAAACGCTTATGCGAACGTCTTGGTATGCGCCGCGAAGGATGTTTCAAAGAGTTTGTGACATTCGTAAACAATCCTGACGGCTCCCCAAAATATGAAGATACCTGTGTTTATGCCATTCTCGAAAAAGAGTGGAATACCATCCGTCAGTGGTGACACACCAAACCTATTATGAATTAATACAAAACAAGAAGAAAATATGAACAAGCAATTCATTATCACGAATTTCGCCGCATTTGCTCTCATGCTGTTCCTGCCGACCGGATGCAGGCAGGCGGACGGCAAGCAGGATGCGGTGCAGAGTTATCGGGTCATAAAGGTCGCGGCAAGTCCGGTGGAAATCTCCGAGTCCTATTCCGCCGCCATACGCGGACGGCAGGATGTGGACATCCTGCCGCAAATATCCGGGCGCATTATCCGTCTGAAAGTGAAAGAGGGTGAACGGGTGAAGACCGGTCAAGTATTGGCTGTAATTGACCAAGTGCCCTATCGGGCGGCATTACGCACGGCGCAGGCCAATGTCAGCGCGGCACAGGCAAAAGTGGAAACGGCAAGAATCGAGCTGCGGGGCAAGCAGGCATTGTTTGACGAGAAGGTCATATCCGACTACGAGCTTTCTCTCGCCCGGAACCAACTGGCAGTGGCGTGTGCTGAACTCGAACAGGCAAAGGCACAAGAATCGGATGCACGCAACAATCTCTCCTATACGGAAATCAAAAGCCCGAGCAACGGAGTAGTAGGCACATTGCCCTATCGCATCGGTGCGCTTGTCGGTCCCAATATGGCACAGCCTTTCACGGTCGTGTCCGACAATGCGGAGATGTATGCCTATTTCTCCATTTCGGAGAATATGCTACGGCGATATTCGGCTCGCTATGGCTCGATTGACAGCATGATAGCCGGGACGCCGGAAGTGGGCCTGCAACTCAACGACGGCAGCCTGTACAAGGCGAAAGGACGTATTGAAACCGTAAGCGGCGTGGTGGATCCTGTTACCGGAACGGTACAAATCAAAGCCCTGTTCCCCAATCCCGACCGCGAACTGTTGAGTGGCAGCATCGGCAATGTCATCCTTCAAAACCCGAAAACGGAGGCCGTAACCATTCCCATGACCGCCACCGTGGAACTGCAGGACAAGATTATCGCTTACCGTCTGAAAAACGGACAGGCGGAAGCCGCCTATCTCACGGTGGACCGCCTGAACGACGGCAACCGGTTTATCGTAAAAGAAGGTCTTTCGGTCGGTGACACCATTGTCGCCGAAGGCGTGGGACTGGTGAGAGAAGGCATGAGCATAACCCCTAAAAACGAAACGAAATGAACCTGCGATTTTTTATAGACCGCCCGGTGTTTTCGGGCGTTATCTCGGTGGTGATTGTACTGTTGGGCATGATTTCCATGTTTTCCTTGCCGGTGGAACAATACCCCGACATCGCACCTCCGACCATCAACGTATTCGCAACTTATCCTGGAGCAAACGCTGAAACTGTGCAGAAGGCAGTGATAACCCCTCTGGAAGAAGCCATCAACGGCGTGGAAGACATGACCTATATGACTTCCACGGCATCGAATACGGGCGATGCTTCCATCAACATCTATTTCAAGCAGGGAACCAACGCGGACATGGCGGCGGTAAACGTGCAGAACCGCGTGAACGGCGCGCTGAGCCAGCTTCCGGCGGAAGCCACCAAGACCGGTGTCACCACTGAAAAGCAGCAGAATGCCGAACTGATGACTTTCGCGCTCTATTCGCCCGATGACCGCTTCGACCAGACCTTCCTGAACAATTACGTGAAAATCAATGTCGAGCCGAGGCTGAAACGTATCAGCGGCGTGGGAAAGGCACAGTTGTTCGGTTCCAACTACAGCATGCGACTTTGGCTGCGTCCCGACAAGATGGCGCAATACGGGCTTATCCCCGATGACATATCCACCGTACTCGCACGACAGAACATCGAGGCCGCCACCGGCTCCTTCGGTGCCAATCATCCTACCGCCAATGAATACACGATGAAATACCGCGGACGCTTGTCCGGCGCGGAAGAGTTCGGTGAGTTGGTCATCAAGTCACTGCCGGGCGGCAATGTGCTTCGGCTGAAGGAGGTTGCCGATGTGGAACTGGGCGATGAATACTACAACTATTCCTCCGAAGTGAACGGGCATCCGGCAGCCATGATGCTCATCAACCAGAAAGCCGGGTCCAATGCTTCAAGCACCATCAAGGAGATTCACGAAGTGCTTGACGACCTCAGCCGGGACTTGCCCGAAGGGACGGAATTCGTGGTGCTTACCGATACCAACAAGTTCCTGTATGCTTCCATCAATTCTGTTATCCGGACACTTATTGAAGCGATACTTCTGGTTATCGTGGTGGTATATGTATTTTTGCAAGATATTAAGTCCACGCTTATTCCTACGATATCCATTTTCGTCTCCATTATCGGTACGTTCGCCGTGATGTCCATGATCGGCTTCTCCGTCAACCTGCTCACCCTGTTCGCGCTTGTGCTTGCCATCGGAACTGTGGTCGATGATGCCATTGTGGTGGTGGAAGCGGTGCAGGCGAAGTTCGACGAGGGCTATCAGTCTGCGGTTCTCGCGGCTGATGATGCCATGAAAGGCGTTTCGTCGGCTATCCTGACCTCTACCATCATCTTTATGGCAGTGTTTTTCCCCGTTGCCATGATGGGCGGGACTTCGGGAGCGTTCTACACGCAGTTCGGTATCACGATGGCTGTTGCCGTGGGAATCTCGGCAGTCAATGCCTTCACACTCTCACCGGCACTTTGCGCGCTGCTGCTGAAACCCTATATCGATGAGCAGGGCAACACCAAGAACAATTTTGCAGCCCGTTTCCGTAAAGCGTTCAATGCCGTCTTCGACCGTCTGAGCCGACGCTATGTACGTGGAGTGATGTTCATTATCCATCGCCGATGGCTGTTGTGGAGCATCATAGGCATTTCTTTCGGGTTGCTGGTGCTGCTGGTCAATGTCACAAAGACGGGACTTATTCCCGAAGAGGACACCGGGACGGTCATGGTGAGCATGAACACGAAGCCCGGCACATCCATGGCTCAGACAAGTAAGGTGATGGAGCGTATCAACAGCCGTCTCGACAGCATCGGCGAGATTGAATACAGCGGTGCGGTCGCCGGTTTCTCTTTCAGCGGTTCCGGTCCCTCGCAGGCGATGTATTTCGTGACACTCAAAGACTGGGAGCAGCGTAAGGGAGAGGGGCAGTCGGTCAATGATGTCATCGGAAAGATTTATGCCGCCACTTCGGATATTCCCGATGCCACGGTGTTCGCCATGTCGCCTCCGATGATTGCCGGGTACGGCATGGGAAACGGTTTCGAGCTTTATTTGCAGGACAAGGCGGGCGGAAACATCGCCGCCTTCAAGGAAGAGGCAGACAAGTTTGTCGAAGCCTTGTCGCAGCGACCCGAAATCGGCGAAGTCTATTCCTCCTTTGCCACGGATTATCCGCAATACTGGGTGGATATCGATGCCGCCAAATGCGAACAGTCGGGTGTGTCGCCCGCAGATGTGCTTTCCACATTGTCGGGCTATTATACCGGACAATATGTTTCCGACTTCAACCGGTTCTCCAAGCTCTACCATGTGACCATGCAGGCTCCGGCGGAATATCGTGTGAATGCGGAATCCCTGCACCACATGTATGTGCGTGCCACCGATGGCGGCATGTCGCCTTTGAGCCGGTTCGTGCGCCTGACCAAGACCAACGGCCCGTCAGACCTCACCCGTTTCAACCTGTTCAACGCCATCTCGATTAGCGGGTCTCCGGCTCAGGGCTACAGTTCGGGGCAGGTGCTCGAAGCCATCGGCGAGACGGCACGTGAAGTGCTTCCGTCAAATTACACATACGAGTTTGGCGGCATTTCGCGTGAGGAAAGCAAGACGACCAACAATGCCACGCTTATATTCCTGCTCTGCATGGTTCTGGTCTATCTGATTCTGTGCGCCTTGTATGAGAGCGTGTTCATACCCTTCGCGGTTCTGTTGTCGGTGCCTTGCGGACTGATGGGCAGTTTCCTGTTTGCGTGGCTCTTCGGTCTGGAGAACAACATCTACATGCAGACCGGACTTATCATGATTATAGGCCTGCTTGCCAAGACAGCGATCCTGCTTACCGAATACGCCGGTAAACGGCGGTCGGAAGGCATGACGCTGGCACAGGCGGCATACAGTGCGGCAAAAGTCCGCCTGCGCCCCATATTGATGACTGTGTTGTCCATGGTGTTCGGTCTTGTCCCGCTGATGATGGCGCACGGAGTGGGTGCCAACGGCAGCCGTTCGCTTGCCACAGGTGTAATCGGTGGAATGATTGTAGGTACTTTGGCTCTGTTGTTCCTTGTGCCGTCATTGTTTATTGTATTCCAATATATCCAAGAACGTGTTAAGCATAATTAAATGAAGAAGACAGTAATATATATCATATTGTCGGGATGGATGCTTGCCGGCTGTGGCACATACAGCCGGTATCATCGCCCTGACCTCTCAACGGAGAATCTGTATCGGGACATGCCGGCGGACATTGATACAATGACCATCGCGTCCCTGTCGTGGCGGGAAATGTTTACCGACCCGAAACTCCAGTCCTTGATTGAAACCGGACTTGAACGGAACGCAGACCTCAATGTGGCACGGTTACGCGTGGAAGCGGCAGAAGCCGTCCTGATGACTGCCAGACTATCATATCTTCCATCACTGGGACTGACTGCCGAAGGTAATGCCAATAAACATGACGGAGCAACGGCAAAGACATATAATGTGGGAGCGTCGGCAAGCTGGGAACTGGACATCTTCGGCAAACTTACGGCGGCAAAGCGTGGCGCAGCCGCCGCATTACAAGGAAGCCGTGCCTACCGGCAGGCCGTACAGACACAGCTTGTCGCCACTATTGCAGACAGTTACTACACCCTTGCCATGCTTGACGCACAAATGACAATAAGTAACCGGACTTTGGAGAACTGGCGGACTACCGTACGCACTCTTGAAGCGTTGAAAAAAGTGGGGAAATCAAACGAGGCTGGCGTATTGCAGGCAAAGGCGAACGTGATGCGACTCGAAGCATCCCTGTTATCCATACGCAAGAGTATTTCCGAAACAGAAAACGCCCTGTCTGCGATACTTGCCATGCCGTCACACTCGATTGGACGAAGTGATCTGGCCGAGGCTGCTTTCCCCGATACTGTCTCGATCGGAGTCCCTTTGCAACTGCTTTCCAACCGTCCCGACGTGCGTCAGGCTGAAATGGAACTGGCGCAAGCATTCTACGCCACCAATGCGGCCCGTGCCGCCTTCTATCCCAATATTACCCTCTCGGGAATTCTTGGATGGACTAATAACGGCGGTGGCGTAATCGTAAATCCCGGACAATGGTTACTTAATGCCATCGGTTCCCTGACACAGCCGTTATTCAACCGGGGCGTAAACATCGCCAACTTGAAGATAGCCAAAAGCCGTCAGGAAGAAGCCAAACTGTTGTTCCGGCAATCATTACTGAACGCAGGAAAGGAAGTGAACGATGCTCTGACCGCATGGCAGACGGCAAAATCGCAAATTGAAATCAATGCTCGGCAGGTTGAAACATTATGCGACGCTGTGCGAAAGACAGAATCGCTGATGCGTCATTCCAATACCACCTATCTGGAAGTGCTGACCGCCAAACAGTCTCTTCTCGAAGCGGAAGTGCAACAGTTACAAACTCGTTTTGAACGCATACAAAGTATAATTAAACTTTACCATGCGTTGGGAGGAGGAATGTAACTTTACAAGAATTATAACCTAATACTGAACCATGTTGTGTAATTTTTATATTTCAGTCGTCATAAACTTATAAATAAGTAATTTAGTATGCAAAAACAAATTAAAAAGTCTTCTCTTTTTTTGAAGAGAAGCAACACCTGACCCACTTCGCTACCGAACAGGATGTAGCAGAAGAATTGTTTGAGTTACTCTTAGAAGCGAGAGAACTCTATCTTCAGGATGTGATTTTGAATGGCAAGCGGTATGACCGCTATGTGGATGACTTCATCAACAGTCATCGGTATATCAACTGCAACAGTGCAATTTGCCGAAACTGCCACGAGATGAACATCCACATCGTCAAGGGACTGCTGAACGAATGCGCCCACCTTATCCAGCCTCTTTTTGAGGCATCCGACTTCTCCTTTGAGAAGTGTATGGAGTTACAAAGGAAGTATGACCGCTCGGAACCGTTGCCGCCATACAGTTGGCACGGAGCAAGGGGGCTTTTGTGTATGGCATCTGCAACGTCGTGGGTGCCTCTATCCCAAGAAATACGGATTCCGGGACATACATCCATGTAGGACCTGAGATAGGTGTGGCTTCTACCAAGGCTTTTACAGGACAGGTAACGGTGCTGATGCTGCTTGCCCTCTGCGTGGGACAGATGCGTGGTACTGTGGATGATGCAACCGTAGAGAGGATTGTCCGGGAGTTGAAGAACATGCCCCTATATATCCTAAAATCCGCAAGCAATCTCAATGGCAATCTCAATTGCAGTAAAGAGCTTGAACACTATGCATCATGATAGTATGAGCGTGAATTTTGTCCGATTTGTGCATACCTTCCCCTTACCCCACAATGCGACTTGAGGCAATACGCAGATTAAAACCATAAGGAACGGACTTTATCCGAATCCAGTTTTGAAAGGTCTTGCATAAGCCCGGTTTTCTGTATAGATATTCAGCACGTATTGCCTTGCTGTCATGATCCACTTGGCAGGTACGGAGATGAAGCTGAAGACAAAAGCCTTTATGCGACTCGTTTCCTTGAGCCCGAAAGCCTTGGTGTCAAGCTTGCTAATGATGGTCTTATAGAAATTGTGTATCAATGCCGTAAGCAGAAGGAATACAGTGTTCTCTGACATGAACGACTTGGGGAGCCTGTTCCAGCCGAATCCGTTGTTCATATCATCGAATATACGCTCTTTGCCCCCACGCTTGTTGTAAAATTCGACGATGTCTCTTGTTGATGAGTCATAATCGTTGGTAAGAATGGATCTGTAGGTGTATTCACCTTCCCACAAGTCAAGCTCTCCATCCATGCGCTTTTGTCTCTGAATGACAAGACGATAGCACTTGCCTTCCCATTTCTCAACAAGAATGGAATTGAGTTCAAACTGGATGCCGTTGATTTCCTCCGTCTTCCATCCCCTCAGTGAAAACAAGTCATCGTAGAGCGAACTGCATCTGTTGGCGCGGATGTAGAAGTGCGTGCAATGCTTCTCTATCTCACTGACAATTTCCTTCGAGCACGAACCACAGTCGGCTCTGAAGCGATTCACACGGATGCTGTTGGCTTCCAGTAGGGCAAAGAATCTCTTGTGGGTCTCAGCCTGATAAAAGCGCACATTTGTGTTGCCATCGCTGTTCTCGACATAGACAATCATGTCACCGATGACATATACGCCAGGTCTGTAGCCGAGGAACTTCTTGTATGTCGGTTTTGCATCATACTTCTCTGTTTCAAGGAACTGATGGTCGAAATCAACATCGTAGGTTTCCACCTCATTCAGTTCACCAGTGGAAACCAAGGCTTTTATAAGCAAGGCGTTGAGCTTGTCTGCCGTATTGAAATCATAGGTCTTGCCCTTATCGGAAGTATATGAGATGTTTTCCTGTGTCAGTTCCTTGATGGCTCTGAGGATGGTATCAGAGCTGC
>ENA-OUQK01000055-OUQK01000055.1-human-gut-metagenome-genome-assembly--contig:-NODE-55-length-96163-cov-11.195509_pt1 | contig 96163 bp, 81 predicted proteins | sample MGYA00237954_ERZ548842 | MGnify/ENA primary metagenome ERZ548842 (study PRJEB26490, sample SAMN05194704) | human gut metagenome | biome: terrestrial biome; feature: human-associated habitat; material... | reverse complement strand
GTTCATAGCAGGGAATCTTCTGCGACTCTCCAACTGACAGTAAGTTTACTCTATCGCTTGGGTGAAAAAAGTAGATTCAGGGGTGAAATTTTGTTATGCTGTTTGTAACAAACGGAGTATAAAAGTCGTTAATATAGATAGAAGGGAAACAAAGGAGGGGCTTATGAAGAAGATTAACGTAAAAGCAACCATTTTTCTCAGTGCAATCGTATTGGTGGTAGTGGTACTTCTGCTGAATCTCATCGAATTCCGCAAAACGGTGGATTTCACGGTGCCGGGGATACAGATGCCGAAGGAGAACGCTTTCGGAAAGCAGGAAGAGGTACAAGTGAGCGTCAACGGAACCTATTATTACCGGGTACTGCCCTGGATCCACGGCAGCACTTTCCATGGGCAGATATCTTTCGTTGGAGAGGGAGAGGAACCGCAGAATTATTTCTTTACCTATGGAGCAAGCAGAGGATTTCTGAAGGAGGGAAGAGGGGCTGGCTGGATCGGAACCCCGGATGCCCAGACCACCGTAGCGATTTATCAGGCGGTACAGAATGTGGAAAAAGGGATGATATCCGTAGAGAATCCCGCCAGCTATGTTTTATATCCGGCGGCAACACCGGAAGAAGCCTATGCCATAGCGGATATATGGTATCCGGGAATGCTGGAGAATGAAGCAAAGACAGCATTCTGCGCGGCTTTTTTGCCGGAGGAGTGCCCGCAGAAGATCGGTTGCAGCTTCTGCACGGAGGATTACGATTATGTGGAAGATGTCGATACCGTAGAGCAGCTGTGGCAGGAATTTATACAGCTTTCCGGAAAAGTGACGTCAGATCCGATCCCGCCGGAAGAGATGGTGGAAGGTGTGGGATATTTTCAGTTTGTCTATGCAGACGGTGAGACAAGGACCTTTCGCTACGCGTCGGAAGAACAGGGATTATGGATAGGTGAGGACGAACGCTGCCTGGTGGACGGCCAGGCTTTCTATGACTGGCAGGAGCGTCTGATGGAAGCGTTGCAGAAGTAAGCACGGGAAAGAGAGGGGCGGAAATGAACGGTAAAAAGAAAAGGCATGTTATTTTGATCGTGTTGGCAGTGGTGGCGCTGGCGGCAGGGATTCTGGGCGGACGTGAGTTATGGCTGTATGAGCATCCGGAGATACAGATCAGATTCAGCCATGATCGTAGTGAAGATCTCTACCGGTCCTATCCCATATGCTCCATTCGCAGCAGATCCCACATCGGACAGGGGTATGCGAAGCAGTATGGTGAGGAACTGCGGCAGTATTGGGAAGCAACCAATGAGGTTTTTGTGTGGATCAGTGAACAGTATCGGAAACCGTTATATGTCACTTCGGATGTGACCATAGGAGATGGAAAGACAGTGATCTCGTTCCGGGGGACCGGCACTTCCATGACTACCGGGGAGACAGAGGAAATTCATAGAGACTGCGTGCTGGATTTTGAAATGCATGCGGAGGTATTGCGCTCGGAAGAAGAGCCGGAGCTGACAGTAAGTGACTGGAATCCGGAAGAAGAGGGACAACAGAATCAGGCAGAAACGATTTATGACCCTGAGGCGGGTGTGACTGTGACCCTGCGGGATATTTCCAATATAGGCGCCAGTATTGTCATCCGGCGGGAGGATGAGGATGCCGGGACAGAGGTGACCTATGGAGATGCCTATATTCTACAGCGCAGGATCGAAGGAGAATGGCAGGATGCGGAGACGATCATAGACGATTACGGATTTACGATGATAGGTCATACGGTGGGCTGCGGGGAGGAAGTCTCAAACTTTTACAAATGGGACTGGCTTTACGGAGTATTGGAGCCGGGAGAGTACCGGATGGTGTACGATGTCTTCCGGAAAACAGAGGGCGCGGGGAGTGCTCAGAAATACCGGGAGTACATCCGTTTTCAACTTTAAAGGAATCAGATTTCTTACTTGACAGATGGGTCGGTAGAATGTAGACTATAATTACAAAGAGTCTATAAAACATCGACTATGCCTTGCCGGGGGGCAGGACAGGAGGGGCTTATGGGTGAGAATATCTACAGAATATTTGACGGTGTATGGAACTTAAGTCTGGTGGGAGGATACTGTGTGCTGCTGGTGATCCTCGCCAGACTTTTGTTGCAAAAAGCACCAAAATGGTGTTCCTATCTGTTATGGGGAATCGTGTTTGTGCGGTTGTGCTGCCCGATACTACCGGAGACAGGAATCAGCCTGATTCCGGAGAAATTGCTGTCTGTGAGGACAGAGATGACGTCCGGGCAGCAGACAGTCAGTCCGGGCAGTCATGGTTATGCAGAGGCCAACGATACGAAGGACATCGGAGATGTCCTGCGGCGGGAGTACGATGCAGAGGAAGTACCGGACAGCCAGTCGGCAGAAAAAACGATGGCTGGTGGAAATGACAATACTGTCATGAACGCTGACGGCACGCAGGATTTTTCCCTGGGAACTGCGAGAACAGAAAGTGGAGCTACGGTTGCAGGGGTGGCAGCCAGTGGAACAGATGCAGTGATTTCGGGAACATCTGCCGGAACGGGTACTGACGCCCGCGCATGGACATACCCGGTGTGGTTCCGTGTATTATCCATGGTATGGTTGGCAGGAATGCTTGGCTTCCTGGGATATCATGCTTATTCTTATCTGCGCATGCGTCATCGGATTCGTAGATCTGACAATAGTGTCAGGCAGGTGGAACCGGGGATCTGTGAGATCGACGGTGGGCATCTGTCCTTCGTCATGGGGCTGATCCATCCGGTAATCTATCTGTCTTCGGGCTTAGATCCTGAGAGCAGAAAAGTTGTTTTGTGCCATGAACGGGTGCACTTACAGCGCAGAGATTATCTGTGGAAACCGCTAGCGTTGGTGATCTGCTGCGTCCACTGGTTCAATCCGCTGGTGTGGCTGGCATTTTATCTGATGAACATGGACTGCGAGATGTCCTGTGATGAAAAAGTGGTGAAGCTCCTCGGGGAGGAGAGCAAGAAAATTTATTCCTATACATTGTTGGAAGAGGCTTCCGGTGGGGAATGGAAACGCTATCGGGGCGGTTCCATTTGCGCACTGCTCTCTTTCGGAGAAGACCATGTGAAAAATCGTATCCGCCACGTGCTGGACTACCGCAAGCCGCCGTTCTGGATGCTGGTTGGTGCGGTGGCGGTGCTTGTGATATTGGTGGTATGCCTGTGTAGCAACCCGGGTGGCATAGTAGATATGACAGATGGCTCAAATCCCGGCACCATGACAGAGACGGCAGACTCCGGTGCAGAGACAGGACCACAGGAAAACGGTATGGGCAGTGTGGTGACTCCGGAAGAATTTGCTGGCATAACGATTCACAACAGAGAAGAATTTGGCAACATTTTTTCTCTGAAAACCATAGAAGCACAGCGGTCTTTTCAATGGGATAACACAGCACATGATCTGGTGTGGGCACAGAATAACGGAGATTATGTGTATGGGATATTCAAGGCTTTATTAGACGGAAATACTTCACAGGAATACAAGAAATACACAGATCCAGTGACTTCTGCGGTGACACTTCTTCATCTGGGGGAAGGAAACGGGACTGTGACGGAGACACTTTACAAGGCAAAACAGCAGTTTAATTTCAGTGACACTCCGGGAGAAGGTTCTGTGGTCAATGTACGGTATACGTTTGCGGCAGACGCCTCTTTCATAGATATCCCCATGGTAATGGCAGAGGAGACACAGCATCTGTGGTTTTTATTCTTCGGGGATCTGAGCAGCAGTGGTGATCCGGACAAAACCTACGGACCGTTAGAGGGAGATATTTGCACACGGAATGTGTATGCGGAATATGAACTTAGCGACGCCGGGCAGTATCTATTCCCGGAAGGCAGTTATACCGGAGAAGACAACATCGGAGAAAGACAACATATTCAGGTGTCTTCCTATGGAATCTATCTGATGGATGAGCAGGACAATTCTTTTGGCTGTATTCATGCAGAGCGGATTCCGGCGAAGGTTCCCGCGGATGTGACTTCTGTGCCGATAGCATACCGGACTTCAGTATCAGAAGTCTATAATGGGTATCGGGCGGACCGGGGACTGACGGATAATAGCGATATTAAGGTCTATTACCTGACAGATCCCGATGAGTCGCATTTTGGATCGGATGCCTGGATGCCTACGGTGTTACGGGAATACGACTTGGACACAGGAACCATAACCGACAGGACACTGCCGGAGAATTTGCAGATTGGGAATGGATTGTGGGTAGGTGAAGGCTACTACTATATAGAAAATAGCAGCAATCCGGCGATCACAATCCGACTGCCGTTGACAGGGGTTGGCAGCTTGTATGGAAGCTATGCAGCCGCACGGGGAGCCGATACTCTGGCTTATCCAGGAGTAGTATTTGATGTGTCGAATCGAACGGAGGATGAGACCTTTGCCCTGCTGGACCTGGATGGCGACGGGATATCGGAGAAAATCTCGATACATCCTGCGGAACCGGTAAAGGGATATTCTCTGGAGGAATATACGGAATATGTGAATATGGGACTAAGTGAAATGAATTGCTATGACCTGAGAGATGCAGTACTGGAAGTAAACGGTCAGACGACGGAGATTTATACGGAGAATATGAGCAATTCTATCTTCGCATTCAGCCCGGATGGGGAACAGATTCTGATCGCATTGTATGAAGATGGTCCCAGTGCGGATCCATTGACCAGGCTCTATCATTATGAAAATGGGAAACTGGTGGAGATCGGACAGATAAAACAGGATATTCGGCGCATTCAAATCTCGCACGGGCAGATGCAGGTCCACGAACCCTATAACGTAATGACGATAGATTCTATCGAGAAAATCTATTATGTGACGAAAAACGGACATCTTCAGGAAGTGTCGCAGGAGGAGTACTGGTTGAGTGGCTATGCAGAGGTGGAACTTCTGCAGGATATGACTCTGTACCGTACACCGAATGGTGAGACCTTCATACTGCAGGCAGGAAGCAAGGTACGCATGACGAAGCTGGATGCAACGCAGAACTGGATCTGCCTGCAGACGGAAGACAATACGCAGGGGTGGTTCCGTCTGGAAGCCGGTATCAACTATGATGATTATTTTGGCGGATTAAATCACGCTGATTAAAAAGGGAGGGTTCATATGATACAGCAGTTGAAATTCAGTCCGGTGGAAAATGTACTGGCCGTGTTATTCGTAGTAGTAATCCTGGGATATTTATTATATCTGCTTGATCGGAGCCTTCAGAATAAACAGAGAGGCAAACACACCGTGAGCAGGGCAACAGTCGTCAGCAAAGAGCAGTCCACAGCGGTGGGGCAGCCGGTATACCTGGCAGATGGTATGGTAAATTCCGGGATAACGGAGACAGAAAATGTCAAGAGTGTTATCTTTGAAAATCTGGAGAAACCGGGAGAACAGATCACCCTGGAAGTCTCTGACAAAATCTACAGAGAATTGCAGGAAGGAGACAGTGGAAGTCTCAGCTACCGGGGTGACAAATTAGTAAGCTTTGGAGATTTACAGAACACCGATGACAGGGAGCGGAGTTTCCGGGGATAGTACAGGAGGGGCTTATGAGTGAAGGCATCTACAGAATCTTTGACAGCATATGGCGGCTGAGCCTGGTGGGAAGTTATTGCATCCTGCTAGTGATCCTGGCAAGAATTTTATTAAAAAAAGCGCCGAAATGGTGCTCCTATCTGTTGTGGGGAATCGTGTTCGTGCGGTTGTGCTGTCCGGTGCTGCCGGGGACCAGGATCAGCCTGATTCCAGAGAGACTGCTGACAGTGGGGACACAGACGCGCCCTGCACAGGTGGCAGACATGCAGTTGACAGATGGACGGGACAACAGTGGTCTGGCAGGAGACGTGGCAGGTTCCGTGGATGTAGCGGCTGGACAGAACGGAAGCGGAGGTAATGTCGTTGGAGGCGGTACGGTCGATACCACTGTAGGTGTATCGGACAGCGGTTATAACTATAATGCAGAGCATTTGCAGCATGACAATGTGAATACGTCTGTCGGGATGACAGGGAACTCGGAAGGTTCTGCAGATGTAGTGGACGGACAGAATCCGGACAGTACGGTTGACACCGGCATTTCATCCCGCCCCTTGTGGCTCCGGGGACTTGCCTTATTATGGCTGATTGGAATGGCAGGCTTTTTAGCTTTTCATGTCTTTTCCTATCTGCGCATGTATCATAGAATCCGCAGACCTGACAGCGGTGTCAGACAGGTAGAGCCGGGGATCTGCGAGATCGATGGAGGGCATCTGTCCTTCGTCATGGGGCTGGTCCATCCGGTGATCTATCTGTCTTCGGGCTTAGATCCTGAGAGCAGAAAAGTTGTTCTGTGTCATGAACGGGTGCACTTACAGCGCAGGGACTATCTGTTTAAGCCTGCGGCGTTGGTGATCTGCTGCGTCCACTGGTTCAATCCGCTGGTGTGGCTGGCATTTTATCTGATGAACATGGACTGCGAGATGTCCTGTGATGAAAAAGTGGTGAAGCTCCTCGGGGAGGAGAGCAAGAAAATTTATTCCTATACATTGTTGGAAGAGGCTTCCGGTGGGGAATGGAAACGCTATCGGGGCGGTTCCATTTGCGCACTGCTCTCTTTCGGAGAAGACCATGTGAAAAATCGTATCCGCCACGTGCTGGACTACCGCAAGCCGCCGTTCTGGATGCTGGTTAGTGCGGCAGCGGTGCTTGTGATATTGGTGGTATGCCTGTGTAGCAACCCTGGTGGTGGAACAGATGCAGTAAATGCGGATAATGATACGGAGACTGGGGCGGATGCGACAGACATGACAGGAACGTCGGATGAAACAGCGGAAGGGGATTTAACGGCGGGTGAAGTGGACTATGAGGCTGCCAAAACGGAATGGCTGACGGTATTTGAGCAGGGTATCCACAGCAGGGAAGAGTTCAGTGCCCTGTTTGATGTGGCTGCCTTGGAGGATACCCGGTCTTTTGCCGGACAGGACGGCATCCAGTATCTTGGCTACGATGGTGTCGCGGCGCGGAAATTGCATCAGCGGATTTTAGACGGAGATGCCGCTGCCCATGAGACCTACAAGGATCCGGTGAAGGCTGCGGAAGCTCTGCTGAATCTACAGGGTGGCAGCGGGGAAATGACGGAACTGCTCTATGAAGCCGGGAGGCAGTATTTATTTTTTCAAAAGGATTCCACAAGACCCGGCGAAGGCTCTGTGGCAAACGTACATTATATTTTCGCTGATGGATCCGGTATCGATATTCCCATGGTATTTGCGGAGGAGAGCAGTCAGATCTGGATGCTCTCCCTGGGAGACATCGACAGTAAAGGCCGGCATTCTACCGGTCCTCTGGACGGAGAAAATCAGGCCAGAGTGGTCTATGCGGAATACGGACCCAGGGATGAAGATTGGGCTACCGTGGCAGAACTGTCGAAAAAATGGGTGTATGTAAAGGTATCCCCCGGATCTTTTGCGGATGTTGCTGCTACTTATCAGGTCTCCAGCTACGGTATTTATGCGGCCACCGGGGACGACGCCGGACTAAATTGTATGGTTCCGGGATATATAGCGCCGGGATGTGCGGCAGAAGGACGTTCCACGGTTTACCAGAATGTGGGAAATTACTATACGTCTGACAGTTATAGACAGGAGATGGCTTATCTGAAGCAACAGGATAGTGTCCGATTGTACTATTTTGCAGCTTCTGATTATCAGGATGGAGATCTGGACATCTGGATCGACACGATCCGGGAATATGATACTTCGGGACAGACCGGAGAAAACGGGGTCACGGACTGGAAGCTGCCGTCGGAGGCGCAGGATTTCTCCGCAGACATGCTTACTGCGGAAGACGGTTATTGGATCCTGAGTCAGAGCAACGGAACCGCCCAGATGAAACTTCCGCTTCTGTCCAACCAGCCGGTCTGGAATGGGAAGGTGGCGGCAGATCTGACGACAGAGGAAGCGGATGCTTATGCAGCAGCACAGAGACGGGATATTATGACGAATGTGGGAGTCGTATTCGATTTGTCCGAGCGGGCAGCGCAGGAGACTTATGCCCTGCTTGATCTCGATGGGAACGGCAGTGCAGAGCGGATCATATTGCGGCCCCAGATGGCACAGGCAGTAAACGAGCTGGACCATTCACCCCTGGACAAGTATGTATTTGAGGTGAACACTATAAGAGGCGAGACGCGGACGGCACAGAATCTGGGAAGCAGCATCTATGCGTTCAGCCCGGACGGCAGACAGATATTGCTGGCACTGATGCGTAGGGACGAGTTCGGACAGTGCGAGAGTTTCCTGTTCAGCTATGAGAACGGGGAACTACAGGAGGTAGGAAGCTTCGCGCAGGATATCCGGGAGATCTGGGTGGAAAACGGCCAGATCATCACCACCCAAAGCTATGATTATATCCTGCAGAGAGAGAATCTGCGGATCATATACCGCATCGGAAGTGACGGAAGGCTGGCGGAGATCCCCACAGACCGCTATGATCTGCCGGAGCAGGCGGTCCTGCACGGACTCAATAAGGATCTGGAAGTCTGCCGGACTCCGGATGCCGGCAGCGAACGCTTTACCATCAACGCAGATCACGGAGTCTATTTCCTTTATCTGGATGCCGGCAGACAGTGGCTCTGCGTGGAGACCGAGAATGGTGTCACCGGGTGGCTTAAGCTAGCGGATTACACTGCCGAGGAGGCTTGGGCGACTTTTAATGACTTGATGCCATATGGTGGGTGATAAAACTTATACTGGAAACAATTGATAAAAATAAAAAAAGTTTCCAGTATAAGAGAAACTTTTACCTTAGCAGATAAAAAATAGGCATTGACAGAAATGGTTTACATGCTGTAACATAAAAGCGTTACAGCATGTAAACCATTTTGCGTTATAGGACATAATAGATACAGCAGGAACAGAAAGTGAGGAATTACAATGTCGGAATATACCATGGGAGCTGTGGAGATGCGTTTTGCGGAGATCATCTGGGAGCATGAGCCGGTCTCTTCCGGGGAACTGGTAAAACTATGCGAGCAGGAGTTAAACTGGAAGAAATCAACGACCTATACGGTCCTGCGGCGCCTCTGCCAGAAGGGGATTTTTACCAGTGAGAACGGGACTGTCACCTCACTGATGTCGAGGCAGATGTTTCAAGCGAGACAGAGTGAAGAGATCATCGAGGAATCTTTCGCAGGATCTCTGCCAGATTTCGTAGCGGCATTTACTTCCCGGAAGAAGCTGTCTAAGAAAGAGATCAAAGAGCTGAAGAAGATTATAGAAAATAACGGGGGAGCAAAGGAATGACAGTAATGGCAATGATGCAGATACTGGTCAGAATGAGTCTTCAGGGAAGTATCATCATAGGAATCATATTGCTCCTCAGAATGGTATTTAGAGGACTGCGGATCTCTTACCGGTATTGTGTGCTGTTGTGGGGAATCGTCTTTTTCTATCTTATATTTCCCTGGAAGATCGAGAATGCGCATGGATTCTGGTGGGCACAGCCGGAGTCGATGGTAGTGGCGGTGAGCGCGGATGGACCGACAGTGGTGACGGGACTTGGAACGGGCATTGTGCCGGGACAAAATGCCACACCGGAGCAGAATGTAACAACGGGGCAGAGCACCTTGTCAGAACAGGCGACCGGAACAGATGCGATGACCGTGCAGAGTACGAATTCCGAAGCGGGATCGAACGAGCTCCCTGTGACGGCTGCACAATCCAACGGCACAGCAGACACATTTTTCGCATCGGCTACCTTTTTGCGGGTAATATTTGCAGTTGAATGTCTGTGGCTGGCAGGAATCCCCTGTTTTCTCGTGTATTTCATTTTTTCTTATGTAAGAATGAAGCGTCGTCTGGCAGAAAGCCTTCCTGCGGAGAAGGGAGTACATTACGTGGACGGGATCCGTACACCGATGGTATTCGGGATCCTGCGACCGCAGATCTATCTGCCGGTGGAGATGAATCCGGAATTCTATGACTGCGTGCTGCAGCATGAGCGGATTCACCTGCGCCGTCTGGATTATCTGTGGAAAATACTGGCATATCTGATCAGCATCGTGCATTGGGTGAACCCGGTGGTATGGCTGGCGTATTACCTGCTGTGCTGCGATATGGAAAAAGCCTGCGACGAGGCAGTGACGGAGCAGTTGGAGCCGGAGGGCAGACAGGAATATGCCACCGCACTGTTATACATGGCGGTCGACACGACTGCACACAGAATCTTCGCGGCACCGGTGTGCTTCGATGAAGGTGACATCAAGGGCAGGATCCGGCATATTTTGAAAGGACGTAAGACCGCTGGGAAGCTTGCAGCGCTGGCAGTGGAGCTGTGTGTCGTGGTGGCATTGATATTACTGACACAGAAAGGTGCCGTAACGGAGCAGGAGCCGGAGGCAGGAAATGTCGCAGGAGAGACTGCTGACAGTGTGACGGCGGAGAGCGATGCAGAGGAAGAAAAGGATCTGCCGACATTCTATATCCGCCGGGCGGAGGATCTGCAGATAAGCAGCCCGCTTCGGATCGTGGAGCAGTATATCACCGACCGTGCCACGGCATGGAATCATTATTATATTGATGCAGACGGTGTCCTCTGGGGTAGCGGTTATAATCAAAACGGACAGCTGGGAAACGGCAGCTACGAGACGGATCTGGACCTGGGGAAAATGGATGCGGTTCGGATCGCGGATCATGTGGTTTCTGTGGACGCTAACCTGAATAACAATTTCTGCATCTATCTGACGGACGATGGAAAGCTTTACGGAATGGGGCTGAATATGGCAGGACTCCTGTTAGGGAAAGACTCTGTGAAACAGGTGTACAGCGATGATGATAATGACCGTGTGTGCACACCGGTGCTGCTGATGGAAAATGTGAGATATGCCAGAGCCGGCAGGGAAGCCATCGTTGCATTACAAGAGGACGGAAGCGTCTACTGGTGGGGACAGATGCGGACGACGACCAGCACCTATGGCAGTGATTACGATGCCTACTGGACGGTGGAAGAGAACTCGGTCAATCCGGTGAAAATGATGTTCCTGGAGCCCCATAAGGTATTGGAGAACTGTGTCTATGTGGATATCAGCGCATGGAACGGTGCAGCGATCACGGAGACCGGCGACTTATACATGTGGGGACTGAACATCTTCGGACAATGCGGCGTTGCGAAAAGTGAGAATGTCCATGATTTTGTCTGGGCACCGCAAAAAGTGCTGGAAAATGTCAGTATGGTATGGCTAGAGGCAATACGGCAAAATGACGACGGAATCGATACGGAGCTGGAGAACTTGAACTGGGCAGTGCATTCGTATACCTTTGATAACTTTGCACTGTTGCAGGACGGAACATTGCTGGCTGCCGGAGAGAATCTGGGCAAAGATTCCGTGACGACAGTAGTGGATGGGGATTTGCACCAGGCGGGATCCCACCAGGCGTCTTTTGAATTCGTGCCGGTGCGGGCGGCTGTCTACTCCACGGAGTATAACCGGGAGATCCTGGCGGAATTTACATGGGGAATGTCCAGAGAGGATGTCCGGTCGCTGTGTACGGATGCAGGACTGCAATTTTATGTCGGCGGAGAAGACGACGGAATCAATATCGAAGACAGTAGATATCGCTGCTATTTTGATGAAACAGGTGGACTGAGCGCACTTACGATCCAGACCGGCAGCAGCCGTGATGAAAGATTTACTGTGGACGAGACTACCCTGGAGGAAGTACAGCAGATCGTTACCGATGCCGGTGGCACGCTGACGCTGCTCACCCCCGCGGGAGATAATCCCTGGGAGATCTGGCAGTATGCAGACACCGCCCAGGGGACCCTCTACTGGTTCACGGTATTCCAGGGGAAAGTCACTGTCATCACTGAGAAACAGCTGACAGCAGCAACTTTTGATGGACAACAGGAGTAGAAGAGCGTATTATTGATGGAAAATTGAGAACCTAAGTGGATAAGTGCCAGAAGGAGACCAGCTATGAAAAAACAATATAAATTAACAGCATTAGCGCTGACTGCCTGTCTGTTGACGGGATGTGGTGCCGGGGAAACGAGTGCTTTGGAGAATACGACGGCGGAGAAGCAGCCGACAGAGCCGGTGGCAGAGACATCTGCGGAGACTTTCCCAGAGACAGCTTCTGCTACGACAGCGGTTCCGCAGGAAACCACAGCACAGGAAAATCCGGCTGCACCCAAAGAAATTACCATAGACTTCACCGGAATCGCAGAATTTCACCCGGAGGGGACATCTGCGCAACCCTATTCCCTGAAGATTTTGTCCGAGACGAACAACAATGTTACCATGGCGTATGAGTGGTACGACGCAGCCGAAGACATTTCACTCCCCATGATCGGTGAGAACTGGGACTGCTTCTATGATGAGAACTACACCTACCAGTGGGACGAAGGAAAACTGAGCATTTTCGACGGCGAGAACTGCCTGTATGTACTGGAATACCCCACAGACAAATGGTACGTCAACGGCAATAACGCCCGCCTTGAGAACGGTATCTTCTATGGGGCATCGGTAATGAACGGCTATGCCCAGCCGGACACCTGTTTTATGTTTGCTTATGATCTGGAAAATGAGAAGCTGCTGTGGCGGAGCGCCGATCAGACCTACAACAGCATGAATTTCCTTGTAAAAGGAGATGTGATCTTCTGTGGCTATGGATTTACCGCAGAGGATGATTACCTCTACCAGCTGGATAAAAACACCGGAGAAGTGATCGATCGTCTGCCCCTGAAAAAAATGCCGGACCTCATGGCAGAGAAGGATGATCGGTTGTATGTGCACACCTATAGTTACGATTATGTGATTGAGATATTTTAAATTGAAAATATCAAAATAATTGATATCGGTCGACTATCTTATCATTAAATATTGAATGTGCATTAAAAATATGCTATTTTAAAAATGTAACATAAAAAGAGTTACATTTTTAAAAATGGTGACTATATGAAGAGCTTTTTAGAAAAAACATTGCGTCAAAATGTGATAATAGAAGAAACTGAATATTTGAATGAGAAGCTGCCCCTAGCCTTTCGTGGAAGATACACTTTTTATAAGGTTGAAACAAACGGTTTACCCTGGATAGCAATTCAGCCTAAGGCAGATGTTGGCTTGGCAGCGCTTAGAAAGGATTGGATTAAAATTGAAAAGGCAGCAGGTCTTAATTGCGCCATTTTTTTTGATTCTACATCATTTTATATTAAAGAAAAATTTTTGGAAGAGGGAATTCCCTTTGTACTGAAAGATAAGCAGGTGTACTTGCCTTTTATCGGATATTTGCTGTCCAATGAGAATGAAAGGAAAATTTCTCCGGTTCATTTAATTTCATTTTTAACACAAAAAGTTATATTGGTTGCAATATATGAAAAATGGGAAAATGTTACTGCATCAAAAGCTGCAATAAGACTAGGCGTTACGAAAATGTCTGCCAACAGGTGCTTTGATGAAATTGAGTATCTGAATGTGGATATTTTGGGTATGAAGGGTAAATCAAGGGTGATAACTGTTCCGGTGGATATTCAGAAACTGTGGAATGATGTACGGGTCATATTGAGAAACCCTGTGATTGCAAGGTATGAACTAAAAGAGGATATTCAATTGGAAAAAAAGGCAGGAATTACTGCACTATGTGAGTACTCATTACTTTCGGATAATGAATATCCGACTTATGCAATTACCAAAAAAGAAATAACAGAATCCGGAATTAGAAAAATGAAGCAGGTGCGTTCCGGAGAAGAAATAGGATGCGTTGTTCTGGAACTGGGGTACTTTATTGATTTTAAGAATAAGAAACTGGAAGACCCATTGAGTGTGACATTGTCGCTTACAGAGAGCGAGAAACAGGATGAAAGAATTGGTATTTCTATAAAGAGGATGCTGGAGGAATACGTATGGTAAAAGGCTTTAAAAAAATCTTGTGGGAGGAGGATTCAGAAAAAGTATGTACAAAGCAAAGATGAGGTGTGTGGCATTATTAATAATTATGTTAAGCATGGTAAGCTGTGGGCAGAATAGACCGGAACAGAATGATACAGAACAGAATACTTCAGAAGTTACCGAGGAGATGACACCTAATACCATAACGACTACAGCTGTATCAAATGAAGAGACTGAACCGGTTGATTTATTGGAAGATTTCAGTTTGGAAAATTTAAAAGGGAAAACCGATCCGGAAGTAATCAGACAGGAATTATCCGTCCTTCCGTTAAATATAGATGAACTCAAAGATTATCCGGTGTATGTCTTGGATTGGCAGTCAAGGGAATGTAGCGGAGCAGAATTGCTGGACGAATTTTACGAGCAGACATCAGAGAATCAACCGGCGCAATTAGTGATTGTACACCATTTAGTGAGTGAGGAATTGGTTACAGCGAGTCAACTATGGAGTTTAAGTTATATAGAATTTGATGGAACGGATTATTTCATGTTTGAAAACGATTCGGAAGACGGCACCTGGAAAGATGATTACAGCGAGATGTATTTCCATTCCCTGAACATAATTAGAAAGCAGCCGGAACAAAGTGAAATTGAACTAATAATGATAGTATTTACGGATCAGGAAGATGTCTCCGATGAAGAGGCGGAACAGTATGTGCAATTGTTATATGATGGGAAGAGACCGGAGAACGTAGAGGTGCGTCCTTTCCTGAATTTACGGAAGACAAGTTAAGTTATACAGTGGGAAGTTGTGGCAGCAGTGCTTGTTTTTTTACCTGTTGGAAAAAGAATGATATTGCGATGACGTGCGAGGGGATTACGAATGAATACTTTTAAAACAATAGCATTATTGCTTGTAGGTACAGTATCATCTTTGATGTTAATGGGATGCGGAGAAATAGACACCGGGACGGAAACATCTGCTTGGGAGAAAGAGACTGCTACAATTGTGCCGGAAGAACCTGAAACGGAGATTATACTTGGAGATATCGGGGGAGCGTCGACATTACAGGAAGCAGTAGCTGATTTTAATGGTAAAAATGACGGAATAACAATCACAATACATGATTATTACGAAGAAAATATAAGCGACGGAATTAGCCGTTTGTATGATGATATTTTGACAGGAAAAGGACCTGATATCATTAGTTTTTCGACAGATGAGATGGATGTGGAAGTGCTTACAGAAAAGGGCGCAATAGAGAATCTTATTCCCTATCTGGAGAAAAGTGATGTGATTGGGGAAGAGGACATCGTTGATTCCGCGTATCAGGTTTTGACAGCGGATGGTGGCTTGTATATGTTGCCAACGAATTTTGTGTTATATACATTGATAACAAAAGAAAAATGGTGCAGTAACAAAGAAAATTTTACCTTCGAGGAAGCTTTGCGGGCCGTTCGGGAATGTGAAGAGGATCCTATGATTTCACGGGATTTATTTTTACAGGAAGGGGCAATATGCGGAGGATATTCCGGGGAAACGGAAGATAACAGATTGGAACAATATATAAAAATTGCAGAACAATTACCGCAACAGGCGATGTTTCAAACGAATGACCTTTTGATGCGGGAAGGAAAAATTCCATTCAATCTTGAGTGCATAGGTGACATGCAACAATATTTATATAAAAAATCCGTATGGGGTGAGGATGCAGTCTATACAGGATTTCCGGGAGCAGAGGGAAAGGGAAGAATATTTATTTTTGACAACTGTTTCGCCATTAACAGTCAAAGCACGCACAAAGAAGAAGCATGGAAGTTTGTGGAAAGCTATTTTACTGAGGAAGGACAGAAAACGATTGCTCCCAATTGGAATTTTTCAATATTGCAAGATGTGCTGGATCAACAGCTTAGTGATAGCAGAAAGCAGGAATATTATCAGACATCGGATGGAAAAAGAGAGAAACTTCCTATTCTGACATACGAAATTGGCAGTACCTATGAAAATGTTTATGCGGCACAAGATGAGGATATACAGGATGTAAGGGAGATGATAAATAATACGAAGGTAATGCAGCGCAGTGACCTTCCTTTAATAGGGATTACGCAGGCAGAGGCTTTGTATTATTTTAACGGAGAAAAAAGTATAGAAGAAACAGCAGCGGCTATAAGGAATAAAATTGATGAAATGCCGAATGCAAAAAATGCACAGCCAGATATGGATGTCATTATCAATATAGGGGATTTTTCAGTTTCCTTATATGAAGGTGAGCAGGAAATATTGGGGAAGCTGGATGAGATGGGGCTGTTGTATGAAAAGGTTGAGGATTCGGATAACAAAAAATATAATTATTATTATAACGTAGGTGATGGGGAAGTTCAATTTATACAAGTTTATTTTCTTGAAAAAGAATGTGTCAGAATAAGAATCAGCAGTAATGAAACATTTGCACATACCTCGAGAGGCATATATTCCGGAAATACTTATTCTCAAATGGTCGAACAATATGGAGATTCTTATGAAAAACATACTTATATAGGCAAAGAGAGATATACCATTTATCGTTATGCTTTAGGAGAATGTTTCCATGAATTCGGCATACCGGGGGAAGCGACCGGTGAAATCTATAATGTTGATGTTTATGTTTCCGGTCAGATGCCTATCTATGATTATGGAGAAGAGATTGTAGAGGATTAGAAATTTTTTGAAAATATGTAAGGCGATGAGACGGACTATAGGGAATGGCTGAATGCAAACGAAGGTAATGTTGAAGAACTGGAGATTCCATATTTTTCATTTACAGAAGAAAATAGAAGATAATAGGGGATAAACAAAAAGATGACCAAAAAGCAGAAAGTAGTATTTGCAGTTGTGGCAGCAGTGCTTGTGCTGGGGATGATTATGTCTTACATATTTTTGATGAAAAATCAGCATATAGACAGTACACCTGAAGAAAAAAAGATGCCTGCCATGAGTGATACAGAAGACTATGAAGTACGTGAAAGTGATGAAAGCATTCAAAGCAGCGAAACAGAAGAAGATTATTATATGACATCTACAGGGGTAACAGCAGAGGAAGTGGAGCAATTTGCTGAAGAGATTAAGAATGATATTTTAAAGCATGATTGGGATGCACTATCTGAGAAGCTTTCATATCCTATTGCAATAAATGGTACTACGGTTACTAATCGTGAAGATTTTTTAAAACTCGATATTGATGGAAAGCTGAATCAGGAATTTGTAGAGGCTGTTCGTGCTGAAACATGCCGAAAAATGTTTTGCAATTGGCAAGGGGTGATGATGGGGGATGCCGGACAAATCTGGTTTGGAAATGTTGATAATGGAACAGGAACTTGGGAACTATCAATTATCGGAATTAATAATATGCTCGAGACAGAATCGGAAGATCTGAATGCGGAAGAAACGATAGAGCCAGATCCGGAAATAGCAGATGGCAGTGTGGACGAATTATCCATGGATGAGCTCAAAGAATTGCTTTTTGGTGAGTGGAAAGTTACAAAATTGCTTGGCTTTACACACGTACAAAACGATTATACGAATTATCCGGAAGGACATGATATCATAGGCAATCATATTGTGATAAATGAAGATGTATTTTCCAGTGAAGGGCTTGAAAAATATGAACGTTATCAATGCGAGATTTTAGAACCTTCTTATGAGGTATCTCCTATAAAAGAGCGTAATTTAATCTATTATAATGTAAAGGAAGCTATAAAAGAAGATCCGGAACTATATGATTGGATTCTGAATTATGGTGAATTTCAGGATTTGGAAATAAGAGGCACGAGAGATGGAATAAAACGGCAGCCTCCGGCAGTGAACATAATGATTTCCGGTAATACACAATTTGTTATTCTTACGATGGATTGTGCTTTTTACCTGTTGGAAAAAGAATGATATTGCAATGATAATTGTGGGAGGAACAAAAAATGACCAAAAAGCAGAAAGTAGTATTTGCGGTTGTGGCAGCAGTTGTGGCAGCAGTGCTTGTGCCGGGGATAATTTTGTCTTACGTATGCTATCATTTTATTTATGGGACAAGAATCACTTCCCGGGAGGGAGAAGCATACCACAAATTAGAAGGAAAGGGAGGAGTATACAGCCCGTTAGCGGTGTTTCCTTCCGCAGATATGGATACCGTTTCACAAGATTTTTATTATCAGACCCGTGATGAAATATTTGCCGCAACCTGCCAGATCTATTTGGAAAATCAATATACCAGGGAACAGTATGAGGCAGAAACAGAGCGTCTGCGGAATTTGGAATTTTCTTATCAGGATCAGACGAATATGCTCTATCAGGATGAAGAAAATTATTGCAGCGTTGCGTATGTGGCAATGGCAAATTGGATCGACCGATATGAATATGCCATCACGCTAGACGACAGTAATACCATTATTTATGTTTATCTGCAGAACATGGACGCAAAGGACATACATATGCAGTCTGACTACCTTCCGAAATATTTTCAGGATAATAATGCCGGAAAGCATCAGGATACAGACCCTATGACCTCGGATTACAGAAGTTTCTATGCGTTCCGGATAGGAGATCATTATATAGACTGCATGGACTTGGCAGATCAGATTGAAATCGCCGATACCGAGCCGGAGACTCAGGCAGCGGATGTAGCACAGGAAGTTGAATCTAATTAATTTCTACAAAATAATGGGGAGTAGCTAACAGATTGCTGTGCGTAATATTTGACAGTATGTTATTCGTTATAGGATAACGGAGTAATAGGCATACTATATAATATCTCTGTCGGATCCGTGACAGAGATATTTTTCAATAGTGTAAATAAAATTTGACAAAGTAGATATAAATGTTTAATAATATTTACATAAGGAGATGGGATTATGCCGAAAAAAACAATAGTGTTGTTGCCTGAAACAGAAAAAATACTTGAGCAAATGGGACTACAGATAAAGTATGCAAGGCTGCGCAGAAAATTGACGTCGGAATTGGTTGCGGAAAGAGCAGGAATCAGCAGAGCTACTTTAGTATCCATAGAAAAAGGCTCACCTTCTGTGGCAATGGGGTGCTATGCGGCTGTGCTTCATGCATTGAATTATATGGATAAGGATTTACTGCTTGTTGCTAAAGATGATGAATTGGGACGGAAATTACAGGATCTTGATTTGCCTGTAAGAAAGCGCGCACCCAGGAGGGGATAGGGAGTGGATAAAGAAAAAAAGATTTTTGTTTTTGCTGATTTTCAGCCTTATCACGAAGAAATTATAGGTACAATTTATGTTTCGCAGACGAGAGGAAAGGAATTTTATTCTTTTGAGTATGATCAGAAATGGCTGGAAAAGGGAAATATGATATTAGATCCCGATTTACAGATGTATAAGGGAAGGCAATATATTCACGATGATAAGAAGATATTCGGAGTATTTGCCGATTCCTGCCCTGATAGATGGGGACAGCGTCTGATGAAACGCAGAGAGGAATTGCGTGCCAAAAATGCAGGTGAAAAACCTAGAAAGCTTTTAGACAGTGATTATCTTCTGGGAGTGTATGATGAGGCAAGAATGGGCGGATTGCGTTTTAAAACGGAGTTGGAAGGTGAATTCTTGTCCAATGACAGGGAATTTGCAACACCACCGTGGACGTCATTAAGAGAACTCGAACAGGCATCGATTGCGTTTGAAAATGATGAAAAGGGGCTGAATGAGAAATGGTTAAAGCAATTACTTGCTCCCGGATCTTCTTTGGGAGGGGCGAGACCCAAAGCCTCTGTGCTGGCGACGGATGGCTCACTTTGGATTGCCAAATTTCCGTCTAAACATGATGATTTTAATTCCGGGGCATGGGAAATGGTAGTACATGAACTGGCTGTTATGTGTGGACTTAATGTTCCGGAGGCAAAAGCTGAAAAATTTTCCAGATTGGGAACGACATTTCTTGTAAAGCGATTTGACAGAATAGAAAGCCGAAGAATTCACTTTTCTTCAGCAATGACTATGCTTGCTAAAAAGGATGGTGCAAACGCAGCGGACGGAAGTAGTTATCTTGAAATAGTTTCTTTTCTGAAAGCAAACGGAGCAACACCTAAAAAAGATATACAGGAATTGTGGAAGCGTATTGTGTTTAGCATGGCAGTGTCCAATACAGACGATCATTTTAGAAATCATGGATTTATTCTGGAGGAGAAAGGGTGGGTACTTTCTCCGATGTATGATGTGAATCCGGATATTTATGGAGAATTTTTATCACTGAATGTGGACGAAGATAATTCTGCGATAGATTTTGATTTGGCAATAGAGGCAGCGCCATACTATGAGATATCAACAGAACAGGCGAAGAAAAATGTCACAGCCATTAGAAAAACGGTAGCAGATAATTGGCGGTCACTTGCCGGAAAATATGGAATCAGCCGTGGGGAAATCGAAAGAATGTGTCCGGCATTTCAGGGGGATGTATAGATATGTAAACGTCAAGGCTGTTGCGAAATAATTAAGAATCCATGCTGTTAAGTTCATTTGGAGAAAGCTGCACCAGCCTGGTGCAGAAATAGATTACAATCGGCAATGGCAGATCAGCGCATTATGAAATGATTAAATAAACGCACGATAAACGCACGCGTGCGTTTATAAGATAGCCTTTTGCAATCAAATTAAATAAGTGAAACAGTGTTTCGTTTTTTTGAAAACTCTTTCACCGGTTCAGCCACCACACCCCCAGATTCAGATACCCCGCGAACGCCACCCACACCAGATAAGGCAGCATCAGCCATGCGGCAGGCTTCGAGATGCGGTAAAAGGCAACGGTAGTGGCGATGATCAGGATCCACAGAGCGACCAGCCACAAAAAGGCGAAAAGATACCATCCCAGGTTGAAGAACCAGATGGACCAGAAAAAATTAAAAATAAGCTGTACGGTATACAGGGTGAGGGCTTTCGTGTCCTCACCTTTTTGCATGACAACGAGATAAGAGGCGATTCCCATGAGGACGAACAGGATGCTCCACACCACCGGGAAGAGCCACATGGGCGGCGTCAGGGGAGGCTGATTCACTGTTTCAAAGGCTTTCATACCGTCTTTGGTGATCCAGGCGGAGAGTCCGCCTACCGCCAGAGGGATGGCAACGGCAGTGATGAGGTTTTTCCAGTGAATATTGTGAAATTTGTCGGAGAGTTGCATGGAAGCCTCCTTTGAAAATACGATTTTGCATGTGTCAATATCCGTGTATGGTCTGATTAGTATTGTATGAAAATGAGACAAAAATTATGTATCTCACCATAAAAAAGGATAAAAATTTGGGACTTTCGGCAAGCTGTGGTTTTGGTGTATGATTAAGATTGTAATAAAGCATTATGACTATCAGAAACAGGAAATATCCAAGAAAAGGTAATAGGTAACATAGATATGGACACAGAACACACACAGGGTTCCCTGACAAAAGAAGCAATCCGGTTGGCGTGGCCGGCGGTCTGCGAATCCTTTTTTATCGCACTGGCGGGTATGGTGGATACTTTTATGGTGAGTACGCTCGGAGCCAATGCGGTGGCAGCGGTAGGTCTGACCACACAGCCGAAATTCCTGGGGCTGGCACTGTTCATCGCAGCGAATGTAGCAATCTCCGCCCTGGTGGCGAGACGATTTGGAGAGAAGAGGCAGCAGGCGGCCAACGAGATTTTGGTGATGACGATCTGCTTTTGCATTGTGGCAGCGGTCGTCATCAGTTTGCTGACGGTCGGTTTCGCGGATCAGATCATTGAATTCTGCGGTTCTAACGAGGGACACGCACGCCATGGCTGCGAGATATTACCGGATCATCATGGGCGGCATGATCTTCAATGTATTGTCCATGGGAATCAATGCGGCACAGCGCGGCGCGGGCAATACAATGATCGCCCTTAGGACGAATCTGATCTCCAAGCTGGTGAATATCTGCGGCATCCTACATTTTCGGATTTACTCTGGGACTGGGAATGACCGGTATCTGGATGGGTATTCTGGCAGATCAGGTATCCAGATTCCTGTTCGCGTCGATTCGGTTCCGACAGGGAAAATGGGTGACAATTAAGATATAATGAGCGCAAGAGAGTCAACACGCTTGCGTGATTGACGAACGGCGAATTTGATCACGATAGCTGCAAAGCAGCGGAGAGCATCGAAGATGCGAATCGTGATATAATGAGCTTATGATAATAACAAAACTCCCGGAGCAATATCGCACCGGGAGTTCTTGCGTTCAAATAACATGCAATGATTCACTGTGAGTTCTATTTCGTCTTCAATGTCTTTTTCATAGCAGTGAAAGTCTCTGCACTGATCACATGCTCGATACGGCAGGCATCCTCAGCAGCAACAGTGGGATCCACACCGATGGAAGTCAGCCAGTCCGTAAGAAATGTGTGACGTTCATAGATTTTCTCTGCGATTTCCCGCCCCTTATCCAGCAGGGTGATGTAGCCTTCCTTGTCCATTTCAATATATTCCCCATTGCGGAGATTCTTCATAGCGACACTGACGCTGGGCTTGGACACACCCAGATCGTTGGCAATATCAATGGAACGGACAACACCGTTCTTTTTCTTCAGCACTAAGATCGTTTCCAGATAATTCTCAGCAGATTCCTGTATTTTCATGTAATGACCATACCCTTCCCATACATAGCATTTTGAACCGAAATACCTGCTCTACATGTGGAAACTTAACCATCCGCAGGCATTACAATAAGAATAGCAGAAAAGGGTAGGAAATGCAAGATTTCAACTTAATGAGAAAAAATATCAATAAAGAAGAGAAAAAAGTATTATGAATTACTTTGAAGAAGCAACGTTAAAATCTATAAAAACGATACGTAATGTTTGTTTATTTTATCTAAAAAATATTATTATAAATAAAAATAATTGACATTCAAAAATAGGAGAATATAATATAGTTAACCGGTTAACAAAGCATATTAAAACTGTATGAAAAGAGAAAGTATGAAAAACAGAGTAACCATCAGGGATGTTGCAGCAGCATCAAACGTATCAGTAGCGACAGTGTCCTATGTATTAAACGGAAAGAAAAAAGTATCCGAAGAAACGAAGCAAAAGATTCTGACAGTAATCGATGAGCTAGGATTCGTGCCGGATTTGAATGCACGAGGATTAACTGTAAAAGATACTAAATTGTTGGGAGTAGTCGTTCCACAGACAGAGCCAGGCAGTAAGCTGATGTTTCATAATATTTTTTACAGTGAATTACTGGGGAGCATAGAGTACGCTGCAAGACAGAGAGGATACCATGTAATTATCTCAGCTACCGATGTAACTGAAGATTATCTTCAGCTGATCCAGGAACGAAATTTGGCTGGAGTTATTATTATTGGTACTTATCAGAATCAGTTTTTTAGTGAATTAAAGACATTGGATGTACCGGTAGTGTTAATTGATAGTTATTGTAAATATGACTATTTTCATAAACTAAGAATTGATGATGAGAATTGCTCTAATCTGGCTACAGAATTTGTGATTCAGCAGGGACATAAAAAAATTGCATTGGTGACAGGACATCTTCAGGAAGATGGTGTTATGCAGAAGCGATATAGAGGTTTTTTGAAAGCTATTGAACAAAATGGACTGGAATTTCAAAAAGAAAATCTTTATGAAGCGACGGTTGATTATGAAAGCGGAGTAAATGCTGCAAAATGGTTCGTAGATAATAAGGCAGATATTACAGCAGTGGTAGCGACAGCGGATGTCCTCGCAATTGGGCTGATGAAGGGGTTTTATGAACAAGGGGTTCAGGTGCCTGAAGATATATCCATCATCGGATTTGATGATCTGGATATTTCCAAGTATACGACGCCCGGGCTCACTACTGTAAAACAACCTATTTCAGCTAAGGGAGAAAGAGCTGTTGAAATATTGATCGAAAACATTGAAAATCCCCAGATGGAAAAAGTGGAAGAAGTATTTCCTGTAAAACTAATTGAAAGGCAAAGTGTAAGAAAAAGAACGGAGATATTATGATTTTAGAAACGATAAAAGATCAGGAATATCATAAAAAAATATTACTGGCAAATGATTCCTATGCAGAGATAGAACGCAAAGAAGGTACACAATTAATCATTAATGTGGATTATAAAGGTGCATACGGTCTGGGCGAGAAATTCGATGCAGTGAATCAGAAAGGAAAAACAGTAGAGACACAGGTTATAGAAAAATTCTGTAATCAGGGAAATATCAGTTACTGCGTGACTCCTTTTTTCGTGACAGATTCGGCACTGGGTATTTACATTGAGACAAAGAAGAAAACGACAATCACGCTTGATCATGCAATTCGATGTCAGATACCGAGCGAATCCAAAGTCTATGTATTTACGGGTACAATAGGTGAGGTTATTCGTGATTATACCGGTTTGTTTAAAAGACCGCAGATACCACCCCGTTATGCATTTGGAATATGGGCATCAGCCAATCATTGGAATTCTGAAGCAGATGTAGACAGATTGCTTGAGGAATTGGAAAAATATCATTTTCCGGCCAGTGTTATTGTTTTGGAAGCATGGAGTGATGAAGCAACTTTCTATATTTGGAACGGAGCTACCTATTCACCGAAGAGGTCGGCAGAAGGTTTTTCCTATGATGATTTTGATTTTAGCAATAGTAAATACTGGAAAAACCCGAAACGCATGATCGAGAGGCTTCATGAAAAAGGGAAAAAGCTAGTGCTTTGGCAAATTCCTGTTTTTAAAGGAATGGAACCGGGAAGAGTATCGGAACAGCTTGACATGGATAAGGAATATGCACTGGAGCATGGACTGCTTGTAATGAATAAAGCAGGAACGCCTTACGAGATACCGACGGGCAATTGGTTTGAAGGCTCTTATCTTCCGGATTTCACAAATGTAGAAACGAAGAAGTTTTGGTTTCAAAAAAGAAAATACCTGTCAGATATTGGCGTGGATGGATTCAAGACGGACGGTGGAGAGTTCATATATTCCGAAGAAGTGAATTTTTCGGATGGAACAAACGGAGCAGAAGGTAAGAATCAGTATTGTCAGGATTATGTGAATGCATACAGTAATGAAATATCGGAAGAACAAGTGCTGTTTAGCCGGGCAGGATATGCAGGAGCTTCCGGAACTCCTATTTTATGGGCAGGAGACCATCAGTCAACCAATGATGAATTAAAGAATGTCTTGCGGGCAGCCCTTTCCGCAGCCATGAGTGGTATTCTTTTCTGGAGTTTTGATATTGGTGGATTTGCAGGACCGCTTCCGAGTATTGATTTGTACAGAAGATCTACACAGATGGCAGTATTTTCTCCCATAATGCAATGGCATTCGGAGCCGGATGGAGGTCAGTTCAGGGAACTTATGCCGGGAAGTGATGGAAATAATGAAAGAAGTCCATGGAATGTAGCCTTGGCATACGGACAGCCGGAATTTATTGATGAGATGCGTTACTGGCATACACTTAGGGAAGAACTTCTTCCATACATTTATCAAACGGCGAAAATTGCAGTAAGAGAAAGTAAACCCATGATGCGTCCCCTGGTATATGATTTTCAGGAAGACAGCAATGTAATTAACTTAGAAGATGAATACCTGTTTGGAAATAGTATGTTAGTGGCGCCCCTTATGGAAGAAAATCAGACATCCAGAAAGGTATATCTGCCGAAAGGACAATGGTTTGATTTCTTTACGAATAAGTGCTATGAAGGAGAAAAATGGATAGACTCAGATCCTGAGACCAAATTACCGGTTTATGTAAAGTCCGGGACAACAATTCAAATGGAACAGGATGGGAAAAATAAGATTTTCCTCTACGGAAAGGAAGGCAAGGATTCTATTCTTTCCGATCAGATAGATATTACCTGGAAGGGAAAAAATATAACAGTAAAGGGGGAGACAGAACAAAATATTATTTTTGATTTCATACAGTAAAAATATGCGAGGTTAACCGTTTAAATTATGAAAAGGAGAGGATACATTTATGAGAAAAAAATTAATGTCACTTTTATTAACCGGAGTATTGGCAACCTCTTTACTTACAGGCTGCGGAAGTACAGATGATAATACTGCGGAAGGAACTGCAACTGCAACAGCAACAGAAAGTAAGCAGGAGACTGTTGATCTTGCCAACACCGAAGTAGCGGAAAAAACGGCAGAAATTACTTATGCTAATTTTAATGCCTCTGGTGGTAATGAAGAAACACTTCAGAAAATGTATGATGCATTCCACGAAGAATATCCCAATATAACAGTTAACATTGAAACGATTGGATATGACGACTATTTTACACAGATGCAGACAAGAGTAGCCGGTGGAACAGCCCCTGATTGCTATGAACTGAACATTGAGAATTTTGCGGCATATGCGAATAAAGGAGTTCTGGCTGAGCTTACAGGAATTGATACCAGCGGCTATAATACGACCGCATTAAACGCATTTTCCGTAGATGGTAAGCAGTATGGTGTACCCGGAAATTTCTCTAATGTAGTACTTATTTATAATAAAGATTTATTTGATAAGGCTGGAATTGCTTATCCTACAGATGATTGGACCTGGGATGATGCGATGGAAGCGTGTGAGAAGATCAGTGCATTAGGTGACGATATCTATGGCATTTATCAGCCAATCACCTTTAACGAATTCTTCAAAGTAGCTGCGCAGTATGGCGGAGGAGTTTTGAATGAGGACAAAACAGAGTTCACAATTAATTCTGAGGAAAATCTGAAAGCCGCTACAATGATGATCAGTAAAGTGACTGAGACGAATGTGCAGCCCACAGAAGCACAGATGGGAGGAATGGGTGACTGGGATCTGTTCGAAAGTGGAAGACTTGGAATGATTCCTACCGGTATCTGGGCATTTAATACATTTGCAGATGCGTGTGACTTTAACTGGGATATTTGTGTAGAGCCGGGTGGAACACAGAAAGCAACACATTTCTTTAGTAATGCACTTGTAGTAAATGCGGATAGCGATAAAAAGGAAGCTGCTGCAACCTGGATCAACTGGCTTGCATCCAGTGATACTGCAGCACAGATGAGAATTGATGCAGGTTGGGATCTTCCTGCAATCAATAATGAGGATGTTCTTTCCGGATATTTGAAGCTGACTCCTCCCGAGAATCGTCAGGCAGTATTTGATTCCCTGAATTACCTGACAGTAGCTCCGATTATTGAAGATTATTCATTAATGTCTGATATCATTACCAATAAATTAAGCCTTGCAGCAAGTGGTGAAATCACGGTAAAGGAAGCACTGGATCAGGCCCAGGAAGAGTGTACTGCACAGATTAAGTTACAGTAGAAATGAAATTTTAAATTAGGAAACTGTCGTATGGCGTGCCAGCCATGCGACAGTGATCCTGAAAATGACAGGAAAAAATATGAGCAAAAAAAGACAGAAAAGAGCTTTGAAAAACGCCATACCATTTATGCTTCCCAGCTTTCTTGGGATGATTGTTTTTAGCTTTTTGCCAATTATAATTTCTATAGCCATCAGTTTTACAAACTGGAATGGACTGGATAAATTATCTTACAAGACACTGGCAAGTAATTTTGTATTTTTGGATAACTATAAGCAGATACTCGGGACATCAGAATTTTGGAAGGTTTTGGGACATACCTGTTATTATATTGTACTGTATATTCCGATGGTTTTGATAATGTCCCTTCTGATTGCCTCTATATTGAATAAAAACATGAAAGGAATCACCGTATTCCGGATTATGTACTATGTTCCGGTATTGACATCGTGGGTGGCAGCCAGTCTGATCTGGAAATGGGTGTTAAGTCCCCAGTATGGTATATTGAACCAACTGCTGGGATATATTGGGATATCCGGTCCCGGATGGCTTACAGATAAAGTTTGGGCAATGCCGGCAATTGTTCTTGCGTCTGTATGGAAAGATATGGGATTTTACGGATTAATTCTTCTGTCAGGCCTGAAAGCAATTGATACCGGGTACTATGAGGCAGCAACTGTTGACGGCGCAGGAAAAATGAAACAGTTTTTCTCAATTACTTTGCCGCTGCTTAGCCCATCGATGTTTTTCTGCATTATTATGGCTTTAATTAATGCGTTTCAGTTATTCCCACAGGTGCAGATTATGACAGAAGGTGGGCCTAATGGGGCTACACAGGTCATGGTAGAGAGAATTTACACATACGGATTTAAGTATTTCAAAATGGGGTATGCATCTGCGTATTCCTGGCTGCTGTTCGTAATTATATTCATACTAACTTTAATTCAGATGAAATTACAAAATAAGTGGGTGCATTATGAATCATAGTAAATGGAATGTAAAATTAAAAATAATATGGAATTACTTTTTAGCCTGCCTGATTGCGATTATTGTGATGATCCCTTTTTTATGGATGCTTTCAACCTCTTTGAAAAGCAAAGGTGCATTGATGCAGATTCCCATAGAATGGATTCCCCAAAATCCAACGCTGGACAGCTATCGGATGGTCTTCTCCAGATTTCCTTTTTCGAGGGCAATTTTAAATAGCTTTTTTATTACCTGTAGTTATACGGTAGTTACCATTTTGTCAGCATCTATGGCAGCATTTGCATTTACGAAGATACAATTTCCGTATGGAAATACAGTATTTAAATTATATCTGGCATCCATGATGATTCCTACACAGGTAACGATGATACCGTTGTTTGTGATCATGAATAATCTTGGATTGATCAATACATATCCAAGTGTGATTTTACCATCCTTATTCAGAGCTTTCGCTGTATTTATGCTGGTACAGCAGATGAGAGGAATCCCCAACGACTATATAGAAGCAGCTGAACTTGATGGTGCAGGGCTATTCAGAATTTATCGGACAGTTGTGCTGCCGTTATCCGGTTCTGCAATAGCAACGTTGACAATCACCACATTTATGGAGAGCTGGAATGATTATTTATGGCCGTTGCTTATGCTGAATGATAAGAACAAAATGACTTTGACATTGGCTTTAAACAGTTTAAATGGACAATACGGAACGGAGTATAATATACTGATGGCAGGTAGCTTATTATCTATGATTCCTATCGTTGTTATATATGCTCTTGCGCAAAAATACTTTAAGGAAGGATTAATGGCTGGCGGAGTGAAGGGCTAGCCGGAAATAGAAAATATGGTTAAAAAATATGTATTCGGAACTCCCATAGAAACGGATGCCGTTGTCAAAGAAATAAAAGAAACCAGCTGGAAGGATGACATTTTCCAAAAAGAAGGAAATGTATTTCATTATTTGTTAAAAACGGATGAAATTGTGTATGGTCTGGGAGAAAATGTGCGAGGTATAAACAAGAGAGGATGGCGCTATGTAAGTAATTGCTCAGATAATCCTAATCATTGTGAGCATACCAATTCTCTGTATGGGGCGCATAATTTTATCATGATGGGAGACGGTGTAAGTGAAACTTACGGGTTATTTGTAGATACACCGGGGACTGTGACTTTTGATGTGGGCTATACAGATATAGACCGGTTAATCATCGCAATGGAAAATGAGAACTATAAAATATATTTGATAGAGGGACAAACTTATCAGGATGTAGTTCGAGAATTCCGTGAGATGATAGGAAGAAGTTATATTGCCCCCAAATGGGCATTCGGTTATGGACAGAGCCGTTGGAGTTATGAGACAGCGGATGAAGTGCGTGAGGTCGTAAGAGAATACAGAAAACGCGATATTCCCATAGATAGTATTTATCTGGATATCGATTATATGGAACGCTACAAGGATTTTACAATCAACAGAGACAGCTTTGCGGATTTTGAAAATCTTGTAGAGGAGATGAAGAAGGAAAATATCCATCTTGTGCCAATAATCGATGGTGGTGTAAAGAAAGAAGATGGCTATGATGTTTACGAGGAAGGAAAAGAAAACGGCTATTTTTGCAAGGATGAAAACGGAGAGGATTTTGTTATAGGTGTATGGCCCGGAAAATGCTGCTTCCCGGATATGTTAAATGATGAAGCAAGAAGATGGTTTGGAGATAAATATCGAATTCTGATAGATAAGGGAATTGATGGATTTTGGAATGACATGAATGAACCGGCTATTTTCTATTCGGAGAAGCGATTGAAAAAAGTATTTGATAAGATGGAAGAGTACAAAACTAAAAATTTGGATGTGAATACTTTTTTTGAGATGACAGATCTTATCGGTACAATATCCAATAATCCGGAGGATTACGCTTCTTTTTATCACAATTATAAAGGAAAACGCTATCGCCATGATCAGGTACATAACTTATTCGGATATTATATGACAAGATCTGCAGCGGAGGCATTTGAACGTTACCAGCCGGAGAAACGTATTTTGCTGTTTTCCAGAGCATCTTATATCGGAATGCACCGGTATGGCGGTATCTGGCAGGGAGACAATATGGCATGGTGGTCCCACCTGAGGATGAATGTGAAAATGATGCCGTCTTTAAATATGTGTGGATTTTTATACACAGGTGCGGATGTTGGTGGATTTGGTGCGGATACAACAGAGGATTTGTTGCTCCGATGGTTAGAATTTGCAGTATTTACACCGCTGCTTCGGAACCATTCAGCCAGAGGAACCAGAAAACAGGAAGTGTATCGCTTTTCTCACATTCCGAAGTTTGCAAGTGTCATTGGAGCCAGGTATCAACTTCTGCCATATATTTATAGTGAGTATATGAAAGCAGCACTCCGTAATACGATGATGTTTAATCCACTGTCATTCATTTATGGAAAAGATAATTTAGCCAGACAGGTGGAGGATCAACTCCTGGTTGGAGAAAATATTATGATCGCACCGGTCTGTGAACAGAATGTAACGGGAAGAGTTGTATATTTCCCGGAACGAATGAAACAACTCATCTTCAAAGACGGAATAATAGAAGAGGGTAATATTTTCGAAAAAGGCTTTTTCTATGTAAATATGCCAATGGGGACCGTAAATGTTTTCCTGAGAGAGGGATACCTGTTACCTGTGGCAAAAGGCGGGAAATGCGTGGAAGATATTAATTTTGAAGATTTAAAGTTGTATTCCTTCGGAGAAAAGATCAAACAGTATGAGTACTATTCAGACGATGGTGAAACAACAGATTTTGATATGGAATCTCATATTCGTATCCTAAAATAGTAATGAAAAAGAGCTTTACCGCTATTCATTTGTGTGGTAAAGCTTTTTTTACACTTATGTTTTTGAAAAAAGATAGACAGGATAGTAAAAAACGTAACTATTGAGAAAAAATATCAATAAGCAATTCCTATGAGATTTCTATGAAAAAAATCAAAAAAATATGTTGACAGTAAAAAAAGGTTAGTATATACTAACCACGTGAATTGAGAATGAATCTCATTAAGAGCTAATGAGAAACCACAAGCAGTTCAATACTATTGAAGGGAAGGAAGTGTGTATGATGCCCCTGAGTATGGTAGGTGCCGGTGAAGAGAACACGATCCAGAGGATCGGCGGCAAAGAGGAGACGAGGAAGTTTTTAGAGACCCTCGGATTTGTAGTAGGTGGTAAAGTGACAGTTGTGTCCCAGACCGAAGGCAACCTGATTGTGAATATCAAGGAATCCAGAGTAGCCATCGGCAAGGATATGGCCAATAAAATCATGGTGTAGCAGGCAGCTGTACCAAAAGATGCTAATAGGAGGAGAAAATGAAGACATTGAAGGAAGTTCCCTGCGGACAGACCGTAAAGGTAACTAAACTGAATGGTGAAGGTCCTGTCAAGAGACGTATCATGGACATGGGCATTACCAAAGGTGTTGAGATCTATGTGAGAAAGGTTGCTCCTTTGGGAGATCCCGTGGAAGTAACTGTCAGAGGCTATGAGCTGTCTCTTCGTAAGGCAGACGCTGAGATGATTTGCGTTGAGTAAATGATCTTTTTTTTAGCAGGAAGGTTAGCCGGAACTAATTAGTGAAAGCTAATCACATGAGCAAAAAGGAAGCTCTGAAAGAGCGTTTTGCGAATGGGGTCTGAATAGTTATTAAATGATTTTAGAGGAAAGAGGTAGAAAAATGGCAATTAAGATTGCACTTGCAGGTAACCCTAACTGCGGTAAAACGACACTTTTCAATGCTCTGACCGGTTCCAATCAGTTCGTAGGTAACTGGCCCGGCGTAACCGTTGAGAAAAAGGAAGGTAAATTAAAGAAACAGTACGGCGGTAACGGTGATGACGTGATCATCATGGATTTACCCGGTATTTATTCCCTGTCTCCGTATACTCTGGAGGAAGTGGTAGCACGTAACTACCTGATCGGTGAGAGACCTGATGCGATCCTGAACCTGGTAGACGGTACCAACATTGAGAGAAACTTATATCTGAGCACACAGCTGATGGAACTGGGTATCCCCGTTGTCATGGCTGTCAATATGATCGATATCGTGAACAAGAACGGCGACAAGATCAACGTAGCAAAGCTTGCTGAGAAGCTGGGCTGCCCCGTTGTTGAAATCTCCGCTCTGAAACTGACCGGTATCGAGAACGCTACCAAAAAAGCGATCGAACTGGCACAGAAGAAGAGTGCAGCAGTTGCGGTACATAAATTCGCGCCTGAGGTTGAGAGCGTGATCGAGACCGTAGAGAAGAAGCTGACTGATGTTCCCGAGGAACAGAAGAGATTCTTCGCTATCAAGCTGTTAGAGAAGGATGACAAGATCCAGGCACAGATGAAGAGCGTTCCCGATGTATCTGCAGAGATCAAGCAGTTGGAAACGGCTATGGATGATGACACAGAGAGTATCATCACCAACGAGAGATACACATACATTTCCTCTATCATCAAAGAATGCTACACCAAGAAGGAAGGCCAGAAGTTAACGACTTCCGATAAGATTGATAAGATCGTGACCAACAGATGGCTGGCACTGCCAATCTTCGCAGTGGTTATGTTCATCGTATATTATGTATCTGTTACCACCGTTGGTACATGGGCTACCGACTGGGCAAACGATGGCGTATTCGGTGATGGCTGGCATCTGTTCACCATCGGAACCGGTGCTTATGAAGAAGCAGCCGAGCCGTATGATGATGCAATGAATGTGATCAACGCATTCGTAGAAGCTGACGGTGATGAAGATCTGGCAGCAGTCATCGACAGCGAGTCTGAAGACTACGATCCCACAGCAGCAGTAGCAGCTGTTCAGGAGTTCGCAGCAGGCATCGATGCATCCGCTACCGCAGATTACACCCTGGAAGATGAAGAGACTCTGGCAACCGAGGATGTTACTTACACCGGTGCTGAGCTGGCAGAGGCAGTGGATGTATACGCAGCAGACGGTGCAGAAGCTCCCAATCCCGCAGACTACGGTATCTGGGTACCCGGTATTCCCGTACTGTTAGAGTCCGGACTGGATGCGATCGGATGTGCTGACTGGCTGAAAGGACTGATCCTTGACGGTATTGTAGCCGGTGTCGGTGCAGTGCTTGGTTTCGTACCCCAGATGCTGGTACTGTTTATCTTCCTGGCATTCCTGGAGTCCTGTGGTTACATGGCACGTATCGCATTCATCATGGACCGTATCTTCCGTAAGTTCGGTCTGTCCGGTAAATCCTTCATTCCTATGCTGATCGGTTCCGGATGTGGTGTTCCCGGTATCATGGCTTCCCGTACCATCGAGAACGACAGAGACCGTAAGATGACGATTATGACTACCACATTTATCCCTTGTGGTGCTAAGCTTCCTTTCATCGCCATGGTAGCAGGTGCTATCTTCGGCGGCGCAGCATGGGTTGCTCCTTCCGCATACTTCCTGGGAATTGCAGCAATCATTTGCTCCGGTATTATCCTGAAGAAGACCAAGATCTTCGAGGGCGATCCCGCTCCTTTCGTTATGGAGCTTCCCGCTTACCACTGGCCTACCGTAGGTACGGTACTGCGCAGCATGTGGGAGCGTGGCTGGTCCTTCATCAAGAAGGCAGGTACCATCATCCTTCTGTCCACCATCGTAGTATGGTTCACCACTTATTTCGGATTCACCGAGGACGGCTTCCGCATGCTGGCTGAGGATGAGATCGATATGAGTATCCTGGGCAAGATCGGTCAGTGCCTGGCATGGATCTTCATCCCTCAGGGCTTCGGTAACTGGCAGGCAACTGTTGCATCTATCACCGGTCTGGTAGCAAAGGAGAACATCGTAGGTACGATGGGTATCCTCTACAGCGCAGGCGAGGGTTCCGTATATGCTAACATGGCAGCTACCTTCACTGTAGCAAGCGGCTATGCATTCCTGGCATTCAACCTGCTGTGCGCACCTTGCTTCGCAGCTATGGGTGCGATCAAGCGTGAGATGAACAATACCAGATGGTTCTGGATCGCTATCGGATATCAGTGCGGTCTGGCATATGTGGTATCCCTGTGTGTATATCAGATCGGTACGCTGATCACCACCGGTGCTTTCGGTATCGGCACTGTAGTAGCATTCCTTCTGATCATCGGCTTCATTTATCTGCTCTTCCGTCCTTACAAGGAGAGCACCACTCTGAAGGTTGACAGCAGGAAGGTTGCATAAGTAAAATAAGAGTAAGGAGGCAGTCTATGGGAACCGTAGTTGTATTGGCGATACTGGCCGGTGTAGTCGCATTGATTGTCCGCAAAATGATAAAAGACAAAAAGAATGGAAAATCCATTCAGTGCGGTGGCGATTGCAGCCACTGCGGAGGTCATTGTGGACACTAAGGAACAGGTAAGCTATCAGACCACGAAAATGCAGAGAGAGATCATATTGACCAAGCTGAAAGAAAAAGGCTGCCGCATTACGAAACAGCGTCTTCGGCTGATTGATATTATCCTCCAGAATGAATGCTCCAGCTGTAAGGAGATCTTCTACCGGGCATTGGAAGAGGATGACAAGCTGGGAGTCGCAACTGTATACCGCATGGTCAACCTGTTAGAAGAGATCGGTGCCATCAGCCGTAAGAACATGTACAAGGTAGCTTACTCTGAAAATTGCATGATGGAAAATGCCTGTACCATTGAGCTGGATGATGGTTCGATACATCATCTCTCAGCAAAAAAATGGAATTCCGTGATCCGGGCGGGACTCAAGTCGTGCGGATACCTCGTAGACCAGAGGGTGAGTAACGTGACGATCAGACCGTGCGAGTGTGCGGAACAGGTATGCTAGAAATTAAAAAAAATTAGAAATAACTAGAAATAAGTAAAAAACCGGTGTGGGGGCAGGAAATCTGGATGGATAGAGCTGTTTCCTGCACCGGCTTTATTTATATGGGTGGCAGGATAATACGAATCTGCATGAAATTTTGACAGATATTGCAGCAAAAAGGAAGCTTCGTAGAGGCGATTTTGCGAATGAGGTTCTGAATAGTTATTTTTTTGAAAGAAAAACAATAGGAGCGTGAAAATATGGGAACCTATATTATTTGCGGTATATTAGTAATAGTGATCGTGGCAGCATTACTGGGATCTAAAAAGCATTTCAAGGGAGAAGGTGGATGCTGCGGCGGAGGCGGCGATGTGAAGATCAAGCCGAAGCACTTAGACACTATCGTAGCGACCAAAAAGCTTCAGATCGAAGGAATGTCCTGCGCAAACTGCCAGAACCGCATTGAGAATGCCCTCAACGGCATGGCCCAGGTCAATGCCAAGGCAAGCTTCAAGAAGGGCGAAGCGATCGTAAAACTCGGCGCGGACATCCCCGAAGAGGAACTGCGCGAGGCTGTGGAGAAGCTGGGATATAAAGTTACTTCTATTGAAATGGTGTAAATTGAGAGTTAGTTGAATACATTGGCAAAATCCACGAACTCCCGGAGCATGCGATACACATGTCTCGATGTAAGGTCTCCGGATGTGAATTTTCTACGAAAAGTGATGAGTAGTTCTCGTCATGACGGAGCCGCCTACAGTCGACATCCATGGCAACGTCCGCCTGTCGTGAACCTCCTGTTCACTCCGCCCTGTCTATCAGCACTTTTCAAGAAAATATCAACACCCTCCGACAGACATCGCGGCATGACATTCCGTCCACCGTGGGCGTTCTGTTTTTTGGGTCTATGCAGAAAAACTGAGTTGTGAGATACTAAATTTGCTGCAAATAACGCATAAAAAGCTGAATATGGGTCTATAAGGAAAAAAACTGGCTCTGAGATACTCATTTTGAAGAAATTGAGTATCCGGAAGGCAAATTTTTCACTATAGACCCATGAAGCTTTTCAAGAAATCAGTAGCCCCGGCTGGGTATAAGAATAAGCAGACCGTAAGCAGACGTCGGTACTTAGCGAGGGTACTTTCCTCGCTTATGTACCGTTACGCTCTGCGACAGAGCGCGAGCGTGTCGCGTTTCTTATACCCTGCCAAGGGCTACGGGATTATTTAATTAACTTTCAATTTATCGATAGAACTCCACTAGGGAATCCAGCTTCGCCGACATATTCATCATCATGGCATCCAACACAGTGATGGCGGTCATGCATTCCATGACGACGACAGCTCTGGGGACGATGATGGGATCGTGACGTCCGCGGATGGTAAGCTCGGTGTTTTCACCGGAGCGGTTCACGGTCTGCTGGGGGCGGAAGATGGAAGGAGTGGGTTTCACATAAGCACGGACGATGATAGGACTGCCGTCACTCATACCTCCTAAAATACCGCCGGAATGATTGCTGATCTTTGTGACTTTGCCGTTCTCCATGCGGAAGGGATCGTTATTCTCACTGCCGGTATGACGGGAAACTTCTGCACCATCGCCAATCTCTACGGCTTTCACGGCACCGATAGACATGATAGCTTTCGCAAGGTTGGCATCCAGCTTCTCGAACACCGGGTCTCCGATGCCTACGGGAAGTCCTTCGACAAGACATTCCATGCAACCGCCCACGGAATCGCAGGCTTCTCTTGCCTGCTGCAGATAAGCACACGCTTTTTCATCAGCTTCTGCATCCGGCATGGCAGTGATCGTGGAGCGGGCAGTAGTACGGTTGAACTTTGTCAGATCCGCATCTACGGGACCGATGGAGCGGGTATAGGCGAATACGGTAATGCCCATCTGCGCTAAGATCTTCGCAGCAATGGCTCCGGCAGCCACGCGTCCGATGGTCTCACGACCGGAGGAACGTCCGCCACCCCGGTAATCCCGGAAACCGTATTTGGCATCAAAACAATAATCCGCATGGCCGGGACGATAATTCTCTGCGATCTCCGTGTAATCAGCAGAGATCTGAGAGGTATTACGTACCATCAGGGAGATAGGAGTACCGGTAGTCTTCCCTTCAAAGATGCCGGAGAGAAGCTCCACCTGATCGGCCTCTTTACGCTGAGTGGTAATGGCACTGGTGCCGGGTTTACGTCGGTCTAAGTATTTCTGTATATCTTCCTCGGAGAGAGGCAGTCCGGCGGGACAGCCGTCTACGACGACACCCAAAGCTTTCCCGTGGGATTCTCCCCAGGTAGTGATCTTGAAAATGTTTCCCAATGTTGAACCGGCCATGGCAGTTCTCCTTTTCCAACCGTTCAGCACCCACCCATACATTCGCAAAGACGCACAATGAATCGTGCTTTCTTGCTGCTATGCAGCTCATTTTACTCATTATGGGGCGGTGACTCGAATAGTTACCTTTTTATCATAGATTATACGTAATTATTGAAAAAATCGCAACTTTTTTATAGAAAAAGGATGCAACGGAATATAAAGTATGCTATCATATTATATAGTTGCTAACGGGAAGTAAAAGGTCGAATATACAAATGGAAAAAACAACGGAAGAGAAAGCCAGGGCAAAACTTCTGAAATTTGGGAAAAAGAACCGATGGAACAGGGCGGTAGCAGTATCGCTGCTGTTTTTTGTGATGCTTTTTTTTCGTGTCTGTAATTATTGCAAGAATAATGGAAAACGTTTTGTCGTGATGGCGGGAACCTTCTTCCTGTTTGCGGTATACAGCAGTTTTTCATTCCCGGCGTTTATTACAGAGGATGCGGGGAATGACTATGAATTGAAAAATGCCGAGACTGCTGACATCTCTCTGGCGGAGGAGAAGGAACCGGATATGGCGGGGCTGGAACTCTTAGAGGATGAGGATGTTCTGGAACAGTCGGATTACAACAGTATTTCCCACGGCTATGCACTGGTGGACAAATACGATGCCTCCGATATTTTACGGGCTTCAGAGGAAATTGTGAGTGAAAATGGCCGGGAGACCGGAACAGGCAGTGATGCGCGGGAGACTACAGAACAGCAGGAATTCCGCTCCGACGACTGGAGACTGGTTCTGATCAACAAGCAGAACTCCATTCCGGAGGATTATACGTTCCAGCTGGGCACCATCAGGGGTTCCATGCAGTGTGACAAGAGAATCTTAGAAGACCTTCTTGCCATGCTGGAAGCAGCGGAAGAGGATGGTGTGAACCTGACGATCTGCTCGCCTTACCGGGATCTGGAGTATCAGCAGATGTTGTTCAACCGGAAGATCAAGCGCTATATGAACCGCGGAATGTCCTATATGGAAGCTTATCAGCTGTCCAGCCAGGCAGTGACGGTACCGGGAGCCAGTGAGCATCAGATCGGACTGGCACTTGATATTGTATGTAACAGTTATATGTCCCTGGACGAGGGCTTTGGAGACACAAAAGCCGGAAAATGGCTGGCAGCCAACAGCTGTCGTTTTGGATTTATTCTGAGATATCCTAAGGGGAAGGAAGATATCACAGGGATCGAGTATGAGCCGTGGCATTTCCGCTATGTAGGGAAAACTGCTGCGCCTGTGATCATGGAACAGGGCATAACATTAGAAGAATTCTGGGAGGAATATGTAGAAGATGTATCGATTGATTAAACAGGAAGGACGCGCCAAAAGAGGAGAATTTACCACAGTGCATGGCGTGATCCAGACCCCTGTATTTATGAATGTGGGAACGGTAGCGGCGATCAAGGGTGCCGTATCCACAGCAGACTTAGAGCAGATCGGAACCCAGGTGGAATTATCCAACACCTACCATCTGCATGTCAGACCCGGTGATAGGATCATCAAACAGATGGGCGGACTTCACAAGTTCATGTCCTGGAATAAGCCGATCCTGACAGATTCCGGTGGATTTCAAGTCTTTTCCCTGGCGGGACTGCGTAAGATTAAGGAAGAGGGTGTTACCTTCCGTTCCCATATTGACGGGCATAAGATCTTCATGGGACCGGAGGAGAGCATGCAGATCCAGTCAAATTTGGGTTCTACTATTGCCATGGCTTTTGATGAGTGTGCTCCCAGTAAGGCGGACCGGATGTATGTACAGAATTCCGTGGAGCGTACTACCAGATGGCTGCAAAGATGCCAGGTGGAGATGAAACGCCTGAACAGTTTAGAGGATACTGTGAACCCGCATCAGCTGTTATTCGGTATCAATCAGGGTGCCATCTATGAAGATATCCGTATCGAGCATGCCAAGCGGATCGCTGAGATGGACCTGGACGGTTATGCGGTAGGCGGTCTGGCAGTTGGCGAAACCCACGAGGAAATGTACCATATTCTGGATGAAGTGGTACCTTATCTCCCGGTGAACAAACCAACCTACCTTATGGGCGTGGGTACCCCGGCTAATATTCTGGAGGGCGTAGAGCGCGGTGTTGATTTCTTTGACTGTGTATATCCGACGAGAAACGGACGCCATGGACATTTATATACCAACCATGGAAAGATTAATCTGTTCAATGCAAAATATGAGCTTGACAGCAGACCGATTGAAGAAGGCTGCGGCTGTCCGGCCTGCCAGAGATACTCCAGAGCTTATATCCGTCATCTGTTAAAAGCGAAGGAGATGTTGGGCATGCGTCTTTGTGTACTCCACAATCTGTATTTTTATAATACCATGATGACGGAGATCCGTGATGCCTTGGATGCAGGCCGCTTTGCAGAATATAAAAGACACAAGCTGGATTCCATGGCTACACCGTTGGAATAAGCTGTAACTGTCGGAGCTTAGAGGAATTTCATACAATTTTATGCAAAAAGACTTGCCCCTTAAGCTATTTTTGTGTATCATACTTACTTGTACAGAAAGTTTTACAGGCGTAATACGCCGGAATGGAGGAACAAATGGGTATTTTATTAACTGAGTCAGAGGCTGCTGCAGCAGGTTCCGGAACCAGCATGATCGTTATGCTTCTTGTATATGCAGTATTGATCGGTGCAATGTGGTTTTTCTTTATGAGACCGCAGAAGAAGGAACAGAAGAGAGTAGCTGCAATGCTGTCCAACTTAGAGACAGGTGACTGCGTTCTGACCACTTCCGGTTTCTATGGTATCATTATTGATATTACTGATGATACCGTTATCGTAGAGTTCGGTAATAACAAAAACTGCCGTATCCCTATGGAGAAATCTGCCATCAGCAAGGTTGAGAAGGCTGGAGAGAACTAAGAAGCAGTGAAAAAGGAGCAATGCCGGGATAAGGTATTGCTCCTTTTTACGTGTATGACACACTTGATAATTTGATCTATTTTAATGTGCATAATTGCATTTATGTTAATTTTCAATGTTGAAATTTCATATAGTATCAGTTATTATGAAATAAGTATTTTACGTAAAAATACAGGAAATATCACAGGAAACGAGGAAAATAACACTATGGAGTTACATATTACCTGTATTCCCGGCGACGGCATCGGACCGGAGATCGTCAGGGAGACGAAAAAAGTTTTAGACAAAGTTGCGCATAAATATGGTCATAAAATGATCTATAAGGATATTTTAATGGGTGGAGCTTGCATTGATGTCCATGGAGTCCCTCTGACAGAGGAAGCTATTGCGGATGCCAAAGCGGCAGATGCGGTGCTGATGGGATCCATTGGCGGTAATACCACCACTTCCCCCTGGTACAAATTACCTCCCGAGAAGCGCCCGGAAGCAGGACTTCTGGCAATGCGCAAGGCGTTGAATCTGTTTGCTAATTTAAGACCGGCAGTGCTCTATGATGAGCTGGCAGCGGCGTGTCCGCTGAAGGAGGAAATCAGCAAAGCGGGATTTGATATGCTGATCATGAGAGAATTGACCGGCGGACTTTATTTCGGTGAACGCAGGACCATCGAAGAGAACGGCGTGAGAAAAGCTATCGATACCCTGACCTATGATGAGAACGAGATACGCAGGATCGCCATCAAAGGCTTTGATATTGCCAGAAAGCGCAGGAAAAAGGTAACCAGCGTGGATAAGGCTAATGTATTGGATTCTTCCAGACTGTGGAGAAAAGTCGTGGAGGAGGTAGCAAAGGACTATCCCGATGTGACACTGGAACATATGCTGGTAGACAATTGCGCCATGCAGCTGGTGAAGGATCCCGCACAGTTTGATGTGATCCTGACAGAGAATATGTTCGGAGATATCCTCTCCGATGAGGCAAGTATGGTGACCGGTTCCATCGGAATGTTAGCCAGTGCCAGCTTGAATGATACAAAGTTCGGCCTCTACGAGCCCAGCCACGGATCCGCTCCGGATATTGCCGGCAAAGATATTGCAAACCCTATCGCCACTGTATTAAGCGCGGCTATGATGCTTCGTTACAGCTTTGATCTGGACGAAGAAGCAGATGCTATCGAGGCAGCGGTGAAGAAAGTATTGCAGGACGGCTTCCGCACCGGTGATATCATGTCTGAGGGCTGCACGCGGGTAGGATGTACCGAGATGGGCGACCTTCTGGCAGAGAGAATCTGATGCCATTTGCCCCGGAAGCACATTTATCCGGTATAGAAAAATAAGGAAGAGAAAGAGAGATATAATTATGAGAAGTGATTCCGTTAAGACAGGAACTGCCCAGGCACCTCACAGAAGTCTGTTCAATGCCCTGGGATTTACCGAAGAAGAGAGAAGACGCCCCATGATCGGTATCGTCAGCTCCTTCAATGAGATCGTACCCGGACACATGAATCTGGATAAGATCACAGAAGCTGTAAAAATGGGCGTAGCCATGGCAGGTGGTATGCCGGTAGTATTCCCCGCCATTGCTGTATGTGACGGTATTGCCATGGGACATGTGGGAATGAAGTATTCCCTGGTGACCAGAGATCTGATCGCCGATAGCACCGAGTGCATGGCTATGGCACACGGATTTGACGGTCTGGTATGTATTCCCAACTGTGACAAGAATGTTCCCGGACTTTTGATGGCGGCAGCCAGAGTGAATATCCCTACTATCTTTGTATCCGGCGGTCCCATGTTAGCCGGACATGTACACGGACAGAAGAGAAGCTTATCCTCTATGTTCGAGGCAGTGGGAAGTGTGGCAGCCGGTACCATGACTATGGATGAACTGGCTGAGTTCGAGGAAAAGGTATGTCCTACCTGCGGCTCCTGTTCCGGTATGTATACCGCGAACTCCATGAACTGTCTGACCGAAGCCATCGGTATGGGACTTCGCGGCAACGGTACGATTCCCGCCGTATATTCCGAGCGTATCCGTCTGGCAAAGCATGCCGGCATGAAGATCATGGAACTGGTAGAGAAAAATATCCGTCCCAGAGACATCATGACCCCGGAAGCCTTCAGAAATGCCCTGACTGTGGATATGGCACTGGGATGCTCTACCAATACCATGCTGCATCTGCCCGCTATCGCAAGAGAAGCAGGTGTGGAACTGAACCTGGAGATCGCCAACGAGATCTCTGCCAAGACTCCGAATCTGTGTCACCTGGCACCTGCCGGTCCTACTTATATGGAAGACCTGAACGAAGCAGGCGGTGTCTATGCGGTAATGAATGAACTGTCCAAAAAGGGACTTTTGAACCTCGACTGCCTGACTGCCAACGGTACGACCGTAGGAGAGAATATCAAGAATTGTGTCAACAAGAATCCGGAAGTTATTCGTCCTGTGGAGAACCCCTATTCCCAGACCGGCGGTATTGCCGTACTGAAGGGCAACCTGGCACCGGACAGCGGCGTGGTCAAGAGATCTGCTGTGGCACCGGAGATGTTGGTGCACGAAGGCCCTGCCAGAGTATTTGACTGTGAAGAAGATGCGATTGATGCTATCAAGTCCGGTAAAATCGTCGCAGGCGATGTAGTAGTGATCCGCTATGAAGGACCTAAGGGCGGTCCCGGCATGAGAGAGATGCTGAATCCCACCTCTGCCATTGCAGGCATGGGACTGGGCTCCAGCGTGGCACTGATCACTGACGGACGTTTCTCCGGAGCTTCCCGTGGCGCATCCATCGGACATGTGTCTCCGGAGGCAGCAGTGGGTGGCCCGATCGCACTGGTAGAAGAGGGCGATATCATCCGCATCAACATTCCGGAGAACAAACTGGATGTACTGGTCTCCGACGAAGAACTGGCAGCCAGAAGAGCAAAATGGCAGCCCAGAGAGCCTAAGATCACGACCGGCTATCTGGCAAGATATCATGAACTGGTGACCAGCGGCAACCGCGGTGCGGTACTGGAAGCACCTTCTCAGAAGAATTAAGCAATCATTAAAATAACCGGAGGGATTTTGAAATGCAGTTAACGGGATCGGAAATTCTGGTAGAATGTCTGAAGGAGCAAGGGGTAGATACCGTATTCGGTTACCCCGGCGGAGCAATCCTTAATATTTATGACGCACTTTATAAGCACAGTGGGGAGATCAGACATATTCTGACTTCGCATGAACAGGGAGCGGCACATGCGGCGGACGGCTATGCGAGAGCTACGGGAAAAGTAGGTGTCTGCATGGCTACCAGCGGTCCCGGCGCCACGAATCTGGTCACCGGTATCGCTACGGCTTACATGGATTCTGTACCGATGGTAGCGATCACCGCCAACGTTACCTTGCCTTTACTCGGTAAGGACAGCTTCCAGGAGGTGGATATCGCCGGCGTGACCATGCCCATTACGAAGCATGGCTATATTGTGAAAAATGTGGAGATCCTGGCTGATACCATCCGCAAGGCATTCCATATCGCCAGAAGCGGAAGACCCGGCCCTGTCCTGATCGATATTACGAAGGATGTGACGGCAGCTGCCTGTGAATATACTCCCATGACGATTCAGCCGGAGGAGAGAGTGACCCGTTACACCAGGGAAGAACTGATGCTGGTAGCGGAGATGATCCACAAGGCGAAAAAACCATACATCTATCTGGGCGGCGGAGCCATCATTTCCGAGGCAAGTGCCGAGGTGGCAGAATTCGCAGAACTGATCGATGCACCGGTATGTGATACTTTGATGGGTAAGGGAGCCTTTGATGGAAAAAGTGAGCGCTATACCGGCATGATCGGCATGCATGGTACCAAGACTTCGAACCTTGGAGTCAGCGAATGTGATCTGTTGGTGGCACTGGGAGCCAGATTCTCCGACCGTGTGACCGGTAACCCGAAGAAATTCGCGGAGAATGCAAGGATCATCCAGCTGGATGTGGATGCTGCGGAGATCAATAAGAATATTCGAGTGGACGCTTCTCTGGTAGGAGATCTGAAGAAGACTCTGACAGAATTAAATGCCTGCCTGTCCAAACAGGAACATCCGGAGTGGATGGCGCATATAACGGAACTGAAGGAAAAATATCCCCTGAAATACGATGACGAAAATCTGTCCTGCCCTTATATCATGCAGGAGATTGACCGTGTAACGAACGGAGAAGCCATCATCACCACAGACGTGGGACAGCATCAGATGTGGGCGGCACAGTATTATCATTATACGAAGCCCCGTACCTTCCTGTCTTCCGGAGGATTAGGTACCATGGGTTACGGTCTGGGAGCCTGCATCGGTGCGCAGATCGGACAGCCGGATAAGGTCTGCATCAACATTGCAGGCGACGGATGTTTCCGCATGAACATGAACGAACTGGCTACTGCCAGCCGTTACAACATTCCCATCATCCAGGTGGTCATCAACAACCAGGTGCTGGGCATGGTAAGACAGTGGCAGACACTGTTCTATGGGAAACGCTATTCCCAGACAGTACTGAAGGATAAGGTGGATTTCTGCAAGGTGGCAGAAGGACTGGGCTGTACCGCCATCCGCGTGACCAAAAAGGAAGAAGTGGCACCCGCTATCGAGAAAGCCATTGCCCTGAAGGCACCGGTAATGATTGAGTGCATGATCCCGGAGGATGATAAGGTATTCCCCATGGTTCCGGCAGGAGCCCCCATCAGCGAAGTATTTGACGGAGATGATTTGAAAAGGCAGTCCTGATGAATAAGACGACGAAGAGATTACTTTTTGCGGTGCTGATATTACTGCTTTTTTTGCTGACAGTATATTTTGTCCTGGCATTATACTACAGGGAAGGTTTTTCTCTGAATACCTGGATCAACGGAGTATACTGTACCGGGAAAACGGTGGAAGAAGTGAATTCGGAGCTTTTGTCACATACAGAAGCTCCGGATGTTGTCATCGTGGATAAAGCGGGAGAGAAATACACGATTACTCTCGCTGATGTGGATTATCACGCGGACTTTAGCAGCGCACTGGAAGCATACAGACAGGAACAGAATCCTTATCTGTGGGTAGACAATGTTCTGTTTCATTCCAGGCGGACCCTGGCACCTGCGGTGACTGTGGATGAGGAGGCGCTTCGCAGAGCCTACAACGCCCTGGATTTCGTACAGACGGAACAGAAGATAATAAAAGATTACAGCCTTACCAGGGATGCGGAGGGTGCCTATGTCTTCACGGACGGACTGAGCGACCGTATCGATCTGGAGAAGGCTTTTTTGGCGTTAAAACAAATCGTGGAGAATGGGCAGGAAACACTGAATCTGCAGGAGAGCGGATGTTACTATGAGATAACACCGGATGAGAGTCAAAAAGCCCTGCGGAATCTGTGGAAAGAGATCGAGAGATTTCAGACCTGCGATATTGTCTACTGCTTCGGCGAAGAGAGACATCCGATGACAGCAGCGGACTGTGCTTTTTTTCTGACAGCGGAGAACGGACTGCCGGTGCAGGATGAGAAGGGAAGCTTTGTACTGGACGAGGAGGCTGTGACGGCGTATGTGCAGAGCCTGGCGGAAGAATATGACGGCTATGGACGAACCAGACAGTTTCACAGTACCCGTGGGGATGTGATCACCATCGATGGCGGAACCTATGGCAGCAAGATGGACCGGAAAAAGGAGACTGCCTACCTGCTGGAGCATCTGCTGGATCCCGGTGTACATACAGGCACGCCGCAGTCACATATCCCTAGTTATGAGAGAGAAGCCTTCTGCTATGGGAAAAATGATATTGGTGACACCTATATCGAAGTGGATATGACAGAACAGAAAATGTACTATTACGAAAAAGGTGTATTGAAGCTGGAGACGGAGATTGTGACAGGCAATATGCGGCGGCGCATGGGAACGCCGGAAGGCGTCAATTTTGTCTATAATAAGCAGAAAAATCGTGTCTTACGGGGACCGGGGTATGCATCTCCTGTGAAATTCTGGATGCCTGTGAAGGGCGGTATCGGTATTCATGACGCCGGATGGCGCAAAGAATTCGGCGGGGACATCTACCAGACTGCCGGTTCCCACGGCTGTATCAATACACCAAAGGACAAAATGGAAGAATTGTTTGATTGCGTGCAGATCGGCACCCCTGTCGTAATGTTTTATTAATAGCACAGACATTTTCAGACAAATTGTCCTTGATAGACGAACAAATTGAAAATAATTTAACAATGTAGTTGACTAAAGCAAATGAAAAGCTTATTCTATACCTATGCTTTTTATAAAAAATTTAGAAAATATCGAGGAGGTCTTTGAAAATGGCAAGAGTGTATAACTTTTCCGCAGGCCCTGCAGTACTCCCTGAGGAGGTATTACAGGAAGCAGCCGATGAAATGCTGGATTATAGAGGAACCGGCATGTCCGTAATGGAGATGAGCCATCGATCTAAAGCCTATGATACGATCATTAAGGAAGCGGAAGCTGATCTCAGAGAGCTGATGAATATCCCGGACAACTATAAGGTACTGTTTTTACAGGGTGGTGCGAGCCAGCAGTTTGCCATGATCCCCATGAACCTGATGAAGAACCGTGTGGCAGACTACATCGTAACCGGTCAGTGGGCGAAGAAGGCATACCAGGAGGCTTCCCTGTACGGTAAGGCAAATAAGATCGCTTCTTCCGAGGATAAGACTTTCTCTTATATTCCCGATTGCTCCGATCTGCCCATCAGCGAGGATGCAGATTACGTGTACATATGCGAGAATAATACTATTTACGGTACGAAATTCAAGACCCTGCCCAATACCAAGGGTAAGCCCCTGGTTGCAGATGTATCCAGCTGCTTTTTATCCGAGCCGGTAGATGTGACAAAATACGGTGTGATCTATGGCGGCGTACAGAAAAATATCGGACCTGCTGGTGTGGTTATCGTAATTATCCGTGAGGATCTGATCACCGAAGATGTACTTCCCGGTACACCGACCATGCTTCGCTATAAAATCCATGCAGATGCGGATTCTCTGTACAATACGCCTCCCGCATACGGCATCTATATCTGCGGCAAGGTATTTAAATGGCTGAAGAAGATGGGCGGTCTGGAAGCAATGAAGGAGCGCAATGAGAAAAAGGCGAAGATTCTGTATGACTATCTGGATGAAAGCGAGCTGTTCAAGGGTACCGTCCGCAAGGAAGACAGATCCCTGATGAATGTTCCGTTCATTACCGGAAATGAGGAGCTGGATGCCAAGTTCGTAAAAGAAGCAAAAGAAGCCGGTTTCGAAAACCTGAAGGGTCACAGAACCGTAGGCGGCATGAGAGCAAGTATCTACAATGCAATGCCCATCGAAGGTGTGGAGAAGCTGGTAGAGTTCATGAAGAAGTTTGAAGCGGAGAACGCTTAAGGGGGAGAAAAATGTTTCAGATCAATTGCCTGAATCCCATTTCCAAAGTGGGACTGGATCGTCTGACAGCAGACTATAAAGTAACCGATAATATGAATGACGCAGAGGGCGTTCTGGTCCGCAGTGCTTCCATGCATGAGATGGATCTGCCGGAAAATCTTCTGGCAGTAGCGAGAGCCGGTGCCGGTGTCAATAACATTCCTCTGGATAAATGTGCCCAAAAGGGTATCGTAGTATTCAATACGCCCGGTGCCAACGCCAATGGCGTGAAGGAACTGGTGATCGCAGGCATGCTGTTAGCTGCCCGTGATGTGGTAGGCGGTATCGAATGGGTCAAGGCATCCAAAGACAACGCTGACATTGCCAAAGCCGCAGAAAAAGAAAAGAAGAAATTCGCCGGTACGGAAGTAATGGGCAAAAAGTTAGGTGTCATCGGTCTGGGCGCTATCGGCGTCAAGGTGGCCAATACAGCAGTAAGCCTTGGTATGGAAGTCTATGGCTATGATCCTTATGTATCTGTCAATGCTGCTTGGAACTTAAGCCGTTCTGTCAAGCATGTGATGAATGTGGAAGAAATTTATGCAGACTGTGATTACATTACGATACATGTACCGCTTCTGGATTCCACAAAGGGCATGATCAACAAGGAAGCCATCAGCAAAATGAAAGATGGCGTGGTTCTGTTGAACTTTGCAAGAGATCTGCTGGCAAATGAGGCAGATGTCCTGGAGGCATTAAAGAGCGGCAAGGTAGCCCGTTATGTATCTGATTTCCCGAATCCTACGACAGCAGGACAGCCCGGCTGTATCGTGATCCCTCATCTGGGTGCAAGCACCGAGGAATCCGAGGATAACTGTGCGAAGATGGCTGTGGAAGAGATGATGGATTATCTGGAGAACGGCAATATCCGCAACAGCGTAAATTATCCTGCCTGCGACATGGGCGTATGCAGCCAGGCCGGGAGAATTGCTATTTTCCATAAAAATATTACTAATATGCTGAATCAGTTTACCGCAGTGATCGGTGAGAAGAACATCAATATCTCCGATATGACCAACAAATCCCGCGGTGAAGTGGCATATACCATGCTGGATATTGAAAGTGCGGCAACGCAGGATCTGGTAGAGGCTTTGCAGAAGATTGACGGTGTCTTCCGTGTACGTGTGGTAAAATAGAATATCAAATAAAACATGCAGGAAAGTTACAGACAGGCATTGGGTGGAATATATCCGGTGCCTGTTTTATTTTTCGCAAAAGCGTTGTATGCTATGAGGGAATCTGTTATACTTGGCATGGGCCAAAGACGTAAGCCACAAGAGAAAGAAGGAACAAAACAGATGAAATTTGATATGCATTGTCATACAAAAGAAGGATCTATGGATGGAAAGGTTCCTATTGAGGATTTTATTGCGGAATTGATCCGCAAGGGTTTTGACGGTATGCTGGTCAGTGATCATAATTCATATAATGGTTACCGCGCGTGGAAACGAAATATCAAGGATCAAAAATATAAAGACTTTGTAGTGCTGAAGGGGATTGAATACGATACCATTGATGCCGGACATATCCTGGTGATCATGCCGGAGACTATTAAACTGAAAATTCTGGAGCTTCGGGGATTACCGGTACAGATCCTGATCGATATCGTGCATAAGAACGGCGGAATATTAGGACCGGCACATCCCTGCGGAGAGAAATATTTAAGCTTCACCAATACCCTGAAGAAGCGGAATCAGATGGCGGTGATGAATCGGTTTGATTTTCTGGAAGGCTTCAATGCCTGTGAGAGTGTAGAGAGCAACCATTGCGCCAAGGTACTGGCGGAAATGTACGCACTGCCGACCTTCGGTGGAAGCGATGCTCACAAAACGGACTGTATCGGTATGGCGTATACAGACATTCCGGAGCAGATCCACTGTGAATCCGATCTGATCCGGGCGGTGAAGCTTGGAGAAGGGATCAAATGCGGAGGATCTTATTACCGGGGTACTACCAAAGAGAAGATCGGAAAAGCCAATAATATTCTGGTGCAGTCCTTCTGGTTCTACAACAGACTGGGAAGCCTGTACCGGCATCACAGAAGAAAAACGGAAATGCATAAGATGGTATAGGTCCTCTGGACCTATACTTTTTTAATTCATAGGAAATTTCTTCCTATGAATTAAAAACGCTCCGCAGGGATCGCACTGCGGCGGTTATGAAATATGTCGCAAAAGCGACCCGCCGCAGGCGGAGAATCTCGCAAGCGAGATTCTTTTTTATACAAATCCTAATCTGAGTTCATAAATTCTTAAGATGCTTTTACTATGAAAATAGGGTATAATATGCATAAATAAGTAAGCAATATGGAAGGTTCCGTAGAACTTGCTATTAGGGCGAATCTTTAAGATTACAGACCACAATAAACGTAATTAAGAGGAGAGAAATATATGAGAAAAAATTTAAGGGGCAGAAAAGCAACCGCGATCGCACTGGCATCCGTTATGGCAATGTCACTTGCAGCCTGCGGTAAGCAGGATGGATCGAATCCGGGGGGACAGACAGAACAGAAGGAATATGTATATGTTCCCGAATATCTGGAGCTGGACGATAATACGAATTCCAGCTACAGTAACATGACAGTACAGGGGGATAAGCTGTATTATACAAATTACCAATGGGATGAAGCTTCCGGTGAGAGCAAGGTCGTGATTGGAGCTTATTCGCTGACAGACGGTTCCAGGGAGGATCTGCCGATCACCATTAATGCGGACGGCGGTGGAATCTATTCCATGCAGGCAGATGAGGAAGGTAATATTTATACTGCGGAATTTGAGTGGAATGCCACCGAAGGTGATGACGCTTATACACAGCAGACAACGGTATTGCACAAGTACGATGCATCCGGTACGGAGCTGATGGCACAGGATATCACGGACATCATGCAGCAGGATGAGAATAATTCTTATGTGGGCAGCATGTGCCTGGACGACCAGGGCAGATTTTATATCAGCTCTGATTCACTGATCCGGCTGTTTGGCAGTGACGGACAATTTCAGGGAGCTGTGCAGACGGACAGCCAGTGGATCCAGGGCATGGGAAAGGCAAAAGACGGCAAGGTATACCTGGCTTATTATGACCAATCCGGCAATGTGAAGCTATCCCAGATCGACTTTGACGGCAAAGCATTAGGACAGACGTACGATAACTTCCCGAACACGAACGGTAACGGAGCGTTATGTGCCGGAATAGACAATGATCTCCTGGTCAATACGGATACTGCCCTGTATGATTATAGTCTCGCAGACCAGAAGACTACCGAAATACTGAGCTGGCTGGACAGTGATATTAACGGCAGTTATGTCACCTATGCCGCAGCCACCGCAGACGGTAAGATCCTGGCAGTGGTCAATGACTGGAACACAGGGGAAACTGACCTGGTGAAGCTGACCAAAACCAAGGCCAGTGAGGTGGCACAGAAGTCCCAGATCACGATCGGAACCCTGTATACCTCCCAGAGCCTTCAGGCAGCAGCCGTAGCCTTCAACAAGCAGAGTAATGAATATCATGTCAATATTAAAACATATATTGATGACAATAACTGGACCGAAACTTCCTGGGCGGATGGCATTACAGCCATGAACAACGATATTACCTCCGGAGCCGGATGCCCGGATATCCTGGATCTGTCCAACCTGGATGTCAAGGAACTGGCTTCCAAGGGTGTATTCGAGGATATGACACCCTATCTGGAGAAGAGCAGTGTATTAAGCAAGGACGATTTCTTTGAAAATATTGTAAACAGTTATACCTATGACGGAAAACTGGTGGGAATTCCGAAGAGCTTCACCTTAAGCACGATCGTCGGCAAGACCTCCGAAGTGGGTGATAAGAAGGGCTGGACCATTGACGATATTATAGCCTATGCAGGCCAGCATGAAGGTGCTTCCCTGTTTGAAGGCATGACCAAGAGCGGTATGCTGTACACATTGTTAGCCTATGATCTGGACAGCTATATTGACTGGGAGACGGGAAAGTGCAGCTTTGATTCGGAAGATTTCCAGAAGGTACTGGAATTTGTCAATACCTTCCCCGAAGAGTATGACTGGCAGAATGACGACAGATCTACACCGGCGAAGATCCAGTCCGGTGAAGTACTGTTAAATATGACAGGTATCTATCAGCTGAATAGTATTCAGGAGGAGGAAGCTATGTTCGGCGAGCCGGTAACCTATATCGGATATCCTACCTCCGGCGGTGGCAGCGGTACTTATATGCAGGCCAGTGAGCTGTATGCGATTACCGCCAAATCCTCCAATAAGGATGGCGCATGGGCATTTATTGAGAATTACCTGAATCAGCCGTTTGATAATTTTTATTCCTATGGACTTCCTGCCAGAAAGTCTGCGCTGGATGATATGGTGGAGAAGGCAATGAATATGACATATATGACGGATGAAAACGGTGAGCAGATCCTGGATGAGAATGGGAATCCGATTCCGGAGGGTGGTACTTCCAGCATCAGCTACGGAGACTGGGAATATTCCTATCATATACCTACACAGGAGGAAGTGGCAGTCCTGCAGGATCTGATCAATGTGGCTGAGCCTTCCAGTGCAACCGGTAATGATGAGATCACCAATATCATCACCGAGGAAGCAGAAGCATTCTTCAAAGGTCAGAAATCTGTATCGGATGTGGCGAATGTCATTCAGAGCCGTGTGCAGGTCTATGTAAATGAAAACAGATAAGGAAAGGCTTAAAATATCGTGAGCAGACAGCAGGTGGATCAGAAGCGGAAGCGGCATCACAAATTGGATAAGAGAATGCGGAAACTCAAGAGGAGCTCGGGGCTTTTTATAGCCCCAAGCTTTCTTGGAGTACTTGCTTTCTTTTTTCTTCCTTTTCTGGTTGTGATATTTTATTCGCTGGTGGATAACCCTATCAGCATGAATTTTGTATTTTTAGACAACTTTGTAAGCGTAATAAAAAACGCGGCATTCCGTACGGCAGTGCATAATACAGTGGTATTTTCCGCAATTGCGGTGCCGTTAGCCGTGGTTTTGTCCCTGCTTCTGGCAGTGGTACTGGAAGCAAAGCTTCCTTTCCGGAGTCAGTTCCGTACCTTTTTCTTAAGTCCCATGATGGTGCCGGTGGCATCCATTGTACTGATCTGGCAGGTATTGTTCCATTATAATGGTGCGGTCAATGATCTGTTGGGAGTATTCGGTGTGGAGAAGATCGACTGGCTGAAGTCTGGCTACTCCATTATTGTAATAGTGATCTTATTCCTATGGAAGAATCTGGGATATAATATGATCCTGTTTATGGCAGCACTTGCCAGCATACCCAGGGATCTGTTGGAGGTGGCGAGACTGGAGAATGCCACATCGTTACAGACCTTTTTCTATATTAAGATCCGGTATTTGTCTTCCACCTTTTTATTTGTGACGATCATGTCCCTGATCAGTTCTTTTAAGATCTTCCGTGAGATCTATCTGCTGACAACGGATTATCCTTACGATTCCATCTATATGCTGCAGCACTTCATGAACAATAAGTTCAAGAGTCTGGATTATCAGACACTGTCTGCAGCAGCGATACTGATGTCTCTCGTCATGGTCGTGATCATCGGACTTCTGTTCGCAGTGGAAAATCATTTCGGAAAGGATGTGGAAGGCTGATGGAGCAGAAGATGAAAAAACCTGTCCCACCGGAGCTTAGAAGGGCAATCCGGTTCAAGAAGAGAAAGAAGATATTTGAGAATATGCGCATCAGCATAGCAACAGTGATCGCAGCTTTTTTTGCCATACTGTTCCTGATGCCGATCGTTCTGACGATCACTAACTCTTTCATGTCATCTTCGGAGATATCAGCGAACTATGGTTCTGTATTTGCCACAAATGATAAGGGCGGCAAGGTCTATATTTCCGAAAAAGTGAATTTGAAATTTATTCCGGATATCGTATCCTTCAGCCAGTATACTACGGTACTTTTGAAAAGCCCGGAATATCTGCTGAAATTCTGGAATTCCGTGATCCTGGTGGGACCGATCGTACTGTTTCAGCTGATCGTGGCATCGCTGGCGTCTTATGGATTCGCCAGGTACTCGGGGAAGCTGAGGTCATTGGTATTTTTCTCTTATGTGATATTGATGCTGATGCCGTATCAGGTAACGCTGGTACCCAATTATCTGGTGGCGGAAAAGCTGAACATACTAAATACGTACTGGGCCATCTGGCTGCCCGGAATCTTTTCACCCTTTGCAGTCTATCTGCTGACGAAGTTCATGAAGAGAATTCCTGTGGGGGTCATGGAGGCGGCACAGATTGACGGTGCCGGAGAGTGGCAGATCTATCGGCTGATCTGTATGCCATTGTGCAAAGGAGCGCTGTGTTCCGCAGCCATCCTTGTATTTATTGATTACTGGAATATGGTGGAGCAGCCGCTGATCCTGTTATCCGATGCGGAGATGCATCCCTTGTCCGTATTCTTGAGCAAGATCAATTCCGGAGAGATCGGACTGGCATTCGCCGTGGCTACGATCTACATGGTGCCCAGTCTTCTGGTATTTCTCTACGGAGAAGAATATCTGGTAGACGGAATTACCTACCAGGGCGGTGTCAAAGGCTAGGATCACTGATTTTTTGAGGATATACCGGCATGGATCCGACTGCCGGAATACAGATAGAAAGTGAAGTATAGAGGAGAATCAAGATGAACGAGAACGGTGGAAAAAAGAGAAGAGAATGGGTTAAAAATGCAGCCATTATATTCTTGTCTGTAATGTTGGTGCTGACATTTTTTTCCAATACATTTATGAACTATTCCCTTCCGGAGGTTGCGGCACAATATGTACAGTCCGGCACCATCACGGCGAAGATCCGCGGAACCGGCACGGTGGAGAGTGGAGATCCCTATAATGTGAAGATAACGGAAACCCGTACCATCTCCAGTGTCCTGGTGAAGACCGGGGATAAGGTAGAGAAGGGAGCTCCCCTGCTGCTATTGGAAGATAAAGAAAGTAAAGAACTGACGGATGCACAGAAGGCCCTGGATGAAGCAAGACTTCAGTTTGAACTTGCAATGTTGGGAAAAGATATTACAAATAGCGTTTATAATAATGTGCAGAGCGGTAATGTTTCTTCCATGGCAACATATCAGAGCAGAATCGTAGCAGCGGAAGCAGAAATTAATAAATGGCAAAAACTGGTGGATGAGGCACAGAATGCTATCGATCAACTAAATACAGCACAGGCTAATGTGAAAGCGAGTGGAGATCCAGATACCAGTTCGGAGCAGGCAAAGGTGAATACAGCACAGGCAACATTGGACAGTGATGAAATCAAGATTGCTAAAGACGATATTACTAGGTGGCAAAATGAAAAGGCTGCTTGTGATGCGATTATTAAAAAATGGCATGAAGGAATTACGGAAACGGTATCGGGAAACGAGGTTATTGGAGTAGTATCGCAGGAAGAATTTGATGTCGCTACAGCAAATAGTGCCAGATATCAGGAATTAATTAATGAAAAACAGGCATTTATCAATAACAATCCGGATAAAGTAAAAGCGTATGAAGATAAGGTGAAAGCTTTATCGGATGCCCAAAAAGCACTTTCGGATAAGGGTAATAGTAAAGAAAATAGTTCTAATTCATTGGAAGTACAAAAAAATAACTGGGCAGCAGAATTGACTAAGCGTAAAGCTCAGTTGGATGTGGCGACAGCAACCAGAGACCAGCTTTTGACAGATATTTCTAATGAACTGAATTTGGATTATAAATTAGACGATTTGCAAAAACAGCGTGATGAGATCGCAAAATTGCAGGAGAATGCGGTAGGCGCCAGCATCGATGCCCCTATTTCGGGTACCATTACCAGTGTAACTGTCAAGGCAGGAGACGAGGCACAGCCGGATACTGCACTGGTGACCATGCAGCCGGAGGGTAAGGGCTTTACCATGAGTTTTTCCGTGACCAATGATCAGGCGAAGAGACTTTCCGTGGGAGATAAGGCAGACCTGGTGAACTCCTGGAGATACAGTGATATGGATATTACCCTGGCAAGCATCAAGCCGGATACCACAGATCCCGGACAGAAGAAGCTGTTGACCTTTGATATCACAGGAGATGAAGTGACACCCGGACAGTCCTTAAATGTATCCGTAGGACAGAAGAGTGCCAATTACGATCTGATCGTACCCAACAGTGCTATCCGTGAGGATAGTAACGGCAAGTTTATCCTGATCGTGGAATCCAAGAGCAGCCCCTTAGGTAACCGTTATGTGGCAACCCGTGTGGATGTGGAGGTACTGGCAAGTGATGACACCCAGTCCGCAGTGAGCGGAGCTTTATATGGCTATGAATTTGTCATTACGACATCTACCCAGCCGGTAGAGGCAGGAAAGCTGGTCAGACTGGCAAATAATTCATAAGCGTTTAATCTTACAGGAAGGAAGAAACAGACTATATGTTTCGGATGCAGATACAGAGTAAAAAAAAGTGCATATGGTATTGCAGTGCGGCAGTATCCTTCCTACTGTTCCTGCTATTGAATCTATGGTGTGATCACCTGGTCAATATGCAGGACGCCCAGCAGATGGCCGGACGCTGGAGCGAAAAAAAGGATGTGGCACAGATCAGCTGCTTTTTCTCCTCCAAAGCGGAAGTGACGGAGGATACCATTCAAAGCTTTGAATATTCGCTGAAAAATGTGCTGCAGGAGGCCTCTATTACAGAGACCTCAGAGAATCCAAGTGCCAGACTCTGGGTGGATGCTTATAGCGCAGACGGTAAGATCACCCTGGTGAACGGAAGGAATACACTGGATGCCAATGCGATTGGGATCGGAGGGGATTTTTTCCTGTTCCATCCGTTAAAGCTGATCACCGGCTCCTATTTTTCCGGTAACGATCTGATGCAGGACTATTGTATTATCGATCAGGATGCGGCATGGCAACTGTTCGGCTCCAATGATGTGGTGGGAATGACCGTATATATTGGCAATGTCCCGCACATTGTGACCGGAGTGGTACGCAGACCCCAGGGCAGAATGGAAAAGGCAGCAGGCTTAACTTCCACGGTAGTCTATGTATCTTATGAGACCCTGGAGGCCTATGGAACCAACAACGGTATCAATCATTATGAGATCGTGATGCCGAACCCTGTGGATGAGTTCGCCTACGGCAAAGTAAAAGAAGGGATCGGTATAGACGAGAAAAACGTTGAGATCGTGGAAAACAGCAGACGTTATTCCCTGCCCAACCGGATCAAAACAATCCTTGCCTTCGGAACACGTTCCATGAACGGCAAAGCCATCATCTACCCCTACTGGGAGAATCTGGCGAGAGGCTATGAAGACATTATTGCATTACTTACAGTATTTATGCTGTTTCTGTTATTATATCCGGTAGTGACCGTTATCTGGTGCTTTGTACACTGGTGGCGCCATAAGGGCTGGACTTTGAAGGATGTATGGCATACCGGTAAGGATAAGGCAGAGCGGGCTGTGGAACGCCGCAGGGAGAAAAAACACCCCCACAAGGAGAGGGATGTCCTGGAGGAACTGGAACGGGAGCTGGAGGAAGACCCTTATGCTGACAGTGAATTCTCCTGGCTGACGGATGAACCGGCGGAGGAAGCAGAGCCTGCGGATGCAGCTTCGGAAGAGCCGGAGAAAGCGCAGACAATGAAAATGCAGACGGAGGAACCGAAGACACCGGAGGAGACAAAAGAGGAACAGCAGTCGTAAAACAACAGACACAGACAAGAAAAGGAGAGGGAGAATGAAAAAGAAAGGGAAAAAACTGATCAGTATCGCGTTGACCGTGGCAATGATCGCAGGTCTGACTGCCTGTGGAAAGGGTAACGGCGGGAACGGAAACGGTGGCAGCAGTGCGGCCGATGCCAGCCTTGCAAAACAGTATGTATTTAAGGAACAGGCGCTGGATCTCAATATGGATTCAGACAATATGAATATTGATCTGCTGACCAGAAAGGGAGATACGGTTTACCTTCTGTTTGAGACCTATGAATATTTCGAGAACGGCAATCAGAGTAAGCTGCATCTTACTACAATGAAGCCGGACGGTACCGTCATCGACACCGTAGAACTGCCTATGTGGAAGGAAGGAGAGGCTCCGGCGACTCCGGCACCTGCACAGGGCGGTGAGGCTTCAGGGGACGGAAATGAAGCAGTGCCTCTTACGGAGCAGGAGGTCAGCACACAGGATATTGCGGCAGCGGATATGGATGTGGTAGATGCACCGGCAGGGAACAGCAGTTATACATACACATCGCTCAACAATTGCACGGTCGGCTCGGATGGAAATGTTTACGGAATACGTAATTACTATAGTGAGACATATTCCGAAAACGATTCCAGCAGTACAAATGATTATGCATTACTCTGCTGGAGCGCAGATGGGACCATCGTATGGGAAGCTGATCTGAATGATATGAATACAGAAGAAAGCTATTCCTGGGTATATAGTATCATCCCCAATGAGGATGGAACCCTGACACTGCTGTTAAGCGGTGATAAAATAGAGAAATGCACTGTGACGGAAGAGGGTATCACAGACCGGAAGGATCTGCCGGAGGCAGTCGCAACACTTTTCAACAATGCAAGCTCGAATATCATTACACCGGATGGCAAGGTACAGATCATCTATTATGATGAGAGCAATTACACGGATATGTATATCGCAACCTATGATCCTGCAACCGATGCGGTATCGGAGGGAATAAAGCTATCCTCGACACTGACCAACGGTGGTTATTACAATATGGTGCCCGGAGACGGTGACATCCTGTACTATGCCGATAGTAACGGCCTGTTCAGCTATAATGTGCAGACACAGGAGTCGAAGCAGATCATGAGTTATATCAATTCGGATCTGGCTGCCGGCAGCCTGAACAATTTCCTGGTACTGGAAGAGGAACAGTTCCTGGGCTTCTACTATGATTACAACGAAGGCAAAATATGCGGCGGTCTGTTCACCCACGTGAAGCCGGAGGATATCAAGGACCGGATCGTCCTTACGCTGGCCGGTAACTATATTGACTATGATCTGAAGAGAAAAGTGGTAGAGTATAATAAGTCCGGTGACACCTATCGTATTGTGGTCAAGGAATACAATACCTACAACACTGCAGAGGATTATACTCTCGGTGTGAAGCAGTTAAATAATGATATCATCTCCGGAGGAATGCCGGATATTCTGGTCGTGGACAGCAATATGTCAATGGACAGCTATATTGCCAAGGGACTGGTGGCAAATGTGGATGACCTTATTGCCAAGGATGAGGAATTATCGAAAAACGACTATCTGCAGAATGTCTGGGATGCGTACCGTGTGGACGGTAAACTGTACTATGTGATTCCTTCCTTCTATATCTCTACTATGGTAGGAAAAGAAGCTATTTTCGGTGACCGTACCTCCATTACTATGGAAGAGCTGCAGACGATCCGGGATACCATGCCGGAAGGAACCGCACTCTTCAGTGATATCACCAGAGACAGCTTCCTGTATACCATGATGAACTATTGCGGCAGTGATTTCGTGGATGTATCCACCGGAAAATGTGCATTTGATACGGATAATTTCGTGGCAATGCTGACCTATGCAGCCGAGCTGCCGGTAGAATATGGAGAGGATTACTGGGGAGAGGATTACTGGAATAATTATGAATCCCAGTACCGTGAGGACAGAACCCTGCTGGATACCATTTCCATCAGCAACATCCGTGACCTGAACGGTACGATCAACGGTGTCTTCGGTGAGGATATCTCCTTTGTGGGCTTTCCGACCGATGGAGACATGGGATCCGTATTATGGGCAGGTAACAGGATGTATGCCCTGTCTGCAAAATCCAAGAACCTCGACGGTGCATGGGAATTCCTGCGCTACTATCTGACACAGGAATATCAGGATAAGATACAGGAACAGGAATACAATCTTCCGGTACTTCGCAGCACCTTTGAGAAGAATGTGCAGGATGCTACGAAGAAGCCGTACTATATGGATGAGAACGGCAACAAAGTGGAATACGATGAGACCTATTACATCAACGGTGAGGAAATACTGCTGCCGCAACTGACACAGGAGCAGGTGGACAGAATCGTAAGCTTTGTGGAAAGTGTGAATAAGAGGGGATACTATAATGAGGCAATCTCCAATATCATTTCGGAAGAAGCCGGTGCATACTTCTCAGGACAGAAGAGTGCGAGGGATGTGGCAAGTGTCATTCAGAGCCGTGTACAGGTCTATGTAAACGAGAACAGATAAACGGGAGATAGCACTGCGTAGAGCAGAATAGTAAAAGATGGCGGTCTGTTGAAAAACAGACCGCCATTTATAGTAAGGTGCTTCAGCTAAGGCGGATGGGAATGCCCTGCTTTTTCAGATGTGTCGTCAGGGTAAGCTCCTGTCCGTGCTCCCTTAGCCACTGTTTATAGATCCGGTAATCCGGCATGATGCGCTCGACCATGTTCCAGAAGTCCTTCGAATGGTTCATATGAGTCAGGTGGCAGAGTTCGTGGACTACCACATAATCCAGAGGACCGGCAGGACCGTAGATCAGACGGTAATTGAAGGATAAAGTCCCTCTTGAGGAACAGCTTCCCCAGCGGGTCTTCTGATCTCTTATGGTGATGGAGGTATAGTGCCCGCCGGTGAAGCGGTGGTAGTATTCCACACGATTCGTAAACACTTCTCTGGCAGCATTCCGATATCGGTTTTCCAAAGCCTGCAGCCTGCGGAGCTCCGCAACGGTCAGTGGCTGATTTTCATATAGATTCATGAGAGTGCCTTTCGCATACAGGGGTGTTGATCCTCTGGGTATCTTTGTAAGTTTGAACAGATTAAATATACTGCGTATGGCTTGAAAAGTAAACGCAGAAATTGTAGAATAGTGCGTGACGGCTCGTGGACGGAACCGTTACAGGAAAGGAAAACAGTAAATACTATGGGTAAATGTATTTTGATCGGCGCAGGAGATCTCACGATGGGAGAGCTGTCTGTGACAGAGGAAGATTATGTGATCGCGGTGGACGGCGGCTTAAGCTACTGCGGGATCCTGAATGTGGAGCCGGACCTGATCATCGGAGATTTTGACTCGATGAGCGAACAGGAGAAGCTTGCTGTGGAACAGTTACAACAGACCGTTCCGGAGAAGATCTGCCGCCTGCCGGAGTGTAAGGATGACACAGACATGTTGGCAGCTATCAAGCGGGGGCTGGAGCTGGGTTATAACGATTTCCGTATTTATGCGGCCACCGGTGGGAGATTTGATCATACCCTGGCGAATATCCAGTGTCTGCTGTATCTCAAAAATCACGGTGCGGTGGGGTACCTGGTAGACGGTACGGGAATGGTGCTGGTACTGCAGAACGAAGCCGTGCATTTCCGGAAGGAGCTGGAGGGCACCATGTCGCTGTTTGCCCTGACGAAGGAGGCAAAAGGCGTGAATATCCGCGGCATGAAATATCCTTTGGAAAATGCCGTGATCACCAATGATTTCCCCATCGGGATCAGCAATGAATTCCTGGGAGAGGAAGCGGAAGTGTCCGTAGAGGACGGCGAACTGGTATGCATGATCCGGTACTATGAGGATGAAGTATAACCATGTAAGCCGGAATGTACGCTTCGAAGATGATCAAGGAGGTGGCACCGAATGTCCACCTCCTTGGTGTTTTTACGAAAAAAAATCTTTAGAAAATCTTTCGTTTTTTCAGTAGGTGAAATTAGAAATTATAAATTAGAATCAGAAACAGACAGGGGAGAGGATCCCCTTGCCGCATGTGGCAGAATGAGAGGGAGTCATGGAGAACAATAAATATCATATTCTCATCGTGGAGGATGATAAGGAAATCCGGGATGGCGTGGAGATTTACCTGAAAAATCAGGGGTATCAGGTGTGGAAAGCTGCCAACGGTAAGGAAGGACTGGAGATCGTAGCACAGGAAGAGATCCATCTGGCTATCTTGGATATTATGATGCCGGTGATGGACGGTGTGACGATGTTAATGAAGCTGCGGGAGCAGAATCACGAGTTCCCGGTGATCATGCTGTCCGCCAAGTCCGAGGAAGTGGATAAGATCATGGGATTAAATATGGGGGCGGATGACTATGTGACCAAACCCTTTACGCCGTTGGAGCTGTTGGCGAGGGTGAATTCCCATCTGCGCAGATATTCTAAATATCTGACGGCAGTCAGTGGGGAAGAACAGGAGAAATCCCATGTGTTTACCATCGGCGGTTTGGAACTTAACGAAGAAACCGTGGAAGTGACAGTGGACGGAGAAGCGGTGAAGCTGACACCCATGGAATTTAAGATCGTACAGCTTTTGATCAAGAATCCGGGCAGAGTATTTTCCGCGGATGAGATTTATGAGCGTATCTGGAACGAGAAAGCGGTCAACACCGATACCATTATGGTACATGTGCGGAACATCCGCGAAAAAATCGAGATCGATCCGCGAAATCCCAAGTATCTGAAAGTGGTATGGGGTGTAGGATATAAGATCGATAAACAATAAATACGGATGTGGGAAACAAAGCGTTTCGGCAGGCAGAGGAAATGGCCGGAGAGGTGTAAGAATGGAACAGGTAACAGAGGCTGTGAAAGCGGAGACAACAGAAAACAGGGAAAATCGAGGAAACCGAGGAAACAGAAAGCCTGCAGTCAAATGGCTGATCATCGGACTGATCGTCAGTCTGGCAGCTTCCGGCATTTTTACTGCCTGCTACGGAATCTTCGAACGCAGGGCGGAGAGCAGGAGAAATGAACAATACATTGAGGATCCGCTGGAGACGTCGAATACGATTACTTATCTGTATCAGAACTGCTATCTGCTCTACCGCGATCTGTACAACAAAGAACACCAGACTTCCTTAAGCTATGGGGAATTATATATGCAGCCCACGGAGGGAAACGAATGGCTCAATGATGACCGGAAACGGGCAGAAGTGGCATATGGAGATACGGAGGAGCTCACGATACCGGAAGGGGAGGACCCCGAAAACTATATGGCCCGGGGAATCTTGGCGGTACAGACCAGGGAATACCTGGAAGAACATTTTAATACCCTGGAAAACTCCTTTGGTCAGCTGAATAATTTGTATGATTATAGGATCCGGGATACTAAGACCGGAGAGATCCTAAGCAATCTGACGGATACGGATATCGTGGCGGAGGAACAGAGGTTTTATCTGACTTTTGTATTTGACGCCTATGGAAATGATGCCACCTTAGGGAATACGGTGATCGGATCGGATACGACAACCCTTCGCAAGACAGCGGCGGAAGTGATCCGTAATTGCGGTCTTACGCGAATGGTGGATGCCAATATGGGCAGCGAAATCTCTGCCGGTCATAATACCATGTTCCGGCTGGAAATGCCGAAAAATTGTGAGATCACCTTCTGCATCTCCAGACAGGCGGCACAGAGTCTGGGACAGAACGGTCAGTATATTTATTATGATCAGGATATGAACAATGTTAGTGTTTACTTTTCCATGGGAGAGTATGCATCCTATTATCTGTCCGGATGTCAGCAGATGTTTCTGATCCTGGCACTATTGATCTTCCTGCTGGCGCTTGTATTGCCGGGACTTGGAGAAGAGAGAGCTTGGGAGAAGGTGATGCTGCTGAAGCTGCCTGTCGAGGCGATTGTTGTGATCCTTGTGGTGATCGCCGGCATCGGAAGTGAACAGGTGGTAGGACTGGTATCCTGGGTGAGAAGCGGTCATGCGCTGGGCACAGTTTTACGTGGAAACAGTGCGCAGATACAGTTATTAACCATAATACTGACCTATGCATTAAATGTTCTGGCGGTGGCAGCCTTGTTTTTCATTGCCTGGTGCTTGGGAGTATCCCTGCGGGCAATGCGGGTTCAGGGAGCCAGAGCGTATTTGAAACAGCACAGCTTGTGCTATCTGTTAGTGCCTTTCTGGAAAAAACTGTGGAGAGGAATGAAGAAGGGATTCTCCATTGGCAGGGATAAGGTGGTGGATGTCTATCATGATGCAGAGCATTTTGATGTGACGAAGGATGCCAAAAAACTGATCCTGCGGATCGTATTGTGGAATGCCTTGATCCTGGTGGTGATATGCAGTCTGCCGCTGGGAGGACTGACCATCGCAATCATCTATTCTGTGATACTGTACTTTCTGCTGCGGCGCTATATCAGCAAATTACAGAAAAAGTATGGTTTGTTATTAAAGGCCACCAATGAGATCGCCCAGGGCAATCTGAATGTGACCATTGAGGAAGATCTGGGCGTGTTTGAACCCTTTAAACCACAGATCTACCGGATCGAGGAAGGCTTCCGCAATGCGGTGGCGGAGGAAGTGAAGAGCCAGCGGATGAAGTCGGAGCTGATCACGAATGTATCCCACGATCTGAAGACGCCACTGACAGCTATCATTACTTATGTAAAGCTGCTACAGGAGCCGGGAGTGACGGAAGAACAGAGGAAAGAGTACTTAGAGACGTTGGATCGTAAATCGTTGCGCCTGAAGGCATTGATCGAGGACCTGTTCGAAGTCAGCAAGGCAAATTCCCAGAATATCACGCTCGACATCCGTGATGTGGATATCGTAAGCATGGTGAAACAGGTCGAATTCGAGATGGAAGATAAGTTGGCGGATGCCGGACTGGATGTGCGGATGAGCATGCCGGAGGAGAAGGTCATCGTGCCGTTAGACAGTCAGAAGACTTTCCGGATTTTTGAAAATCTGTTTGGCAATATTGCAAAATATGCTCTGCCGGGAACCAGAGTCTATGTCAACGGTTTTACGGCAAAGGATGAGGTGACCATTATCTTAAAAAACATCACAGCGCAGGAATTATCCGTATCGGGAGAGGAACTGACCGAGCGATTCGTCAGAGGGGATGCTTCCCGTAACACAGAAGGAAGCGGACTGGGACTGGCAATTGCAAAAAGCTTTACAGAAATTCAGGGCGGAAAGTTCCGGATCGAACTGGACGGAGATTTATTCAAGGTGGTGCTGATCTGGAAGGTAAAACAGGAGAATAAGGAGCCGGAAAATGCTAATTCAGCCCAAATGGAGAATAAATAACCCAAGATAATGATATTAAAATAAATCAATAAATTAAAGCAAAAACATCCGTATTTATGTAGAAATAGGTTAAATGCGGATGTTTTCAATTAGATATTAGTATGCTACAATGTATCTTGTTCGGAGCCGGATGATGAGAGAAAAAGCAAGCTGGTTCATCGATACGATTCGGATAGTTAAGAAGTAGGAAGAGAAAAAGGAGCCGTGAATAAATGGGAATGACAATGACACAGAAGATACTTGCACAGGCAGCAGGTCTTACGCAGGTACAGGCAGGACAGCTGATCGAGGCACAGCTGGATCTGGTGCTGGGCAACGATATCACCAGTCCGGTGGCAATCAAGGAAATGGATAAAATGAAGGTACAGGGAGTGTTTGATAAGGATAAGATCGCACTGGTACCGGATCATTTTGTTCCCAATAAGGATATTAAATCTGCGGAGCACTGCAAATGTGTCCGTGAGTTTGCAAGACGCAATGAGATCACCAATTATTTCGAAGTAGGAGAGATGGGTATCGAACATGCACTGCTTCCCGAGAAAGGACTTACCGTAGCCGGAGATGTGATCATCGGTGCGGATTCCCATACCTGTACTTACGGTGCGCTGGGTGCATTTTCCACCGGTGTGGGAAGCACGGATATGGCAGCCGGTATGGCTACCGGCAAGGCATGGTTCAAAGTACCTGCGGCGATCAAATTCAATCTGACCGGCAAACCCGCAGAATGGGTCAGCGGTAAGGATGTGATCTTACATATCATCGGCATGATCGGTGTGGACGGTGCACTGTATAAGTCTATGGAATTTGTGGGAGACGGTATTGCTAATCTGTCCATGGATGACCGCTTCACCATTGCCAACATGGCTATCGAAGCCGGCGGTAAGAACGGTATTTTCCCTGTGGATGAGAAGGCTATTGCTTACATGAAAGAGCATTCGAAACGCCCCTATAAGGTATTTGAAGCAGATCCGGATGCACAGTACGATGCAGAATATACCATTGATCTGAGCACTTTACGGCCTACTGTGGCATTCCCGCATCTGCCGGAGAATACACATACTATCGATGAGATCCACGAGATGGAGCCCATCGACATTGATCAGGTAGTGATCGGATCCTGCACCAACGGACGTATCGACGATCTGCGCACCGCAGCGAAAGTACTTGCAGGCAGACATGTGGCAAAGGGAATGCGCTGTATCGTGATCCCCGCCACCCAGTCCATCTATATGCAGGCAATGGAAGAGGGACTTCTTAAGACCTTCATCGAAGCGGGAGCAGTGGTAAGTACACCTACCTGCGGACCCTGCCTTGGCGGATATATGGGTATCCTGGCGGAGGGAGAGAGATGTGTCTCCACGACTAACCGTAATTTCGTGGGACGTATGGGACATGTAAAGAGTGAGATCTATCTGGCGAGCCCTGCAGTGGCAGCAGCCAGCGCTATCACCGGCAAGATTTCCTGCCCTTGTGAACTGAAATAAAATAAAAGAGGTAATAGAAAATGAACAACGCAAAAGGAATAGTTTTCAAATTCGGGGATAACGTGGATACAGATGTTATCATTCCCGCAAGATACCTGAATTCTTCCGATCCTGCAGAACTGGCGACTCACTGCATGGAGGATATTGACAAGGACTTTATCAAAAATGTGAAAAAAGGTGACATTATCGTAGCGGAGAAAAACTTCGGCTGCGGCTCCTCCAGAGAGCATGCCCCCATCGCCATCAAGGCGGCAGGCGTCAGCTGCGTCATCGCTGAGACTTTCGCAAGAATCTTCTACCGCAATGCCATCAATATCGGGTTGCCCATCATTGAGTGTCCAGAGGCATCCCGCAAGATCAACAATGGCGATGAAGTCGAGATCGACTTCAATACCGGCGTGATCAAAGATCTCACCACCGGCGAGAACTTCCAGGGACAGGCATTCCCCGAGTTCATGCAGAAGATCATTGCCGCAGAGGGATTGATCAACTATATCAACAGCCAAAAATAGAAACAGCTTTTAAGCTTACAAAAATACCTCCCTGTTACCGTTTCCGGAATACAGGGAGGTATTTTTAAATTCTAGTCTTATTAAGTTAAGCTTTTTTATTGATCATGGCACGTTTTCTCAGGGTCGGATCCAGGATCTTCTTACGGATACGAAGGTTTGTGGGAGTTACCTCCAACAGTTCGTCGGTATCGATGAAGTCCAGAGCCTGCTCCAGAGACAGGATCCTGGGCGGTGTCAGACGCAGAGCTTCGTCGGCGCTGGAGGAACGGGTGTTGGTCAGCTGCTTTTTCTTGCAGACATTGATCTCGATGTCCTCACTGCGGCCGGTCTGACCGATGACCATACCGGAGTATACTTTCTCGCCGGGTCCGATGAAGAGAGTACCGCGTTCCTGTGCATTGTACAGACCGTAGGTGATAGATTCACCGGATTCGAAAGCGATCAGGGAACCCATCTTACGATACTGGATATCTCCCTTGTAGGGACCGTAGTCATCGAATACGGTGTTCAGGATACCGTTACCCTTGGTGTCGGTCATGAACTCGCCACGGTAACCGATCAGTCCTCTTGCGGGGATGGAGAACTCCAGACGGGTGTAAGTGCCGCCGGAGATGGAACCCATGTTACGAAGCTCACCTTTCCGCTGTCCCAGCTTCTCGATGACAGCACCGGCAAACTCGTTGGGGACATCGATATAAGCCAGCTCCATAGGCTCTAACTTTTTACCGTTTTCATCGGTATGATACAGAACCTCTGCCTTACTTACGGCGAATTCGAAACCTTCACGACGCATATTCTCGATCAACACGGACAGATGCAGCTCACCACGGCCGGATACTTTGAAACGGTCGGGAGAATCGGTCTCTTCCACACGTAAGGATACATCGGTATTTAACTCGCGGAACAGTCTGTCACGCAGGTGACGGCTGGTAACGAATTTACCCTCCTGGCCTGCCAGAGGAGAATCATTTACCATGAACTGCATGGCGATGGTGGGCTCACTGATCTTCTGGAAAGGAATGGGTACCACATTTTCCGGAGAGCAGATGGTGTCACCGATGTGAAGCTCGCTGATACCGGAGATGGCAACGATGGAACCGATGCCTGCTTCCTTTACCTCTACTTTATTCAGACCATCAAACTCGTACAGCTTGCTGACCTTGGTCTTGATGATCTTGTCGGGGTTGTGGTGGTTACAGATGACCACATCCTGATTCACACGGATGGTACCGTTGTCTACCTTACCGACACCGATACGTCCTACATATTCATTATAATCGATGGTACTGATCAGTACCTGGGTAGCTGCCTCGGGGTCACCTTCGGGAGCGGGAATGTAGTTGATGATGGTCTCGAACAGAGGCTCCATATCAGTACCCATCTCGTCGGCATCCAGGGAAGCAATACCTGCCTTGGCGGAAGCGTACACAAAAGGACAGTCTAACTGGGAATCGTCCGCATCCAGTTCTAAGAACAGCTCCAGTACTTCGTCTACGACTTCATCGGGTCTTGCTTCGGGTCGATCGATCTTGTTGATACATACGATAACGGGAAGCTTTAATTCCAGAGCCTTACGGAGTACGAATTTGGTCTGGGGCATAGCACCTTCGAAAGCATCTACTACCAGGATAACACCGTTTACCATCTTCAGGACACGTTCTACTTCGCCGCCGAAGTCTGCGTGACCCGGGGTGTCGATGATGTTGATCTTGGTACCCTTATACATAACAGCAGTGTTCTTGGACAGAATGGTGATACCACGCTCGCGCTCGATATCGTTGGAGTCCATGACACGCTCAGCAACTTCCTGATTTTCACGGAATACACCGCTTTGTTTTAACAGCTCATCCACCAAGGTGGTTTTACCGTGGTCTACGTGAGCAATGATTGCAACGTTTCTGACATCTTCTCTTTTTTGTCTCATAAAAATCCTTGCCTTTCTAAAAATGCGTGCAGCTGATTTAACCTTTTTTCAAACTGTTTCAGTATAGCACTTATCATTTCCGGACGCAAGAAAAAACCGTGTAAAATCAACGTTTTTGGTGGTTTCTAACAACTTTTGGGCGGTATTTGCATTTTTATGCGATGGGTTTTAGTACTCAAACGATAAAAAATAGAGTATAAATAGTAGTGCAATACATAAGGATTGTTGTAGAAGAGTCAGAAGATGTAGAAGGGAGAACAAAAATGACAGATAAGGTTATTGAAAACAATCAGGTAACGGTGATGGGGGAAGTGGTAAGCGATTTTTCCTACAGCCATGAGATCTACGGGGAAGGATTCTACATGGTGGACTTAAGGTGTACGAGACTGAGTGACAGCTTTGACATCATACCGGTGATGGTCTCGGAGAGACTTTTAGATGTGACAGCGAGCTATATTGGAATGCTTTTGTGTGTTAATGGGCAGTTCCGGTCCTATAACCGTCATGAGGAGCGTAAGAACAGACTGGTATTGTCTGTGTTTGCCAGAGAGGTGAAATTTATTGAGGAGATGGAAGAAAGTTCCAAGACGAACCAGATCTATCTCGATGGATATATATGTAAGGAGCCGGTATACCGCAAGACACCGTTAGGAAGGGAGATCGCAGACCTGCTGCTTGCCGTGAACCGCCCTTACGGCAAGTCTGACTACATTCCCTGCATCTGCTGGGGACGCAATGCACGCTATGCAGAACATTTCAAAGTGGGCGAGCGCTGTGCTATCTGGGGACGGATCCAAAGCCGTGAATATATGAAGAAACTGGATGAAGAAAATGTGGAGAAACGTGTCGCATTCGAAGTGTCCGTCAGCAAACTGGAGCTGTTGGAGGAAGCCCGGGAATCCATAGTCTGACGACAAAAGATTGCAAAAAATTACAATATATGGTATAAAGAAATGCATAAGTAACTAACAACTGCGGACAGCTATCTGCCGCAAACGCAGATAGACCATGAGGTGTGTAATGGCAGAAGGATGCATCTATATTTATACCGGCGATGGCAGAGGCAAATCACCGGCAGCGATCGGAAGAGCAGTACAGGCAGCAGTAGAGGGGAAGAGAGTCGTTATCATTCAGTTCCTGAAGGGAAAGGGACTGGAGGATTCGGATTTCCTGCGCAGGATGGAACCGGAGATCAAATTGTTCCGTTTCGAAAAATCGGACAGCAATTTTGCAGAATTGCCTGAGGAGAAGAAGCAGGAGGAAATCCAGAACATCCGTAACGGAATCGGCTTTGCTAAAAAGGTGCTGACCACCGGAGAATGCAATCTGCTGATCTTAGATGAAGTGCTGGGACTGGTGGAAAAGGATATCATTACAGTGGATACTCTGAAGACACTGTTGGAATGCAGAGGAGATACGGATGTGATCCTGACAGGAATTACTTTGAACGATGAAATATGCGTTCTGGCAGATGAAGTATCCAAGATCGAGACCGTAAAATTCAAGGTCTGGGATTGACAGTCACATGGGTTAATGCTATCATAAAATTATATTTAAGAAGATAGAGGTTGCGTTTTTCAAGAGTATTTTTTCGGAGGTAACAGGTACCGTTGAGGGAAGAAGAAAGGGGAACACGCCGAAAGATAAGGTATCCTGTATATTGTTATCTTGGGCATACGTTTAAGAAGCGTATGACTGTCATCTCGTAAGCAGATGGGGCGCTATCAAATAAGCTTGGATAATCAGCGCCGGCGCCATTGTGCGCTGGCGTTTTGCAAATGGAGGAAACATATGGCTATTTTTAAAGGAGCAGGCGTGGCAATCGTCACACCCATGAACGAAGACGGATCTGTCAACTATGAGAAATTCGGTGAACTGATCGAATTCCAGATCGCAAACGGCACAGATGCCATTATCGTATGTGGTACTACAGGAGAATCCTCAACGTTGACCCATGAGGAACATCTGGATACCATCAAATACTGTGTAGACAAAGTAGCGAAGAGAATCCCCGTAGTGGCCGGTACAGGTTCTAATTGTACCGATACCGCAGTATATCTGTCCCAGGAAGCGGAAAAATACGGTGTGGACGGCATCCTGCTGGTAAGCCCCTATTACAATAAAGCAACCCAGAAGGGATTGTATCGTCACTTCAAGACCGTTGCGGATTCCGTGAAGGTTCCTGCTATTCTGTACAACGTGCCCAGCCGCACCGGCTGCAATATCCTGCCGGAGACTGTGGTGAAGCTGTGTAAGGATGTAGAGAACATCGTAGGTATCAAGGAAGCCAGCGGCAATATCAGCCAGATCGCACATCTGGCAGCTATCGGTCAGGGTGTCGTGGATATCTATTCCGGCAATGATGACCAGATCGTACCTATCCTGTCTCTGGGCGGTATCGGAGTTATCTCCGTGCTTTCCAATGTAGCACCTACACAGACTCACGAGATCTGTCAGAAGTTCTTCGACGGAGATGTGGCAGGCAGCCGTCAGATGCAGCTGGATGCTATGGATCTGTGCAATGCACTGTTCTGCGAAGTGAACCCGATCCCGGTGAAGACAGCACTGAATATGATGGGAATGGGAGCCGGAGCGTTCCGTATGCCTCTGTGCGAAATGGATGAGGCAAATGCCAAGAGGCTTGAAAAAGCCCTGAAGGATTATGGTATCCTGTAGGCTGGAAATTAAAAAGCAAGAGTGGAAGAATCCCGCCTGTGAAATTTTTATCATAGGCGGGATGTTTTTAAGTATATAAGAATATTAAGATAGGAGAGAACAAAATGGTAAAAGTAATCATGCATGGATGTAACGGAAAAATGGGACAGGTGATCAGCGGACTGATCGCGGCAGATCCCGATATGGAACTGGTGGCGGGAATCGATGCCAGAGACGATGGACACAATCCTTACCCTGTATTCACGGATATTGCAAAATGCGATGTGGCTGCAGATTGCATCATTGATTTCTCTGCGGCAGTAGCAGTAGACAAGCTGTTAAATTACTGCGTAGAGAAGAAAATCCCCTGCGTGCTGTGCACCACCGGCCTGTCCGAGGCACAGCTGGCGAAAGTAGACGAAGCAGCGAAAAAGGTGGCCATCTTAAAATCCGCCAATATGTCCCTGGGTATCAACCTGATGTTAAAACTGTTAAAAGAAGCTGCCGGAGTGTTGGCACCTGCGGGATTTGATATTGAGATCGTAGAAAAACATCATAACCTGAAACTAGACGCTCCCAGCGGCACCGCACTGGCACTGGCGGACTCCATTAACGAAGAATTCGATAACGAATACGAATACGTCTACGACCGCAGTACACGCAGAGAACGCAGACCCAAGAAAGAGATCGGCATCAGTGCCGTCAGAGGCGGCACCATCGTCGGCGACCACGATGTCATCTTCGCCGGAGCGGACGAAGTCGTAACCTTCTCCCATACCGCCTACTCCAAAGCTGTATTCGGCAAAGGGGCCGTACAGGCTGCCAAATTCCTGGCAGGCAAACCCGCCGGCATGTACAACATGTCCAACGTGATCGATGCAGCGATGTAATCAGTATATTGCTGAATTTTTCAAGAAACCAGTGGGACACATTGGGGTAAGGACAAGCAGACTCTAAGCAACCGTCGGTACTTAGCGGGCGTACTTTGACCGCTTATGTACCGTTACGGTTAAGCGTCCGAAGCGAAAGCGGGTCTGCGGTTCTTACTCCAATGTGGACCACGGGGACAGAGAAAGGCGAACTTTATGAACGAAATGGAACAGAAGGTTCTAAAGACCCTCTCACACCAATATAAAACACAAGCGGCAGCCTCCACGGAGATCATCAACCTCCAGTCCATCCTGAACCTCCCCAAAGGCACCGAACACTTCCTCACTGACATCCACGGCGAATACGAGCAGTTCAATCACGTCTTAAAGAATGGATCCGGTTCCGTGCGCCGTAAGATCGACGAGGAATTCGGCAACACCATTAGCAGTAAGGATAAAAAAAGTCTGGCCACTCTCATTTATTATCCGGAGAGCAAGCTGGAGATCGTTGAGAGAGAAGAGGACAATCTGGAAGACTGGTACAAAATATCCCTGCACCGGCTGGTACAGGTCATTAAGCGTGTCTCTTCAAAATATACAAGATCCAAGGTCAGAAAAGCATTGCCGAAGGATTTCGCCTATGTCATCGAAGAACTGATTACGGAAAAGGAAGAAATTCAGGATAAAGAAGCATACTATAATGAGATCATCCATACCATCATCCGGATCGGCAGGGCACCGCAATTTATCATCGCGTTAAGCCATCTGATCCAGCGTCTGGTCATTGATCATCTGCATATCGTGGGAGATATTTACGACAGAGGTCCAGGGCCTCATATTATTATGGATACACTATGCCAATACCATTCGGTAGACGTACAGTGGGGGAACCATGACATGGTGTGGATGGGTGCAGCGGCCGGAAGCCTGGCCTGTATCGCCAATGTGATACGGATGTCTGCCAGATATGGAAACCTGGCAACCCTGGAGGATGGCTACGGCATTAACCTGCTTCCACTGGCCACCTTTGCACTGGAGACCTATGAAAATACCGACTGTGATGCATTTGCCATAAAATTCAATACAGATTATAACACCAAAGATCTGGGACTGGATACGAAAATGCATAAAGCCATTGCCATTCTACAGTTCAAACTGGAGGGACAGCTGATCATGCGGCACCCGGAATTCCACATGGAGAGTCGGATGCTGCTGGATAAAATAGATTTTCAGAAAAAGACGGTCTGCGTGGATGGAAAAACCTATCCTATGAAGGATGTGGATTTTCCTACGTTGGATCCGGAACACCCCTATGAACTCACCGAGGAAGAGAGCAAGGTCATGCTGCGTTTGCAGCAGGTGTTCATGCGCTGTGAAAAATTACAGAGACATGTAAAATTCCTCTATTCCAAAGGCGGAATGTATAAGATCTACAATGGAAATCTGTTATATCACGGTTGTGTGCCTCTGAATCCGGACGGAAGCTTCAAACAGGTGGAAATCTGCGGAAAAGAATATTCCGGGAAAGCGCTGTATGATATTTTGGAATACTATGCCAGAAGAGGTTATTACGCCAAGGATGCTAAGGAACGTGCGTTAGGACAGGATATGATCTGGTATATCTGGGCAGGCCCCGGCTCCCCGGTATTCGGCAAGGCCAAAATGGCTACTTTCGAACGTTATTTTCTGGAGGATAAGGAAACACACATAGAAGAAAAAAACAGTTATTATAAGCTGTTGGAGAATGAGGAAGTCATAGGCAGTATTCTGGAAGAGTTCGGCCTGGACAAGGCGGATGCACACATCGTGAACGGCCATGTTCCCGTAGAGCAGATTCACGGAGAGTCACCCATCAAATGCGGAGGAAAGCTGTTGATCATTGATGGGGGATTTTCTAAGGCCTATCAGAAAAAGACGGGAATCGCCGGATATACCCTGGTATGCAATTCCCGGGGAATGCGTCTGGTGGCCCATGAACCTTTTGAATCTACAGAAGCGGCTATTTTAAAGGAGTCAGATATTTTCTCGGATTCCATTGTAGTGGAGAATTTTTCCCGGAGAAAAATGGTGGCGGATACCGATACCGGCAAGGAGATCCAGGAGAATATCTTCTATCTGGAAGAACTCCTGGAAGCTTACCGGGAAGGTACGATCATGGAAGAAGTCTGAGTTATCGCTGATCGGTTCCGGTGGTAGCGTTATCATTGCCTACCAGATCGTTCGTGATATCGGATATACCGTTTGCAGCATCATCCACGATATTGCCTACCGTATCACCGGCTTCATCTACCGCATTGCCGGCGTTATCCAGCATGGAATCATTCTCGGATACCGTATTACCGTTGCCATTGGTATCACCCATGTTGTCTGTGGCAGAGGTGCCTTTCTCCGCGGGCGGCGTAACCGTACTCTCCGGAGTGGCAGCCATGCTGCTGCCATTTCCGTTGCCGTTTCCTTTGTTCGTACCGCAGGCTGTTGCCATGCACAGGTAAACAGTAAGGATTCCAAACACCAGTAACTTTTTACTTAACTTGGATTTTGCGCTATTTTTCATAATGTCCTCCATTTCAAAATGTCCCATTGCGGGAATGTTCTATCCGGACAGAAATGACCGGTTTAAGGGTAGTATGTGAGGATTTGGAAAAAATATACGTATGGATTCCAAAACAGACAGATGCAGAGGTGTCTGCAGAAATGAGGAAATAAATGGAATTTCGGCCCTGTATTGATATTCATAATGGAAAAGTAAAACAGATCGTCGGCGGAAGTCTGAAAGACAGCGGCGATCAGGCACAGGAAAATTTTGTGTCGGAGCAGGATGCAGCCTTTTACGCAGCACTTTATCAAAAAAATAAGTTAAAAGGTGGTCATATTATTCTGTTAAATTCCTATGACAGTCCCTACTATGAGGAGACCCAAAAACAGGCATTGGCAGCTTTACAGGCGTATCCGGGAGGATTGCAGGTGGGAGGCGGTATCACTCCGGAAAATGCCGGAGATTATCTGAATGCCGGAGCTTCTCATGTGATTGTGACTTCCTATGTATTCAGAGAGGGCAGGATCGATTATGACAGACTGGAGCGACTGGTATACGTGGTAGGCAGAGAACGGCTGGTGCTGGATGTCAGTTGTAAACGTGTGGGAGAAAAGTATCTCGTGGTGACGGATCGCTGGCAGAAGCTGACGGAAGAGATCGTGAATGAGTCGCTGCTGGAAAAGCTGTCAGCATATTGCGGGGAATTTCTGATCCATGCGGTGGATGTGGAAGGGAAGGCCCGGGGGATCGAACAGGATCTGGTAAAGGACCTCGGAGGTTACACCGGGAATCCCGTCACATATGCGGGTGGCGTCCATTCCATGGAAGATCTGCTCCTTCTGAAGGAATTGGGACGAAACCGGATGAATGTGACCATCGGAAGTGCACTGGACCTGTTCGGAGGCAGTATGAAGTGGGAAGACGTACTGAAGATATGCAGCGGGGAAGTTTAATGAATATAAAAATGCCGCAGGCAAATAATGTCTGCGGCATTTTGTACGCTGTAGTTTTATAAAATTAAAGTTTGGTTACGTTAACAGCCTGGGGACCCTTTTCACCATCTACGATATCGAAAGAAACGGCTGCGCCTTCCTCCAGAGTCTTGTAACCATCCATGTTCAGTCCGCTGTAATGTACGAATACATCCTTGCCGGATTCATCAGAGATGAAGCCATAACCCTTCTGATTGTTAAACCACTTTACGGTACCTTTGTTCATAATACATACCTCCAAAAATCACTTTTCTAACAGCTGTGCTGTCGATCTTCCCGACAACAGCATAAGAATAGCACAGCCCATATAAAAAGTAAATATAGTATTATTGAATTTGCACAAAAAATATAGGGAATTCCCTTATAAATAGAGATAAATGAAAGAAAATATTGGGAATTTATTACAAAATTGTTAAGAAATGATTGCTGTAAGGGATTTCATATGATAAAATGGAGTGATATCTATTGGAGGTGACTCTATGAAAGAACGTAAACATAAGCGGAAACTGAACCATGTGCTGATCCTTACATCCGATGCAGCAGATGCAAATGTAAAGCAGTTTCGGATACGGGCATGGCTCGCGGAAGTAATTGTAATTATGCTGTGTATACTCATTGGCGGAGTGATCGGCTATTTTATCTATGAAGGTCAATTATGGGAAAATGCCGGCAGACGAAGCCATGAACAGGTGGTAGCCCTGGAAGAGGAAAACAAGACACTGGCGGAGCAGAACAGCAAGCTGGAGGCTCAGGTAACGGAACAGGCGGAAGAAATCCAGATACTGAGTGATACCGTAAGCCAGAAGGTGCAGAGTGAGAACGAGTTGTCGGCGACCCTGGAGAAGCAGAGTCTTCCTACGGAATTCCCGCTGACCGGTTCGGCATCCATGGAAGAAGTAACGGAAGGTGAGCCTATGTGCATTTTCCATGCATCGGTAGGCACAACGGTGGTTGCTGTAGCAAGCGGTACGGTAATGGCAGTGAATGATGATGAGACCTATGGACACAGTGTGTGGGTGGATCATGGTAACGGATATATCACAATCTATCGGAATAAGGGAGATGCCACAGTAGCTGTCGGAGATTCCGTGGTGCAGGGGACGACTCTGTTTGTGATAGGAGAAGACAATGCGGATCTGGGTTACCAGATGCAGAAGGACGGAAGTTATATCAATCCTATGGATATGTTGGCAATCAGCGGCTGATTGCGGAAAGGTTTGGAAAATACATGTTAGGTAAAAAGAGTACAGATACAAAAATAAATACACTGATCGGTGCCGGTGCGGAATTGAACGGTGATTTTACGCTGGATGGCTCTGCAAGAATTGACGGTAAGATCGGCGGCAATGTAACGGTAACGGGCAGTCTGATTCTTGGTGCCGGCAGTGTGGTCACCGGAGAAGTACAGGCGGCCTCCGTACTGATCGGCGGAGAAGTGACCGGAAATATTACGGCTCCGGAGAAAGCAGAACTGACGGCTTCTGCAAAGGTACTGGGAGATATCGCCACCAAGGTCATTGTGATTGATGAACATGCCATATTTCAGGGTAAGATCGATATGAACCAGACGGTACCGGATAAAAAGGGAAAAGCGAAAGCAGCCAAAGCGACGCGTGCGGGACGTAAGAGTGCAAAGGCTGCAATTGCAGAAGCACTGAAAGAAGTGGAAGAGGAAGAAAAGAGAGAAAATCAGGAAAATACAGCAGCGCCGGAACAGACGCAAAATACGGCGGCAGAAGAAACAGCAAAATAAGATACAAGAAAAAGACGTTGGGGATTATTTGCCAACGTCTTTTTTCTCCATACGTCCGAATACCAGTTCATAACCGTCATTGCCATAATTCAGAGAACGATTCACTCTGCTGATGGTAGCGGTGGAGGCTCCGGTTTTCTCGGCGATTTCCAGATAAGTCTTGCCATCTTTCAACATGGCAGCTACTTCAAAACGCTGTGACAGAGACAATAATTCATTGACTGTACACAGATCTTCGAAGAAACTGTAACATTCCTCCCGGGACTGCAGACACAATACTGCATCAAACAGAGAATCCACAGCATCCGTTTTGATTTTTTTATTCATGATCGACACACCTTTCCATAGTTGTAATCCATACAACGCAACTATCTGTATTTTAGCATACTAAAGTTTTAAAGTAAAGGCGTGAAACAAAATAGTTATAAAATCTTCATAATTTCAAAGGGTGTAGAAAATGAGAACGTAGAAAAGATGGAAGTGTTGACATGTAGTTTTGGATACTATATAATGATGTCAGGGTCAAAAGGTCTAAACCCACATGAGCTTGCTCATAGGTGGGTGAAAGACCTTAGGACCCGCCCCGATATGAGCATAAAAGTGGGATGATAATCCCACGATATGCGAATATTGGGTAGGATTGTGGGAGTGCGTAGCACGGAGCAATCCGCAGGCATCAACGAGAGAACCGTCTGCGAAACAGACAGCAGAGTGCGAAGCACGGCTATTTGTGCCGCAGGCGTCACAAAGTAGCCCTTATCGCAGAATCCAAATTAGAAATTTGATTCGCGATTCCTCCGATGAAAGGAATCGTCTGCGGAATGGAGATTAGTATGGCAACAACAGAAGAATTACTTCAGACGATTTTACAGAGCCTGGAGAAAGTGGAATATATCAAATCAGAAGACATTCCGAATATTGATCTGTATATGGATCAGGTACTGACTTTTATGGATCGAAAGCTGCGTTCGGCAGTACGCCCGCAGACCGAGGACCGCGTCCTGACCAAGACCATGATCAACAATTATGCAAAAAACGATCTGCTTCCTCCTCCGGTGAAGAAGAAATATTCCAAGGAACATGTTCTGATGCTCATTTTCATCTATTACTATAAGGGCGTGATTCCAATGAATGAGATTCAGACGCTGTTGCAGCCGATCACCGATCATTATTTTCAAAATGGACAGGCATTTGACCTGGAAAGCGTATATAAAGAAGTCGTATCTTTGGAAAAGGAACAGCTGGAGGACTTAAAAAAAGACGTAGTGGACAAATTTCGCAGAGCAGAGAATTCCTTTACGGAGACCTCCGGAGAAGAACGAGAATTCTTACAGAAATTTGCCTTGATCTGTCTCTTAAGTTTTGATGTCTACATGAAGAAAATGATCGTGGAACAGCTTGTAGCGGAACTGGCAAACGACGCGAAAGCCAGGGAGCCCGAAAAGGAAACCCACAAGAAAAATAAAGAGAAATAAAAATAAGTAGCAAAATCGGAAACAGGAAAAATTTTATGAAAGCATTTATGGATCTTCATACGCATTCTCTGGCAGCAGGGCATGCGTATAGTACTTTATTAGAAAATATTGACGCTGCACTGGCAGTCGGGATCAGATACCTGGGAATGAGTGAACATGGTCCCATCTCTCCCGGAGGACCGCATGAGTTTTTTTTTAGCAATTATAAAGTGATTCCCAGAGAGTATGACAGAGAAGAGGTTAGCGGCAGAGTGGTACCGGTGACAGGTGGAAGGCTCCATCTTTTGTGTGGTGTGGAAGCCAATATCTGTGACACGGACGGTAAGCTGGATCTGGAGGAACGTTATCTGCAGAAGATGGATTATGCGCTTGCCAGCATCCATCCTTTTGCTTTTACTGCGGGAAGTCGTAAGGAGAATACGTTAGCTTCCGTGAGAGCATTTCAGAACCCTTATGTGAAAATACTGGGACATCCCGATGATGGCAGATTCCCTTTAGATTACGAGGAACTGGTGCGGGAAGCAAAGCAGGCGCACGTTGCATTGGAAGTGAACAATTCTTCTCTAAATCCCCGGTCGTCAAGACAGGGTGGCAGGGAAAATATCATAGAATTGTTAAAGACTTGCATGAAATATGAACAGCCTGTTATAATGGGAACAGACAGCCATATGTGTTTTGCCATAGGAAAATTTGTCGAGACCGAACAGCTGATGAGGGAACTGGATTTCCCTACGGAGCTGGTGTTGAATTACGCCCCGGAGAATATTCATAAGCTGATCAACATCACACTGTAGCTGATACCACCCGGTGTTACCGGAATAAGAATACAGCCGGAGAAGGCACGCCCCGCAAGCGGGCAGATAGGAGAACAAATGAAAGACGCAAATTGTGGATATTGTATGAGAGGGGAACTGTTAGATAAGTTCGGTATTTTCATCTGTGACCTGAAGGTGAGCAGCCTGATCCTGTTCAAGGAACAGAGCCATCCCGGCAGATGCATCGTAGCATACAAGGACCATGTCAGTGAGATCGTGGACATCAGCGAGGAAGAGAGAAGATTATTTTTTGAGGATGTGGCGCATGCAGCGAAAGCCATCCATGCAGCATTCCATCCAGATAAGTTAAATTACGGAGCATACGGAGACACCGGTTGCCATCTGCACATGCACCTGTGCCCGAAGTACAAGGACGGTTTCGAGTGGGGCGGCACTTTCGAGATGAATCCCGGCAAGACCTTTTTGACGGATGCAGAATATCAGGAGATGATCGACAGGATCAAGGCGAACCTGTAAATATTCCGGAACATTTTCCCTGGGATTACATAGAATAGATATGTAATCTCAGGGAGGATGAACGATTATGAAAACAAAGAAAGTAATGGCAGCGATATTGGCTGTACTGCTTGCGGCAGGTGCACTTACGGGCTGCGGCAATGCAGAACAGACGAACGGACCAAAGAAGACAAGAGTGGTGCTCAATGAAGTGGCCCACTCTCTTTTTTATGCACCGATGTATGTGGCTATCGAGGAAGGATATTTTGCCGATGCCGGGATCGACCTGGAGCTCGTAACGGGATTTGGCGCGGATAAGACTATGACAGCGGTGCTGACCGGTGAGGCGGACATCGGCTTCATGGGCAGTGAGAGCACGATTTACACCTATGCCGGAGGAACGGAAGACTATGTGGTGAACTTTGCCCAACTGACCCAGCGGGCAGGAAATTTCCTGGTGGCGAGAGAACCTATCGATGACTTTTCGTGGGATATGTTAAAGGGTGCTACAGTCTTAGGTGGTAGAGCTGGCGGTATGCCGGAGATGGTATTTGAATATATCCTGGAGAAAAATAATATGGATCCGACAACGGATCTGTCCATCGATCAAAGCATTGACTTCGGTTCCACAGCAGCAGCTTTTTCCGGCGGACAGGGAGACTTTACCATTGAGTTCGAGCCGCATGCTACGCTGTTAGAGCAGAAGGGCGACGGCTATGTGGTGGCATCTTTAGGCGAGGAATCCGGCTATGTACCGTATACTTCTTTTTCTGCCAGGAAGAGTTATATAGAGAAAAATGCGGAGACGATCCAGGCATTTACCGATGCCCTGCAAAAAGGTATGGATTATGTGCAGGAGCACAGTGCGGAAGAAATCGCCAAATGTATTGCACCCCAGTTCGCAGAGACCGGGAGTGATACGCTGACAGCCATCGTTGCCAGATATCAGGAACAGGATACCTGGAAAAAAGATCTGATCTTCCACAAAGATGCCTTTGATCTGTTACAGAATATTCTGGAGGACTCTGATGTACTGAAAGAGAGAGTGCCCTATGAAAAACTGGTGACCACAGAATTTGCTGAAAAAGCGGCGGCAAAATAAGGAAAACAAAGAGAGTGTTATAAAAATAGTTTAAAAAAGGAGGAGGATCAGACATCCTCCTCCTGAATGTGTATATTTTTAATGGCCCAGAGCTTTAATGCCTTGGCATTGGTACTGATCTTCTCCAGGGAATCCAGAATATCCTGAAATGCCGGACGCTCATCCTCAGAGATCACACCGTCTTCGGAGATAGCGATCAGGGACGCACGAAGCGTGTCGATATCTTTCAAGGATCCCAGTACTTTCAGCGCCAGTCGGTCAAAGTCTACAATGTCAACCTCTGATACATTGTTGCGTCCCAAGGGGCATTCTCTGGCACAGTAGGAATTGCACAGCTCCGGTGTATTATATGCCTCTGCCATAGCCTTGACTTCCTCCGGATAAGGGGCAATGGTATCCAGTTCGATCCTTGCCAGTCTTGTGCGGTCGATGCCTACCAGTTCAGCGGCCTTTTCCCGGCTGCTGAAGTCAGGATTTTCCTTGGCAGCTTCGCAACGTGCGAGATAGTACATATTATCAGCGGCTTTTGTAGCTTTTTTACCCATATTTCTTTTAATCCTTTTATAGTATAGTGTAATCAAACATCTCTAATATCACAGTTTAGTAGAAAAAAGGCACATTGTAAAGGAAAAATCACGATATTTTACGAAAAGCGGTTGAGGGAATGTGTAAAATTTGCTAAAATATAAGAGATGTGAAAAAGAACAATTTTTCATATATAAAATGGAGGTGCGGTAATGGGTTTAATCAGAGCAGCAAAAGATGCAGTCAGTAGCATGATGGCTGACCAGTGGAGAGAGTATTTTTACTGTGATTCTCTTTCCAACGATGTATTGGTAGTAAAAGGACAGCAGCGGGTAACCAATGGACGTAACAGCAACACCAAGGGTGTGGAGAACATAATCTCCAACGGTTCCATCGTAGCAGTTAACGAAGGACAGTGTATGATCATCGTGGATCAGGGCGGAATCGTAGAGTTCTGTGCGGATGCCGGTGAGTTCGTATATGATTCTTCTACAGAACCCAGCTTGTTCTACGGCAATCTTGGCGAGAGCGTTAAGAATACTTTTTCCAATATCGGAAAACGTTTTACCTTTGGTGGTAATGCAGCGAAGGATCAGAGAATCTACTTCTTCAATATCAAGGAGATCATGAACAACCTCTTTGGTACGGCAAGCCCTATTCCGTTCCGTGTAATTGACCAGAATATCGGACTGGATCTGGATACCTCCTTACGTTGTAACGGTGAGTATTCCTTCCACCTGGTGGATCCTTTGTTATTCTATAAAAATGTATGCGGTAACGTAACAGAGTCCTATACCAGAAGCGAACTGGTAGCGAAGATGAAGGCAGAATTGTTGACCGCTCTGCAGCCTGCACTGGCTAAGATCTCCGCCCTGGGTGTTCGTCCCAGCGAAGTTCCCGCACATACTGCGGAACTGACAGAAGCTTTGAAGGAAGAGCTTTCCGATCTGTGGACCAAACTTCGTGGTATCGAGATCGTTACCATTAATATCAATTCTGCGAAGATCCCTGATGAGGATGCAAAGACCATCGCAGATCTGCAGAGAACCGCAGTACTGCGCAATACCGGAATGGCAGCAGCTACCATGACCGCTGCACAGGCAGAGGCTATGAAGATGGCAGCATCCAACACCTCTACCGGTCCCATGATGGCATTTGCAGGCATGAACATGGCGAACATGGTAGGCGGTATCAATGCCGGACAGCTGTATCAGATGGATGCCCAGCAGAACAGTGGTATGCAGCAGGCACAGGCAGCACCCGCGCGGGGGCAGGCTCCTAAGATGCAGGCACCGGTACTTGGCTGGACCTGTAGCTGCGGCGCTACGGATAACCGTGGTAAGTTCTGCGCTGAGTGTGGAGCACCTAAGCCTTCGGACGCAGGCTGGACCTGCAGCTGTGGTGCAGTAAATCAGGGCAAGTTCTGTTCCGAATGCGGAGCAAAGAAGCCGGAAGGAGCACCGATCTATAAATGTGATAAATGCGGCTGGGAGCCGGAAGATCCTGCACATCCGCCTAAGTTCTGCCCGGAGTGCGGCGATCCTTTTGATGACAACGACAGAGTATAATACATACTCGTCAGAATATATTTACCGGAAACAGTACAGCAGATACCTTTATGATATCTGCTGTACTGAACTGTTATGAATGAAAAAGAAAGAGAAATATAAATGAACGGAAGTCTGATCGCTATTATTGTTATACTGGTATTGTGTCTGGTACTGGCAGGGATCATTTATTATACTTATTGCAGGATCCGTGAAAAATTACGGGATACCTCCAGAATGCTATTCGGTACAGATTCCATGATCGAGGGCATGAAGCAGAGAGAAGCGGAAGTGGAGATGACACCGAAGTCCGTATCCTCTGCAACAAATCTGTATATGCCTTCTATTATGAGAGATTTTCCCGAGTTCCATTATGATGAGATGAAGAGCAGAGCGGAGAACGTGCTGACCTCTTATTTACAAAGTATTACCGGACAGAATCCGGCACTTTTGTCGGAGGGAACGAAAGAATTGAAAGAACAGCTCAGACTGCGGCTGGAGATGCTACAGAACCAGTCACAGAGGGAGAGCTTTGAAAATATACATATTCACAGAACAGAGATACATCAGTACCGGAAGCAGAAGGGAAGACAGAGTATTGTCCTGCAGTCAGCCGTAGAATATATCCATGCGTTGAAAGAAAACGGTAAGCTTATCGGGGGCAGTGAAGAACGGAAAGAACAGGCAAAATACAATGTGGAACTGGTCTATATCCAGGATCAGGATATGGTCGAGAACCAGGAGGATGCAGGTCTGGCCCTGAATTGTCCCAATTGTGGTGCACCGCTTCCCGGACTTGGGGCAAAAAAGTGCATTTATTGTGATACACCTATTGTGGAATATAATCTGCGGATCTGGAATTTCAGCAGAGTGGAAGAAGCATAGAGAAGGCTGAGAGGGCTGTATGGACGAAAAAATAATAGGGTTAGATAAAAACAAAGATATAGATAGACGGCTGGAGGAAACAACGAAGGAGCTGCAGCGGGAACGGGAAAAACTGATGGCTGTGATCCGAATGTCCGGCGATCTGATCTTTGAATATGATATCGCAAAGGATCAAATGCACTATGCAGGTCCGGAAGAAGGCAGTCTGTATTGTGGACAGATCACGGAAGGGTATACGGAGCAGCTCCTCAGGGAAGTGGACAACCGCACGGATGCAGTGGAACAGCAGCTTGCAGAAGCACTGCACAGCGGCAAGCCGGATATTTGTATTGAGCTCTGCAAGACGGACGAGGAAGGTAATCCTCACTGGATGAAGGTCATCGGGCAGACTTTTTATAATGAAAAAAAAGAACCGGAACGTGTCCTGGGCAAGGTCTGTGATATTGATGCGCAGAAGAAAAAGGAAAGGGAACTACAGGAAAAATCACAAAGGGATTCCCTGACTGGACTTTTGAATCATTCCACCATCAAGCAGCAGATCACACACAGACTGCAGAAAATGAAACGGGGACAGGTGGGATACCTTATTGTTCTGGATGTGGATAGTTTTAAAAAGATCAACGATACAAACGGACATCTGTTTGGAGATGCGGTATTGTGCTCTTTTGCGGATGAAATGAATAAATTGTTTCCCGAGGCGCTGAAAGGCAGGATTGGTGGAGACGAGTTCGTATGCTATGTAGAGAATATGCCAAGAGAGGAACTGGAAGAGAAGCTTGGACAGTTGAATCGCTGTATGTCTGACCGCTATGATGATGATAAAACAGGACTGCATATCTCCTGCAGTCTGGGAGCTGCGGTTACGGATGGAACAGTGACAGACTATAATCTGCTGTTCCGGTGGGCAGATGCAGCCTTGTATCAGGTGAAGAGTCGGGAAAAGGGCGCTTATGATCTTCTGGAGGTCAAGGAGGGTGTGGCATTGCCCGGTCAAAGCTACCTGGACAGTGAGGAGAACAAAGATGACGAGATCGTTCACAAGGAGGCACAGTTCGAGAGCGCGGAAGATCTGGTTCTGTTCTGCATGGACCTGTTGGAAAATGTACCGAATCTGACCAGTGCCCTGAAGGTGATCAGTGAACGTACCTGCAGTTTTTTCAATATTGATGATATGATATGTGTGGAAGTAAATGAGGCAGGACCGTCGATCCGTTATCAATGGAATCGGGAAGAAAAGAAAAATTTTGTCAAAAGAATACTGCACCCGGGAGTATTTGAATGGGACAGGATCCGGAAACGTGCAGACGAATCCGGTGCCGCAATTTACAGACAGTCGGAGACTCCGAATATCTACAAAGAAGAAGCGGAGTCTGTGATGATCGTAATGTCTACAGCTTCGAAGGGATTAAAGGCCAGTGTTATCTTCTCAGACCGCCATACAGACAGAACCTGGGAAGAGGAGAAAAATGCCCTGTGCAGAATATCCCATCAGATATTCAACAGGCTTCGCATGCTGAAAAATGCAGAAAAAGATCAAAGGGAACTGAACCGGAAACTGAATTATGATGCGCTGACCGGACTGCCGGTGTACAATAAGTTCGTAGACAAATTAGAAGCCTATATGGCAGCGAATGGAAAGGTCGGATTATATTTTGTGTCCTCTGACTTTTCTAATTTCCAGTATGTGAATGAAATGTATGGCTACGAGGTAGGCGACCGTATCTTGCATGATTTTGCTGTGGCATTACAGGAAAAATGCCAGGAAAGCATATTGTTCTGCCGTGTAACCTCCGACCACTTTGTCGGTGTGCTGAAGGAAGATTCCGTGGAGGATGCCAGACAGGCGTACCTGACGTTTACGAATTCTTTTGTGAAGAGGATCAATAGCCGGTATGATCAGTGTAATCTGGTCATTGCCACCGGTTTGTATGAGATCACGGAGAATGACTGGTCGGTATCTTCCATGATGGATAATGCCAATGAGGCCAGAAAACAATGCAAGACGCAGAAGGTAGACAGTGCCGTAGAAATTTACACGGACAAGATCCGCAGAGATTTGGAGAATACCAGAACAATTGTATCCGGAATGGTAAGCGCCTATAATAATAAAGAATTCCATGCATATCTCCAACCTAAGGTATCTCTTCATACCGGAAAAGTAGTGGGAGCGGAAGCACTGGTGCGCTGGATAAAAGCGGATGGAACTATGGTAATGCCCGGAAAGTTTATAGATATTTTTGAGAGAAATGGGTTTATTACCAAGGTTGATTTCGCCATTCTGGATCAGGTCATGGAATATTTGCGTGATGCCCTGGCACAGGGAGAAGAAGTGGTGCCGATCTCTGTTAACTTCTCCAGACGTCATAATGAATATGCGGATTTTGTGCCGAATATCTTAAAGCGCCTGAAAGACTATAAGGTACCCGGCAATCTGTTGGAGGTGGAAGTGACGGAGTCAGTATTTATGTCGGATCTGAACAAGCTGACCAATAATCTGGAAACCCTCAGGGACAGAGGCGTGGAGATCTCTGTCGATGATTTCGGAAGTGGATATTCTTCGCTGAATCTGTTATCCAAGGTGGCTGTGGATACGGTAAAACTGGACAAGCAGTTCCTAGATGATACCATGAACAGCGAACGGGAAGAAACCGCATTGACAATTATAAAATATCTGACTAAAATGTTAAGACATCTCGGCTTTAAAGTACTGGCAGAGGGTGTGGAGACCAGTGAACAGCTGGAGATGCTCCGGCTGGCGGATTGCGATATCGTGCAGGGATATTTTTATGCAAAACCAATGCCGATCGGGGAATTCAGAACTTTTTTACAGGAATTCAATGAAAGGGATAATTAGTCATACATGAGCATTTATGATACTTTGAATAAAGAACAAAAAGAAGCGGTGCTTCATACGGAAGGACCGCTCCTTCTGTTAGCGGGCGCCGGAAGCGGCAAGACCCGTGTCCTGACCCACCGGGTGGCATATCTGATCGATGAACTGGGAGTGAATCCATGGAACATTCTTGCTATTACCTTTACCAATAAGGCGGCACAGGAGATGCGGGAACGTGTGGATCAGATCGCCGGTTTCGGCGCGGATCAGGTGTGGGTAGCCACTTTCCATGCCACCTGCATGAGGATCCTCAGAAGACATATTGACAGACTGGGATATGATACGAATTTTACTATCTATGATACAGACGATCAGAAGACCGTGATCAAACAGGTCTGCAAACGTCTGAACATCGACACGAAGATGTATAAGGAGCGGACGCTGCTGTCTGAAATATCTTCTGCCAAGGATGAACTGGTGGATGTACGGGAATTCGAGGTCAAGTCTGTAGGCGATTATCGCAAAAGTGTGACGGCAAAGGTTTACAGAGAATATCAGGACACCCTGAAGAAGAGTAATGCACTGGATTTTGATGATATCATTGTGAAAACGGTGGAGCTGTTCAAAAGCTGTCCGGAGGTACTCTATAACTATCAGGAGCGCTTTCGATACATCATGGTGGATGAGTACCAGGATACGAATACGGCGCAGTTTGAACTGATCCGGCTGTTGGCGGACGGTTACCGCAATCTTTGTGTCGTGGGTGATGATGACCAGTCCATTTACAAGTTCCGCGGTGCCAATATCCGCAATATTTTAGATTACGAGAAGATATATCCGGATGCAAAAGTGATCAAGCTGGAGCAGAATTATCGTTCCACACAGAATATTCTGGATGCGGCAAACGCGGTGATCCGCAACAACAGAGGCCGTAAAGAGAAGGCACTGTGGACGGAAAAAGGAGCAGGCAGCCGAATACATTTCAGACAATTTGACAATGCTTATGAAGAGGCGGAATATATCGCAGACGATATTTCTGATAAAGTGAACAAAAATGGCGTTGCCTATGCGGATTGTGCAGTACTGTACCGTACCAATGCCCAGTCCAGACTTTTAGAAGAACGTATGGTGGTGGAAGGAATTCCCTATCATGTGGTAGGCGGTGTGAACTTCTATGCCAGACAGGAGATCCGGGACATCCTGGCGTATTTAAAGACTATTGATAACGGCAGGGATGAAGTGGCTCTGCGTAGAATCATCAATGTGCCGAAACGAAGCATCGGTACGGCATCGCTGGAAAAAGTGGCGGATTATGCACAGATGAAGGATATCACGTTATTTGATGCGTTGTGCGAGGCAGACCAGATCAGGGGACTGGGAAGAGCGGAAGCAAAGATCCGTGGATTCGTCAATCTGATCGAAGTGCTTCGCAGCGGATTGTCCTCCTATACATTGCCGGATCTGATCAAGTCCTTATTAGAACGGATCGATTATGCGGAATATCTGCGGGATCAGGATGAAGAATCCGCAGAGGACCGTCTCGGGAACGTAGATGAATTGATCACCAAGGCAGCAGTCTACGAGGAGACCCACGATGAGCCTTCTCTGTCGGAATTTTTGGAAGAGATCATGCTGGTAGCGGATATTGATAATGTGGAGGATGGCGATAACAGAGTGCTTTTGATGACTCTGCACAGTGCCAAAGGTCTGGAATTCCCGGTGGTCTATCTCGCCGGCATGGAGGATGGACTATTCCCCGGCTTTATGACGATCGCGTCCGATGATCCGTTGGAGATCGAGGAAGAGAGACGCCTGGCTTATGTGGGAATCACCAGAGCCAAGGAGGATCTGACGCTGACCTGTGCCAGAAGCAGAATGCTCCGCGGTGAGACACAGTACAATCCCGTGAGCCGTTTTGTGCGGGAGATCCCGAAGGAACTTATGGATAATACCCTGCCGCAAAACAGAAGATACCGGGACGATGACCTGGAGGATTTTCAGGCGAGAAGAGCCAATGAGGCAGCTCTTCGTGCCATGGGACTGGAAGCGATTGCAACTCCCCGGTCCGGAAACGGTTCGGGCAGCGGCTTCGGAGGCTTTGGCAATACGGGATTTGATCCAAGACCCAAGGCAACCTTGAAACCCCGAGTTACGGCAAAAGCAGACAAACCTTATATTTCCAAGGGAATCAATGGACTCAACCAGCTGGCGGGACTTCAGAAAGGAACGGAATTCAAGGCACCGGATGCACTGGACTATACGGTAGGTGACAGAGTACGTCATATCAAATACGGTGAGGGCACGGTATTGAATATCGCGAGAGAACCCAGGGACTATAAGGTTACGGTGGAATTCGACCAGGCGGGGCAGAAGATCATGTATGCATCTTTTGCCAAGTTAAAACGGGTATAGTATTTTTCACGAAAACATGGTATCATATTAAAGGAATGAAAACAATTGCTTTGCATCCGCAGAAAAGTCCGGATGCCGGAAAGGCAGGTAAATAATATGAACAGAATCGAAAATCTGGTAGACCTTGACAAATTAAACGAACTGAAAGTCAGCGAACTGAAGAAGCTTAATAAGCTCCTGGGTAAGGAAGTGGAAGAGAAGAAGGAGCGCAATGTCCTGGTATGGGTACTGGCGATCATCGGCGCCGTAGCAGCTGTTGCAGCTGTAGCTTATGCCGTATATCATTTCTTCTTTGCACAGGATTATCTGGAAGACTTCGAGGATGATTTCGAAGACGAAGCAGATGACGTGGAAGAGGATGACGACGACTTCTTCGAGGATGAAGGAGAGAACTAACCCATGAAAAAAGGACAGGTATATGAAGGATCTGTTGTAAGGGTCGATTTTCCCAACAAAGGGATCGTCTGTGTGGGAGATGAGACTGCTGTAGTCAAGAACAGCCTGCCCGGACAGAAAGTCAAGTTCTCAGTGAATAAAGTACGCAAAGGGAAGGCGGAAGGAAGGCTTTTAGAGGTGACAGAGAAGTCACCTTTAGAAACCGGCCGGACGTGTTCCCTTTTTGGGTTGTGCGGTGGATGCACCTATCTGTCGCTTCCCTATGAAGAACAGCTGAAGGTCAAAGAAGAACAGGTAAAACGTCTGCTGGACAGCGTGTTAAACAAGCAGGAAGAAGCCTGGATTTTTGAGGGCATCAAGGGCAGCCCGAAGGCTTATGAATACCGCAATAAGATGGAATTTTCCTTCGGAGACGAGTACAAGGACGGACCGCTGGCACTTGGCATGCATAAGAGAGGCAGCTTCTACGACATTGTGACCGTAGCGGACTGTGAGATCGTGGATGCGGATTACCGCCTGATCTTACAGTCAGTGAGAGATTATTTTGCCCGGGCGAAGGTAAGCTTTTTCCACAGAATGAGCCATGAGGGGTACTTACGGCACCTGCTGGTACGTAAGGCATCCCGCACCGGAGAGATTCTGGTGGCACTGGTGACGACCTCCCAGGATCCCTGGCAGGGAGAGACGGCGGTGGAAGGAAGCTTGGATGCGGATGCGCTGATCACGGGATTTAAGGATCTGTTGCTTTCCCTGGAACAGGATGGGAAGCTTGTCGGAAAATTCGCAGGAATCTTACATATCACCAATGATTCCATCGCAGATGTAGTGCAGAGTGACCACACGGAGCTGCTATACGGACAGGAGTATTTTTATGAGGAACTGCTGGGGTTGAAATTCAAGATCTCCACATTCTCCTTTTTTCAGACCAACTCCTACAGTGCGGAGGTACTGTACCAGACGGCGAGAGATTATGTGGGCGACCTGGGTGGCAGCGACAAGACCGTGTTCGACCTCTACAGCGGCACCGGCACCATCGCGCAGCTCATGGCACCGGCCGCCGGGAAAGTCATCGGTGTGGAGATCGTGGAGGAAGCCGTGGAGGCAGCAAAGAAAAACGCCGCCGCCAACGGACTGGATAATTGCGAATTCATTGCCGGAGATGTACTGAAAGTACTGGATGAAGTGGAAGAGAAGCCGGACATGATCATCTTAGATCCCCCCAGAGATGGCATCCACCCCAAAGCACTGCCGAAAATTATAAAATACGCGGTGGATCATATCGTCTACATCTCTTGCAAACCCACCAGCCTTGTGAGAGATCTGGAGGTATTCTTAGAGAATGGCTACCGCGTGGACAAAGCCGTTGCCGTGGACCAGTTCCCCTGGACCGCGAATGTGGAGACGGTTGTCTTACTTTCCAAGGGTATAATCGACTCTCAGAAAGTAAAGGTTGAGATGTCTCTTGAAGATATGGATATGTCAGGATTTTAGAAGGGCGCCACCTATGAAGCGATAAAGAACTATGTGAAGGAGAAGGCAATTGAGGATGCTTTGAGACATTTTCAGATGATAGAGGAGTACAAATGCTAGTGTTAGGACATCAACCATAGAGGGTTGGTGTCTTTTTTTGAGAAATCTAAAACATAGACTATCTTTTTTGTGCGGTCAGTTGTTATATATATTAGAATGGAATAAACGTTTATACATTACTGAAATGGGAAAGGAGGGCAACTTGAATGATTTTCTTTTAATCCTACAAATGAAACAGGGCAATGAAAAGGCTTTTGATAAATTTGTACGGAAATATTATGCAGGAATTCTGTCCTATTGCAGATATCATTGTATGAATCAGGCAGAAGCAGAAGATCTCACACAGGAAACCTTCCTTCGATTTATGGAAAATATTGCATCTTATCAGCATATTGGGAAAGCAAAGAATTATCTGTATGTGATAGCAGGTAATTTATGTAAGAACTACGCAAAGAAATGGAAGGCAGAGAGTGTAGAGCAGGAAATATTGGAAAGAGAGCTGGTTTCGGATGGCGGTATTCATAGGAAAGAAAAACGAATGGATGTGGAACAGGCACTTGGCAGGTTAGCCCCAGAGTTAAGAGAAGTGATACTGTTAATTTATTTTGGAGACTGTAAGCTAAAAGAGGTAGCTGATATCTTACAAATTGGCTTGCCGCTGGTTAAGTACCGACATAAAAGGGCAAAAGAAGAATTAAAAAAACTTTTGGGAGAGGAGGACTCTGATGAATTTGGAAAAGATGATACAAAACTATAAAACGGAAACAAAAGTTATTCCAAGAGAAGAAAAGATTCTGGAAACGATTCAAAAATCGAAGGAAGTTATGATGGAAGTTCAGTCTGAACATACGATGAGCTATGGAGAGTTTTTATTTTCTCAATTTCGGCTGATTCGAAAGAGATGGTGGATGTTGCAGGCAGCATTACTGATAGTGACATTTTTTCTCATGAATTATCTGGATGATAGCGAATATTTGATGAGAACACTGGGAACTTCCTCTGTCCTTTTTATCGTTATGATCATTCCGGAATTTTGGAGAAACAAAGAAAGTGATTCCTTACAGATTGAGGCAGCGTGCCTATATTCCCTCAGACAGATCTATTCCGCACGAGTATTTTTGATAGGAGTGGCGGATGTATTTATGATAACGCTATTTATGTTCGTTTGCTGTGTGGGTATGAGAATGCAGTTTATGGATATTTTGGTGCAGTTTTTGTTCCCAATGGTCGTTGCTGCTGGAATCTGCTTTGCCATGTTAAACAGTAGCGCTTTGAATGAGGCAGCATCCATGCTCGGTTGCTTTTTGTGGAGTGTGATCTGGTGGATGGTTACAATGAATGATTTTATTTATGCTAAGATTACATTTCCTGTATGGAGTATCTTATTTGGATTAGCAAGCTGTTTCCTGATTGGTGCTGTGTATAAGGCAATACATGACTGCAACCGCTTATGTTCGACGATGGAGGGAAATCTATATGAAATTACAAATGGTTAATGTTACAAGAAAGTTTGGGAACTTTCGGGCAGTAGAGAACTTAAACCTGACGATAGAGAATGGAGTATATGGACTTTTAGGTGTGAATGGTGCAGGCAAGACAACGCTTATGCGAATGATCTGTACCCTTTTGCCACCGACAAGCGGACAGATTCTGTGCGATGGAAAGGATATTTTCAAAATGGATGGAGAATATCGAAATTTGCTTGGATACTTACCTCAGGAGTTCGGATTCTATCCGGATTTCACAGTAAAAGACTATTTACTGTATATTGCCAGCTTAAAGGGTATTCGACCTATGGTTGCTGGTAAACGGGTAAAGGACTTGCTTGCACAGGTTGGACTTACAAAGTCAGCAAATAAGAAGATGAAGAAGCTGTCCGGTGGAATGAAACGTAGAGCAGGAATTGCCCAGGCAATGCTAAACAATCCCAAAATTCTTATTTTGGATGAGCCTACGGCTGGACTTGATCCGACGGAAAGGGTGCGTTTTAGAAACCTGATTAGTGAACTCTCAGAGGATCGGATTGTTATTTTATCGACGCATATTGTTTCAGATGTAGAGTATATTGCCAATGAAATCTGGCTGATGAAGGATGGACAAATCATGCAGCAGGGAAACCTTGATCAGACACTTGCTTCTATGCAGGAAAAGGTATATGCGTGTGAAGTATCACAGGCAGATGCAACGAAGATGATGAAAAAATTTAAGGTGTCTAATATGAAATCGGAAAGGGGAATGGTGGAATTGCGTATTATTGCCGGTGAGCCACCGATTGCTGGAGCATCTGTGGTGGAGCCGACATTGGAGGATGTGTTCTTATATTATTTCGGTGAAAAGGGTGGTGAGATGGAATGATTAGATATGAGATTAAGAAAATCTTTTCTAAGAGCCTCAGTAAAGTATCATTGGTCGTGTTGTTATTTTCACTTTTGATATCCTGCTATTTCGCAATCACGAATGTCAGTTTTTTGGATGAGCAGGGCAAATCTCATACAGGAATCGCAGCAGCAAAGAGTCTGCGGGAAGAAAAGCAGAAGTGGAAAGGTGTTTTAGATGAAGCAGCATTACAAGCGGTCCTGGATGAATATAAAAAGATTAGTGAAGAATATCCCATTCGCCCTGGAGATGATTCTGCTAACTTATTGCATGATTCCAAGGTACAAGGGTTTTCAGAAATCAAGGACATGATCAATATGGGATTTTGCGAATTTAGAGACTTTAATTATTATCGTATTGATTCCTTATCGAAAGAAGAAGTGGGACAGATCTATGAGAACCGTGGAAAGAGTTTGGAAAAATGGTTGAACTCCGAAGATGCTGATGGTTTATTCGATGAAAACGAGAAAGCATTTTTGATAGAGCAGTACCGTGAGATGAAAGCACCTTTATACTATGAGGACTACGATGGCTGGAAATCAGCACTGAGTTACGCTCAGACGATTATTATGCTCATTATGCTTGTGTCAGCATTCTTGGTGTCAGGTATCATTTCCAATGAATTTAGTTGGAAATCAGATTCCATATTTTTCTCAACAAAATACGGAAGGGATAGGGGAACGAGAGCAAAGATCATGGCAGGATTTATCGTGGTATCAGTTATTTACTTTATTGTAATATCGCTGTATTCACTTGTGGTATTGGGATGTCTTGGATCGCAAGGTGGAAATGTCATGATACAGACAGGCTTCTGGCATTGGAAATCTTTTTACAATATCACCTATATGCAGTTGTATTTGCTCACGGTAGTTGCCGGATATATTGGAACCGTATTTTGCCTGTTTCTGTCTATGCTTGTGTCAGCAAAGACGCATACAGCAGTTGTTGCGGTTACAATACCTTTTGCAATCCTGTTTTTACCACTGTTTGTATCAAATTTCGATTTCTTATCGGGAATATTGGGTGTGTTCCCAGACCGCTTGCTACAGATCAATGAGATTATCAATACATTTGATTTATATCATATTGGCGGTAAGATTGTCGGCTCGATACCAATCATGCTGGTCATTTATCCAATCCTAAGTATTTTGATGGTTCCGCTTATGTATCATATCTATCATAAAACGGAGATTAAGTAGATGAAAAGGAAAAAGAGCTTTCTGAAAAAGATAACTCTGTTGTTCGTTCTTTTCTTTCTTATTCATGTAGGACATACATTTGTAACCAATGATGCGGTCGGGCTACCGGAAAAGTTACAAGGTTTTGGGACTATAAAACAGGAAGAACATCCCATTGCAAGTGATAAGTATGGATGGGAATTGGTGTTGGTAAATCGGGATAATTATATTCCAGATGATTATGAAATGGATCTCATGGAATTGAGTAATGGTCAGAAAATAGATTCAAGAATCTATCCATACTTGCAGGAAATGTTTGATGATGCGAGAAATGCAGGTGTATATCCGTTTGTTAGAGATGGTTACAGAACAGCAGAGGAGCAGCAACAGATTTTAGATGACAAGATAGCCGCATATCGAAGTGAAGGTTATACAAAGCACATGGCAGAGGAAACAGCAATGGAATGGGGAGCATTACCGGGGACAAGCGAGCATCAGCTTGGACTTGCGGTAGATATCAATGCAGATACTTCTAAATGTTCTCGTGATGATGTTTATAACTGGTTACTGGAGAATTCATACAAATACGGATTTATTCAAAGATATCCGTCCGGAAAGACAAGCATTACAGGAGTTGCTAATGAACCTTGGCATTATCGCTATGTGGGGAAAAAAGCAGCAGAGGAGATTCATCAGAGTGGAATGTGCTTGGAAGAATATGTGGAAAATCTTAAATAGAATAAAAAATTTTGAATATTCTATTTTGACAGCGGAGATTTTATACCCAAAAGCAGAAACTACGAATGTACAAATGGAGCTCAAACCCTTGCGGTTTGGGCTTTTCTAATTTATTGCCTATTTTTAGGAATCATCAATTGCCCCGATAGAGTGGTTCCTAAAAAACAAAGTGATCCTGATAATTATCTTCGCATGAAGAATTATCATTCCTATTGAAAGAAATGCTATGACATGATAGAACGACCGTATAGACGGAAATAAAATCGACAAATACGGATATAAAACATGACGGAGGAACACACATGATTATCAGGGAAAGAATTTTTTAAATAATGGAGCAGAAGAACATGAGCCAGTTGGAACTGTCGAGAAGAACTGGGATTGCAACAAGCAATATCAGTGACTGGAAAAAGAAAAAAACGAATCCCAAAGCAGACTGTCTGTTATCCATATGTGACGCATTGGATATTACACCGGAACAGC
>ENA-OUQK01000033-OUQK01000033.1-human-gut-metagenome-genome-assembly--contig:-NODE-33-length-127963-cov-11.768271_pt1 | contig 127963 bp, 120 predicted proteins | sample MGYA00237954_ERZ548842 | MGnify/ENA primary metagenome ERZ548842 (study PRJEB26490, sample SAMN05194704) | human gut metagenome | biome: terrestrial biome; feature: human-associated habitat... | reverse complement strand
CCCAATCACGGTTCTTATTTTGCCTATGCGCGGCTATGCTTTCGTAAACTCTCAAGTTACACTAACTTGATTTGCTGCCATGGCAAGATTATGTTATATTAGGTTTATCTTAGAGAAATGAGTGAGAGTAATGGCTGGAATTGAAAAAGTTATTTTTATGAATATGTGTATGGTCTATGATAAAGAAGGTAATGTGGTGGCACTGGACAAGGTTGGGAAGAACTATTCGGGAACGACGTTTCCCGGCGGGCATGTGGAGCCTGGGGAGACCTTTAGGGAGTCGGTAATCCGGGAAATCTATGAGGAGACCGGACTGACGATTCAAAATCCAAGACTGACCGGCATTTATCACTGGATGACAGGGGATATAAAGAATGTGGGCTTTTTATATAAAACGTCGGAATATGAAGGAAAATTGATCTCATCCGAGGAGGGAAAGGTCTACTGGATCTCCGGAGAAGAGTTTTTGAAGAAGCCGCTGGCACCCGGTATGGAGCAGGTGTGGCAGATGATGCATGATGAAGATGCACAGGAATGTTTGCAAACACTGACGGAAGAAGGCATTGTATCAAAGATTCAGTAGGATATTTCGGAGGCAGGAGGGAAAATAAAATGATCAACAAATTACATATGGCAATGATCGGACTTTACCATGGAGATGCAAAGCGCATTCAGCATTTTTGCAAGGTACACAGCTATGCAAAACTGATTGCGGAAATGGAGAATGTGGATGCTAAGACCTTATTTATTTTGGAGACAGCAGCACTGACTCACGATATCGGCATCCATCTGTGTGAAGAAAAATACGGAAACTGTAACGGAAAATTACAGGAAAAAGAAGGCCCGGCCATTGCCGAAAAACTGCTGGCAGATCTTGGCTTTTCCGGAGAAGTTTCTGAACGGGTACAGTATCTGATCACCCATCATCATACCTACAATAATATAGATGGAATCGATTATCAGATTCTGGTGGAAGCGGATTTCCTTGTAAACATGTGTGAGGACGAACTGTCTGAAGAAGCCTTGCAGAACGCCTACCGGAATATTTTCCGGACGGAAAGCGGAAAAAAGATCTGCCGAGAGATGTATGATATAGCGTGACTATTTGGCGAAGGTTATTTTGAAAGTGTATGAGAAAGTACCCGGAGCTGAGGTTTTCCTGGTTGGAAAACTAAGTTTGACCAGACGAAAGAAAACAGAAATATGCAATATACGAGGAGAATATCATATAAACAGGGACTGGTCACAAAAGAATAAGAAAATACAGACTTTGTTCGGAAGAGAATCCACTTACAGGGAGGAGATCCCACATGAGAAATAGAAAAGAAGAAATATTAACGGTAGCTCTGCATCTGTTTGCCAGAGATGGCTATGAAGCTGTCTCAGTCAGTCAGATCGCCGGAGAGCTTGACATGACGAAAGGAGCATTATACCGCCATTACAAGAGTAAAAGAGATATTTTTGACTGCATTGTAGAGCGCATGGAGCAGGGAGACAGCGAGCAGGCTGCAGAGTATGACATGCCGGAAGATGATAAAGAGAGTATGCCGGATCAGTACAAGACAGTGTCTTTGGAGGAATTTTTCGAATATAGCAAGTCTATGTTTGCATACTGGACAGAGGATGATTTCGCATCATCGTTTCGGAAGATGCTGACAATAGAGCAGTTTCGGAGTGAAGAGATGCAGGGATTATATCAGCAATATCTTTCGTCCGGACCCGCCGCATATGTGAAAGATTTATTTGAGAGCATGGGAATTGCGCATGCCGAAGAGAACGCAGTCCGATTTTATGCAACGATGTATTTTTATTACAGCGTATATGATGGCGCAGACGATAAGGAAAAAGTAAAAAATGAATTTGCATCGGCGATCGGCAGCATGGCACAGGAATGGATAAAGCAACCAAAGTTAACACAGATCCGAAAAAGCTGACAAGTTTGTATGGTGTAAATCTAATCCGACAGAACCTATAATGAAAATGTCAGAAAGGAAGTGGCGATCATGTTGTCAGAGAATCTTGTGATGCTACGTAATTTAAAGGGACTCACACAGGAACAAGTGGCAGAAGTAGTGGAAATTTCAAGACAGTCTTATGCTAAATGGGAGCAGGGGGAGACGGTTCCGGATATTGAAAAATGTGACAGACTTGCATCCTTCTACGGAATTAAGCTGGATGCTTTGATGCACTATGATGAAAAAGTCGGGAATACCAAAATAGCTCCGCCACCGGAAGGAAAGTTTTTATGGGGAACGATAAAGCTGGGCAATCGCGGACAGATCGTAATTCCGAAAGAAGCGAGAGACAAGTATGGATTGCAGGAGGGCTCCCGGCCGGTGGTATTGGGCAATGAAGAAGGTATTGCCCTGATACAGGCAGAAAAGTTTGAAAGTCAGTTAAAAAGTGCGCTGGAACTAAGCAGAAAAATGGTTGCGGAGGATTAGAATATGAAGTGTTCAAATTGTGGAAAAGAAATGAGGAAAGGTTATTTATTCAGCAGTAAGGATGGAGCTTTCAGCTTCGCAAATGAAGTTCCCGGAGTATTTGAAAATGCAAAAAATGCAGATGGTTTTGTAGAGATCACAAAGCTCAAACCCAGTCACAGAACACAAATAGAAGCAGAATGTTGCGAAGAATGTAGAATGTTGGTGATTCGTTACTAAAGGGAATGCCATGAGAGTTGAGACAGATAGAATGTATCTTTATCCGGTAAGTAAAAAATAAGAAAAACAGCTTGCAAAATAAATGGCACAGTGCTACGATAACCACGGAAAAAACAAGTTGGAGGTGAATTTCATGGACAGTTGCGATGGTTATGGGCGAAGTAGAAAACACGGTGCTTTTTCCTGCAAGCATGGTACAGCTGTCTGTGGAAAGTGACGGCCGTACTTTGATTTGTTGTGCATAGAGATTCATGCAGAGGAAGCATCGTGTGATGCTTCTTTTGTTTTGCCCTTTACGTTGCATCGAAGAATGAGAACGAGAAAGGAGAATTAGATTATGAACAAGAAATATTCCGAACTGGCAGAATTATTCCGTAGCGAGAAAACGGATGAGGAGATCCTGGATTTCCTCTTAAATTATCATAAGAACGATATTGCCGATATGATGGCAGGGATGACAGAGGAAGAACGGAAGCGACTGTATCACCTGCTGGGAGCGCAGAAGGTTGCAGAAATCTTCAAATACATTGAGGAACCCCGTAAGTATATCCGGGAACTGTCCGTGGAGAGTGCTGCGAGAGTGATCTCCGAGATGGATTCCGATGACGCTGTCGACTTGTTGGAAGATCTGGATCCGGAAGAGAAAGAACAGATTGTCCGGATGCTGGACGAGGATGCGAAAAAAGATGTGAAGATGCTGCTGTCCTATGATGAAGAAGAGATCGGTAGCTGCATGACGACGAACTACATCTGCATCCCGGAAGACCTGACCATCAAGCAGGCTATGAGCGAGCTGGTGAAGCAGGCGGGAGAAAACGACAATATCATGACCATCTATGTGGTAGATGAAAAGGGTGTTTTCGCCGGAGCCATCGACCTGAAGGATCTGATCCGTGCAAGAGAAAATACACATCTGAAAGATCTGGTGTTGAAATCTTATCCTTATGTGACCGATCATGAGAAGATCGATGATTGCATGGACCGGATCCTGGATTATGCGGAGGACTCGATTCCCGTATTGTCAGAAGATAAGAGAATCCTAGGTGTCATCACATCCGAAGACCTGATCGAAATGGTGGACAATGAGATGGGCGAGGACTATGCAAAGCTAGCAGGTCTGACCGCAGAAGAGGATCTGAAGGAGCCCATAGTCCAGAGTATGAAAAAGCGTCTGCCCTGGCTGATCATTCTGCTGTTCTTAGGCATGGGAGTGTCTTCTGTGGTGGGACTTTTTGAAAATGTGGTGGCGGTGCTTCCCATCGTGATCTGCTTCCAGTCGCTGGTGCTGGATATGGCGGGAAATGTGGGAACCCAGTCTCTGGCAGTGACCATCCGTGTGTTGATGGATGAAAATCTGACGGGAAAACAGAAGTTCCAGCTGGTGGTCAAGGAAGTAAAGACCGGTTCCTTAAACGGAGCACTGCTGGGCATTATGGCATTACTTTGTCTCGGTGTCTATGTGCATCTGTTCAAAGGATATACCTGGATGGGAGCCTTTGGAATCTCCGGCTGCGTGGGAGTCTCCCTCTTAGTGGCAATGGCGATCTCCAGTGCCGTAGGTACGGTGATCCCCATGTTTTTCCATAAGATCAAGGTAGACCCTGCAGTGGCATCCGGTCCCCTGATCACCACGGTAAACGATCTGGTGGCAGTGGTAACCTATTATGGAATGGCATGGTTACTTTTGATCCGGTAATAACAGAGATGAGTTTTCATGGTGGCCATGCTTTAATCGCATGGCCGCTTTTTAGATTGCGCAAACAGTTTCAGGAAGCTGTGCTTTCGGAAGCATCCGGTGTCGTCTCAGGGATAAGATTGCTGTAATAAGCGGTCTTTCCGGATAACACGTCATCATAGAATCCTTGTTTCCAGTCGATGTAGTCCACGGCCTCCTGCAGCTGCTGCATGGAGGTTAACAGTGCTTCTTTTTTCCGGGAGAGGATGTCTTTTCTGGCGGGAATGGAGGATTCGCCCTCCAGACATAAATGCAGATATTCTTTCATTTCGGCGATGGAGAGACCACAGTTTCTGAGGCACCCGAGACTCTGGATCCATTTGATATCGTGGTCATCGAAGACACGATAATTGCGGCTGTCCCGCTTCACGTTGGGTACCAGTCCCTCCTTGCAGTAAAATTTTAAGTTCTCATAGGTCATGCCGGTCAGGGCACAGGCTTCTTTCATAGAATACATAAAATGGCTTCCTTTTTGCTCATGTGGTTACTTCGCCATATAAAACTGCTTATCTGACTGAATGCAAGCATTCGCAGAACGCAGTTTTGCATGGCTCTGAATAGTTACAAAAAAGTATTGACCGGTAGTTACTACCGTTGATAAAATCATAACGTAGCATAGACGCACTGTCAATGCGGAAAGGATTACAACACTTATGAATCATTCAGGAATTTTGAAAAATAAGCTGTTCTTGTATCTCACAGAGTTCTTCGCAGGGATGTCCGTCATGGCGGTGGAACTGGGAGCCAGCAGACTGTTGGCACCGTATTTCAGTTCTTCCCAGATCGTATGGACCATTGTCATCGGCACCATCATGATCGCCATGGCGCTGGGCAATATCTACGGCGGTAAAAGTGCGGACAAGTCCCCGAACCCGGACAAACTCTACGGCAGGATCCTGATCGCGGCCATCTGGATTGCCCTGATCCCTGTGGTGGGCAAGTACATTATCCTTGGGATCTCCGCACTGCTGATCTTTACCGTCAGCAACAATTTCCTCATCATTGCAGCATTTGCAGCCTGCATGGTGATCTTCGTGTTCCCCTTATTTTTACTGGGAACCGTGACCCCTTCTCTGGTAAAATATTCCGTGGATAGTCTGGATGACAGCGGACAGACCGTGGGAACTTTAGGTGCATTCAATACCGTGGGAAGCATCATCGGAACCTTCGTACCGACTTTCGTGACCATACCGGCGGTGGGAACCTCCATTACATTTCTGATCTTTTCCGGAATTCTGATCCTGCTGTCTGTGATTTACTTTATCTGCCAGCATACGGGAAAGAAAAAGATTGCAGCATCGGTACTGATCTTTATTTTATGCTGTGGTCTGGGATATTCGGATTCCTTTGCTTTCTGGCAGAAGGATCTGACCTACGAAGGAGAGTCCATCTATAATTATCTGCAGGTATCGGAGACGGACAGACAGGTGGTCCTGTCCACCAACGTGCTGTTCGGTGTCCAATCCCTCTATATGAAAGAAGGGGGACTTACCGGCATGTATTATGACTATGCCATGGCGGCGCCCCTTATGGTGCCGGATAAACCGGTAGAGGACATGGATGTACTGATCCTTGGTATGGGAACCGGAACCTATGCGACCCAGTGCCGGAAATATTTCGGCGATATGAATATCGAGGGCGTGGAGATCGACGAAAAGATCACGGAGCTGTCGAGAGAATATTTTTCCCTGCCGGAGGATGTGAAGGTGACCACCTATGACGGCAGGGCTTTTTTGCAGGCGGTGGATACCACCTATGATGTCATCATGGTGGATGCCTATCAGGACATCACCATTCCTTTCCAGATGTCTTCCGTGGAATTCTTTACCATGGTCAAAGATCATCTGAAGGACGGTGGTGTCATGGTAGTCAATATGAACATGCACGGCAACAAGGAAGGGGATATCAATCAGTACCTTGCCGACACCATTGCCAACGTATTTGACAATGTCTATACTGTAGACGTGGCAGGCTCCACCAACCGCGAACTGTTTGCTTCCCAGCACAGTGATATGATAGAAGTATTATCCGATCATGTGGAGAATCTGTCAGATGCGGGACTGCAGAACATGATGCAGCGGGTAGCGGACAACAGCAGTGCCTACGTGGCCGGAGATTACCTCATGACCGATGACAAGGCGCCTGTAGAACTTCTTGGCATGCAGGTCATCGATCAGCTGATTCAGGAAGAAGTAGCGTATTACAAGGATATTTATGAGGAACAGGGGATCAGCGGATTGCTGGAACACCTGTAAATCGGCAGATTTGCAAATAGAGTTTGAAATAACATAAAGGGTAAGAATACGACGGTGGAGTCAACAGGCTTCACCGTTTTTTCTTAAAAAAATATAAAAACCATTGACCGGTAGCTACTACCGACTGCTACGATCACACTATATGATGCAATAATGTTGGTCGTAGGAAGAAAGAGACCTTTTCAATAGAAGGAGGTAACAGAAATGATGTACAATCCCCAGTTGGATACCTTCATTTGTGTGGTGGAAGCAGGCAGTTTCAGCAAGGCAGCGGACAAACTGTATATTTCCCCACCGGCGGTGATCAAGCAGATCAATTCGTTGGAAAATAATCTTGGAGTACAGCTTTTTGCAAGAACCCACAGAGGTCTTGTGGTGACGGCGGCGGGAGAATCCCTCTATCAGGATGCAAAATATATGGTAAATTACAGTAAAGAAGCTATCGAGAGAGCGAAAAAAGCCGGGAATGACGAAGATGATGTGATCCGGGTGGGAATTTCACCCATGACACCGCCGCAGGTCTTTGTGGAACTCTGGCCCAGGATCCAGGAGCAGTATCCCAAGGTCAAGTTTAAACTGGTTCCCTTTGAGAATACCCCGGAGAATGCCAGAGAGATCCTTGCAAATCTGGGACAGAATATAGACGCGATCGCTGGAATCTTTGATGAGACCATGCTGGAACTGCGTAAGTGCAACGGCGTGGAGCTGTCCAGAGAACCTTTTTGCGTGGCGGTAGCCCTGCATCACAGACTTGCGGGGAAAAAGGTGCTGACCCCGGAGGATCTGAAAGGGGAGCGGCTCCTTATGATGAGGAAAGGCTGGAGCTGCTATGTGGATGCACTCAGAGCAGAATTGACAGAGAAATATCCGGAGATCACCATCGCAGATTTTGATTTCTACAACGTCGATATTTTCAACCGCTGTGAGAACAGTAATGACATGCTGCTTGCCATCAAAAGCTGGGAGAGCGTACATCCGCTCATGAAGATCCTTCCGGTGGAATGGGACTATAAAATGCCTTACGGACTCCTGTATGCGAAGGATCCTTCCGAAAAGGTGGAGAAATTAGTAAGAACAGTAGAAGGAATTACAAAATGAATAAAAATCTGAAGATCAGACTGTTGGCCGATTCCGGAATGACACTTGCCCTGCTATTGCTGATGTCCTATCAGCTGGTGGGAGAAAAAGCCCATGAGTGGATCGGCATGGCAATGTTTTTGTTAGTCATAGGGCACCATGTTCTGAACAGAAGATGGATGGGAAACATTACAAGGGGAAAATATACGGTGCACAGAATCTTGCAGACTGTGATCGTAATATTGCTGGCTCTGACGATGATCGGCTCTATGGTGAGCGGTATTCTGTTGTCCAACTATATTTTCCGGTTCGTCCGGATCAAAGGGGTGGCCAATCTGGCAAGGAGCATTCATATTCTCTGTGCATACTGGGGATTTCTGTTTATGGCGGTGCATCTGGGACTTCATTGGAACATGATGCTCAGAATTCTGGAAAAAGTGTTTCCCATGAAAGGCGTCGCTAAGATCCCGGGACTGCTGATCGCAGTTTACGGAGGCTATGCCTTTTATAAAAGAGGAATCGTGAACTATCTGTTTTTAAAGAGCCATTTTGTATTCTTCGGACCACAGGAAAGCCTTGGACTGTTTTTGCCGGATTACATAGCGATGATGGGAATGATCGTGTTTGTTACCTATTATGGGGACAGGCTGTTATTCGGTGACAAAGGTATTATATGGCATATATGGAGACGTTAAGATGACTCATATTATTTTAGCAATTATATATTTAGCATTTATAAGTCTGGGATTGCCGGATTCAATGTTAGGAGCAGCATGGCCGGATATGTATGCTGCGTTTGGAGTACCGCTCTCATATGCAGGTATTTATTCCTCCATTATTTCCGCGGGGACAAATTATATCGAGTCTGCTGAGTGACAGACTTACATTAAAGTTTCTTTTGGCTCTTATGGTTGTAATGCATGAAACTTTAAATAAAGTAACGGATTATAACCCCAGGGTTAATACTGAAAAACAAACAGAGACTTCTGCCGGTGAGGAGAAGTTCTTATAATAAAACTGTAAAGATAAAGGAATTCTATAGTTACAGACAGGAGGTTATCGTATGGAAATTTTGGAAAAGATGGAATACATTACTTTAAACAATGGCGTAAAAATGCCCATGGCAGGTCTGGGAACATTTCTCTTGAGCCCGGCATGTTATGACTTTGCAGAGGCCTATAATGCACAGGGCGGTAACTGTACCGTTGTGGATCTTCCCAAGGAAGGAATCACCGGAAATGATCATTTTATGTTCCAGGATCTGAATAACGATGTCATTGCGGATCATATTGAGAACTGGATTCAGGAGAATGTAAACTAGGAGTCTGTTTGTTATGAGGTGGGGCAATGAAGTTACAGCAGTTAAGCTATTTTTGTGAAGTATGTAAATTCAATAATATCAGCAGGGCGGCGGAACATTTATATATTTCGCCGTCTGCGATATCTATGGCAGCCAAAGACATTGTGTATCCATATCGTCTGCATATTCATTACCTGCAGAAAATACTGGAAACCTGTAATGAAAACAGAATAAATGTTATGAAAACTGACAGAGACAATAATGAGTAATAATAACTAAAAAAGCAATAGGAGGCAATATAAAATGAGAAAAGATTTAGGAGCAAAACCGTATTTATTTCCGCAGCCGGTCATGATTATCGGAACCTATGACGAGAACGGGAAAGCCAATGCCATGAATGCCGCATGGGGCGGCATCGTCGGAAGAAATGAGATCATTATAGACTTAAGCAATCATAAAACAACGGAAAATCTTCTGGAGACAAGGGCTTTTACTGTCAGTGTGGCAGACCTAGAGCATCTGGTCCCTTGCGATTATGTGGGAATCGTTTCCGGCAACAAAGAGCCGGACAAGATGGAGAAGGCCGGATTTACCACAACAAAAAGTAAATTTGTGAATGCACCTGTGATCAATGAACTGCCCCTTACACTGGAATGCGTACTCACACAGGTCATCGATGGCAGTAAATATCTGGGTGAGATCAAGAATGTCAGCATCGATGAGAAAATCCTTGGCGAAGACGGAGACATTGATCTGAATAAATTTGTGCCGATCACTTATGATGCAGCTCACTATGGATATTACAGACTGGGTGAAAAGGTCGGAACAGCATTCAAAGACGGTGCACAGTTGAAGTAGAGGAAATTGTTAAAAATTTTGGATATTAAATGATATGTGACAGGAGGAAAGGAAAATGAGTTTTAATTTTTCAGTACCTACCAATGCTTTGTTCGGAGCAGGAAAGCTGAACGAACTGTACACACAGAATTAATTCTCCCATGGGTGCAGTACATGGGAAAAAGGCACTGGTTGTTATCTCTAATGGTAAATCTACCCGGGCTAACGGATATCTGGACAGACTGGAAAATGAATTAAAGCAGAGTAAAGCAGAGTATATCATTTTTGATAAAGTTGGTTCTAATCCGACGAAACCCGTGGTGGAAGAAGGCGGACGTTTTGCAAAAGAAAATGGTTGCGACTTCATTGTGGCGTATCTGATCTGAAAATGTCAGATTACGGCATTACATCGGAAGAATTCCCTAAAATGGCTCAGAATGCAAGAGAGACACTTGGAATTAATTTTGAAAATGATATGTATAAACTGAGTGATGCAGACTGTGTTGCAATTTATCAGGAATTCTATAAATAAATCGGAGCAAAAATTATGAAAAAAATGTTGGTTGTCTATTATTCCTGGTCCAATGGAAACACAAAACGGATCGCAGAGCAGCTGGCCGCTGCAACAAACGCCGATATCGCAAGAATTGATACGGAACAGCCATACTCCGGTAGTCATGAGGAAGTAGTTGAGCAGGGGCAGAGAGAAGTAGAAGCGGGCTTCATGCCGCAGATCAAACCGTTATCCGTAAGTATAGCGGACTATGACGTGATCGCCATTGGAACGCCGACCTGGTGGTATACGATGGCACCTGCAGTACTTACATTTCTCCACCAGCAGGATTTTACCGGGAAGACAGTGATTCCATTTATGACAAACGGTGGCTGGCCGGGACATGTCATAAAAGATATGGAAGCAGAGTGTAAGGGTGCAAAATTCGCACATGAGATGAAAATTCAGTTCGATTCTACAGGCGGAGATCGTCTGGAAACACCGGAGCGTGTAATTACAAAGTGGGTGGCTGACGTAAAGAAAGATCTGAACTGAGTAAAGATAAAAGGGATGAGAACATGCAAATCAGAACATTAGGAAAAGATCTGAAAGTGTCCGCAGTGGGCTTAGGATGTATGGGAATGAGCCATGCTTACGGAGCACCGGTAACAGCACTGGATGAAGCATTAGGATCCATGGAAACGTCGGAAGTATTCGGTGGATCCAGGGTGAAACCCTGAGGTTTAGACAGAATAACCAAGAGAGACTTCTGTTAATGAGACAGAGGAATTATAATCTGCTTGTAAGGTAAGAAAAGGTTCTTGATAAAACAGAGGAGGAAAAATATATGGAATATGTATCATTAAGCAATGGTGTAAAGATGCCGATCCTGGGCTACGGAGTATATCAGGTGACCAAGGACGAATGCAAGAAATGCGTACTGGATGCCCTGAAAGCAGGTTACCGTGCCATTGATACCGCCCAGAGCTATTTTAACGAGGAAGAAGTAGGAGAGGCTATTCAGGAGTCAGGTATTCCCAGAGAGGAGATATTCCTGACCACCAAAGTATGGGTGGAACATTACAGCTATGAAGAGGCTAAAAAATCCGTAGAAGAGTCTATGAGAAAGTTAAAGACCGATTATCTTGATCTGGTATTGTTGCATCAGCCGTTCGGAGATGCGTACAGTGCTTACCGTGCACTGGAAGACCTGTACGATGAGGGTAAGATTCGTGCCATCGGCATTTCTAATTTCTATGTGGACAGAATGGTGGATTTCGCTTCCTTTAACCGTATTAAGCCTATGGTGAATCAGGTAGAGACCCATATTTTCAATCAGCAGAAGAATCTGAAGGAATGGGCAGACAAATACGGTATTCAGTTGGAAGCATGGGCTCCCTTTGGAGAGGGCAGAGGAGGTACTTTTGATAACCCTGTGATTGCGAAGATTGCAGAGAAATATCAGAAGACTCCCGCACAGGTCATGTTGCGCTGGCACATTCAGAGAGGAATCGTAGTCATTCCGAAGTCTACCCATTACGAGCGTATGGTAGAGAATTTCAATGTTTTTGATTTCAAATTATCTGAGGAAGATATGAATGCCATCGCAGAGCTGGATAAGGCCGAGAGTGCATTCTTCTCCCATCAGGATCCCAACATGGTAGAGTGGTTCGTGAAGATGGTGGAAGAACGCAAGACCGAGCATGACAGCTCTAAAGAAAAGAAGAATTGGTAAGAAATGATAACAGTGAGGGGATCTATAATACACTGGAGGATGTAAAAATTATGAGAAAAAATAAAATCGCAGGTATGGTAACAGCACTTGTTTTAGCGGCAGTTATGTTGACCGGATGCGGATCTACAGCTGGTAACAGTAATGCCAGTCAGAGTGCCCAGGCAGTAACAAGCGTAGCAACACAGACAACAGAAAGCAGTTCTACAGCAACTACAGAGTCTGCTATAGCAGAGACTGCTGCAACACAGGAAAACGCAACAGAAGCCGCTGCAGAGACACAGACTGGTGATACTACCGCAGAATCCGGTAAGACCCTTGTAGTGTATTATTCCGCAAGCGGTACCACAAAGCGCGTGGCAACAGCCATTGCAGATGCCACAGGAGCAGATCTGTATGAGATCACTCCGGTAGAGCCCTATACCAGTGATGACCTGAACTGGACTAACAGCTCCAGCCGGGTATCCAGAGAGCATGATGATGAGAGCCTTCGGGATATTGCACTGACAGAGATTACTCCCGCAGACTGGGATTCTTATGATACCGTTTTGATCGGCTATCCGATCTGGTGGGGAATCGCAGCATGGCCGGTAGACAATTTTGTCAAAGGCAATGACTTTACGGGAAAGACCGTGATTCCGTTCTGCACCTCCTCATCTTCCGGACTGGGTGACAGTGGCAACCTTTTGGAAGAGATGGCAGGTACCGGTGACTGGCAGGAAGGCCACAGATTTAGCTCCGGTGCATCCGATGCAGATGCGGCAGACTGGGTGGCTTCTCTGAATCTGAATGAATAAGGAAACGAGGAAAGCACAACAATGAAAGTATTGTTGATCAATGGCAGCCCCCACAGAGAGGGATGCACCTACACCGCATTGTGCGAGGTGTCCAGAGCATTAAATGATAACGGAGTGGATACGGACATTTTCTGGATTGGTAATAAAGCATTGAGTGGCTGTATTGCCTGTAAAAAATGTCAGGGCACAGGGAAATGTGTGTTCAATGATTCTGTCAATGAATTTCTGGAGATCGCCGGGGATTATGACGGATTTGTATTCGGAACTCCCGTTCACTGGGCAGGTGCCACAGGCGCCATGACTTCTTTTATGGACAGAGCCTTTTATGCGGATCTGAATGGCGGTGGCAGACGCTTCCGGCTGAAACCGGCAGCGGCCGTGATCTCAGCCAGAAGAGCGGGAACTACGGCGACCTGGGATCAGATGAATAAGTATTTTGGCCTCATGCAGATGCCCATCGTCACTTCTCAGTACTGGAACATGGTACACGGGGCCTGCCCGGAAGACGTGCGCCGGGATCTGGAGGGATTGCAGACCATGCGGACCCTGGGGAACAATATGGCATTTTTCATCAACTGCAAGAACCTGGGACTGAAAATGGGATTGAGATTGCCCGACACGGAAGCTCCCGTGCATACGAATTTTATAAGATCCTGATTATGAATTCAGGGAAAAAGGAATCTTGAAACCATACGGCGGAGAGATTCCTTTTGCTGTAATAATTGCTTGTAAAACCTCCCGGATTGTGTCAAACTGATAGTTATGACAGGAATGGATTTTGAGAAATAGTTTCCAAAATAAGGAGTAATCATGGCTGAGATATTATTGGGTTCCCATGTGGGAATGTCGGGAAAAGAGATGTTCTTAGGTTCTGTGAAGGAGGCGGAAAGCTACGGTGCCAACGCACTGATGGTCTACACCGGGGCACCACAGAACACGAGACGCAAGGAGATAAAGGACTTGAATCTGGAGGCAGGACTTGCCTATGCCGAAAAGGCAGGCATCAGAGAGGTGGTCATTCATGCTCCCTATATTATTAATCTGGGGAACATGGAGAAGCCGGAAATGTTCGATTTCGGTGTGGATTTCCTCGCAAAAGAAGTAAAGCGCACCGCTGCTTTTCACAGTAAAGTACTGGTACTGCATCCGGGATCTTCCTTAAGTGCCGGTGTGGAAGAAGCTGTGGAGCAGATCGCAAAGGGATTGAATCTTGTTCTTGACGCAGACGACAGTGAGGTCAATATCGCACTGGAGACTATGGCTGGCAAGGGCAGTGAGGTCGGCAGAACCTTCGAGGAACTGCGCATGATCTATGACAAAGTAGAGCGGAAGGACAGATTGCGGGTATGCTTTGATACCTGCCATGTAAACGATGCAGGATATGATCTGGTGAATGACTACGAGGGTGTGCTGGCGCAGTTTGACCGTGTGCTGGGATTAGATCAGATCGCAGTGATCCATATGAACGACAGCCTGAATCCCTTAGGATCCCATAAGGATCGCCATGCCAATATCGGACAGGGTACCATCGGCTATGAGACCCTGCACCGGATCGTCCATGACGAGCGGTTTGCAGAGGTACCAAAGATTTTGGAGACACCATGGCTCTGCGCAGAGGGAGAAACGAAGAAGACGATCCCGCCGTATAAGCAAGAGATTGCATGGCTGAAAGCCTGAAAACAGAGAAATACGAGGGTACACAATTGAAAAAAAGGATTATCACAGCAGTAGCGGTATTTGGACTTTTGGGCGGAATATTATATTTTGCGTATGCACAGACAGCGGCGCAGAACAATGTGAAGCATTTCACAGCTTTTTTTGCTGTGGAGGGAGAAACTATTGACCAGAATAATGATATGAAAAAAGAAATCGCACGACTGACAGGTGCGGATTGTGAAGAATTGTGGCTGGTGGGACAGTCCAAGGAAAGTGCCTTGAACAGTTATATTGTGAGTGGGGAATATCCGGATTTTATTTCCGGAGATACCAGTCTTTATGAGGCAGGGGCATTACTTCCTTTAGATGAATACTGGGAGAATTATCCCAATATCAAAAATTACCTGACGGAAGAACAGTGGGAGAGATTCCGCAGACCGGACGGTCATATCTATTGGATTCCACAGTTTGGTGTGACCCATGGCGAAGATGTGGAGGTGACCCACTCAGGTGAAGCCTTCTGGATCCAGACCAGAGTGCTGAAATGGGCGGGGTATCCGGAGATTCATACTGTGGATGAATATTTTGATCTCATCGAGCGCTATGTGGCAGCGAACCCGGTAATGGAGGATGGAACACCGAACATTCCGTTTACGATTTTGTGTGATGGCTGGCGGTATTTTTGTCTGGAAAATATTCCGCAGTTTCTGGATGGTTATCCAAATGACGGAAGCTGTATTGTGGATCCGGATACATTACAGGTTTACGATTATAACACCACAGATACTGCCAAATGGTACTTTAAAAAGCTGAATGAGGAATATCACAAAGATATTCTCGGTGCAGAAGTATTTACAGAGACCTATGAGGATTATCTGGCAAAATTATCCACGGGTGCGGTCTGCGGTATGCCGGATCAGTGGTGGCAGTTCTACTATTCGATTCAGAATGCCTATGATGAACAGGGCCTTAGAGAACAGGGCTGCGATTATGTTCCACTTCCGATTACCAGAGAGGAAGGAATCGCCAATCAATGGCATGTAACGCGCTCTGCAGAGCTGGACAGCTCTACAGGCTTATCCATTACGGTATCCTGCGAGGATATTGACGGAGCTTTGCAGTTTGTCAGCGATCTACTGGAACCGGAGATCATTAAACTGCGATTCTGGGGCGAAGAGGGAGTCGACTATAGCGTGGATGAGAACGGATTGTTCTACCTGACTGAGGAGCAGGCGAAGCGATGGATGACTTCGGAGGAAAAGAGAAAAAACTTTTGTTTTTATTCTTATTTTCCCAGAGTAGAAGGAAAGCTTCCCGATGGGATCAACGCATTTTCCCTGGAATATCAGACAACGGAATTTTTTAAAAATCAGCCTAAGGACATTCAGGAATGTTTTTCTGCTTACGGAGTGACAAATTATGTGGATATGATCGGCAATAATGAGGCTCCCGGGGCATGGTATCCCATGTATAGCTACACGACATCCCTATCTGCCAATTCTCCTGCCGGACAGGTCAGGGATCGGATGGATGCGGTGAAACACAAATGGCTTCCGCAGGTAATCATGGCAGAAGATTTTGAGACTGCGTGGGAGCAATATATGGAAGCATATGATTCCTGCAATCCTGAGATTTATTATCAGATGTTGCAGCTTGAGGTGGAAAAAAGAGTAAAAGGATAAGTTTTTTACAAAAAAGTATAAAAAACAAATAGAAAAATACCTCTCAATTCCTTTAAACTAAAGAAAAGGATTGGGGGTATTTTTTTATGAACGAGAAGAGAAACGGAGCTTTGGACAGATATCCAATAGAAAAAATGAGAGCAGGAAGACCATCTGTTACAGTGAAAGAAGACGGCGCAGTCATTTTTTATCTGTATGCACCGGCAGCAAAAATAGTACAGGTTGCCGGACTTGGGGGATATTTTACAAATAAAAAAATAGATCTGATGCCCGATGGGCAGGGCGGATTTTTTGCGGAAGTTCAAGATTTTCACTGGGGGATGCATTATTATTTCTGGTATGTGGACGGTGTCCGGATCTGCAATCCGTACGCCGGAATTTCTTATGGGTGTTTTGCTGCGATCAATACTTTTGAGGTGCAGGAGAAGAATGTGGATTTCTATTTTGCAAAGGATATTCCTCATGGTACGGTCAGCATCTGTAAATACGTTTCGAAGGTGAGCAGCCAACTGAAGGAATGTTATGTCTATACACCTTATGGATATGAAGAAGGAGATGAAAGATATCCGGTATTGTACCTGCAGCATGGCGTAGGAGAGAGCGAGACCGGATGGATCTGGCAGGGGAAGGCAAATTTAATCATGGACTGTCTGATCGCAGAGGGAAAGTGCGAGAAAATGATCGTGGTCATGAGCAGTGGCTATGCCTTCAAAGATGGAGAAAAACCTGTATTTTACCCCGGGAATTTTGAGAGTGAACTGATCCACAACATTATTCCTTATATTGAAAATAATTTCCGGGTGAGAAAGGGAAGAGATTACCGGGCGATGGCGGGACTTTCCCTGGGATCGGCGCAGACTACGGATATTGTGGCAAAAAATATGAAGTTATTTTCTGCTGCCGGTGTATTTTCCGGAGTTGCTATTCATGAGATGGAACGGATCTGCGACAGCAAGGAAACATTGGATGTCGTATTTATGTCCTGTGGATGCTATGAGGATCAGATCAGAACGGGAATGAAGCAGATAGAACAAAAGTTTGAAAGTGCAGGAAAGTATTGCATTTCCAAAGTATATGAGGGATATCACGAATGGCATGTCTGGAGGAAAAGCCTGTATGATTTTGTACCGTTATTGTTCCGGAAAGCGGGGGCAGAAACGGATGACATTCCGGGGGAAAGAACAGCCAGAATCACAAGACAGAGACTACAGCGACAGACCATGGAAGAACAGATACTGATGTTTGATCCGGTATACCGCCAGATCCGCTTTGAGACTGATGAAGCAGGGAGGCCTGCAGGAAAATACCCGGACATCCCTCACGGAATCTGCATTACGGAACAGGGAACGGCAGTCATATGCTTCGAGGCACCGGAGGCAGTCTCGGTAGAAGCCGCCCTGGACGGAAAAGAATTCCTAAAACTCAGGAAAGATCAGGAAAGACAAGGATATTGGACAGGGGAAATCCACAACATCACCCCGGGATACCATAATGTATATTTCAGGGTAAACGGTACAGATGTGATGAATCCGGATGCACCGGTGGGATACTCGGGAGATAGGGCTGTGAATTATCTGGAAATGCCGGATCCGGAGTTCCCACTGACAGAACTGGCGGATACAGTGCACGGTCAGGTGCATATACATTATGATTATCTTGCGGAGGAAGAGAAAGTAAGTACGATCTATGTATATACACCGGCATATTTTGAAAGAGCGGAAAAAGAGCGGAGCGTAATGATCTTAAAAGCACTTTCCACAGAAACTGCGTCCTGTTTCCTGCACCAGGGGAAAATACCGAACATTATGGAATACTTTCTGGCAGCAGGAAAAGCCGTGGAGACTATATTGGTGATGACAAATGCGGAAGAGACAGCGGAACGGATGCAAAACATTATAAAGAAATATATTCCGGATGGACAAAAAGCAAAAGCAATCGTCATGGAACGAAGCGACGGAGAAGATTGGAATTCCTTCCGGAGACGATTTGCAGCCTGCCGGATATAAAATTATTACCTGCATTTCCTATATTTTCCCGGGTGTTTGTGCAAGGAGAGCCGGACTATAATAGAATTGATAAAAGTTTGGGAGGGATAGAAATGACAGGACCGGCAGCACCGAAGGATCCGGAAAAGGCAAGACCTTTTTTCTATATATTAAAAGACAAAGATATTTTTGGAGAACGGCAAAAGGACGGAACCGGAATCCAGTTTATCTATGAAAACGACGGACGGCTGATCAACAGTGCACAGATCACGGGAAATGTTACGGATAAGGAAGAACTGACACTTCTGGAGACAGTAGAGGGATTTGGCAGACTGGTACATAGTATCGGCGTAAGCGTGGAGACGGACCGGCCGAAAGAAACTGCAGAATTTGTATTTCAGATGTATGGGAAAAAGGACCTGTACGGAGGTGGAACGAATCTTACGACTTCTCTTAAGTGTGACGGCATGGAACATAGAATCTATCTGTCGGATTACAGGTGGACAGAGGATGATCATGTGCCGGGACAGATTAAAATTCTGTTTGCAGCGCCGGAGCGGATGGGAAAGGTCAGTGTAAGACTCTTCCTAAATGACGGATACGAAGCACCTCCGGAGGAAGAGGATCTGGTTATAGATATGCATTCGGAAGAATACTGCGGCATGATCAGCCGCTCTCTGTTGCAGCTGGGGAATCCTTATCGTATCCGTAAGGCTATTGAAAAATCTAAGGCAGGAAAAGAGGTAACGCTTGCCTATATCGGTGGATCTATCACGCAGGGAGCCGGAGCTATACCAATCCATACGGAATGCTATGCATATAAATCCTTTCAACTGTTTCAGAATCGTTTTTCGACACAGAACAATGTCAGGTTTATCAAAGCCGGAGTCGGCGGAACACCTTCAGAACTGGGAATGATCCGGTTTGACCGGGATGTGCTCAGGGAAGGGGAACGACCGGATATTGTGGTTATTGAATTTGCAGTAAACGATGAGGGAGATGAGACAAAGGGTGTCTGTTATGAAAGCCTGGTGCGGAAAGTGTTGAAACTGCCATGGAAGCCGGCAGTGGTTCTCCTGTTTTCGGTATTTGCAAATGATTGGAATTTACAGGAGCGGTTAAGGCCGGTGGGGGATCTTTATGATCTTCCCATGGTGAGCATCCGCGATGCGGTAACTCCACAGTTTTCATTAAAGTGCGGCGCGGGAAGAATTTTATCTAAAAACCAGTTTTTTTATGATATCTTTCATCCTAATAATACCGGACATACCATTATGGCAGACTGTCTGCAATATCTGTTTGAACGTTGTGATGCAGCAGAACCTGCAAGAGTTGGGACTTTTGTGGAAGGAATGACGGAGGAACAGATCCTGTCGGAAAAGCTTTCCGGACCGGCAGTGATCGGTGCTGATTTTGAAAGAATTTTTTTACTGGATAAGAAGAATCGTTATGTAGGAGCCAAAATCCGGGCGGGTAGTTTTACTTCCACAGATATAGAATTACAGAGTGTGGAAATGGACGGAAACCTTACACAGACACCGGAATTTCCGTATAACTGGATGTATGATGGAAGCAGACCGCAGATGCCGGGATTTGAAATGGAGATTACCTGCAAGTCACTGTTTCTTATATTTAAGGATTCCGGAGAAATGGATGTGGGGAAAGCCAATGTATTTGTAAATGATGTATATTGTATGACGGCGGATCCCCATAAGAACAATTGGCTGCATTGTAATGCTGTATTACTGTTTTGGGAAACAGAAAGCAGATCCCATAAAGTACGGATTGCAGTGACAGAGGAAGACCGGAATAAAAAATTTACAATCTTAGGATTTGGATACACAATATAGAACAGAGTGAGGAAAACAAAATGGTTACAGCAAAGAACCCAATTTTATCCGGTTTCTATCCGGATCCATCCATATGCAGGGCAGGAGAGGACTATTACATTGTGAATTCCAGTTTTGTGTATGCACCGGGAGTTCCGATTTTCCACAGCAGAGATCTGGCGCACTGGGAGCAGATCGGGAATATTCTTGACAGACCGGAACAACTTCCGGTGAAGGGAAGTGAAATATCACAGGGGATTTATGCACCAACCATCCGGTTCCATGATGGACTGTTTTACATGATCACTACCAATGTAAGCTACGGAGGCAATTTCATTGTAACGGCAAAAGATCCAGCAGGACCGTGGTCGGATCCTTATTATCTCGGCGAAGATGCTCCGGGGATCGATCCCAGTCTTTTCTTCGATGATGACGGGAAATGCTATTACTGTGGTACGCGACCGAATCCGGAAGGAGTCCGCTATAACGGAGACTGGGAAATCTGGGTGCAGGAACTGGATCTTCGGCAGATGAAGCTTGTGGGAGAAAGCATGGCAATCTGGAAAGGGGCTGTAAAAGGAGTTATCTGGCCGGAGGGACCGCACCTTTATAAGATCGACGGTTATTATTATCTGATGCATGCAGAAGGAGGAACCGGACCGGAGCACAGCATCAGCATTGCCAGAAGTAAAAAGCTGTTCCAGTGGTTCGAGGGCTGCCCAAGAAACCCGATCTTCACCCACAGGAATCTGGGGAAAAACTATCCTGTGATCTACGCAGGACACGGAGATCTGGTGGAGGATGGACGGGGAAACTGGTATGTGGTAATGCTGGCATCCAGACCCTGTGAAGGACACAGCAGCATGGGCAGAGAGACTTTTCTGGCAAAAGTCACATGGGAAAATGGATGGCCGGTGATTGCAGAAGGCGTCGGGCATCTGGAAGATACATTGGAACTGCCCACAAAAGAATACCGTTTTCCAGAGGAAGTTAGCAGTACTTCCGATCATATCAGTTTTTGGGAGAAAACACCGGACAAACGGCTGGTAAGTGTAGAAGAAATCCGTGAAGAAAACTATTCCCTGCGTCACCGGCCGGGGATGCTGCGGCTCTATACAAAAAAGGAAAAAATATCTGACCGCAATCATTGTTCCTATTTCGGAATCCGTCAGAAAAATTATGCATTCTATGCAGAGACCGGGATGGAATTTGAACCGAAGCAGGAATGTGAGACTGCGGGAATGGTGTTGTACCAGAATCATGAAAATCATTTGCGCATGGAGATCCGGAAAAGGGCTGAAGAGAATTGTTTTGTTGTGACAGCCTGCATCCATGGGGAAGAGAGAATCCTTACCGAAAAGCCGGCAGGAGAAGGTAGACAATTCTTTAAAATACGAATGCATTGCGACAGGCAGAAGGCACGGATATGGCTTTTCAGGGATGGCAGGGAGAGGCTGATTGCTGAGGATATCAGTCTGCTTCCTTATACCACGGAGGAAGCAGGAGGATTTGTGGGATGTACGATAGGAATGTACGCATCTGCCAATGGACAGGACAGCAGTAACTATGCTGATTTTGCCTGGTTTGTGCAGAATGCCATATAAAAACGGATTGCGGACAGAACGCAGATGTCCTATAATAAAGAAGAGCGGGCTGTAAAAATGTCTGCTCTTTTTTACATAACAGAGGAGAGGATCTTATGGGGAAGGTATTACATGAACTGGATCTTTGGATGGATGATTTCACCATCAAAAAAAAGTTTTATATTTTCTATGTTGTCTGTGTGCTGATTCCCCTGATCGTAACAGACAGCGTTGTATTTCTGACGACTGCAAAATTTGACAGAGAGCGCAGGGAGCATGAGATGTTCAATATTGCCAGTACGGTGGAATACAGTCTGAGCAGTATGATCGGAAATGCCGGGGAGATAGGCAACAGTATTTATACCAATCGCGATTTTGAAGAGTTCTTATCCAAAAGATACACTAATTCTGCAGAATATGTGGCGGCATATCAGAATTTCCTGAGCGGGACGTTATTGGAAAATGCTCTTGGGATGAACAGTATGACATTTACCCTGTATACGGATAATGATACCATTGTAAACGGAGGAAGGGTCAATACGCTGGATAAGCTTAAGAATACAGAGAGTTATCTGCGGCTGAATGAAGAAGCGAAAAGCAAGGGACTCTTTTTTGTCTATGATGACAGCAGTTCCAGAATCACAAGGGAGCGGCGCATCATTTATCTACAGCGGCTGGATTTCTATGATGCAGAGACAGAAAAGTATTTAAAAATCGAGTTTGATTACGGCAGTATGGTGCGCACCATTAAAAACATGAACTATGATAATGAGGTTCTGATCTGTGAAGGAGATCGGATCCTTCTTTCCAATGGACAATACGGCAGCTACGGCAGCGAGTTTCAGCGGCTGGATAACGCAACAATGAGAGAAGCCTATGAACATACCATCAGTCTGTATGGTACGGAACTTACAATTTATGTAAAGCCGGTAGAGAACAGTTTTCTTACAAACATCCGGAACAAACTTCCCATCATATTGCTGCTCCTTGCGGTGAATGTTATTTTTCCCTTCTGGTTCGTTCAGATATTCAACCGTTCCTTTACAAAAAGGATTACAGAACTGAGCAAGGTATTTAAATCAGTGGACAGTGATCATCTTATTCCAATGCCCTGTGAAGAAGGTAAAGATGAGATCAGCAGTATGATACGCAATTATAATCGCATGGTGGAACGTACCAATGGACTGATCGAGACTGTATATAAGAATAAAATCCATGAGCAGGAGATGCTGGTGGGAAGAAAAAATGCGGAGCTTCTCGCATTACACAGCCAGATCAATCCCCACTTTTTATTTAATGTACTGGAAAGCATCCGGATGCACAGCATTTTGAAAAAAGAAAACGAGACAGCCGACATGGTGGCCAAACTGGCGGTGATGCAGAGACAGTATGTGGAATGGGGCAATGATTCCGTGAGTATCTTCCAGGAGATTGAATTTGTGAAAGCTTATCTGGCGCTTCAGAAGTATCGTTTTGGAGAACGGCTGAATTATGACATTGAAGTAGACAGAGAATGTGAAAACTTCAAGATACCCAAGCTTACGATTGTAACCTTTGTGGAAAATGCCTGTGTGCATGGAATCGAAAGCAAATCCAGTCCGGGATGGATATTTGTAAGGATAGGCCGTCAGGGAGAAGGGCTGGAGATAGAAATTGAAGATACCGGAAGCGGTATGGCGGAGGCCAAACTTACAGAGCTACAGAACAACATGTGCAATGCCGACATTGAGATGCTCAAGGGCGGCGGAAGAGTAGGGATTATTAACGCCTGTGTCAGATTGAAAATGGTAACGGAAAACAGAGTGAAATTCCGTGTAGAAGGAGAAGAAGGAGTGGGAACCACGGTTACGATACGGATTCCCTGTTTGCAGGAGGGTAAAACAGATGCTGAAAGTATTGCTGGTAGATGACGAGCCGTTTATTTTACAGGGATTGAAACTTTTAGTAGATTGGGAGAAGGAAGGCTTTCGGATTGCGGGAACAGCAGCAAATGGGATGGAAGCACTGGCTTTTTTGAAGAAGGAAAAGGTAGATTTGGTTATTGCCGATATTAAAATGCCTCAGATGACAGGACTGGAACTGCTGGAACACATCCGTAAAGAGAAAATTTCAGATGCATATTTTGTTATACTGAGCGGATATGCGGAATTTAGTTTTGCACAACAGGCAATGCAGAATGACTGCACGGATTATCTGCTAAAGCCGGTAGACAGCGAGATTCTGTGCAAAGTACTGAATAAGGTACTTGCTCTGCGCAACAGAGAGGAGCTGGATCATGAAAAGAACCGGAAGCTGGAGCAGGCTTATCTGGCAAGACATATGATCGCATTGATCCAAGGGAAGTTTGATGACCTGAATGTCAGATATATACATGAACACATGCGATGCGGAACCGGTGTGCGTTATGTGGAGATCCAGACGGAAGGATCCTATGATGATGAGGGAACGACAGATCGAGAAATGCGGACATTACAGAGGCGGCTGTATGAATACAGCAGGGATTATCTGAAAGAAGATGCAGATCTGAGTGTGTTTGATGTTTCTGTCAATGAAAAAATCTACGATATCGGACTGATTTTGTTTGATTATGTTCCGGAAAAAAGTGGGATGGATGTAAAACGGTATCTGGAACGATTCCGGGAATATCTCGCATCAAATTTACAGACAAATGTGGTGATGCTGGCAGGAAAAAAAGTGCAGGATATCAGCAGCATAGCAAAGTCTTACGGCAATACCTGTATGCTTCGTTCTTTTCAGGGGTTCCGGACAAAGAAGGATATCTATTTCTATGAGGAGGAGGTCCAGGTATCTCCGGAAGGACTGATCCTGTGTAAGCAGAGCCTGGATGGCCTGCTGAAGGCAATCGAACAGAACAATCATCTGGAAATCCGGGAGGCGGTGGCTTTCTTTTATGAAGAAATGTGTAAACGCGGTATTTACGGGGAGACGATGACCCTGAATATTAATTATCTGTTGTTTCAGCTGATTCACTTAGCCTGTGAACAGGATGATGACGTGAACCAGGAGGAAATCTTAAGGGTCATCAGTGAGAGCAGCTTTGAGACCGGGGTAAAGCGCGGAAGTAAGGCACATCTGACCAGATTTGCCTGCGAATATGCGGATTATCTGTCACAGCTGCGGAAGAATGTATCCAGAGGAATTCTGGGTATGGTGGAAAAAGAGATCCGGGAAAATTACGCTTCAAATATTACACTGAAAAGCCTGAGTGAAAAGTATTATGTCAACAGTGCTTATCTTGGACAGCTTTTCCGGAAAAAGTACGGACAATCCTTTAAAGACTACCTGAACAATTACCGGATGGAGCAGGCTGCGGATGCCCTGCTGCGTACCGATAAAAAGATCGTTCAGATCGCAGAAGATGTGGGCTACCATGATCTGGACTATTTTACGAACCGTTTTATTCAGATCAAGGGCTGCACTCCCGCAAGATTCCGTAAAAAGATGCAACAGGGAGAGTAAGAGAATAAAAGACAGGGGAAATTACAGAACCACCTATAATTTCCCCTGTCTTTTGCTATAGTTCCTCTGATTGTTAGTTCCTCTCAAAAAGGTAAAATAGATTTATCGAAAGGGAGGTAGTTACAACATGAACAAAAAGAGACTTGTAAGCATGTTACTTGTGTCAGCAATGACAGCGGCACTGTTCACCGGATGTGGCAGTGACGGTAACCTGACATCCGGAGATGGTACAACGAGCGCAGGAACCAACAGTACCACAGAAGAAGCAGGTATCAAAGAGTTCACCGCATTTTTTGGGGTAGCGGGATCTGAGATCAATGACGACAATGAAGTGCAGCAGCTGATCGCAGAGAAGGTAGGCGCCAAAGTAAAAGAGACCTGGCTGACCGGACAGACTGCAGATGAAGCTGTGGGTACCATGATCGCCGGTGGTGAGTATCCGGACTTCATTGAGGGACAGACTGGAACCACACAGCTGTATGAGGCAGGAGCATTGGTAGCACTGGATGATTATCTGGATGATTATCCTAATATCAAGAATCTGTTTACTGATCTGGAGTGGGAGAAGCTTCGTCAGGAAGACGGCCACATTTACTGGATCCCGCAGTTCAGCTGCATCAAGAACGAAGAGAAGGTATGTGCACATAATGATGAAGCATTTTGGATTCAGGCAAGAGTTCTGAAATGGGCAGACTATCCCGAGATCCGGACCATGGATCAGTATTTTGATCTGATCGAAGCGTATAATGCAGCAAATCCTACTATGGAAGACGGAACAGCCAATATTCCTTATACCATTCTCTGTGATGACTGGAGATACTTCTGTCTGGAGAACGCACCTCAGTTCTTGGATGGTTATCCCAATGACGGAAGCTGTATGGTAGATCCTGAGACGCTGACGGTACTGGATTACAACACTTCCGATACCGCAGTAAAGTATTTTAGAAAATTAAATGAAGAATATAAGAAAGGCATTGTAGACTCCGAGTCCTTTACCCAGTCTTATGATGAGTATATTTCCAAGCTTTCTACAGGACGTGTCCTGGGTATGATCGATCAGTGGTGGGATTTCGCTTACACAGCAGGCGATGCCATCAAGCAGGCAGGACTGGATGCACAGGGATGCGACTATATTCCACTGCCTATAACAATTGATGAAAGTGTAAAAAACCAGTGGCATAATGCCGGTGGTGCATTCAATTCCGGAAGCGGACTTGCAATTACTGTAAGCTGTAAGGATGTTCCCGGCGCACTGAAGCTGATCAATGATCTGCTGGATCAGGATATCCATAACCTTCGTTTCTGGGGTGTGGAAGGTGTTGACTATGAAGTAGATGAGAACGGTGAATTCTACAGAACACCGGAGCAGAGAATGCAGGCTTCCGATACAGAGTATAAGGCATCCCATATGTGCTCTTATTCTTATTTCCCTCAGTACAACGGAACCAGTGATGATGGTATCAATGCAAACAAGCCAGATGGCCAGGCGAGGGAATTCTTCGATGGATTAAACGACGATGTGAAAGAAGCATTCCAGGCATATGGCGTCGAGACTTATGTGGAAATGCTGGGCACTAACGAAGCCCCCGGTGAATGGTATCCTATGTGGTCCTTCTCCAATAACTTCAATACCAGCACACCCGGTGGTATGGCATGGACCAAGATCGGTGAAGTAAAGCATGAGCAGCTTCCTCAGGTAGTTATGGCAGCTGATTTCGACAAAGCATGGGCAGATTATATGGATGCATATAATGCCTGCAAGCCGGAAGATTTTATCAGTGAATTACAGGCAGAACTGGACAGCAGAATGGAACTGGCAGCAAAGTTCAAATAAAAACATATAAATGAAATTTGAGAATGGGCAGATGCAGGTAAAATTTCATCTGCCCGTTTTTTAAGGAGCGAGGATATGTCGTTAACGAGAACAAAATCGAAACAAAAAGTAAAACAAACCAGAACACCTATCACATGGAAAGAAATCAAAAGGCAAAAAGTTCTGCTTTTCTGGGCAGGAGTAATGATGATCTATGGAGTGATTTTTTACTATCTTCCCTTAGCCGGATGGGCGATGGCATTTCAGAATTATAAGCCGCAGCTGGGAATCCTGCACTCCGAATTCGTGGGACTTCAGAAGTTTCGGATGTTATTCTCGGATGTGACATTCCTTCGGGTCATTCGTAACACATTGGCCATGGGTGTGATCAACCTTGTGGCAACTTTCGTTACCGCAATTGTATTTGCTATTCTATTGAATGAGATCAGGAGTAAGGGCGGAAAAAAGGCAGTGCAGACGATATCTTATCTTCCACATTTCCTTTCCTGGATCATCGTAACCGGTATCCTGCATGATATGTTGTCCGGTACCGGAATTGTAAATGAAGTATTGGTAAATCTGCATGTGATCAGCCAGCCGATCAATTTCTTTGCCCATCCCGGGTATTTCTGGCCGATCGTAGCATTTGCAAATGTCTGGAAGGAGACAGGATGGAATGCCATTATCTATCTGGCGGCCATCACATCCATTGATCCTTCCCTGTATGAAGCTGCTGCCATTGATGGCGCAGGAAGATGGAATAAAATCAAATACGTTACCCTTCCGGGAATCAAACCGACCATCGTAATTTTACTGCTGATGAATGTGGGGAATGTATTAAATGCAGGATTTGAAATTCAGTATCTGTTAGGAAACGGATTGGTACAGAAGTTCTCCCAGACGATTGATATTTATGTATTGAAATGGGGTATCAGCCAGGGAGATTATGCAATAGGTACAGCCGCAGGTATCTTCAAGAGCCTGGTAAGTATCATCCTGATCGTTCTGGCCAATCAGATTGCAAAACATAATGGTGAAGAGCAGTTATTCTAAAACAGAAAGAGATGGTAATTACAATGATAGATACACAGTATAAGATCAAGTCCAAAAAATTCGACATTTTTCCGCTCATAAACAGTGTCATCATGATCCTGTTTGTGATCATAACATTATATCCGGTGCTGAATACCCTGGCAATCTCTTTGAATGACGGTACGGATGCCCTGCGGGGAGGAATCTACCTGTGGCCGAGAAAATTCACCTGGAAAAACTATACGACGGTTTTACATAAAGATAATCTGATCACAGGCGCTTATATCACAGTTGCCAGAACACTGATCGGAACCCTGTTGTCCCTGGCAGCAAATGCGATTCTTGCCTTTATCGTCAGCCGGAAACGATTTCTGTTCCAAAGGGAAGTTTCCCTGTTCTGGGTCATCACCATGTATGTAAACGGTGGACTGATCCCAACATTCCTCTTATATAAGGGGCTGGGGCTTACCAACAGCTTCTGGGTATATGTGATCCCCGGAATGGTAAGTGCGTTTAATATGCTGGTGATCCGTACTTATATGAACGGAATTCCTGACAGCCTGGAAGAATCCGCACAGCTGGACGGTGCCGGTTACAGCACTATTTTTCTTAAGATATATTCTCCGCTGTGTAAGCCGGTATATGCCACAGTAGCCCTGTTTGTGGCGGTAGGCCAGTGGAACTCTTGGTTTGATGCCATGCTGTACAATCGCATGAGCAGTAATCTGACCACATTGCAGTATGAATTGATGAAGCTGTTATCCTCCGTAACCAATCAGGGAACTTCAGCGGAGGCAATGAAGAATGCCGCAGGAACCGTAACACCGACTTCCGTGCGTGCAGCGGCAACGATCATTACCATGCTGCCCATTATCTGTATTTATCCTTTCTTACAGAAGTACTTTGTAGCAGGACTTACTTTGGGTGGCGTCAAAGAATAAAAATCGGAGAACAAGCAAATGGCAGGAGCATATCAGACTGGTATTTATCGAAATGTATTGAAAGAGTGCGGATATGAAGAGACCGCTATTACAGAAAGACTGGAACAGACCTTTGAAACCATATTTTACGGAACGGAGGCAGAACGTTTTTATCATGAGGCAGGAGATGATATGGCGTATCTGGAGGATACCGGCAATCATGATGTACGCACGGAGGGAATGTCCTATGGCATGATGGTCTGCGTACAGCTGAATAAGAAAGCGGAATTTGACCGTCTCTGGAAGTGGGTGCGGACTTATATGTATATTCCGGAAGGACCCTGCCGCAACTATTTTGCCTGGTCCTGCAGCACGGATGGAACGCACAATGCGGAGGGACCGGCGCCGGACGGAGAAGAATATTTCGCCATGGCATTGTTTTTTGCATCTGCCCGTTGGGGGGACGGGGAAGGAATATTTGCTTACAGCAAAGAGGCAAAGGCAATCCTGCGGGAATGCATTCACAAAGGGGAGCCTGGACATCCGGGAGAACCTATGTGGGAGCCTTCCAATCATCTGATCAAATTTGTCACAAACATGGATTTTTCTGACCCCTCGTATCATCTGCCACATTTTTATGAACTGTTCGCAGAAAATGCGGAGGAAGGAGACCGGGAATTCTGGAGACAGGCAGCGGCAGCCAGCAGAGAATATCTGCATAAGGCATGCCACAAGGAGACAGGACTTTCTGCAGAATATGCAGACTATGACGGGACACCTCATGCAGGACATCAGGAAATCTTCGGAAGGCATGACTGGTACTACAGCGATGCATACCGCACCATAGCCAACATTGCCATGGATCATCTCTGGTATGACAAAGATCCGTGGCAGACGGAGATTGCAAACCGGCTGCAGAAATTTTACTGTGAAGAGCAGAGAGAACACTGGGACGGTGTGTTCCTGATTGATGGAACAAGACTGGAAGAGAAGGCACTGCATCCGGTTGCCATTGTGGCAGTCAATGCACAGGCGGCACTGGCAGCGGACGGATCTCATGTAAAGGAATGTGTAGACCGCTTCTGGAATACTCCGCTCCGCACCGGGGACAGACGCTATTATGATAATTTCCTGTATCTGTTTGCCATGCTGGCACTTTCGGGAAATTACAGAATTTATCGGAAGTGAGAAAGAAGAAAATGTGCCAGAGGAATATTTGAAGTACGGACCACATGGAACGGCGGAGCTGTTGTCATTTTCTTTTGGAAAATAAATTGTCATAGATGAAAAGAGAGGTTTTTCATGAGTACAGAGACTAGGGAATATGCAAAAAAGCTGACAGCGCAGATGACACTGGAAGAAAAAATGAGCCAGATGCTGTATGAATCACCGGCGATCGACAGGCTTGGGATTCCGGCTTATAACTGGTGGAACGAGGCTCTGCATGGAGTGGCAAGAGCCGGAGTGGCAACAGTGTTTCCTCAGGCAATTGCCCTTGCGGCAACTTTCGACGAAGACCTGCTTCAGAAAATCGGAGATGTGGTTTCGACAGAAGGCAGAGCCAAATTCAATGAATTCTCCAGAAAGGGAGACCGCGGAATCTATAAGGGACTGACTTTCTGGGCGCCAAATGTCAATATTTTCAGAGATCCCAGATGGGGAAGAGGTCATGAGACCTACGGGGAGGATCCTTATCTGACCGGAAAACTGGGGTGTGCTTATATCAGGGGATTACAGGGACCAGATAGAGATCACCCGAAGGCAGCGGCCTGTGCAAAGCATTTTGCGGTGCACAGCGGACCGGAGGCTCTCCGTCATGAATTTGATGCAAAGGTATCAAGGCACGATTTATATGACACTTATCTGTATGCTTTTAAACGCTGCGTCAAAGACGCCGGAGTGGAAGCAGTTATGGGAGCTTATAACCGAGTCAACGGAGAGCCGGCATGTGGAAGCAGGACGCTGTTAAAGAACATTCTGCGGGACGAATTCGGATTTGAAGGACATGTGGTATCGGATTGCTGGGCAATCAATGATTTCCACCTGCATCACCATGTGACGGGGATTGCGGAAGAATCTGCTGCAATGGCGGTGAACAATGGCTGTGATCTGAATTGTGGAAATGCTTTTTTGCATTTGCCGAAGGCTTATGAGATGGGACTTGTGAGTGAAGAAGCCATCACAGAAGCAGTGGAGCGTCTTATGGAGATCCGGATCCGGCTTGGCATGATGGAGGATTACCCTTCTCCCTATGCGGATATTTCCTATGAGAAAGTGGAGTGTCCGGAGCATGTAAAGCTGTCCGTGGAAGCATCCCGGAGAAGCCTGATGCTGTTGAAAAATGAAGAGGACTTTTTGCCGCTTGAGAAAGAAAAAATCTGCACTATTGCAGTGATCGGTCCAAATGCTAATTCCAGAGATGCGCTGGTGGGCAATTATGTGGGAACCTCTTCGCAATACATCACTCCATTGGAGGGAATCCAACAGTACGTGGGAGAAGAAATAAGAGTTCTCTATGCGCAGGGGTGTGGTCTGTATAAGGATAAGGTGGAAGGCCTGGGCGAGAGGAAAGACCGCATGCAGGAAGCTGTGATTGCCGTGGAACATGCCGATGTGGCAGTAATGTGCCTTGGACTGGATGCAACCATAGAGGGAGAACAGGGCGATGCCGGGAATGAATATGCCAGCGGAGACAAACTGGGATTAAATCTGCCGGGACTTCAGGAAGAACTTCTGGAAACCGTTGCAGCTATGGGAAAACCGGTGGTGGTTCTGTTAATGGCAGGAAGCGCCATAGATCTGTCATGGGCGGAACACAACCCGAATGTGAAAGCCATCGTGGATTGTTGGTATCCGGGAGCCAGAGGTGGTAAGGCAATTGCCGAAATGCTGTTTGGAGAATTTTCCCCCTCCGGAAAACTGCCGGTGACATTTTATCAGGGAACAGAAAATCTTCCGGAATTTACAGATTACAACATGGCAGATCGAACCTACCGGTATACCGATAAAAACGTGTTATATCCCTTCGGATACGGACTACATTATGGCAGAGTCCGTTATGAAGAGGAATGTGTATCCGGAGAAAGGACAGATACTTCCGGGGAGGTGAAAGTATCTGCCAGCGTGATAAATGAAGGCAAATATGCCTTGTGGGAAACGGTACAGGTCTATGTGAAGAGAAAGGAATCACTGGATTATGAACCAGGATTTCAATTAAAGGGAGTCTCCTGCGTGCATCTTGCACCGGGAGAAAAACAGAGGATCGAAGTTACACTTTCCCCTCGGGATTTCGCATATATTACCGAAGAGGGAGACTGTGTAGTAAGACCCGGGGAATACCTGATTGCCATTGGTGGACAGCAGCCGGATGAAGAAAGTGAAAGACTTACCGGTCAAAGGGTAACCTGCCTGAAGGTGGAAAAGACGGGAAGCAGTATTTCTGTGGAATATTAGGGATGACTATGAAAGAAGAGAAGACATACCGGCAGGAAGCAGTGGTGCCGGATCGGGGACTGCCCTTTAAGCTATTCCGTTTCGAAGGCGCAGACGGAAAATATATTCGTGAGGCGCATCAGCACTGTAGTGTTGAAATATTTGCCGTACGGGAGGGGAAAGCGGATGCTTACCTTGGTGATAAAAAATACGTTCTTTCGGCAGGAGAGTTCATGATTGTCAATAGTAATGAGGTGCATTCCATTCATACGTCGGGACGAAATGAGGCAATTGTTTTACAGATCCCAATGGAAAAACAGATAATGCGCTTTTCCGGTGAAAAAAGGGAAGAGGATGAAAAGCTTTTTGCATTACTTGAGAAAATGTACAGACAGCAGATCAGAAAAGAGTACGGCTATGAATTATTGATGCAGAGTATCTTTTATCAGCTGAAATACCTTTTGCTAACTGTTTATCAGATGCCGGATGAAAGTAAGGAACATTGTACTGAAAACAGGAAAATGGGACGCCTTGGAAAGATCACCGGATATCTGCAGGAACACTATGCGGAAGAAATTTCGCTGGAAACGCTGGCAGCAACGTTTGGGTATTGTCCCACTTATTTATCTAAAATGTTCCGCCGGTATGGCAGGATCAACTATAAAGATTATCTGCGGAGTATCCGGTTTGAACATGCATTGCGGGAACTGGAGGAAACGGATCTCACCATAGGTGAAATAGCTCTAAAGAACGGATTTCCCAATAGCCAGGCTTTTTCCAGACTGTTCCGGGAGAAATACGGTATTCTGCCGACAGAGTACCAGAGAAGACAATAAATTCCGTACAAAAATTCCTGAATCAGGGATTTTGTACGGAATTTATTTATTCCTTTAATATTTCTTCCAGCAGGACGGCAGCAGGATCACGAGCATGGGGAAGAGCTCCAGTCTGCCGGCCAGCATATCGAACATCAGCACGCATTTGGACAGGGGACTGAACAAAGCGAAATTCTGGGTGGGACCGACTAATTCCAGACCGGGACCGATATTGTTCAGGGTGGCCAGTACTGCGGTAAAGTTTGTGCTCAGGTCATATTCGTCCAGACAGACGATCAGCAGGGAAACGAAGAGTACGATAAAATAAGCCGTCATATAGACATTGGTGGAACGAAGCGTCTCGTGGGACAGATTGTGTCCGTCCATCTTGATCTTTTTCACCATCCGGGGATGGATCATCATGGACAGCTCCTTGCGGATCGCCTTGAAGAGGATCAGCACACGGGATACCTTTATACCGCCACCGGTACTGCCGGCACAGGCGCCGATCATCATCAGGAGCAGAAGGATCGTTTTCGACAATTGCGGCCACATATTGAAATCCGTGGTGGCAAATCCGGTGGTGGTGATGATCGTTCCTACCTGGAAAAAGGAGTGTCGCAGTGTCTCTCCCAAAGTTGTATAGAGCGGGCGGATATTCCAGGCGATCGTCAGAGCACTGGCGAAAATGATCAAAAAATACCAACGGACTTCTTCGATGGAAAAAGCTTCCTTAAACTGCCTGCTTAACAGACAGAAATATACCGTATAATTGACACCGCTTAAGATCATCAGTACCGTTACGGCATTCTGTATCAGTGGAGAGTAACCGCCGATACTGCTGTTTTTGATACCGAAGCCACCGGTGCCGACACTGCCGAAGGTCGTACACAGGGAATCAAACAGCGGCATACCACACAGGCATAGCATGATCACGCCCAGAACAGTGATCGCCATATAAAGTCCATAGAGGATTTTCGCAGTATCCCGTACTCTCGGTACCAGCTTGCTGACGGAAGGACCGGGGCTCTCCGCACGCATCAGGTTCATGGTAGAACCCCCCATCATCGGCAGGATCGCCATAATGAATACGAATACGCCCATACCGCCGATCCAGTGAGTGAAGCTGCGCCAGAACAGGCTGGCATAGCTGAGTGCTTCCACGTCGGACAGGATACTGGAACCTGTGGTAGTAAAGCCGGAGATCGTCTCGAAGAGAGCATCAATATAAAAAGGGATCTCTCCGGTGAGAACGAAGGGAATCGCACCGAAAACAGACATGACAAACCATCCCAGTGCAACGGCGGTGAAGCCTTCCCTGACGTACAATTCCTTAAAACGTCCTGTGTGCCTGAAGCTTAATAATTTTCCCAAAATGAAACAAACAACTGCGGTCGCCAGATAGATCAGTGCCACATGATATTCTCCGTAGATCATACCAACGATCCAGGGAAGCAGTAAAAATAAAGCTTCAAATTGTAAAATAAATCCGATAATAAAACTCAATATCGCAAAATTCATGATAATGTCCTTTTATAAAATTACCCTTCAATAATATCTTTAATATCATTCAGCCGTGCATGTGTCAGTACTACGACCACATAATCGCCTACATGGAGTTCATCCTGACCACTGGGGATAATAGCCTGTCCTCCGCGGACGATGGAACAGACCAGGATATTTTTCCGGATGTGCAGACGGTTCAGAGGTACATTGGTAACGGCAGAATCCTCTTTGATGTAGAATTCCAGTGCTTCCGCATGACCGTCTTCCAGCTTATACAGATTCTCCACATTACTGTTGAGAGATTCGTTCATGGACCGTGCGTATTTAATGATCATATCTGCAGTCACCAGGCGTGGATAGGAGATCGTATCCAGCTTGATATCACTTAAGACCCCACTGAAGTTGATACGGTTGATCTTGGTGACTACCTTTGCATGGGAAGTCCGTTTCGCATACAGTGACAGGAGGATATTTTCCTCATCCAGCCCGGTCAGCGCAGCAAAAGCATCCACGTTCTCCAAACCCTCCTGTATCAGAAGACGTTCATCCGTACCGTCGCCGCAGATGATGGAAGCCTTGGGAAGCAGCTCGCTCAGATGCTCACAGCGGGCGGGATCCTGATCGATGATCTTGGTATGGATGCCGACTTCTAAAAGTCTTCTTGCCAGATAATAAGCAATGGTTCCGCCACCGACGATCATGGCAGTACGTGCCCTGCCGGCGCCGATACCGATCTTTTTGAAGAAATCATTGGCCTTGGGAGGAGTGGACACAATAGCAACCACATCGCCTTCCCGGAATACAAAATCACCCCTGGGGATCAGCACCTGATCACCTCTGGTGACCATACATACCAGTACATCACATTTTAAGGTGGTACGGATATGGATCAGTTCATAATTATTTAAGAGACAGTCATGGGTCACGCGGAAATGCAGAAGCTCGATCCTTCCCTTGGAAAAAGTATCGATCTTAACTGCGGAAGGGAACTGGAAGATCCGGGCGATCTCAGCTGCACTGGACAGCTCCGGGTTGATGATCATGGCAAGCCCCAGTTCTTCCCGCAGAAAAGCAATCTCATTATTGTAGATTGGATTGCGGACACGGGCGATGGTCTTACAATGTCCCGCCTTTTTCGCAATGACACAGCACAGAAGGTTCTGTTCATCGGATCCGGTCACGGCGATCAGCAGATCAGCATGGTCAATGCCGGCCTCGGACAGTGTCTGGAAGCTGACACCATTTCCTACGATGCCCATGGCATCCAGATCATCCGTGATGGAATTCACTTTTTCCTCATTTGTATCAATTACGGTGATATTGTGATTTTCACCTCCCAATTGTTCTACCAGGGTGTAGCCTACTTTGCCGCAGCCCACAATGATAATGTTCATAAATATCCTCCAAAATGAAATTCATAAAGACAATATCAATCATTATAGCACACTATAGAAAAAAAGAGAAGAATGGAAGGAATATCTTGTCCGCGGAAACATATATTGAACTATTCAGAAACACGATACATGGAAATCATGGGAAACATCGAATCAGAAATATCAGCCGGGATGCGGGGAAAAGCACTGATTTGCTATGGGAGGTGGAACATGGACAGCCTGCTTCGGATCTTTCCGCAAAAGAGAAGAGATTTTTGGAAAGTGACCGCGGACAAAGCACAGGAGGTATGTGAGATCAGGCTCCGGGTGGACAGGCCGGTGATCATTGAAACTTCCCGGGGAGATTTTTTTCTGGATCATAGCGGAATCTGGCGGGAGGAACCATATGGGGCATACTCCGTGACGGAGACGGAGATCCGGGACCTGATCGCCTATTTGTGTCAGGATTCCGTCTACGCCTACGCGGATGAGATCAGACAGGGATTTCTTACAGTGGAAGGGGGACACAGGATTGGTTTAAGCGGACAGGCTGTGCTGGAAAATGAGAATAGTCTGCGGACACTGAAAAATATATCCTTTGTAAATATCCGCGTAGCTCATGAAATCAGGGGTGTCGCAGATAAAATACTTCCGGAGCTTTATAAAGCGGGACGATTTCAAAATACGCTGATCGTATCACCGCCGGGATTCGGTAAGACTACGTTGCTCCGGGATCTGATCCGGCAGCTGTCCGACGGCAATGCTTACGGACCGGGACTTCGGGTAGGAGTGGTAGATGAGCGCTCGGAGCTGGCCGGGTCTTACCGGGGGAGACCCCAGAACGATCTGGGTATGCGGACGGATGTGCTGGATGCCTGCCCGAAAGCTTTGGGGATGTTATTGTTATTACGGTCAATGTCACCGCAGGTGATCGCTGTGGATGAACTGGGGGAAGAACAGGATCTGAGAGTGCTTCACATGGCCGCATCCGGCGGCTGCAGCCTGCTGGCTACGGTGCATGGGGCAGGGGAAGAGGATGCAGCCAGACGTCTGGGTGGAGAATATATGAGAGAAATGTTTGCCCGCATTGTGATCTTGAAAGGGAGGGGGCGGATGGAATGCAGATGCTTGGAGGGGGGATGATCCTCTGCGGCTGCCTGGGGCTGGGTATGTGGTATCGCGGGCAGTTTTTGATGAGGTTACATATGACCAGGGAACTGATCTGTCTTCTGGATCAGTGGATCAGTGAGATCCGTTATAACAGATCTACACTGCCGGAAGGATGCAGACAGATCGGCAGACAGCGGGAAGACCGGTTGGGAGAGATCTGTAACAGGGTATATCGGGAATACGCAGAGGCGGGAGGAACCGGTTTCCTGGAAATCGCCGGAGAGAGTTTTCGCAGGCAGTTGGAAGCGTTGCCGTTAAAAAAAGAAGAAATCGATCAATTCCTGATTTTTGCGGGAAAAGAAGGGTATGCGGATGAGACCATGCAGATTCGGGCGATGGAATTGTCCAAAGAGGGATTGGAGCGGACAGCCACAGCACAACAGCGGGAAATTACGCAGAAATGTCGGCTGGCGGTAGGACTGGGTGCTATGAGTGGGATGTTTTTGGTGCTCCTGTTGCTCTGAAAGATAAAAAACAGGACAAAAAAGGACGGGGAAAGATGGAAATAGGACTGATCTTTAAAATAGCAGCGGTAGGGATCCTGGTTACGATACTCAGTCAGGTCCTGAAACACAGCGGCAGGGAGGAACACGCTTTTCTGATAAGTCTAGCGGGACTGATTCTGGTCCTCAGCTGGATTGTTCCTTATATTTATGATCTGTTCGATACCGTGCAGACCCTGTTCTCGTTTTAGGAGGAAAAATGGCAGAGATCATCAAAATCGCATTGTTGGGAATTGCCGGAGTATTGTTTGCTATTCAATTCAGGCAGCAGAGACCGGAATATGCATTACTGATCGGTTTCGCACTGAGTATTCTGGTATTTTCTTTTGTGTGCCGGATGGCGGGAAATTTGTTGGAAGAGTTTCGGGGATTGCAGCAATATCTCGGAGATTCTAAGGGATACCTTGGGATTCTGATGAAGGTGGTGGGGATTACTTATCTGTGTGAATTCAGTGCCGGTATCTGCAAGGATGCCGGATTCTCGTCTGTCTCGGATCAGCTTGAAATCCTGGGAAAGCTGTCGGTGCTGTTTGCGGGCCTGCCGATCCTCCTGTCGGTGATCCGGCAGATCTACAGTATGATGTAGGAGCGCGGAGACAGATGGATACGATGTGGCAGGAATATGGGATAGAGGAATTGGAAAAGGGAATGCAGAAGCTGTTCCCGACGTTTCGAATCTCTGTGACAGATCTGATGACGCAGATCCTGCAGGGAGATATTCTGGGGGCGGTGGGGTGTCTGTTGAAAGAAGTCATACGGGAAATGAGCAATTCCGCCACCGGTATCAGAAATATATTGATCTGGTTGATAGTACTGGGGATTCTGTCGGCATTGCTGATTCATTTTGTGGAAGTATTTGATAAACACCAGATCGCCGATCTGAGTTTTTATTTTATCTATCTGTTAATGGGTGTGATTCTTCTGCAATGTTTTTCGGGAGTATTGGAAACGGCCAGAGAAACGATGGAGAATATAGTACTTTTTGTCCGGCTGATGGTGCCGACCTTTCTGTTGACCGTAGGCGTGGCTTCGGGACCGGTTACGGTGGGAGCCGGGTACCAGCTTATGCTATTGTTGATCTACGGCACGGAGAAAATTCTTCTGGGAGTGGTGCTCCCGCTGATTTACAGCTATTGTCTGCTGACGATGATCAACGGAATCTGGGTAGAGGAAAAACTGGCACTTTTGGCGGATTTACTGGAAAAACTGATCGGATGGATCCTGAAGGCTTCCCTGGGTGTGGTCACAGGAATCAGTCTGTTCCAGTCGCTGATCACACCGGTGGTGGATTCCTTGAAAAATTCCGCAGTGGAGAAGGCTGTCTCGGTACTGCCGGGGATCGGAAATGCTGCGGATGGGGTTCTGGAGCTGGCGCTTGGATCGGCAGTTGTGATCCGGAATAGTGTAGGAGTATTGTTACTGTTACTGCTGGTGGCAGGGTGTGCGGTTCCCTTATTACAGATTTTGTTCACGGCAGGATTTATCAAATGTGCCACGGCATTTATGGGAATCGTCAGTGATAAAAGAATTACCAATTGCACGGATCGTATGGGAAATGCCATGATGCTTTTGTTCCGTACTGTGGGAACGGCGCTGCTGTTGTTTATGGTCACACTGGCGCTTCTGGCGATCGGCAGCAGGGGGATATAGAAAATGCAGTGGTTATATCATGTGATCGGACAAGTGGGGATTTTCCTGATATGTGCGCAGACATTGATACATTTCAGACCCAGAGAGTCCTATGAAAAATATTTAAAACTTTTGTTGTCGGTCATGCTTCTGATCCAGTTATTGCAGCCGCTTTTGACGGTGCTGGGAGGGGATGAAATCGCAGGCACCGACGTGCAGGCGGCGGAGTTCGCAGAGGAAATCCGGACCGTATTGGAACAGGCGGCTGTGCAGGCAGAACAGACAGAAGATGAGATACAGGCGGTCACAGATACTGCGGCGGAAGTAACGGAAGAAACGGAACCTCCGGACGCTTCGGACCCGGTGAAGATCCGGGTGGAAATCCCGGAAATAGAGGAAGCAGAAATAAAAATCCGGTAGAAAGAGGACGGGAAATGATGGAAAAATTATTGGGAAAAAAATGGTTTAGCAGAGATAATCTGTTGCTGCTGGTCCTGCTGGGAGTCCTGTTGTTCGTCATTGCACTGCCGGTAAAAAAGGAAGACAGCGGAAAGGGGCAGGAGAAGGAAAATGCAGCGGCGATGCTGGAAGAGCTAACGGCATCCACACAGACAGTGACCGCCGGCAGTACGGAAGAATATGCGGCATATCTTGAAGAAAAGTTAAAAAAGATGCTGGAAGCGGTACGGGGACTGGGGGAGGTCGAGGTCATGGTCACACTGGAATCTTCGGAGGAGAAGATCGTGGAAAAAGATATGACGGCAGAACGGTCCAATACCGAGGAACAGGATGCTGCCGGAGGAGCCAGGACGGTAAATACCTCTAATACAGAGTACCGGACGATATACCGGGAGGATACGGGAGGGGATCCTTTTGTCGTGAAGACCATTACACCGAAAGTGGAGGGGGTACTGGTCGTAGCGGAAGGCGCGGGGAAGGGCAATATGGCCGGTGAGATCACGCAGATCATCCAGGCACTGTTCGGAGTGGAAGCGCACAGGATCAAGGTGTTGGAAAAATAAAGAGCGGGAAACATATCCGGCGAAAGGGGTACATACAATAGAGTATAAAATCAAGAAGGCAGATACAGGCCTTTGGAAAAGGGGAACGCAGTGAAAAACTTAATCAAGAAAAATCAGCTTATGATTACCGCACTTGCCATTATGATAGCCATTGCAGGTTATCTGCAGTTTGCGGGGACCAACCTGGAAAAGGAGTATCTGGCGGCGGATGATGCGGATACATTAAGTGCGGTGGACTCCGCGGATATCGTTACCGATATGGAAAGTCTGGATTCCGATATGGATATTGTAATGGAGAATTATCTGGAGGAAGATATGCAGGTGGCGGAAGCAACACCGGAGGAAGGAGAGATTCCCGGGGAAGCAGTGCTGACCGGAACAAGTGGTGTGGAAGTGCTGTCTGCTGCCAGACTTTCCAAGGAACAGACCAGAGCCCGCAACAAGGAGACACTGCTGGAGATCATTAATAGTACGGAACTGAGTGATGCGCAGAAACAGGAGGCGGTGGACAGCATGGTGCGCATGACGGATATTGCGGAAAAAGAAGCGGCAGCAGAAGTGCTTCTGCAGGCAAAAGGATTTCAGGAAGCCGTGGTCAGCATCAACGGGGATGCCGTGGATGTGGTGATCAATGCAGCGGAACTGTCCGATGCACAGAGAGCGCAGATTGAAGATATTGTAAAAAGAAAGACGGATATTGCGGCGGAAAATATTGTTATCAGCACCATTGTACAGTGATATTTTTGTGTACATAGGAAAGAATTTATGTTATGATACCAAGGGTTACAAGCCAAAAGTCTACGCAAGCTTGCTTGCAGGAGACGTTTAGGATTAGGAACCCGTACCACATGAGCAAGTAGCCATTTTCAAAGAAAATGAGCGGATTGTGAATGTGGTTCAGATTGAGAGAGTGCGAAGCACGGAACAATCTGGAAGGTATCATAATAACCCGGAAAAGAAAAAGGAAAAATGATGAAGAGAGTCTTTTTAATTGTACTGGACAGCTTCGGTATCGGTGAAATGCCGGATGCCGAAGCTTACGGCGATATCAATGTAAATACACTAAGAAGTGTATCCAAAAGTCCGTATTTCCATATGGAACATATGCGGGATATGGGATTATTTCAGATCGATGGTGTGGGAGTGGGAGAGAAAACCGAACATCCCACAGCGGCTTATGCCCGTATGACGGAACGTTCGAGAGGAAAGGATACGACCATAGGACACTGGGAGATTGCCGGTATCTATTCGCCAAAGCCTCTGCCTACGTATCCCAACGGTTTCCCGGAGGAGGTTCTGGAAGAGTTCCGGCTTCGCACCGGAAGAGATATTCTGTGTAATAAACCTTATTCCGGCACCCAGGTCATTGCGGATTATGGGGATGAACACGTACGCACAGGCAAGCTGATCGTATATACTTCGGCAGACAGCGTATTTCAGATCGCTGCACATGAGGATGTGGTTCCTGTGGAACAGTTATACGATTATTGTCGTATTGCCAGACAGATATTACAGGGAGAACACGGCGTGGGTCGTGTCATTGCCAGACCTTTTGTAGGTGAGAGCGGACATTACACCCGTACTCCCAGGAGACATGATTTCTCTCTGCTGCCGCCCGCAGTTACCATGCTGGATCAGCTGAAGGCTGCAGGAAAGGATGTCATTGCAGTAGGCAAGATCCAGGATATTTTCGTGGGTAAGGGGATTACCGAGCATGTCTATACTTCCGGCAATGCAGAGGGAATTCAGCGGACACTGGAATATCTGGATAAGGATTTTGAAGGACTGTGTTTTATTAACCTGGTGGATTATGACATGCTCTACGGTCATAGAAGAGATGTGGACGGTTATGCGAAGGCACTGGCATATTTTGATGAGAAACTGCCGGAGATCCAGGCACATATGAGACCGGAGGATATTCTGATGATCACGGCGGATCACGGCTGCGATCCCGCCTATACGAAGACCACGGATCATACCAGAGAGTACACACCGTTTCTCATGTACGGAGCACCGGTGGTTCCCGGCAATCGCGGAACCCGGCCTGCCTTTTCCGATATTGGTGCGACGGTACTGGACTATTTCGGAATCCAACCGGAATTTGAAGGAAACTCTGTATTAAAGGCAGATCCGTCATAGAAAGCAGATTATCAAATCTGCAAAAATAGATTTTTGATATATTTGGAGGACTATAATAGTGAGTAATTATACAGAAGAGATCAATCGTCGCCGGACCTTTGCCATTATCTCTCACCCGGATGCCGGAAAGACGACCCTGACAGAAAAGTTCCTGCTCTACGGAGGAGCCATTAACCTGGCGGGTAGTGTAAAAGGTAAGGCAACCGCAAGACATGCTGTGTCCGACTGGATGCAGATCGAGAAAGACAGAGGTATCTCTGTCACTTCTTCCGTATTGCAGTTTGAGTATGACGGTTATTGTATTAATATTCTGGATACCCCGGGACATCAGGATTTCTCGGAGGATACTTATCGTACTCTTATGGCGGCGGACTCCGCAGTCATGGTCATCGATGCATCCAAGGGTGTCGAGGCACAGACGAGAAAGCTGTTCAAGGTCTGCGTTATGCGCAAGATCCCTATTTTTACGTTCATCAACAAGATGGACCGTGAGGCAAGGGATACCTTTGAGCTGTTAGACGATATTGAGAAGGAACTGGGAATCGCTACCTGTCCGATCAACTGGCCCATCGGTTCCGGCAAGGGATTCCAGGGCGTATACGACCGTGAGAAAAAGTGTGTGATCGCTTACTCCGATACGGAGAAGGGTACGAAAGAGGGAACTTCCACGGAGATCCCCATACAGGATGAGGAACATTTGAAAGAACTCATCGGAGAAGATGCGGCGGACAAGCTGTTGGGAGAGGTGGAACTGTTGGACGGTGCCAGCGCGGAGTTTGACCTGGATGAGGTACAGAAAGGTAATCTGACACCGGTATGTTTTGGTTCCGCACTGACGAATTTCGGTGTGGAGATCTTCCTGAAACATTTTCTGAAGATGACCACCACTCCGCTGCCCAGAAAGGCAGACATTGGTCTGATCAATCCCACGGAGCATGAGTTCAGTGCCTTTGTATTCAAGATTCAGGCTAATATGAACAAGGCTCACAGAGACCGTATTGCATTCATGCGTATCTGTTCCGGTAAATTCGATGCCAACATGGAGGTACGCCATGTACAGGGTAATAAAGTCATGCGTCTGTCCCAGCCCCAGCAGATTATGGCGGATGAGCGAAAAATCTTAAACGAGGCCTATGCCGGAGATATTATCGGTGTGTTCGATCCCGGTATCTTCTCCATCGGTGATACCCTGTGTATGCCCAAGGAAAAGTTCCAGTACGAAGGAATTCCCACTTTCGCACCGGAGCATTTTGCCAGAGTACGTCAGGTGGATACCATGAAGAGAAAACAGTTCGTCAAGGGTGTGGAACAGATCGCGCAGGAAGGTGCCATTCAGATCTTCCAGGAGTTCAATACCGGTCTGGAAGAGATCATCGTAGGTGTAGTCGGCGTGCTGCAGTTTGATGTCTTGAAATACCGCCTGGAGAACGAATATAATGTGGAGATCCGTCTGGAGAATCTGCCTTATGAGCATATCCGCTGGATCGAGAATAAGGACGAGATCGATCTGGCCAAGCTGTCCGGTACCTCAGATATGAAGAAGGTCAAAGATATGAAAGGCAATCCTTTGCTTCTGTTTGTGAATTCCTGGAGTATCGGTATGACCCTGGATCGCAATAAGGGACTGGTACTGACAGAGTTTGGCAGGAATTGATCAGAAAACAGTAAAGTGTGTAGGGGGAACAGAATGCGGGAGATGAAAAAAATATTTGCCGGAATTCTCATGACAGTTCTTCTGACAGGGTGCTCTTCACAGGAGATTCTGTCGGAAGTGCCGCAGACCATCGTATTGCCCGAGGAACAGATCGATAGTCTGCCCATGCAGGAAGAGGATCCAACGTCCGCAGAAACCGAAAATACAGAGAGCTTTTCCCTCCTGGAGGAGGGAGGCTCTCGTTTTGCATATGAGAGTCTGGAAGCTCCGGAACAGATCTGGTATCTGGAGATCGAACAGGCACTGGGAGAGATGGAAGGCACGGTCAAACTGTCCACGGATCCCCTGGAGCAGGGACTGGATGAGCAGGACATCGATAAAATTTTCCAGTGTGTGATGATCGATCATCCGGAGATTTTTTATGCCACAGGATATACCTATACGAAATATTCCAGAGGAGAAAAAACGGTTGGAATTGATTTCGCAGGAAGCTATGAACTGACGGAAGAGGAAGCAATAGTCCGGGCGGAACAGATCCGGAAAATAACGGCGGACTGGATACGTGGAATCGGTGAGGACAAAAGCGAGTATGAAAAAGTAAAGGCAGTGTACGAGCAGATCATTTTTGCGACGGACTATGACCTGAATGCCCCGGACAACCAGAATATCTGCTCCGTATTCCTGGAAGGAGCGTCTGTCTGCCAGGGATATGCCAAAGCAACGCAATATCTGTTGAACCATCTGGGAGTTATGTGTACGCTGGTGCAGGGAACCGTGGATACCGGAGAGGCGCATGCCTGGAATCTGGTCAGGGTGGACGGAGATTATTATTATGTGGATACCACATGGGGAGATGCTTCCTATCGCATGGAGGATGGCAGCGAACAGGAGGGATTGTCGGAGATCAATTATGATTATCTGTGTGTCACAACGGAGGATATTCTGCGTACGCACCGGATCGAGGGCGTGGTGGCCATGCCGGAATGTACGGCTATGGAGGCCAATTATTATGTCCGTGAGGGCAATTATTTTACGGAATATAACAGGGAACAGCTGCAGAGGATCTTTGATGCGGCCAGAGAAATGGGCAGAACGGATATTACGCTGAAATGTGCGGATGAGACCTGTTACCGTGAAATCTGCCGGGTGTTGATCGATGAACAGGAGATATTCTCTTACATTCCGGACAGCAACAGTACGATCTCCTATGCACAGAACGGGAAACAATTATCCTTGACTTTTTGGGTGACAAATGAATGAATCTTTGGTAGAATAGATACAAATAGTTTTTCATAGATTTACAGATAATCAGGAGGAACATATATCATGGAAAGAGAAATAGATAAAAAGAACCTGGTATTAAAAGAAGATGAAAGCATCGGTACCGTACAGATCGCAGATGATGTAGTGGCTATGATCGCATCTCTGGCAACGACCGAGGTGGATGGCGTCAGCGCAATGGCCGGCAACATTACCAACGAACTGATGAGCAAAGTCGGTGTGAAGAATCTGACCAAGGGCGTAAAAGTAGAGGTTCAGGACAAGAACGTAACGGTAGATCTGGCAGTGACCATGGAATACGGATACAATATTCCCGCAACCTGTCAGGCAGTACAGCAGAAGGTGAAAAACGCCATTGAGAATATGACGGGACTGACCTGCTCTGATGTGAACATCCGTATTGCCGGTGTGAACATGAAGAAGGACAAATAAGAGGAATTACAGGAAGATATTATGGGAAGACACGAGCAGAGAGAACAGGTTTTTAAGCTTTTATTCCGTGTGGAGTTTCATTCACCGGAAGATATGCCGGAACAGCTTGCATTGTTCCGCGAGAATAATGAGGAAGTTCCTTCCTGGCAGGATGCGGATGCCATTGCAGCCCGTTTCGAGAAGATTAAGGACAAGATCCCGGAACTGGATAAACTGTTGAATGAGAATACCGAAGGCTGGGATACCACCCGTGTGGGAAAGGTAGAACTCGCAGTGTTACGTCTGGGTGCGTATGAGCTGCGTTATGATGACGATATCCCGGACGGGGTAGCGATCAACGAGGCGGTGGAGATCGCCAAAAAATACGGTCAGGAGAGCTCCGGCGGATTCGTCAATGCGATCCTTGCCAAGATTATGAAGTCCGGTGAGTAGAATACAAAATGTAGTCAGCGTACGACAACTGAATACTTATATCAAAAATATGTTCACGCAGGATTACTTTTTACAGACGGTGTTTGTAAAAGGTGAGGTAAGCAACTGTAAATACCATCCCTCTGGACATATTTATTTTACGTTAAAGGATTCTGCAAGTGCCCTGAACTGTATTATGTTCGCGGGAGACCGCAGAGGACTTGCTTTCCGTCTGACGGAAGGGCAGCAGGTGATCGCGAAAGGTTCGGTGAGCGTTTTTGAGCGGGACGGCAGATATCAGCTGTATGTGAAGGAAGTAACCTTAGACGGTGCCGGTGCCCTGTATGAAAAATACGAACAGTTAAAACGGGAACTGGCGGAAGAGGGCATGTTCGCTCCGGAATATAAGCAGCCGATCCCCAAATACATTCACACCCTTGGTGTGGTGACGGCGGATACCGGTGCGGCGGTGCGGGATATCATACAGATCGCCACCAGGCGTAATCCTTATGTACAGATCATTCTGTATCCGGCACTGGTACAGGGAGCTTCTGCGGCTCCGTCGATCGTGAACGGAATCCGTGCACTGGAGAGACAGGGCGTGGATGTCATGATCGTGGGACGCGGCGGCGGATCGATCGAGGATCTGTGGGCATTTAATGAGAGAATGGTGGCACAGGCAGTATTTGACTGTACGGTTCCCATCATTTCCGCGGTGGGACATGAAACAGATACCACGATCATTGACTACGTTGCGGATCTGCGGGCACCGACACCGTCCGCAGCTGCAGAACTGGCGGTGACGGCAGCAAACGACATCGATCAGGAGATCCTGAGCGGACAGGAGAGGCTGTACCGGCAGATGGACAGGGTGCTGCAGCGTAAGAGACAGCAGGCAGAACAGCGGGAGATGCGCTTGAAATATTTAAGCCCGGCCAACCGCATCCGTGAGAAGCGGACTTACAGCATACAGCTGGAAGAACGGTTAGAGAACCGGATGCAGACGATCCTGCGGGACCGCAGACACACCCTGGCACTTTATATTGAACGAATGAAGGCAGTCTCGCCGTTAGAGAAGTTGAACAGTGGTTTCTCGTATGTGGAAGCTGCGGATGGGAAAAATATCCGTTCCGTGACGCAGGTGCATGAAGGCGACAGCCTGCGGATCCGGGTAAGTGATGGCGTGATCGATACTAAAGTGGAACAGGTGCAGCAGGGAGACAGATTCACCGTGTGATCCAGGGAAGAGGACCATGGACGGAGGTATTAATTTTGGCAGGAAAAAAGAAAGCAGAAGAACAGGAACAACGCAGTCTGGAAGAAAATTTTTCCGAACTGGAGGAGCTGATCGAACAGCTGGAAGCAGAGGATATCTCTCTGGAGGATGCGTTTACGGCATACAGTAAGGGAATGAATGTCCTGAAGCAATGCAATGAACAGATCGACCGGGTGGAAAAACAGGTTATGAAACTGAATGAAGAAGGCGGACTGGAACCTCTGGATCCGCAGTAAATATACCGGCAGGAAGAGGAAGGACGGCATTGACATGGAAGAAACGATATTCAGACAGGAATTACAGAAGAGAACGACAGCAATAGAGGATCTTTTGAAACAATATCTTCCGGCAGAGGAAGGATATCAGAAGACGGTCATTGAAGCCATGAATTACAGTCTCATGGCAGGCGGAAAGCGCTTGCGCCCCATGCTGATGCAGGAAACATACCGGATGTTGGGTGGTGAGGATGATATCATAGAGCCTTTCATGGCAGCCATTGAGATGATCCATACTTATTCGCTGGTGCACGATGATCTTCCGGCCATGGACAATGATGAATATCGTAGAGGACGCAAGACCACCTGGTCTGTATATGGCGACGGTATGGGAGTGTTAGCGGGTGACGGACTGCTCAACTATGCCTTTGAGACTGCATTCCGCGCTTTTCCGGCATACGCCGCGGGAAAAACGGTGGATGAGAATTATCCGAGAGTAGCTGCGGCACTGAATATTTTAGCCCGTAAGGCGGGGATCTACGGCATGATTGGCGGACAGAATGCAGATATTGAGGCTGAGGAACAGACCACACCCCTGACTACAGAGCAGATCCTGTTCATTCATGCCAACAAAACGGCAGCCCTGATCCAGTCAGCAATGACCATCGGTGCCACACTGGCAGGAGCCACGGACGAGGAGATCGCAGCTCTGGAGCTGTGTGCCTACAATGTCGGCATCGCATTTCAGATCCAGGACGATATTCTGGATGTGATAGGAGACAGCAGGGAGCTTGGCAAAGCCACCGGCAGCGATGCACAGAATCATAAGCAGACCTATGTGACATTACATGGACTGGAGGAATCCGGCAGGGAAGTGGAACGGCTTACCGGGGAAGCGGTAGCGGTTTTGGATGGTTTCTCGGGAGAACATGAATTCCTGAAGGAACTGTTGCTGCATCTGGTCCACAGAACAAAATAGCAGAGGAAAAGCGAATGTTACTGGATAAAATCGAAAAAGCAAATGATATTAAAAAGATAGATAAATCGGACTACGGGGAACTGGCGGAGGAGATCCGGCAGTTCCTGATTCAGAAGATCAGTGTGACCGGAGGACATCTGGGATCCAACCTGGGGGCTGTGGAACTGACCATGGCGCTTCACCTGGCTCTGAATCTTCCGGAAGACAAGATCATCTGGGATGTCGGTCATCAGTCTTATACTCATAAAATTTTAACGGGCCGCAAGGACGGCTTCGATGTCTTACGCCAGTTTCATGGCATGAGTGGGTTCCCAAAACGAAAAGAAAGCAGTTATGATGCATTTGATACCGGCCACAGCTCGACTTCCATATCGGCAGGACTGGGACTGGTAAAAGCCAGAGATCTCAAAGGGGAGAAGACGACCATTGTATCTGTGATCGGTGACGGATCCCTTACCGGAGGTATGGCATACGAAGCATTGAATAATGCTGCAAAGCTGGAGACCAATTTTATCGTTATCCTCAATGATAACAATATGTCCATCTCCGAAAATGTAGGTGGTGTGTCCAAATATCTGAATAATATCCGTACAGCAACCGGCTATCTCGATCTGAAGGAAGGAATCTATAATGCCCTGAAGAGTAAGCCGGGCGGAGACGGTATTGTAAATCGCCTGCGTCGTGCCAAGAGCAGCTTTAAGCAGCTGGTGATCCCCGGTATGTTTTTTGAGGACATGGGAGTGACTTATTTAGGCCCTGTGGATGGACATGATATCGAGGGACTGATCAAGGTCATTGAGGAAGCCAAAAGAGTCAAGGGTGCGGTGCTGATCCATGTACTGACCCAGAAGGGCAAGGGGTACGGACCGGCAGAGAAACACCCTGCCAGATTTCATGGGGCAGAACCTTTTGATATTGAGACCGGAATCCCGTCCCACCCCCGGACAGTAGCGAATTATACAGATGTATTTTCTACGGTAATGTGCAAGCTGGGGCAGCGGGATGAACGGGTGGTGGCCATTACGGCAGCCATGCCGGACGGTACCGGACTGAAGCGCTTCCGGAATATGTATCCCGACCGTTTTTTCGATGTTGGTATTGCGGAGGAGCATGCGGTTACGTTTGCGGCCGGATTGGCGGCAGGCGGCATGAAGCCGATCGTTGCGGTATATTCTTCTTTTTTACAGAGAGCATATGACCAGATCCTTCATGATGTATGCATTCAGAATCTGCCGGTGGTATTTGCCATAGACCGTGCCGGCCTGGTAGGCAGTGACGGAGAGACACATCAGGGAATTTTCGATTATACGTATCTGTCCGGTATTCCCAATATGCACATCTGTGCACCGAAAAACAAGTGGGAGCTGTCGGATATGATGAAATTCGCAGTGGCACTGGAAGCACCCATTGCGGTGCGCTATCCCAGAGGTACCGCTTATGCGGGCCTTGCTGAATACCGTGCACCCATTGAACTGGGGAAGGCGGAGTGGATCGTGAGAGAGGGCGGCATTGCACTGTTCGCCGTAGGCAGTATGGTGAAGACTGCGGAAGAAGTACAGGCACTGCTGCATGAAAAGGGTTATCGGGCAAGTATTATCAATGCCAGATTCATCAAACCCATTGATGAGGAAGCGGTGTTGTCTGCTTGTGAGGATCATGACATGATCGTGACCATGGAGGAAAATGTGTTAAGCGGAGGCTTCGGGGAAAAGGTGCTGACCTGCCTGAATGATCATGACAGGCAGATCAAGTGTGTTATGGCGGGAATTCCGGATGCTTATGTGGAGCACGGAAATGTTGATCTTTTGAAAAAAGAGATCGGACTGGATGCAGTAAGCATTACAGAGAAAATACTGGAAAAGTTATAAGAGTTATAGCAATAGGAGATGTATATGAAAGAACGACTGGATGTGATTCTGGTAGAGCAGGGCTATGCCCCTTCCAGAGAAAAGGCGAAGGCAATCATAATGTCCGGTAATGTCTATGTCAACGGACAAAAGGAAGACAAGGCAGGCACCGGCTTCGATGTCAGTAAGATCAAACTGGAAGTCCGGGATCATACCATGAAATACGTAAGCCGCGGTGGACTGAAGCTGGAAAAGGCAATGGAGCAGTGGGGCTTTTTACTGGATGGCATGATCTGCATGGATATCGGAGCGTCTACCGGCGGATTCACAGACTGTATGCTGCAGAACGGTGCCACGAAGGTTTACTCCGTAGATGTGGGACAGGGACAGTTAGCCTGGAAACTCCGGAATGACGAACGTGTGGTGTGCATGGAGCAGACGAATTTCCGTTATGTGACCCCGGAGGATATTCCGGATGCCCTGGATTTCGCCAGCGTGGATGTGTCTTTCATCTCGCTGACCAAAATATTGATTCCGGCGAGAAAACTGTTAAAGGCTGGGGGTCAGATGGTATGTCTGATCAAGCCACAGTTCGAAGCGGGCAGGGGCAAAGTCGGTAAAAACGGCGTGGTCAGAGAACCTCAGATCCATGAAGAAGTGATCCGTAAGATCATCGATTATGCGGACAGCATCGGATTCGAGGTACTGCATCTGGAGTATTCCCCCATCAAGGGGCCGGAGGGAAACATTGAATATCTGCTGCATATCCGTAAGCCGGAAGAGATTACGGAGGAAAAGCTGGCATTGAACGAGCATGAAGCGGAGAGTGCATTGCAGACCATCGTGGAGGAAAAGACCGGATTGTCTTATACACCGGAGTGGGATGCCCTGATCAAAGGAATCGTAGATAACTCTCATACACTGTAACAGACAAGGAGTGCAGGAAACGATGAAGCATTTTCTGATATATACCAATAAACATAAAGATCAGGAACTTGCGACCACGAAGCGGATCCAGGACTATTTGGAATCGAAGGGCTGTACCGTGAAGCTAAAGGTCAAGGAGTCTGACTGGAAAGAAGAGACAGATGCTGCGGAGGAGGAAGCAACGGGTATTCCTCTGGATGTGGATTGTATGATCGTTCTGGGCGGTGACGGAACCGTACTGCAGGCAGCCAGAGAGACGAAAAAAATCCTGGTGCCCATCATCGGAGTGAATCTGGGAACGGTTGGTTACATGACGGAGATCGAACTGTCCGGACTGGAGGAAGCGCTGGAACGCCTGATCCGGGATGATTATAAAAAGGAACGCCGGATGATGTTGAACGGCAAGGTCTGCTGTGCGGACGGCACCGTGTCGGAGGGCTGGGCACTGAATGACATTGTCATCTCCCGAAGCGGCACTTTACAGATCATAGAATTTAACATCTATGTCAACGGACAGCTGCTAAATCATTATAAGGCAGATGGTATGATCGTTACCACCCCAACAGGATCCACAGGATACAATCTGTCGGCGGGAGGACCATTGGTAGAGCCCAAGGCGAAGCTGATCACTCTGACACCGATCTGTCCTCACAGTCTGAACCAGAGAAGCATCATATTGTCACCGGAGGATGAGATCGTTATAGAGATCCCCGGAGGCAGAGAGGGTAAAAGCCAGACTGTGGAAGCCAATTATGACGGAAGCCACAAGGTGACCATGTGTACCGGAGATCACATCCGTATCGTGCAGTCAGAGAAGATCACGGAATTCATACAGCTGAACCAGGTCAGCTTTTTGGATGTGTTACATCGCAAAATGAGAGATTCCTGACGAATTGTCGTAAGAAAGGCATGAGGTTAAGATGAAGAAGACCAGACATCGCAAGATCGTGGAGATCATAGAAAAAAAAGACGTGGAGACACAGGAGGAACTGGCTGGCTATCTGAAGGAAGCCGGATTTGCGGTGACCCAGGCAACGGTCTCCAGGGACATTCGCGAATTGAAATTGTCCAAAGTTCCCACCGGAGGAGGTAAACAGAAATATGTTATTCTGAAGCAGGATGACAGTCATATGGGAGACAAATATATCCGTGTGCTGCGGGATGGATTTATCTCCATGGATATGGCACAGAACATCCTGGTGATCAAAACCGTGTCCGGCATGGCTATGGCTGTGGCGGCCGCCCTGGATGCACTGAAATTCTCCGAAGTGGTGGGGTGCATCGCAGGAGATGATACCATTATGGTCGCAGTGAGAACGGTGGAGGATACCCAGATCCTTATGGATAAAATTCATTTGATGATAGTAAGATAGACAGGGGGAAATACATGCTTCGCAGCTTACACGTGAAAAATCTGGCTCTCATCCGGGAGACAGAGGTAGAGTTCGGAGAAGGACTGAATATACTGACGGGAGAGACCGGTGCCGGAAAGTCATTGCTGATCGGCTCGGTGAATCTGGCACTGGGAGGAAAGTTCGAGAAGGATATGCTCAGACGGGGAGAAGAGAGCGGCCTGGTAGAACTGGTCTTCGATTGCGAGGAACCCAGACTGGCAGAAAAATTGAAAAGTATGGATCTGGAACCTTCGGAGGACGGAACAGTGATCTTAAGCAGAAAACTGTCCTCGGGGAAGAGCATCTGCCGTATTAATGGCGAGACCGTAACGGCAAAGCAGATCAAAGAGCTTTCGGAATTGCTGATCGACATTCACGGACAGCATGAACACCAGTCGCTGCTCCATAAGAAAAAGCATATGGAGATCCTGGATGCTTATGCCGGAGCGGAATTCGCAAAGTGCGCAGAGCAGGTGGGCGCATTGTATCATGAATGTGCCACTTTAGAGAAGAGAATATCCGCAGAGACACTGGATGATGCTTCCAGAGGCAGAGAACAGTCCCTGGCGGAATTCGAACAGAAGGAGATCGCAGATGCCGGGCTGCAGCCCGGTGAGGATGAGGAGCTGGAACAGGCATACCGCAAAATGTCCAACAGCCGTAAAATTGCGGAAAGTCTGGCAGAGAGTTATCGTCTCAGCGGCAATGATGCAGAAGACGGTGCGGGGAATTCCTTAAGCAGGGCACTGAGGGCACTTCGCAGCGTGACCATGTATGATCCTGCGCTGGAACAGATGGAAGAGCAGCTGGCAGAGGTGGAAAGTCTGTTATCGGATTACAATCATGATGTGTCGGAATATATGTCGGATCTGGAATTTGACGAAGAGGATTTCAGGAGCACCGAGGAACGGCTGAATACCATCAATCATCTCAAAGGAAAGTACGGCAATACGATCGAAGAGATACTCAAATACAAAGAAGAAAAAGAAGCGTATCTGGAAAAATTGGCGGATTATGATACTTATATGCAGAAACTGAATGCCGAGTGGACGGAAAAACAGAAGCTGTTGGAGAAGACCTGTGAGGAACTGTCCGGTATCCGTCGTAAAAATGCAACCGTATTGACACAAAAGTTAAAGGATGCGCTGATCGGTCTGAATTTTCTGACAGTGGAATTTGATATTGCGGTCAGACCCGGTCAGACCATTACGGCAAAAGGATATGACGATGTGGAATTCCTGATCTCCACCAATCCCGGAGAGAGTCTGAAGCCCTTAAGTCAGGTGGCAAGCGGCGGTGAATTGTCCCGTATTATGCTCGCTATCAAAACAGTGCTGGCAGGGCGGGATGAAATCGATACTCTGATCTTCGACGAGATCGATACCGGTATCAGTGGAAGGACTGCATGGAAAGTAGCGGAACAGCTGAGCGTTTTATCCGGAGCCCATCAGGTCATCTGTATTACCCATCTGCCCCAGATCGCTGCTATGGCAGATGTACATTTTGTGATTGAGAAGAGCAGTACGGATGATATGACCATCACGGATATTCATAAAGTGTCGGCGGAAGAAAGCCTGGCGGAACTGGCAAGACTTCTTGGCAGTGATGCACTGACGGAGGCGGCACTTTCCAATGCCAAAGAAATGAAAGAGCAGGCCGGTATGTTTAAAGAAACCAGGTAAGGGAATGCTATAGTGGAAGCGAGATCAAAAGGATGAAGGATGACTTCATCCTTTTCTTTGTGCAAATTCAACCAAAATAAATCATCAAATTTGTGAATTAAATTGATTGAATTTGACTGAATATGAGCATATAATAACATCATAAGAACACGAAAGGTAACAGACAGGAGGAATGGAAATGATTTGTACTGTGACATTCAATCCGTCACTGGATTACATCGTATCCGTGGATGACTTTCAGCTGGGAATGACCAACAGAACTTCATCAGAGCTGATTCTTCCGGGAGGAAAGGGAATCAACGTATCCATTGTGCTGAAGAATCTGGGTCTGGATTCCACAGCGCTGGGATATGTGGCGGGATTCACCGGAGAAGAATTGATCCGAAGATTGACTGATTTTGGAGTGAATGCCGATTTCATCAAAATCAATCACGGAATGACCAGAATCAATCTGAAACTGAAAAGTATTGACGGTACAGAGATCAATGGCTGTGGACCGGATATCGATGCGGAAGCGCTGGAACAGCTGATGGAAAAAATTGACAGATTACAGGAAGGAGATGTCCTGGTACTGGCAGGAAGTATTCCCTATTCGATGCCGGATGATATTTATCAGAGAATTCTGGAGAGAATTCAGGGAAGAGGTGTTCTCACCGTAGTGGATGCCACCAGAGACCTGCTGGTAAAGGTATTGCCGTATCATCCTTTTCTGGTAAAACCCAACAACCATGAACTGGGGGATATCTTCGGCGTGAAGCTTTCTACCAGAGAGGAAGTGGTCCCTTATGGGAAAAAGCTCCGGGACATGGGAGCACAGAATGTTTTGATCTCCATGGCGGGAGAAGGAGCGGTACTGATCGCAGCGGACGGTCAATGCCTGGAGGCTCCGGCTCCGAAAGGAAAGCTGGTCAATGGTGTCGGTGCCGGAGATTCCATGGTAGCGGGATTCCTCACCGGATGGCTGGAAGAGAAGGAATACGCACATGCTTTCTGCATGGGAATCGCCGCGGGAAGCGCCAGCGCTTTTTCCGAGAATCTGGCTACCAAAGATGAAGTTATGCAGGTATTGAAACAGGTAAAATCATAACAAAATAATAAAAAGAAACAATAAAAGAGAAACAATAAAAAAGAGAGGAAGGGTTACAATATGAGAATTACGGATTTATTGGACAAAAGAAGTATTTCCCTGGATGCAGCGCCTGCTGACAAAAAGGCAACACTGGATATGGCAGTGGAACTGATGGCGAAGAGCGGAAAGCTTATGGATGTGGAGCAGTACCGTGCACAGGTCTATGCAAGAGAGGAAGAGAGCACCACGGGAATCGGCGAAGGCATTGCAATCCCTCACGGCAAATGTGATGCAGTGAAGACTCCCGGACTGGCAGCCATGGTAATTAAAAACGGTGTGGATTATGATTCCTTGGACGGCGAACCGGTGACATTGCTTTTCCTGATCGCTGCACCCAATACCAAGGATAATGTACATCTGGATGTACTGAGCAAATTGTCCGTTATGCTGATGGATGAGAATTTTACCACATCTTTAAGAAATGCCAAAAGCGTAGAGGAATTTTTACAGATCATCGATGCAGCAGATGAGAGTGCCAAGAGCATTGACGACAGATTAAGTGATACCGGCATTACCACCGAAGAGAAAAAGAGCTTTAAGCTCCTGGCAGTGACTTCCTGCCCGACCGGAATCGCGCACACTTATATGGCAGCGGAAGCGCTGGAGAAGGCAGCAAAAGCAGCAGACTGCCAGATCAAGATCGAGACTAGAGGTTCCGCAGGTGCGAAAAATGTACTGACTGCGGAAGAAATCGCCGCAGCGGACTGCATCATCGTAGCGGCAGACGCAAAAGTTCCCATGGATCGCTTTGACGGTAAGAAAGTGATCAGTTGTCAGGTGTCTGACGGCATCAGCAAGGCGGATCGGCTGGTACAACAGGCCATCAGCGGTGAGGTGGAAATCTTTCACGGTGAGAGCGGAGCGGTAAAGACTGCAGTCGCCGGCAAAGAAAGTGTGGCTCATAAGATTTACACACAGCTGATGAACGGTGTATCCCATATGCTTCCTTTTGTAGTAGGCGGAGGTATCCTGATCGCGATCGCATTCCTGATCGATGGACTGAATGTTGACATCAATGCACTTCCCGCAGATCAGAGAAGTAATTTCGGTACGATCACTCCCATAGCAGCTATGTTTAAAAACATCGGCGGCGTGGCATTCGGTCTGATGCTTCCGGTACTGGCGGGCTTCATCGGTATGGCTATCGGCGACAGACCGGCGCTGGCTCTCGGATTCGTAGGCGGTATGCTGGCGGCAAACGGTAAGTCCGGATTTTTAGGAGCACTGGTGGCAGGCTTCCTGGCAGGCTACCTGATCGTAGGACTCCGTAAGATCTGTGACAAACTTCCGGATGCTGTTGAAAAACTGGCGCCTGTATTGATCTATCCGGTAGTGGGTATTTTGATCATGGGACTTGCCATGAACTTTGTGGTGGAGCCGATCATGGGCGGTATCAATACCGGATTGAATAATTTCTTAAGCGGAATGGGTGATTCCAGCCGGGTTGTACTGGGTCTGATCCTGGGCGGCATGATGGCGATTGACATGGGTGGCCCTTTCAACAAGGCAGCATATGTATTCGGAACCGCAGCAATTGCGGCAGGCAATTATGATATCATGGCAGCAGTTATGATCGGAGGAATGACTCCGCCCTGTGCCATTGCACTGGCAACCCTGTTATTTAAGAATAAATTCACCAAGGAAGAGCGAGATGCAGGTCCTACCAACTTCATCATGGGTCTGGCATTCATCACGGAAGGTGCCATTCCTTTCGCAGCGTCCGATCCTCTGCATGTCCTTCCTTCCTGCATCATCGGTTCTGCACTGGCAGGTGCACTGTCCATGGCATTCCACTGCACACTGATGGCTCCTCACGGCGGAATCTTTGTATTCCCTGTAGTGGGAAATGCACTGATGTATCTGGTAGCACTGGCGGCAGGCACGGTCGTATCCGCATTACTGCTTGGTGTATTGAAGAAAAAAGTTGCTTAATGCTTAGTCATAGGAAAATAAAAGGAGAAAAAGACAATGAAAGAATTCAAATATGTTATCACAGATCCTGAAGGCATTCATGCCCGCCCCGCAGGGGAACTGGTAAAGGCAGCCAAGGAATTTGCCGCTAATATCACTCTGACCAAGGATGGCAAGAGCGGAGATTGCAAGCGTATCTTCGGTATCATGGGTCTGGCTGTCAAAGCCGGCAATGAGATCACTCTGACCTTCGACGGTGAGGATGAGGAAGCAGCATACGCAGCAGTAACGGAATTTGTAAAAGCAAATCTCTAAAATAGAGGAAGCATAATCGTCAGGAGAGGAAAAGCGTCATGGAAGTCTACCAGGGTAAAAGCGTATTTGGCGGAATCGCTATCGGCAGAATCAGTGTTCATAAAAAAGACGAGCAGCAGGTAAAACGTGTCAGGATCGAGGACTCCGAACAGGAGATCTTACGCTACAGACAGGCGAAACAGACAGCCATGGAGCAGCTGCAGGGTTTGTATCAGAAGGCTCTGAAGGAGGTCGGGGAAGCCAATGCCGCTATTTTCGAAATCCATCAGATGATGCTGGAAGATGATGACTATAACGAGTCGGTAGAAAATATCATCCGCATGCAGCAGGTGAATGCAGAGTATGCGGTAGCTTCCACCGGTGACAATTTTGCACAGATGTTCTCTGCCATGGATGACGACTATATGAGAGCGAGATCTGCGGATGTCAAGGATATTTCCGAGCGCGTGTTAAGCGTGCTCGGAGGCCGGGCCACCGGGATTGCCGCATCCGGGGAACCGGTGATCATCGTTGCAGACGACCTGGCTCCTTCTGAGACAGTACAGCTGAACAAAGATCTGGTGTTGTCCTTCGTGACGGTACACGGTTCCGTCAATTCCCACACGGCAATACTGGCCAGGACCATGAGCATCCCGGCACTGATCGGTACCGCAATTCCTCTGACAGATGATATCGACGGAAAAGTCGGTATTGTAGACGGAAAAAACGGGTGCATTTATGTGGATCCCGATGAAGACACCCTGGGCAGAATGCAGCAGTTAAAGCTGGAGGAACAGGAGAAGAAGGAATTGCTCCAGACCCTGGAGGGAAGAGAAAATATCACTATTGACGGTAAGAAGATCATGCTCTATGCTAATATCGGTAACAGCAAGGATCTGGCGGCAGTATTGCAGAATGATGCCGGAGGTATCGGTCTGTTCCGCAGCGAGTTTATTTACCTGGAGAGAGATACGTTCCCTACCGAAGAAGAGCAGTTTCAGATCTATCGTACGGTAGCGGAGACTATGGCAGGCAAACCTGTGATCATTCGTACACTGGATATCGGTGCGGATAAAAAATGCGATTACTTTGAAATGGAACCGGAGGAAAATCCGGCTATGGGTTGTCGGGCTATCCGTATCTGTCTGACCAGACCGGAAATCTTCAAGACACAGCTGCGGGCACTGTTCCGCGCCAGCGCCTTTGGCAATATTTCCATTATGTATCCCATGATCATCAGTGTAGATGAAGTAAGGAAGATCAAGACAATCGTGGCTGAGATCCGACAGGAACTGACAGAACAGGGAGTTACTTTCGGTGAACCGAAGCAGGGGATCATGATCGAGACTCCGGCGGCTGTCATGATGAGCGAAGAACTGGCAAAGGAAGTGGACTTTTTCAGCATCGGAACCAATGACCTGACGCAGTATACATTAGCGATCGACAGGCAGAATCCCAAGCTGGATGCTTTCTATGATCCGCATCATCCCGCAGTGCTGCGTATGATACAGATGGTCGTGGAAAATGCGCATAAGGCCGGAATCTGGGCAGGTATCTGCGGAGAACTGGGTGCAGATACGACATTGACCAGACGCTTTCTGGCTATGGGTGTTGATGAATTATCCATGTCTCCCGGAAGTATTCTTCCCGTGCGGAAGATCATACTGGAGACAGATGTGACAAAGGAAAGAGAAAATAACAATTTATGCTGACAGAACAACGTTATGAGGTCATTCTGAAATTATTGGAAGAAAAAAACAGCATTACGGTGGCCGAGGTAAAAGATCTGTTAAATACGTCGGAATCCACGGTACGCCGGGACATCACAGCATTGCATAATGCCGGGAAGCTGGTAAAGGTCTTTGGAGGTGCTGTGGCATGTGACCGGACGGTGATAACACATGAACCCACGGTGGAACAGAAGGCAGAAGTCAATGTGGAAGCCAAACAGCTGGTGGCTGCCAAAGCGGCAGCACTGATCCGGCCGGAGGATTTTATCTATCTGGATGCAGGTACGACCACAGCAAGTATGCTTTCTTATCTGACAGAGAAAAGTGCCACCTTTGTGACCAATGCGGTAGCGCATGCCAAGACACTGGCAGCAGCAGGATTCCGCGTATATCTCATCGGTGGAGAATTAAAAGGCTCCACGGAGGCTGTGGTGGGGAACCAGGCGCTGATGACTCTGCAGAACTATCATTTTACCAAAGGCTTCTTCGGTACGAACGGGATCAGCAAGCAGAGTGGACTGACCACACCGGATATGAATGAAGCTATGGTGAAAAAGACAGCCATGGGACAATGCAGAGAGGTGTTTGTTCTGGCAGATCATTCCAAATTCGGCAATATCAGTTCCGTGACGTTCGGTTCGTTCCAAAACGGTACCATCCTTACGGACACCTGTCCGGAGGAATATAAAAACAGCGGCAACGTGGTGATATGTGGATAGACCGGAAAAAAATGTAAGACAGTAATCCTGAGATCTTCGGTTAAAAAACAGAATGCGACGTACACTATACCCTATACAGAGATGACAGAAATGTAGTGGGGGAATGTGTATGAAGCTATGGATCACAGAGACGGAAAAAGTGAAAAGGCAGGCAGAGGAAGAGGCCGTAGTCATCTTACAACACTGGAGACAGAAAGTAAGAAGACTTCGCCTCTACCGGGCCTGCCTTTGTGCTGTGCTCATTTTGGCCTGTCTGGGTCTCATGGGTTACAGTTATTATCTGGTGGACAGCAGTATCCCTTCTGTGATCCATGTACGTGCGGAATCGGAGGAGTCATTGGAACTGAGTATTCCTGCCAGGGGAGAAATAGTTAATGTCAGCAGGCAGGGAAACAGTAATATTCCCGATGGTGCGGTGACGATAGATCTAAGCCGTCCGTTGACGCTGAAGACCGGAAATGCGGACAATCTGCAGATGCAGGTGAAATTGTTCGGCATCCTGCCGTTCAAACAGGTGGGCATACGGGTGATCGAAGACCGGGAATTGATTCCGGTGGGAGTCCCGATAGGAATTTATGTCAAAACGGAAGGTGTACTGGTAGTAGGTACCGGAGAGTTCGCATCACAAGGGGCGGGAAAAGTATCTCCGGCAAAAAATATTTTGAAAAGCGGTGATTATGTAATAAAGTTAAACGGTACGGAAGTCACCGGAAAAGATGACTTCATTACGAGAATCGAGAACTGCGGCGGAGAACAACAGATCCTGACCATCCGGAGGGATGCTGAGACTTATGATGTGAGAATAAAACCGGAGAGGGATCGGACGGGAAAGTATAAGATCGGTGTCTGGGTCAGGGATAATGCGCAGGGAGTCGGTACCATGACATATATTGACGATAACGGGAATTTCGGTGCACTGGGGCATGGAATCAATGATGTGGATACCAGCACATTGATGGAGATGAATGATGGCACACTCTACCAGACCGAGATTATTTCTATACGAAAAGGGGCGGCGGGCCAGCCGGGAGAGATGACGGGAATGATCGTATATTCGGATGACAGGATCCTGGGAGATATTACCAGTAACAGTACCCGGGGAATTTTTGGAAAATGCAATCAGAAGGCACTGGCACTCGGAACGGAGGAAGCTTTGCCCATTGGATTAAAACAGGAGATAGAGAAAGGACCTGCACAGATTTTGTGTACTGTGGACGGAACCACAAGATATTATGACATTGAGATTACGGAGATCCATCTGGATCATGACAATGTGAATCGGGGAATTGAACTTCGGGTAACGGATCCGGAGCTGCTATCGGTGACCGGCGGTATTGTCCAGGGGATGAGTGGGGCACCGATCATTCAAAAGGGGAAATTTGTGGGAGCCGTCACACATGTCCTGGTGCAGGACAGCACCAGGGGATATGGGATTTTTATTGAAAATATGCTGGAATAGTCTTGCATAAAACTTTCCGCTACTGTACGACCGCTTTGTCCACTTCGATGACAGTGAAGAAATCCGGATGGCTGGTCTGGATACGTTTGGTAATGGAATCCATGACTTCCTGATCGGAGACCGGATAATCATATGGAATCACGATATCGAAGATGACATTGGTATGGGTGGGACCTTTGACAATGCGAAAATCATGCATGCTAAGCTTCGGATCGATCTGATCCAGGTATCCGGAGACTTCTGCCTTCAGGGAAAGGGTCTCGGGATCGCTGGTGCTTACAGGATCCATGTGGATCACAGCATTGCAGTTCAGCTTTCTGCGCAGTTCATGTTCAATGGTATCGATGGTATCGTGCAGGGTTATAATATTACCGTCCGCAGGCACTTCTGCATGCAGAGAGATCAGAGTCCTTCCGGGGCCGTAATTATGTACGATCAGATCGTGGATGCCGATGACATTATCATAGGATAATACGATGTCATTGATCTGTTGTACCAGTTCCGGCTCGGGGGGCTGCCCAAGCAGGGGACTGATCGTGTCTTTTGCTGCGACAAAGCCGGAGTAGAGGATGAACATACCTACCAGCACACCACAGTAACCGTCGATAATGATACCGGAGGCGGCGGAGACGATAGTGCCGATGAGAACCACCGTAGTTGCCACCACATCGCTTAAACTGTCAATGGCAGTAGCTTTCATGGCTACGGAGCTGATCCGGGTACCGATGCGGCGGTTATATAGTGCCATATAGCATTTTACCACAATTGAAAATACCAGTATGCCAATAATGACAGGGGAGTAATCAGGAGCTTCTGGATGGAAGATTTTGCTTACAGAGCTTTTCACCAGTTCGAAGCCCATGAGCACGATCAGGATAGAGACTAACAATCCGGAGATATATTCGATCCGCCCGTGTCCGAAGGGATGGTCAGAGTCCGGCTTCTGTCCCGCCATCCTGAAGCCTACCAGCGTAATGATGGAGGATGCCGCATCCGACAGGTTGTTGAATGCATCTGCCGTGATGGCGATGGAATGACTGAATAAGCCTGCCAGAGCCTTGGTAGTGAACAGGATCAGGTTGAAACAGATCCCGACGATACCGCAGAGTATCCCATATGCCTGACGAACGCCGGGATCCGTAACATTTTCATGATCCCTGATAAATAATTTTGCCAATAATGTAACCATAAGATAACCCCTTTTCTCAAATGAGAGTTTAAGGGATATTGTAGCGCATATGTAGGAAAAATACAAGTGAATCCGGATGATTTGTAGAAAAAGGATTCGCAGAAAAAACGCCCAAAGATGCAGAGTAAGAAATCAGCGGTTGCTATTGCGCATCCGGCATTTTCAGTGTATAATCTCCGTGGACGTAATGTAAGCTTTTATAACGGTTCCGATGTGCAAACCCCGGAACCGTACAGGTAATAATGATAAAATAAAATGGAGGAACGATCGATGAGAAAGAAACCGGTTGTATTAATGATCCTGGATGGTTATGGATTGAATGATAAGGTAGAGGGCAACGCTGTAGCACAGGCCAATACCCCTGTGATGGATTCCCTGATGAAGGAGTATCCTTTTGTACATGGTAATGCCAGTGGTATGGCAGTAGGCCTTCCCGAGGGTCAGATGGGTAACTCTGAGGTAGGTCATATGAATATGGGTGCCGGCCGTATCGTATATCAGGAGCTGACCCGTATCACCAAAGAGATCCAGGATGGAGACTTTTTTAAGAATGAAGCTCTGTTAAAAGCCATTGATAATTGTAAGAAGAACAACAGCGCCCTGCACCTGATGGGTCTGTTATCCGACGGTGGCGTACACAGCCACATTACCCATCTGTATGGCCTGCTGGAGTTGGCGAAACAGCAGGGCCTGGAGAAGGTATATGTTCACTGCTTTTTAGATGGACGTGATACCCCTCCCGCCAGCGGTAAGAGCTATGCAGAGCAGTTAAATGAAGAAATGAAGAAAATCGGTGTAGGTAAGATTGCTTCCGTAATGGGACGTTACTATGCTATGGATCGTGATAACAACTATGACCGTGTACAGCTGGCTTACGATGCCATGACCGAGGGCAAAGGTCTGACCGCTGCCTGCGGTATCTGCGGTATCCAGGAGTCTTACGACAGAGAAGAGACCGATGAGTTTGTAAAACCTACTGTTGTTGTAGAAGATGGCAAGGCAGTCGGACTGGTGCAGGACAAGGATTCCGTAATTTTCTTCAACTTCCGTCCCGACCGTGCAAGAGAGATCACCAGAGCCTTCTGTGATGATGACTTCAAGGGATTTGACCGCGTGAGAAAGGATATTACTTTTGTATGCTTCTCTGATTACGATCCTACCATTCCTAATAAAGAAGTGGCATTCCACAAGATCGCCATTACCAATACCTTCGGTGAGTGGCTGGCAGCCCATGACATGAAGCAGGCACGTATCGCCGAGACTGAGAAGTATGCACATGTAACCTTCTTCTTCAACGGCGGCGTAGAGCAGCCCAACGAGGGAGAGGATCGTATCCTGGTAAATTCTCCCAAGGATGTGGCAACCTATGATCTGAAGCCGGAAATGAGTGCTCCTCAGGTTTGCGAGAAACTGCTTGATGCGATCCGCTCTGAAAAATATGATGTGATCGTGATCAACTTCGCGAACCCCGATATGGTAGGTCATACCGGTGTGATCTCCGCAGCCATCAAGGCTATTGAGACTGTAGATGAGTGCGTAGGCAAGGCAGTACAGGCAGTGAAGGATGTAGACGGCGTTCTGTTCATCTGTGCAGACCACGGTAACGCAGAGCAGATGATCGATTACACCACCGGTCAGCCTCATACCGCACATACCACCAATCCGGTTCCTTTCATCCTGGTAAACTATGATACTGCCTATACTCTGAAAGAGGGTGGATGCCTGGCAGATATTGTACCGACACTTATCAATGTGATGGGTATGGAGCAGCCCGCAGAGATGACAGGAAAGTCTCTGTTAATTAAGAAATAGCATGGAACAAAAGAAGAGAAATCTGGTAACTTTAGGAAGTACGGGAATTACTGTGGAGAAGAACTCCTTCGGAGCGCTGCCCATCCAGCGGATATCCAAGGAAGCAGCCATTGGACTGCTTCGCAAAGCCTATGCGGCAGGCGTGACCTTTTATGACACTGCCAGATACTATACCGACAGTGAAGAGAAAGTGGGCGCTGCCTTTGAGGGTATGCGGGACAAAATATATATCGCTACCAAGACCGGAGCCACCACAGCAGAAGGCTTCTGGAAGGAGCTGCATACTTCCCTGGAAAAATTAAAAACAGATTATATTGATATCTATCAGTTCCACAACCCGGCATTCTGCCCGAAGCCGGGAGACGGCACAGGATTGTATGAAGCTATGCTGGAAGCAAAGGACAAAGGCATGATCCGTCATATCGGCATCACGAACCATCGTCTGAATGTAGCGCATGAAGCCATTGACAGCGGACTGTATGAGACTCTGCAGTTCCCTTTCTGTTATCTGGCGACGGACAAGGATCTGGAGCTGGTACAGGATTGTAAAAAAGCAGGCATGGGATTTATCGCCATGAAAGCACTGTCCGGCGGACTGATCAATAATTCAGCAGCGGCCTATGCATATCTGGCACAGTTTGATAATGTACTTCCGATCTGGGGAGTCCAGCGGGAGAGCGAGCTGGATGAATTTCTGTCCTATATAGATAATCCTCCTGCATTAACACCCGCATTGCAGGCGGTGATCGACCATGACAGGGAAGAACTGCAGGGAGAATTCTGCAGAGGCTGCGGCTACTGCATGCCCTGTCCCGCAGGGATTGAGATCAACAACTGTGCCCGCATGAGCCTGATGATCCGCAGAGCACCTTCCGCAGCACAGCTGACAGACGAGATGCAGGCAAAAATGCGTAAGATTGAAGAGTGCCTGCATTGTGGCAGATGTAAATCCAAGTGTCCCTATGGACTGGATACTCCGGCACTGCTTGAGAAAAATTATAAGGATTACTGTGAGATCCTTGCCGGAAAAGCGTATTAATGCATAGCAGATCTGAATAATAACCTCCTTATAGGATATACTTAACTGGGAAAAAGTAAGTTAAGGATACCTGTAAGGAGGTTTTTTATGGAAAAATATCTGGAGATCATCGAAGTACACGGAAGGGAGATCCTGGATTCGCGAGGGAATCCCACGGTGGCAGCGGTTGTTACCGTGAAGGACAAAGAGACCGGCAGATGCACAAAGGGTATGGCGGCAGTGCCTTCCGGAGCCAGCACCGGACAGTTCGAGGCTGTGGAACTCAGGGACGGTGAGACCAGATATTTCGGTCTGGGCGTGCAGCATGCCGTAAAAAATATAGACGAGAAAATTGCCGGTGTTTTACTGGGAGAAAATGCCCTGGAACAGATCCGTATCGACAGAATCCTTAAGGAAACGGATGGCACGGACAACAAGAGCAGCTTAGGTGCCAATGCCATGCTGGCAGTGTCCATGGCGGTGGCAAGAGCAGCGGCGGAGGCACTGGGACTTCCGTTGTACCGTTACTTTGGAGGAATCTCTCCGAGACTTCTGCCGGTACCTATGATGAATATCTTAAACGGCGGAAAGCATGCGGCGAACACCGTGGATTTCCAGGAGTTTATGATCATGCCCGTACAGGCGGAAACCTTTGCGGAAGGGTTACGGATCTGTGCGGAAATTTATCATAATCTGAAAAAACTGCTAGAGGAGAAAGGCTTGTCCACCGGAGTCGGGGATGAGGGCGGTTTCGCACCGGACCTGCCGGATGCGGAGAGCGTGCTGGATCTCCTTGTGGAAGCAATCGAGGCTTCCGGATATGTGCCGGGACAGGATATCCGGATCGCCATGGATGCCGCCAGCAGCGAACTTTATAATGAAAAAACGGGAATGTACCATTTCCCCGGAGAGAGTAAGCTGAAGGGAGAGGAAGTCCTGCGGGATACCGGAGAAATGATCTCGTATTATGAACGGCTCGTAGAGAACTATCCCATTATCTCTATTGAGGATGGACTGGATGAAAATGACTGGGACGGATGGCAGGAGCTTACAAAACGGCTGGGAGAGAAGATCCAGTTAGTGGGAGATGATCTGTTTGTCACAAATACAAAACGGCTGGATGCCGGGATCAAACTTCATTGTGGTAATGCCATTCTGGTAAAGGTCAATCAGATCGGAACGCTGTCTGAAGCCTTCGAAGCGGTGGAGATGGCACACAAGAATGGTTACAAGGCGGTGATCTCCCACAGATCCGGCGAGACGGAGGATACCACCATAGCAGACATAGCGGTGGCACTGAATGCCGGACAGATTAAGACCGGAGCGCCCTGCCGCAGCGATCGTGTGGCGAAGTACAACCGGCTGCTTGCCATGGAAGAGGAGTTAAAGGATGCCGCGGCATATATGGAGCCGTTCCACAAGATCTGAGTGGTTGCGCAACAAAATGTAAACTACAAAAAATAAAAAATGTATAAACAGGAGGATTTTCATCACCGGAAATCCTCCTGCTTTTATAGCAAAACGATAGAAAAATACATGAGTGAAAGAAAAATGCATAAAAATAAAATGTTTAAATATACATAATAGAAGCGCAAAATATACACTATATGCAAATTTGAAAAACAGAAACTATTTTTATTGAAAAAGTTTTTCATAAATATACAGACATATGTGCGTGCTGTGCGTACACCGAGAAGAGACAGTTAAAGAGGCAGAGTCACGGAAACTGGCAGATGCTTCATGCGTAATTCAGTTGACATAGCCTCAAAAGTGTTGTAATATAACAAAAGTCGTTTTCGGAAATTAAAGTACATTTTTTGCGCGTGTATACTTGCATACAAATGCGAAGAATGCATTTTATTAATGTCCGTAGGCAAAAGAAAAGCAAGGAGTTGAAGAGATGCTTAAATATATTGCAAAACGTATCGGTCTGGCGCTGATCACGATTTTTACAGTAGCAACACTCACCTTTTTCCTGATGAACATGGTACCCGGAGGACCGTTCCTCTCGGAGAAGGCAGTAAGCCCCGCTGCACAAGCAGCCCTGGAGGCAAAATATGGACTGGACAAGCCTTTGTCCCAGCAGTATCTGACGTATATGAAAGATGCTTTGCACGGTGATTTCGGAGAGAGTCTGAAGCAGAGAGGAAGAACCGTTACTTCTATTATAGTATCCAAGTTCCCTGTATCTGCAAGAGTAGGTGGGCTTTCCGTTATCGTAGCGCTGTTGGTAGGTATCCCTCTGGGATGTCTGGCAGCTACCCATCGTGGCAAGACGCTGGACAGCGTGATCTCCGTGATCTCCACCTGTGGTATTGCGGTACCAAGCTTCGTTATATGTACTCTGCTTCTGTATTTCCTGGGAAGTAAGGTAAAGATACTGCCCACCTACGGAATCGGCACCTGGAAGCATTATGTGATGCCCGTGATCGCACTGGCATTGTACCCAACTGCTTATATTATGAGACTGATGCGTTCTTCCATGCTGGATGTTCTGGGACAGGATTATATGAGAACCGCTACGGCGAAGGGAGTAAAGCCTTTCTTCCGTCTGTTCAAGCATGCACTGAGAAATGCACTGCTCCCTGTTATCACCTATGTAGGTCCTATGATGGCTTATACTATGACAGGAAGCTTCGTAGTAGAGAAGATTTTTACGATCCCCGGTCTGGGCAATGAATTTGTCAGCTCGATCATTAACCGTGACTACACCATGATCATGGGTACCACCATTTTCCTCGCAACACTGATGGTTGTCATGAATGTGCTGGTGGATATCGTATATAAGATCGTCGACCCCAGGATCAAGTTGAAGTAAGATTAACAGGAAGGAAGATACCGATGAAAGAACCGAATGCTATGAGCTTTCATGTAAAATATAAACCGGAAGATTTTATGCCGGCGAATGAAGAAGAGAAGCAGAGCCAGGTCATCATGCGTGAGAGCGTGGGCTTCTGGCAGGATGGCTTCCGCAGACTTCGTAAGAATAAGGTTGCCATGGTCAGCCTCTTCGTTATTATTGTAGTTATGATCTTTTCCTTTATTGTGCCTGCATTTTATCCCTATGATTACAAGACACAGATCAAAGGAAGCGAGAATCTGCACCCCATGCAGTATTCCGAGAAAGAGATAGAGCGTATGGATGCGGGAGAGAAGGTATTCCCCCATGTGCTCGGTACCGATAAAATGGGCCGTGATTATGCCATCCGTGTTATGATGGGAAGCCGTATCTCCCTGCTGGTTGGTCTGATCGCTACTGCCATTATTTTTGTGATCGGTTCCCTGATCGGTTCCATCTCTGCATTCTTCGGTGGATGGGTGGATCTGATCATCATGCGTATTGTGGATATTATCTATACGATACCGGATTTTCTGCTGATCGTGCTGCTGTCCTTCGCGTTAAAGGATCCTCTGGCAAAGCTGGCACAGCTTCCCGGATTCGGATGGATGCAGATCGTAGGATCTAACCTGATCAGTATCTTCATCGTATTCGCATTGCTGTACTGGGTAGGAATGGCACGTATGGTACGAAGCCAGATCCTGACCCTGAAGGAAAATGATTATGTCATGGCAGCCAAGGCTTTGGGAGCCAAGGATGGCCGTATCATTAAAAAGCATCTGCTGACCAACTGTATCGGTACTCTGATCGTTACCACCACACTGCAGATCCCTTCCTCTATTTTTACCGAGAGTTATTTAAGCTTCTTAGGTATGGGTGTGGCAGTTCCGCTGCCTTCCCTGGGAAGCCTTGCAAGTGATGCCATTAACGGAATGATCACATTCCCGTACCTGCTGTTTGCACCCTGTCTGCTGATCAGCCTGATCATCTTAAGCTTTAACCTGTTTGGTGACGGACTTCGTGACGCATTTGACCCGAAGCTTAAGAATTAATGGAAGGAGTAGTGAAGATGGATAACAATTATCTGGTAGATATACAGCATGAACGTCTCTCTTTCTTTACTCCTGCCGGAGAAGTAAAGGCACTGAACGATGTCTCCATTCACCTGAAGGAAGGGGAAGTACTGGGCATCGTAGGAGAGAGTGGTTCCGGTAAATCCGTAACCGCATACAGTCTGATGGGACTGACCGCTTATCCCGGTAAGCTGATCGGCGGAGAGCTTCACTTCAATGGACACGAAGTGGAGAAAATGACCGAAAAAGATTTTTCCAAAATGCGTGGTAAAGAGGTCTCCATTATTTTCCAGGATCCTCTGACCAGCTTAAATCCCGTATATACCATTGGCAATCAGATCATGGAAGTGATCCGTCTGCATACCGATGCGGACAAGAAAAAGGCATATGCTAGAGCAGTGGAGCTTTTGTCTCTGGTAGGTATCAATGAACCGGAGAAGCGTATGAAGCAGTATCCCCATGAACTGTCCGGTGGTATGAGACAGCGTGTCATGATCGCTATTGCGCTGGCATGTGAACCGAAGCTTCTGATCGCCGATGAGCCTACTACCGCACTGGACGTTACGATTCAGGCGCAGATCCTGGAACTGATGATGGAGCTGAAGGACAAGCTGGGTATGGCGATCATCATGATCACCCATGACCTGGGTATCGTGGCGAGCATGTGTGACCGTATTGCAGTCATGTATGCCGGTCGTATCGTGGAGACCGGTACCTGTGACGAGATCTTCTACCATCCGAAGCATGAATATACCAAGGGCTTGTTGGAGAGTATCCCCCGTCTGGACAGCACGAAGCATGAGAAGCTGATCCCCATCGAGGGTAACCCGGTGGATCTTCTGAATCCTCCCGAAGGATGTGAATTCGCCCCCCGCTGTAAGAACTGCATGAAGATCTGCCTGAGAGAGAATCCTCCCAGAACGGATTTCAGCGAGACGCATTATGCACACTGCTTTATGAACCAGAAAGCTGAGATGGAGGGAGGAAATACCAATGAGTGATAAGTTACTTCAGGTTGAACATTTGAAGCAATACTTCCCCGCAGGCGGCATGGGTAAAAACCGTAAGTTCGTGAAGGCCGTGGATGATGTCAGCTTTTTTGTGAATAAAGGTGAGACTCTCGGACTGGTAGGAGAGAGCGGCTGTGGTAAGACCACCACCGGACGTTCTATCTTACGATTATACGAGCCCACCGGCGGTAAGATCACATTTGACGGCAATGTGATCCTGGACGTTGAAAATAAAGTAAAGGTAGATATGCTGCCTTATCGTCAGAAGATGCAGATGGTATTCCAGGATCCTTATGCAAGTCTGGATCCCAGAATGACCGTAGGAGATATCGTAGGGGAAGCCATAGATATTCATAAGCTGGCTGCCAATAAGAAGGAACGTCATGATACGATCATTTCCATGCTGGAGAAGGTTGGACTGAACTCTGAGCATGCGAACAGATATCCTCATGAATTCTCCGGTGGACAGCGTCAGCGTGTCGGCATTGCGAGAGCACTGGCAGTGAACCCGCAGTTCATCGTCTGCGATGAGCCGATCTCCGCACTGGATGTATCGATCCAGGCACAGGTGGTGAATATGTTCGAGGAGCTGCAGGAGCAGATGGGGCTGACCTATCTGTTTATCGCACATGATCTCTCTGTTGTAAAACATATCTCCGACCGTATCGGCGTTATGTACCTGGGCAAAATGGTAGAACTGGCAGACAGCTATGAACTGGTAGCACGAAGCCTGCATCCTTATACCAAGAGCCTGATCTCTGCAATCCCCATTGCAGATCCCATCAAGGCAAGAGCAAGTAAACGTATTGTTCTGCAGGGAGATGTACCCAGCCCCTTAAATCCTCCTACCGGATGCCGTTTCCGCACCAGATGTCCTTATGCGGATGAGTGTTGTGCACAGAAGGAACCCGAATGGAGAGAAGTGGAAAAGGGCCATTACGTGGCTTGCCACCATGTGGAAAAGATCAATGCCTGAAATTAGGTATTGACAGCTGAGCAATTTAGCTGTTTAATATAAAACTATACAAAGCATAGTGCTTTTGTATGAAAAGAAAGAGGAGGATAACTTTATGAAAAAGAAGTTAGCTATGCTGCTCACCGCAGCAATGCTGGTAGGTTCTCTGGCAGCATGCGGCAGCAGCGACAATGGTTCTTCTGCAACCGGCAGTGCCAGTGCAACTGACAGCACCAAGACCGATGCAGCAGCAACTGAAGTTAGTACCGAAGGCAAACAGCTTACCGTTCAGATCGGTCCCGATCCCGAGACCATTGATCCCGCACTGAACAGTGCAGTAGATGGCGGTAATATGCTGCTTCACTCTTTTGAGTGTCTTCTGACGATTGACCAGGATGGTAAGATCGCTCCCGGACAGGCTGAGACCTGGGAAGTATCTGAAGATGGTCTTACCTGGACCTTCCATCTTCGTGATGGATTAAAGTGGTCTGACGGCAGTGATCTGACCGCAGACGATTTCGTATACAGCTGGAAGCGTGTATGCGATCCCGTAGTAGCAGCTCCTTATGCTGAGACTGTTCTGGGTATGGTTAAGGGCTTTGACGAGGCACAGGCAGGTGATCTGGATGCTCTGGCAGTATCCGCTCCCGATGCTAAGACCCTCGTTGTAGAGCTTTCCAATCCCTGCCCTTACTTCGAGTCTCTGGCAGCATTCGCTACCCTGAGCCCTGTTCAGCAGGCAACCGTAGAGGCTAACGGTGATGCATGGGCTACCGCAGCTGAGACCTATATCTCCAACGGACCTTTCTACATTACCGAGTGGGTACCCGGTTCTCACATTACCATGTCCAAGAACCCTAACTACTGGAATGCAGATGCGATCAAGCTTGGCAGCATCAAATTCGTACTGATGGAGGATTCCAATGCAGCTTATACTGCATACCAGTCCGGTGATGTACTGTTCATCAAGGATGTTCCTACCCAGGAGATCCCCAGCTTACAGGGTAACCCCGAGTTCCATGTAGAGCCTAACCTGGGAACTTACTATCTGTCCATGAACCTGGAAGATCCTGCATTCGCAGATGTAAATGTTCGTAAGGCTCTGAGCCTGGCAATTGATCGTGATTATGTAGCAAATACCCTGATGCAGGGAACTTACTCTCCCGCATACAACCTCGTAGGTGAGGGCTGGGTAGATACCGACGGCAGTTCCTTCAATGCAAATGCTAACGGTGGTCAGAGCTATATCTCCGATGATTTCGATGCTAACCTTGAGGAAGCTAAGCAGCTCTTAGCTGATGCAGGTTACCCCAATGGTGAAGGACTTCCTACCATCACCTATACTACCAATGATGCAGGTTACCACAAGACTGTTGCTGAGTACTTACAGCAGGCATGGGGCGAGCTTGGTATTAATGTAGAAGTAAATATCGTTGAGTGGTCCAGCTTCACTCCGATGAGACGTAACGGTGAGTACATGGTAGCACGTAACGGATGGGTAGGAGATTACAGCGATCCTTCCAATATGTTAGACCTGTTCTGCACCGGCAACGGTAACAACGATGGTAAGTTCTCCAACGCTGACTTCGATGCAGCTATGGAGAAGGCAGCTTCCACCATGGATACCGCTGAGCGTTCCGCAGCTCTTCATCAGGCTGAGGATGTTCTGATGGAGCAGGTAGGCTGCATTCCTGTTGCTTACTACAATGACTTCTGGCTGCAGAGCGAGAAGATCACCGGTATCTGGCATTCCGCTTATGGTTACTGGTACTTCATGTATGGTGACATCGCAGAGTAAGCTGCGAATCTGATCATTCAGAATAGAAATAAAGGATCCCCGTGAGATCGTAAAAATTTCCGGGGGTCCTTTTTTGTGCCGCCTTTTCGGTACTGTCTTGTAAAATGTTGTTGCAATTGTGTACAATATATGGTAATATAAAATCTGCTTGACATTAGGAGGTGTGAAATGGAAGCATTAAGAGTAGTAATCAACATAATTTTTATATTGGTATGTGTAGCACTGACAGTGTTAGTATTGATGCAGGAAGGTAAATCCGCAGGACTGGGTTCCATCAGCGGCGCTGCTGAGACCTACTGGGGCAGAAATAAAGGACGTTCCATGGAAGGTATGCTGGTGAAGATCACGAAGATCCTTGCAGTATTCTTCATGTTACTTGCAGCCGTACTGAATCTGAACGTATTTTAATCATTACGAAGGATGACACTCTTGTGTGCATGGCATACAAGGGTGTTTTGTTTTATAGATATTTATTGAGAGAGGTTACATGAGTAATAACGAAATCAGAGAGAAGAGAAAAAAAGTAATCTGTGATCTGGTGAAGGATGATTTTTACGTTCCAATGAAGGAAAAGGAACTGGCAATATTTCTTCAGGTCGCAAAAGAAGACCGGGAAGAGTTTCGTGAGATCTTGCGGGAGCTTTTAGCGGAAGGAAAGCTTACCCTGACCGTTAAGGGTAAATATATGAAGTCCAACGGTAAGGTTCTGACAGGAACTTTTATCAGCAATGCCAAAGGCTTTGGATTTGTGGAAGTGGAAGGAAGGGACGAGGATCTGTTCATCCCGGAGGACAAGCAGGGTGGAGCATTCCATAAGGATACTGTGGAAGTGGCACTTCTGCCTGCGAAGACCGGCAAACGGCAGGAAGCGCAGGTTATCCGTATCATTGCCAGGGGAATGACCCAGGTGGTGGGAACCTATGAGCAGTCCAAGAGTAATTTCGGCTTTGTCATTCCGGATAACACGAAGATAGCACAGGATATTTTCGTGCCGAAGGAGTGGTCGAAGGGAGCCATGACCGGACATAAGGTCGTGGTGGAGATCACCGGATACGGCACGGATACGAAGAGTCCTGAGGGCAAAGTCGTGGAGATCCTGGGACATATCAACGATCCCGGTGTAGACATCATGTCTATCGTACGTGGCTTTGATCTGCCGGTGGAATTCGGCGAGAAGATCATGAACCAGGTGGAGAGGGTATCCCAGGAGGTATCCGAGGCGGACTGTGACGGCCGCAGGGATCTGCGGGATGTGACCATGGTGACCATCGACGGAGAGGATGCCAAGGATCTGGATGACGCTGTCAGTGTATCCTTTGACGGGACATATTACCACTTAGGAGTACACATTGCAGACGTGACGAACTACGTGCAGGAGAATTCCGCACTGGACAGAGAAGCATTAAAGCGCGGCACCAGCGTCTATCTGGTAGACCGTGTGATCCCCATGCTGCCCCATGCCTTGAGTAACGGTATCTGTTCCCTGAACGAAGGTGTGGACCGTCTGGCATTAAGCTGTCTGATGAAGGTGGATGAAGAGGGCGAGATCGTGGACTATGAGATCTGCGAATCTGTGATCCGGGTCAATAAGCGAATGTCTTATACCGTGGTGAAAAAGCTGCTGGAGGAGCCGGAGTGTGTAGAGCATAACGCCAGTGCGCCGGACGGAACCGCCGGAGAAAGCGCAGGAACCGTAACAGACTATTCCCAGTACAGGGAACTGCTTCCTATGTTCCGACAAATGGCTGAGCTCGCGGACAAACTGCGGAAGAAGAGACAGAAGCGGGGATCCATTGATTTCGATTTTCCGGAGTGCAAGATCCTGTTAGATAAGGAAGGACATCCACTGGATATTAAGCCTTACGAGCGGAATGTGGCGACTATGCTGATCGAGGATTTCATGCTCGCAGCGAATGAGACAGTGGCACAACATTTTTACTGGCAGGAGCTGCCCTTCGTCTACCGTGTCCATGATGTACCGGATCCGGAGCGGATCCAGAAGCTGTCCACGTTCATCAGCAATTACGGGTATTACATGAAGGCGCTGGGGCGGAAGAACAGCAAGGTCTCCGCGGAGGAGATCCATCCCAAGGAGATCCAGAAGCTGTTACAGAAGATTGAGGGAACTCCCGAAGAGCCTATGATCGCCAGATTGACCCTGCGCAGCATGAAACAGGCGAAATACAGCACGGAGTGTACCGGACATTTTGGACTGGCATGTCAGTATTACTGTCATTTTACTTCGCCGATCCGCCGTTATCCGGATCTGCAGATTCATCGTATTATCAAGGAACAGCTGCGGGGACGCCTGAAGGAAGAGAGAGTGGAGCACTATCGGGATATTCTGCCGGAGGTGGCTAAGCATTCTTCCGAGATGGAGCGCCGTGCCGATGAGGCAGAGCGGGAGACGGACAAGCTGAAGAAGGTGGAATATATGGAACAGCACATCGGAGAGGAATACGAGGGTGTGATCTCCGGTGTCACCGGCTGGGGACTGTATGTGGAACTGCCAAATACCGTGGAAGGGCTGATCCATATTTCCACGATCCCGGGCGACTATTATCACTACAATGAGGCAGCCTGTGAGATGGTGGGAGAAGCCACCGGACGTTGCTTCAAACTGGGAATGCCGGTACGGATCGAAGTGGAAGACTGCGACCGTTTTATGCGCACCATCAATTTCCGGCTGGTGGATCAATAAATCCGCGGATTAAATGAACTGTTAGTTCATTGACAATTACGGAAAATATAGTAAACTGTAACTATTCAGAGCCGAAAAAGAAGCTCCGCAGGGGCGTTTTGTGAATGGGTTTCTGAATAGTTATAAGGTTTTAAGAGGTAGCCATGGCAAAAGGAAAAGAGTCCCAGAAGCTGATCGCAAACAATAAAAAAGCATATCACGATTTTTTCATCGATGAGACCTATGAGTGCGGCATTGCCCTGCACGGTACGGAAGTAAAGTCCATGCGGATGGGAAAATGCAGCATCAAGGAGGCTTTCGTCCGCATTGAAGACGGAGAAGTATTCGTCTACGGAATGCATGTAAGTCCTTATGAGAAGGGGAATATTTTTAACAAAGACCCCCTTCGTGTGAAAAAGCTGTTGCTGCACAAGTACGAGATCAACAAGCTGTTGGGCAAGATCAAGGAAAAAGGGTATACATTAGTCCCTTTACAGGTATACTTTAAAGACGGTAAGGTAAAGGTAGAGATCGGACTGGCACGTGGTAAAAAGCTCTATGACAAGAGAGAAGCCATTGCCAAAAAGGATCAGCGCAGAGAGGCAGAGAAGGAATTCAAGGTCCGCAATCTGTGATCTGCAGGCTCTGATCCTGCAATGCTTTACTGCAAGTGCTTGACAGTGTGTGTGCCATCAAGTATACTTGGTCTGACAATTGAATAAGGGGTAGTAAAGGTTTCGACAGGGGTTTTGCAGCTGGAGAAGCGAGTCGCATGGTAATGCGTTAAATGGCCAAATTAAAATTAAACGCTAACGATAATTTAGCATACGCTGCCTAATGGCAGCAGTCGGCCCTAGGGCACTCACACCTTAGGATCCCGGCTTCAAACATGTGAGAAACGACATATGCAAAGCTTTGCGCATATGGGCGTAACATGAAGCTACTGAAATGCTCAGGGTGTTTATTCCCGGGGCGCGGAGGGAATGTCAAAGAATAGACTACACTCGTAGAAGGACAGGGAATAGGCTTTTGGACACGGGTTCGACTCCCGTCTACTCCATAGAAAAGTGCCGTTTTTGCGGCACTTTTTATTTTTCGTGTGTGCATTATTGAGGACTGATTCGCTGCAAAAGAGCATCCTGCAATACTTGTGAAAAGTTAATATTCATTGCAACAGCAGCTTCATTCAGCCATTCGGGAATGGTCAATGTTTTTTTAACAGCTTTGTTATTAAAACGTTTGCGATATTCCAGGGTATCGCATGCAACCATACTTAAAAAGGAATCCGCAGTAACTTTGATGTCTGACATTTTGGAGGGCTGTGGAATGGGGCGTTGGTCCTTTTCATATCCATAGAGAATAAGCGCGAGGGCATCTTCAGCCATAAACAGAGCATCAGCCAGTGTGTCGCCGCAGGTATAACAACCTTCCAGATCGGGAAAATATACAGAATAACCTCCATCTGGTTCAGAAGTAAAAATAGCGGGATAAACATATTTAGACATAAGAATCTCCTTTCTAAGAATCCATTCCGGCAAAAAAACACCTCAAATAATAAGCCGAAATGTTTAGATGATTGGCATATTATTTGAAGTGTTTTTAGATATTTTTAGCATACTGTTTTTTGAAAAAATTGTCAATGAAAAGGAAAGGTCAGATGAAAAATGTGGTATAATTTCCAAAGAGTTTTACAAGGGAGTAATTGACAAGCTATGAAAAAGAAACACAACAGACCTCAGAAACGTTTGATAACACAATTGTCATTATGGCTGGCACTGCTATTGGCATTCACCGGCTGTGCGGAAAGCACCGTCACGTCGCAGGATAATACCTATGCGATAGAGCAGCTGGCGACGATCCCCTCCGAATTGCTGGAAGCATCGGAGACTGCAGTATCGGAACCCGAATCCGGACAGCCACAGGAAAACGCTTCGGATACACAAGAATCGCAGCAGGTCACATCTGCAACAGACGTTCCGACAGGAGAGGGCACATCAGCATTTTCCCTCCGGGAGATTCCGGCATACTTCGGCACACCTTATACAGAGGTCAATGGCAACCAGCCTTATTTCACAGAGGAGGAGCTGACCACACAGTCCTTTGAAACCTACAGCGAGCTGGACAGCCTGGGGCGCTGTGGCGTGGCATATGCCAACGTGGGACAGGATCTGATGCCGACAGAACCGAGAGGGGAGATCGGAGCCGTGAAGCCTACCGGCTGGCATCTGGTGAAATACGATAATGTGGACGGAAAATACCTATACAATCGCTGCCACCTGATCGCTTACATGCTGGCGGCGGAAAACGCCAACCCGCAGAACCTGATCACCGGAACCAGATATCTCAACGTGCAGGGAATGCTCCCTTTTGAGACGAAAGTCTGCGATTATGTCAAAAATACAGGGAACCATGTCCTGTACCGTGTCACTCCCATATTTGACGGTGATAACCTGCTGGCAGACGGCGTCCTCATGGAAGCCTATTCCGTGGAAGATGCCGGAGAGGGAATCAGCTTCTGTGTATTTGCCTACAATGTGCAGCCGGGGATCGGCATTGACTATGCCACCGGAGATAACTGGGCGGAGGGCAGCGGAACCTACCAAAGCACCGTAGCGTCCGTTGCGGAAGAGACACCGGTGCCACAGCCTGAGACCGATACTGCGGTGCAGATCACACCGGAATCGTCGGTGTCGCAGGAATCCCGGGAAACCACCTATGTGCTGAATACCAACACCAAGAAATTCCACTATCCCACATGCTCCAGCGTGGACGATATGAAAGAGAAAAATAAACAGATCTACACCGGCAGCAGAGACGAGGTCATCAATATGGGATATGTTCCCTGCAAACGGTGCAATCCCTAAATCGGAAGCACACAAAAAGAGATATGCGCAACGAATTGCGCATATCTCTTTTCGCGTCAGAAGCTGGAAGAAAAGATGAAATGGATGAAATATGGATGCACAATTGGATAAAATACACAAAAATAGTTAATAAATATTAGAATTATTGTCAATTTAAAATACAAAAAGCACATGCTATAATCCAAACATAACTGAGCAAACGGTTGCGCAAACAAGTTGCGCACCACAGGGAGGATGCTGAGTGGGATATAGCAGTTCCGGCCGGTGCGGGGCACCGGTCGGAAAGAAGAAAGGGAAGGTGCATTATGAAGAAAAGAGACTGGAAGAGAGGTTTGGCATTTGTGTGTGCAACGGCTCTTATCGCAGGAAGCTTAAGTGAATTTGGACCATTGACCCAGGTAAAGGCAGAGGAGATGAATCTGTTTACAGATGGTGATATGGGCGATGACGAGATGGGAGATAGTAGTACAGCTTCAAATTTTTGGAACAATCAAAAGTGGTATTTCGAAGGTGATACCTGGGATTGTACCGATACAATAAAATATTCAGAATGGGCCAATCAGGCAGGAGGATGTGGACTGGAGATTGATTTTGATAAAGCAGATGGAACTGTTTGCATGTATCAGGAAATCAGTTTACTGGAAGCCGGGAGCTATACTGTAACGGGATACATTAAAGATGGCAGTGGAAGTGACGGTACGATTGCTCTGTACCATCCAGCAAAAGACGGCAGTTGGAATGTGCCGGAGAAATTGACACAATTGACGAAAGAATATGCCATGTTCACAGATGAATTTACGGTGGCAGAAGCTGTCAGCAACTATAAAGTCGGATTCCAGATTACCAGTAAAAAAGGTGCATGGATCTATATCGATACACTGACACTTACAAAGAAGGCTTCGAATTCAGCAGAAGAGACTCCGGCACCGGAAGCAACAGAATCCCCGGACCCCACAGCTACGCCGGAAGCTTCTGCCACTCCTGAACCGGAGAGCAATGTTCTGTATTCCAAGACTTTTGAGGAAGGAACCGACCCGGCAGATATGTCTGACTGGTCACAGACCTGGAGTGTAGACAGCAGTGCTACCTCCAAAGCAGATACCGGCGCCGGTAATAATACTACAACTGTCTGGAACTACTACTCGGCAACGGCACAGAATCTGACAGCTGCTACTACGGTGACAGCATCCGATGCCGGTAACTATAAAGCATCTTTCCTGACAGCCGGAGAGAACGTGACCGGAACCATCAGCCTCACAGCCGGAGATAGAAAAGTATCGGCAGATCTGACCGCAGGAGGCTGGGATGTTTATACTCTTGCAGAGACCGGTGCATTAACCGTGGAGGCAGGTGCGGAGCTTACCATTACCATTTCTCTGGATATTGCAGCAGGCGGTTATCTGAAGATAGATGACATCCTGGTGACGAAAGCAAGTGATGATGAAATTCTGGCTGCAAAGAAAGCAAAGGCAGAAGAATTACAGAGCCTGATCACGGAATATAAAGCATTAAAAGAGACAGATTATACTGCTGACAGTTGGAAAACTCTGCAGGAAGCACTGACAGAAGGCGAGAACTTCCTGCAGGCACTGGATGGCGATTATACTTCCGCAACCGTCACAGAGGTCGAAGAGAAGATCACGAATCTGAAAAAAGCGAAAGATGAATTAAAAAGCGCTGCTGTGGTAACAGCCGGAATCAATGTGGAAAAGGTCAATGGACTGACGAGTGATTTCATCGGCGGTGTGGATATTTCATCTTACAGAGCTCTGAAAGACAGCGGTGTAAAATATTATGATTTTGAAGGAAATGAATTGGATGATGCCGGATTTTTTAAGCTGCTGAAAGATAGCGGTATTAACTACGTACGTATCCGTGTATGGAATAACCCTTACGATGCATCTGGTAACGGCTACGGCGGTGGCAATAATGACCTGCAGAAAGCGGTGGACATGGGTAAGCTGGCTACTAAAGCCGGAATGCGTGTCCTGATCGATTTCCACTATTCCGATTTCTGGGCTGATCCTGCCAAGCAGAAGGCACCGAAAGCCTGGGCAGACATGACGATTGCGGAAAAGACAGCAGTAGTAAAAGATTATACGATGAATAGTCTGAACACTTTACTGGATGCAGGCGTCGATGTCGGAATGGTACAGGTCGGTAATGAGACAAACAACGGAATTGCTGGAGAGAGCGGTCTGGAGAATGCCAACACCACAGCAATTTTCCGCGCCGGATGTGAAGCAATCCAACAGGTGGAGCAGGATCGGAACAAAGAAATCAAGGCAGTAGTGCATTTCGCAAATCCTGAGAAACAAAATTATATGACTTACGCTAAAGCATTGGCCGATGCCGGTGTGGAGTATGATGTATTCGCCTCTTCCTATTATCCTTACTGGCATGGAACCCTAGATAACCTTAAGAATCAGTTAAATGCGATTACGGAAAAATATGGAAAAGAAGTCATGGTAGCGGAGACCTCCTGGGCGACCGGATTAGAGGACAGTGACGGTCATGCAAACACCGTCCGCGAAGGCAATAACGATGCAGGCATGGATTATGATTTCAGCATCTACGGACAGGCGAAGGAACTGCGTGAGGTGATCAATGCCGTCGCAGAAATGAACAAAGGTATCGGAGTGTTTTATTGGGAGCCTGCATGGATCCCTGTAAAAGTGTATGATCCGGAAGCAGAAGATGCCGAGCAGACCCTTGCAACGAATAAGGCAGCCTGGGAAAAATATGGTTCCGGATGGGCAGCTTCCTATGCGAAAGAATATGATGCCGAGGATGCCGGAAAATGGTACGGCGGATCCGCAATAGACAATCAGGCATTGTTTGATGCCTCTGGCCATCCCCTGGAAACCTTAAAGATATTCAGTTATGTAAAAACAGGTGCGGAGACGGCTAAAAAAATCAGCACTGTTAAAAATGCAGATGCAGTCGAGATAGAATTAGGAAGTACCTTTACTTTACCGGAGACGGTAAAAGTTACCTATTCAGATTACACTTCCGGAGCAGAAAACGTAACCTGGAACGCACAGGATGTTGCCGCAGTCAACACTAACGCAGCAGGAAAATATACTGTGAACGGAACAGTATCTCTGGAAGGAGAGACCTATCAGACAAAATGCGTGATCACCGTGAATCCGCAGAACCTTCTGACCAATCCCCGGTTTGAGGATGGAGAGAACGCATGGATATTAAGCGGAACCGGTATTAAAGTCCTGATGGATGGCAAGGACTCCAAAGATGGAAACGGATATCTGCATTTCTACAATGACAGTGATTTTACCTATGATGTAACACAGACAATTACGCTGGATGCAGGAATTTATCGGTTCGGAGGATATCTTCAGGGTGGTGGAAACTTAGCGGCAGACAGCTACGAGGTCTATGCCTCCGTAGATGGTAAGACACAGACAGCAGAAGGCGAATTGAACGGCTGGAAGAACTGGAGCAATCCGGAGGTACAGGATATCGAGATCACTGAGGATGGAACAAAAGTAACGGTGGGAATCCGGGCAACCGCATCTGCCGGAGCCTGGGGATCCTGGGACGATATGTACCTGAACAAAACCGGAGAAGTTACCCCGGCACCTGTAGTTACCCCGCAGCCGACCGTAACCCCGGCACCTGTAACAGCACCGGAAACAGAGAGCAGCTCTGCGGACAAGGATACATCTGCACCGGTACAGACAGTAGACTGGAATATCGTGACTTCCAACGTACAGGCAAAGATCGCGGAAGTGACACAGAATCCGAATATTAACAGTGTGAACATGAATATCGTATGCTCCGGAGAGACCAGACTCCCTGCCGCAGTGCTGGGAAGTATCAAAGGCTCAGACATGACCCTGGCACTTCATAGCGGCAACGGTGTGGCAGTCAGCATCAGCGGACAGGATCTGAAAGGCACAGCCCTGAATGCATTACAGAACATTGATCTCACCGTGGACAGCAAAGCCCGGAATATCCCGGCAGCCATGGTGGCATCCAAGAAGGCAGAAGCTACAAAACAGCTGTCTGTAAAAGACACCGGAGCATTCCCGGTAGCTGTGAACATTCATGTGAATGTCGGAGCAGAAAACAGTGGAAAATACGCAAATCTTTATCGTTATAATGCCGAGAAGAAACAACTGGAATACTGTGGCTCCTTCCCCGTGACCAGGAATGGTCAGTCCATGTTTGCTCTAAAGCAGGGCGGTGATTACATGGTAACGGTAACCGCGGCACAACCGAAGGAGATCGTATATTTTAACAGTGGCGATTATGCAGTGAAAGCAGGAGATACCCTGTCTGCCATTGCCAAACGCAACCATATGTCATTGGCGGAACTGAAAGCCAAAAACCCGCAGATCAAGGATTTACATAAGATTCGCGTGGGACAGAAATTGAATCTGAATTAAAAATAGAATGGGACTCCGAAGTTGATTTGGGGTTCCATTTTTGAATTAATAGCTGCATATGTGAAAGCAAAAAGGTAACACAATTGATATTGTGTTACCTTTTTGCTTTCACATAGTATATCGGTACGCTCGCAGAAAACTTAACCCCTTTTTTGAAAAAAATTAAACCTCTCATTTGCCAAAGTAAATGCAGCCCCGGAAAGTATATGTTATAGTTCACAGATATATAAAAAACGCCGGTTTTATGCGGCTTCCACTAATTTCTAGGAGGAATCAGATGAATACAGCACAACCAATTCGTAACCTGGACGATTTGAAAAATTTTAAAAACTACTATAAGGAAATCCACCCCAATGCCAGAAACCAATTGTTAGTGATCCTGGGCTTGAATACTGCACTGAGGATTTCGGATCTGCTTACTCTGCGGTGGGAAGATGTTTATAACTTTTCTCAAAACAGATGGCAAGAGCATATTGAGATCATTGAACAGAAGACGGGAAAGACCTCCTGCATCTATATCAATCATAATATTCATGCATGTCTTCAAAATTATCAGGCACAGCTTCGAAAGGAGCAAAAACCTATTCAGCCAGAAAAGTATCTTTTTCCTCACAGCAATAAAAATGAACCCATCAGTCGGGTGCAGGCTTTTCGCATCATCAAAAAGGTGGCAGCTTATTACAATATCCCCGGCGTGATCTGCTGTCATTCCCTTCGCAAAACCTTCGGATATCATGCCTGGCAGCAGGGCGTACAGCCGGCAATGCTGGTCAGCATCTATAATCATTCGTCTTATGAAGTGACCAAACGATATCTTGGCATTGAGCAGGATGACCGGGATAAAATTTTTCAGGAGATCATACTCTGAACACAAGGGTAACACAATATCAAGTTTGTTACATTACGATCAGTATTTCCAAAACACAGCAAATTATAAGGAAATAATCGATTCAAGGAGGAATGGCTATGCTGAGATTATCGGTGAGAGATGAAGAGTTTCTGATGATCGGAGACGATGTGAAGATTGTATTTCTGGGAAGCAGCGGCGGACAGACACGTATCATGATCGACGCCCCCAAGGATGTGAACATCGTACGAAGCAAGGCCATTGAAAAACGGATCCAGGATCCGGAGCTTCTGGCGACGATCCCGAAGTATTACAAGAATCTGGAAGGTACCGCCAAGAAGAAAAAATCCAACGTCGTGATCGTACAGAACAAATAACTTCAGATATTGTGGGACAAAAGTTTGCTAACAATGCGGAATCCTAGGGCCGCAGTAACTATTAACCACACACCGCAGATAAACGGATGTATCTGCAACACTTTTTTACACATGGAGGTAAATTATTATGGTAGTACAACACAACTTAACAGCTATGAACTCTAACAGAATGTTAGGATTAACCACCGCTTCTCAGGCAAAGTCCACTGAGAAACTGTCTTCTGGTTACAAGATCAACCGTGCAGCAGATGATGCAGCAGGTCTGTCCATCAGTGAGAAAATGAGAAAGCAGATCAGAGGTCTGACACAGGCTTCTTCTAACGCACAGGATGGCATTTCTACTGTACAGACTGCTGAGGGTGCGCTGAACGAAGTTCAGGATATGTTACAGAGAATGAACGAACTGGCAGTTAAAGCAGCTAATGGAACTCAGTCTGAAGATGACAGAAGTTATATCCAGAACGAAATTGATCAGCTGACCACTGAAATTGATCGTGTCGCTGAGACCACCAAGTTCAATGAGACATATTTGTTGAAGGGAGATAGATTTGCATCGAAGGAATATTCTTATGCATATGCAGAATTCAAGAATGATGCAACTGCATCTGTGACAATGTCTACGACTCCTGATGCAACAACTAAAGCAACGCTTACAGTAGCTTTTGACAAGGATGCTTCTTCCGCCGACCAGAATGCGGTTGCTAATGCAATTAAGAAATCTGGTATTACTGTAAAGGTTACTAAGCATTGGGATGCAGCTAATAATCAGGCAGCAGACAGTACAGCATCTATCAGTTTAAATGGAGATGCAGCAGGAATATACAAAGTAGCAGCTGTTAAAGACGATCCTACTAAGTTTGATATTACAACAGCAGACGGAACCAAGGTTGCAACCGTAACGGTTGGAGGCACATTTGACAAGGCAACAGCTGAAGGAGATGATGGACAGTCTGTTACTTCGTCTGCGATAACCGCAACAGCTAGTACTGCTGCAACGAAAAAAGGTGAATCTGCGAAGTATTATGATAAGGATGGCAATGGCATTGCGGCTAACGCATTAAATAAATATTTCCAGACTGATGCGCAGGGTAATATCACTGCAAGAGGAGATGCACCTACTGTATATGATGCAGTTGGCCTTGCTACAACATTAGATGATGAAAATGTAACTTCTACACAGGATATTACAGGCAGTTTGAAATTGAGTTTACACGTAGGCGCAGATGCTACATCCAATAATCAGATTACTGTAAAGCTGGAGGCTATGAGTGCTAAGGGACTTGGTGTTAACGGCTTAAAGGTAGACGGCACAGATGACACCAATGCCAAGAATGCTATTGAGACCATCAAGGAGTCCATCCAGAAGGTTTCCACCCAGCGTTCCGCACTTGGTGCTGTTCAGAACCGTCTGGAGCACACCATCAGCAACCTGGATAACGTTGTAGAGAATACCACCAGCGCAGAAAGCCAGATCCGTGATACCGATATGGCTACTGAGATGGTTAAGTACTCCAACAACAACATTCTGGCGCAGGCAGGTCAGGCAATGTTGGCACAGGCTAACCAGTCCAATCAGGGTGTACTGTCTCTGTTACAGTAATTATAAGAGAAGTGTAATTCTAACATTTAAAGTTGTGAAAAGATTTACCATGAAGTCCCACCGGAAATCCGGTGGGACTTTTTTCTGTCTCCATATTCTGTCGGACAATCATAGATATTTCTAAGGGGAAATTCGTATTAGCACAATCCCCGTCCCACATAAACATTGTAAAAATAATTCGCAATAATAGGAGGTAGACAGACTGATGAATTATTTGTTTATGGGATCTTTAGTCGAAAGAGAAAAAAAGTTCACCGGAGACAAACAGATCAAAGCGATTGCAGAGAAACTGTTAAAAGGTGCTATGGGAAGGGAGATGAAAAAGGATGCTTAGTTTTGAAGAGTTTCAGGAATATGTGATGGATCATATTAGGGAGTATCTGCCGGAAGAATATGCTAATGCAGAGGTATCTGTTAGAACCGTTCAGAAGCTGAATGGTGTAACGCTGCAGGGACTTGAAATTTGGACACCTGAAATGAAACAGGGTACGGGTGTGACACCAACAATCTATCTTAATGGCATATATGAAAATTATGAGAATGGGGTAGACCTAGAAGTCATTATGGAACATATCGGCAATCTTGAGAGACAGTCAATGGATTTGCCGGAAGATGTGGCAGAAATCAAGGAAATGTATAAGGATGTCAATTATGTAAAAGATCGACTTATCGTTTCTCTTATCAGTGCGGAAAGGAATGTGGATTTTCTGAAAGATAAGCCTTATAGAATGTTGGAAGATCTTGCTATTTTTTATAAAGTGCTGATAAGTAAAGATGGCAATGGAACAGGGACGATTACTGTTACCAACAATCATATGGAGTACTGGGGATTAACTGAGGAACAGTTATATGAAACTGCGATCAAGAACAGCAACGTGTTAGAACCACCATCCATTGATAAACTAACGAACGTAATGGCAGACCTGATGAGAGCGCAGGGAATGGATGAGGATATCATCGAAAATCAATTAAAAGAAGATGATATAGATATGTATGTTATTAGTAATACCACAAAGGCGAACGGAGCAAGTGTTATTGTCTATAGCGATGCATTACAGCAGGTGGCAGAAAACCTGGGTAGTGATTTATATATTCTGCCGTCCTCTATTCATGAAGTACTTGCGCTGCCTGTAGGAAATAAGGATGTAGATAGTCTGGAAGAGATGGTAAGATGTGTTAATCAGACGGAGGTTTCACCGACAGAAGTATTATCGGACAATGTCTATAAATATGATGCTGAAAGCAGAACACTATCTCTTGCAAGTGCAAAAGCAGAAACAGTTAAAGAAACCGCTGTTTGTGAGCCTTCGGGGTACACTGGAACTGTAAATGAGGTCGCAAGACCCAGACATCACAGATAAAGGAGAGAAGTTATTATGGAAGTAACAAGTATCAGAATGAATCTGCTTAATAATGCAGGAGGAATCAAAGCAATCGGTAGTTTTTCACTGGACGATGCGTTTGCAATTCGGGGAATCAGAGTAATGGAAGACAGCAAAGGCAGAAACTTTGTGGCATTTCCTTCTAGAGAAAGATCTAATGGAGATTATGAGGATATTGCATTCCCCTTAAGTAAGGAATTTTACCATAAAATTACGGATGCGATCATGACGGAGTTCAATCGTATGCGTGAGGAAGTGGCTGCAAAGGTGTCTAAGGCAGATCAGGAGCAGACGGAAAACGCTAACGAAGAACAGGCACAGAAGGAAACATCCCATAGAGGAAAGGGTAGATAAGGAGGGGTGTAAATGCAGATTTCAGAAGTACGCCTGAAAAAGCGGGAAGGAGACTCCAGATTTTTGGCAAGTGGATCCATCACTTTTGAAGGTCAGTTTGTTGTATCCGGGATCAAGGTAATGAGATCCAATGAAGGGCATTTGTTTGTAGCGTATCCTTCCTGGAAGAACTCAGATGGGGAATATAAGGATGTATGCTTCCCTATGACTAAGACCCTTAGGGAAGATATTACCACACAGGTACTGGCGAAGTATGAAGAATTATAAAAAGTAGTGGAAGCGGAACTGCCTTATGGTGGTTCCGCTTTTTTGGAGGATTGAGATGGAAGGGATTGTAGCAAAGATATGGAATATCAAAGAGGGCACCATGGGGAGAGGCGCTGCAGTACAGATTACGGATTCCATTTCTTATATTACAAATAGTGAAAAGTGTGACGGCGTTATAGTTAATGACGATTTTATGCAGGTAGGAAGAGAAGTTTCCTATGTGATAAATGATATTAAAACGCTACAGGGATTGTATGTTGGAGGACGGCATATTTCGGATATACAAAATGCAACGAATGAAATGATGCAGGTGAAGGAGTTTCATAACAAGTTGGGTGGAAGAGTGGCATTACATGGCATTGTTTCCCTGCCTGTGGGGGAATCGGGGAAAGAAAATGCTGGGAAATTAATGATGCTTGCAGATGATCTTTTAGAAGAGATATTTCCAGATCATCAGGCGATATATGCGGTTCACACGAATACAGAGAATCTGCACGTTCATTTTGTGGTCAATACGGTAGCCTTGAATGGAAGAAAGATCCATATGGACCACAATTTTATGAGTAAAGTATTTGATCCGTACTTAAATAAGTTGGCAAGACAATACGGATTTTCTCCTAATATGGCATGGGAAGAAGAGAAGGAACCGGATGAGATCAAGTTTTCAGACAGGGTAATAAAACTAAGGCAGGTCGTGGATACCGCTATAGAATGGTCGGATGATTTTGACTCCTTTTTACATAATTTACGAAGTCAGGGCATTCAGGTAAACTGCGGAAAATATTTGTCATTAAGAATGGATGGAATGTCTAGGGCAATCCGGAGCTTCAGACTTGGAAGCAGATACACGATAGATGCCATCAGGGACAGACTGCTTGGTAAAAGGGAAGAATTGATCCGAAGTGAAGTAGGAGACCATATATTTGCAGGAGGATCCCCGGCACAGATCTATGTAAAAACTACACCACTCAAAAAATATGCGGATATGGATGCAGAAGAGAAAAAAGAAGCGATCCGTATGCTAAAACTGGGGAGAAACCCATGGAGAGAACAATATAAAAGTAACTGGCAATTACAGCGAATTGCGGAGGAATTCCATAGGACAGCCAATATTTATGAGCTTATCAGAACGTATGCACCGGATACCGGAAATGTAAATGATGCACTTAGAAATATTATCCAAAAGCAGAAGGAGATAGCAGAAGAAAAGAAAGTTGTGAAAACAAAATTAAGGGATTACAAACCGATTATCGACCTGTATAAGGAAGCAGTGAAACATGAGAAACGAGCATATCTGTATGAATTTGCTGGATGTGATGAGTACCTGTCAGATTATTTGGAATACAAGATGCTTGTGGACAGGCTGGAAAAAGGATACTCCAAAACCATAAATGAAGTGGCAGAGTATGTGGAAGAGGAAGAAAACCAGATTTTGTATGCAAAGGCGCAGGCAAAAGAATTATCCAGTGCTTATCATACAATCCTTCGTTTTGCGCAGAACGAATTAAGGCAACAGGAAGCAGAGTATATGTCCTTATATGAAGCGATTGGCTATGCAAAGGCAAGGACAGCTGCGGTGCATCAGGGAGTATTTGAAAGTAGCATCAAATATATTGCAGCGGACAGCGTGGACGATGGGTATATCAGAGTTGTGATACTGCCGGATATCGTGGGAGGAACCCGGACGGTGACAGCTACCGTTTCTGTATATGGCAAAAATGGCGAACTGAAAAAAGAGTTTTCTTCCCAAGAAACAAATGTGAAGGAGTTTAATCAGAACATATCAGAGCTTAAGGCAGATATGGGATTTTACAGATGCCATATTTTTGACAGTGCCGACGAGGCAAGGGCGCTTATGAAAGCGCAGGAAGAGAAAAAAGAGAAGAACCGCATTAAGAATTAGTACAATACGTGTCCCACATGAAGGGTAGAAAGGAGAGAGCCTTGAGTAAATTATGTTACGAATCAAGATCGGAAAGTAAACTCATACAGCAATCGGAAATCTACCCTGTTTTTTCATCCTATCAGGATAAAGAATTGAAAGAGCGGTTCCAACAGCTTAAAGCAAATGTTTGTGATCTGAATCCTGCGTTGGTGGCAAAGTGCATTACCGGCACAGAACAGGATTTTATCCTGCTAATGAACCGGGCAAAGGACTTTATCCGGGAGAGATTTCGGCAGACTTCCATGGAAGAGGAAAAGAGATTGCTTCAAATGTTTAAGGAATGCGTATTTGGATATTATGTCCTGACACCGCTGATCGAAGAAAAAGAGATCTCGGATATCAAAGTGCTTGATTATAACCACATTGTAGTAAAAGCAAAAGGAAAAAGATATGTTGCAGACTGCAGCTTCTATAGTCCGTCCGACTATAATGACTGGTTCATGAGAATTCTGCGTATCCAAAGGATGGGAAAGAGTGACGAAGCAGCATTATCCCACAGTACAGATAGAAAAGGGGTAAAGGACTACTTTTTACGAATTGACACGCAGCTTGGTTGTATCACTTCTACGGAAAAGAACAATATCCATATCCGAAAGATTCCAAAGCAGAAGCTTTCATGGGATTACTTAAAAGAGAATGGGATGTTAGATGATGAAATGGAAATCTATCTTAAGGACCGGATTGCTTCCGGGTATGGTTTTTTAATCTCCGGGAGGGGAGGATCTGGAAAATCCACGCTTTTGAATAACATGATCGACTGCATTCCCTATGACCAGTCTGTGCTTGTGTCGCAGGAGTCGGATGAACTCTATTCGGAGCATCCGCAGATTCAGTTTGAACATACGCTGTCCGTAAAGAGAAAGGACTGCAGTATCGAGTACTCCTTGGAAGATGAACTGCGCCTCGGACTTTTACAGGATATTGATAATTTCGTGATCGGAGAGATCAAGGGCGGAGAAGCACTGTATGTGTTTACCACAGCTATGAGTACCGGGGCAAGGTTTTTTGGAACAATTCATGCTAATACAGCTGCAGGATCCGTAGTGAGACTGGCGCAGTGTGCCAAATATATCTCTGATTATTCTATGGAAACATTAGAAGAAATGCTTACTGTAGTGCCGTTTGTGCTGATTCACATGAGCCGGTTTGCCATAGACGAAATCTTGGAAATAGCCGGATGGGATGAACGGCATCAAAAGTTAAAACTGAATGAAGTATATGTGAAGGGGGAGTTGGAATGTACCTGATTCTTAGTATAGTAACAGGAATCTATCTGATTTTGTCATCTGTCCGGGACTTGAAAGAACGTATGATATATAGTTTCCCGGCAATCGTACTGACATTGGCATGGGGGACGTATTCCGTAGAACTTTATGAAAATGAGTATGGATTTTTACTGGGAGCCTGGATTGCAACGGTAGTTTTGTGGTTCTTGTTTCGGAGATTTTCCATATGGGGTGAGGGTGATAACGATGTCTTTTTATTATTTGCCGGAGTATTACTTTGTACGCTTCGGTTTCGTACAGTGCCATTTCTCATATTTGCAGCAAGCAATCTTCTGGCGCTGACCCAGATCGGAGCCGTGATTGTCAGCCTGATCGAAGCAAGAGTGAAAAAGGAAAAGGTGACCAGTCAAAGTAAAATAGCGGTTGTACCTGGACTTTGTATTGTAGTACTGGGAATCATGCTCTATGGAATCTGTGTGCGAATGGGAGTGATAGCGTAGTGAATGAGTTGGAAGTATTAAAAAAAGCGTTGCCGGAGATGGTATCTATTATGAATGCACTTCCGGGAGAGCGGTTTGATATGAAATCGGCACAAACAATTCTGATTGTGCAACGGAGAATGGAGCAGTCTGAATTATCGAAGCAGCTAGGCATATTTGCACAGCTTCTGTCTAAAAATGAACCTGCCACAATGGATGATCTGGTAGCTGCTGCAGTAGCGTATATAAGGATTAAGACACTGGTAGAGGGGAATGAAACAGGGTATTCTCCGGTGATTGTCAGAGATCTCGTTAAGGAATATAAAACTCAACAGACGAAACTTAAGAACATTCTTCGATTGTCTAAAGTGAATATCCTTACGGCAGAAAGCTATCAGAGAGCAGTGATAGAGAAGACTATTTTGAAATCAGAACGCTTTCTATCAGCTTTTGAGAAAGAAATACAGGATCTGGAAGAAGTGATTGCAAAGGAACCAAAGAGCTTAATAAAGCCAAAAGAGCCGGATCCTATCACAGAAGATGTGAAAGAACTTCCTACGAAACCAAGAAAATTCCGTGGGATACAGGTACCTAAAAGAATTGTTGGATTTTGGGAAGAGGTTCAGAAAAAGAATCAGGTTACGCAGGAACTTAAGGAGGAAGAGGCCAGGTATGCATCCTCAAGGTGCAGGGAGATTCCTTTTTATGATTCCACACTGAACTATTCGGACAAGTATATTTGTAAGGATGTTCCGGCATTCTCCCTGTATAAACGAAGAGAAAGTATTTATTTTGGTAAAACGGAGAATGGAGCAGCCGGGATATACAACAATCGGGATAAAAGCCTGTTTGAACTTATGAACGTGAATGAGGATTTTGTCCAGTTCATGACAACCGATCTGCTTGGTGGAGAGTATCAGCTTACTCCATTTTCCGGTGCAGAAAAGGAAGCAATGGAAGTGTATTTTAACTTTATTTGTGCCTGTTTTGAAGCTTACATTGGAAAACTTACTACCGTAATGGAGTATCTTAAGTTCAAAGATTATTATAACCGGCTCATGCTTATGAGAATTTCCTTAGAAGAAAAGCAAGTGGCTGATTATTATAGGGCATTGCGACTGGCAGATTCTTATATGGAATACATGAGAGGGTATGATCTGAGCGTTTCCGATGACAGAGAAGAGATCATTCAAAATATTACATCGGAAAAGAACTTGAATTACCTTGGGGATCTGCAGATCATTCTGGACAACCATGTAATCTGTAGTGAGGCAAAGGAGAATATTGGGCAGCTGCAGGAGGAGATCCGGTACTTTCATGGGAAGGAAGAGGAAGCGGAGGACATAGAAGAGACTCCGGTGGACTTTCTGGGAGCAAAGGTAATTATCCAGTTTTTGAAAGAGGAGAAAGTGATAGATGAAGCTTTGTTTACATCGGAGAATCTGGAACAGGCTGTGTATGATTACCTCACAAGAAAAGCTGAAGTGAAAAAAATAGGCATTGATAGAAACGGAGAGAGGGTCTTTTTATTCATCTGCAGAAACGGAAGTGTTTCAATACCGGTAATTAATCGGAAGATGAAAGAAAACTGGAAGGAAACCGACAGAGATTATTACGAAGCGGTGGAAGAAAAAATAGCAAATAAAATTTTGAAACTGGGAGAAACAGAGGATGAAAACGGAACATATTAAGATTTTGATTTTTGCAATAGCGATTTCTTTTGTAATGGTAGTAGCGTTTTATATTTATTTTGGCGAGGCGAAAGTAGAAAATAAAAAAGGAGATGCGGATGTTATAGAAACTGTTTGTAAGGAAACGGCTGTAACAGATGTGGAAGAAATACCGGAAGAGGAAGGAGCAAAGGAAGCTGTAGACTGCAGAGCAGTTTATGATTCTTTTTCAAAGCTGCAGATAGAAAAAATATACACAGAGACCGTGGATGATGGGAATGGAAATCAGACAATGCAGTTTCAGACATACTATCTTTCCGATGTGGATATAGCTGCTATGACAGATGCTACGTCGGATTATACGCAGGCGGTAGGGACAGAAGCTTTTGACAGTGAGAAGATTTCAGACATTTCTTTTGAGGAGGCCTTTGGGTTTTCGTACAAGACCTGCAAGGATCTGTATGAAGTGATGGAGACAGCAAGGCTGACTATGGGTTTCGATGCAGAGTATGAAGATGCCAGACTGGATGACAACAAGAAAAATTTGCTTGGGGAGGAAAGCTATGTCTATGAAAAAGACTGCAGTATTTTGGAGCAGCTGCTTGCAAATGTAGACTACGATACTCTGATTCAGACAAAGTGTGTCTATTCTGTAGCAGAGATGGAAGGAACGAAATATCCGACTTCTTTTACAGCAGTGGTTCAGTATGTAAAGGGAAATGTAACATATACAAAGACGGCATATCTGGGATTTGCAGGAGAAAATGCGGATGAACTTTTGGAGGAAGAAAATACCTGTAAGAGTAACGATGTCTGTGGAGCCTGTGGGGAGACCGGAGAATGTAGTCAGGGCTGCGGTGGAAGCTGCTGTAAATAAAGGGGAAGCATTATGAATAGCAAGAGTAAATTAAAATACATGACAGTGTTGTGCGCTTTTTTAGCAATGGTACTGTTGCCATGCAAAGCTTACGCAGCCTGCCATAATGTATCCTGCGGATGCAGGGCAAATGGAATCATGTCATGCGCCGGGGCAACCTGCTGGTATACAGATTCCGATGGATGTTCCGGTCATAGCTGGTATCTGTATGATGAATATGGGGCAACCTGTACGTCGGGTGGATCAGTGGAATACCATTGCTCAATCTGTCCAGGAAGACGAATTACATCCTCCCCTCCACTGGGGCATGACTGGGGATCATGGTATTGTGTGAACAGTTCTACTCATAAGAGAAATTGTAGAAGATGTGGGCTGGAACAGTATGAAGGACATAATCTGTCAGGGTGGAGAGCGCATGGAGACGGTTATTATAGCAGAAGCTGTTCTGCCTGTGGATATACACAGACGAAGGGAATTTTTGTCAGTGCGTCTACTTACAGCTGGACAGCAGACAATGTGAATATTACGGTAAGAGGATATGATGGCGGTGTAGGAAACAGATATATATTACTGTATCGGGTAAATTGCATTACCGGAGTAACGACTCTTGTCGGAAACTATCAGCATGGTGGAATTTCGGGATGGACAACAGATAGCTATACACAGATAGACGAAGGAATCTACTACTATTATGCGGTATCTACAGACAATGACTGGCACTCCATTCAGGGGAACACGGGAAGGGTATACCTTGACCATTCGGATCCTGTGATTATAGGAGTGGAGAATACAAATACGGAATGGACCAATGTGGCTCCTAGTATTGCAGTAAGGTCAACGGACTATTTGATGGGAACGGTGACCGCTGGCTCCGGTCTTAGAAGCGTGAAGATATACAATGATAAAGAAAATCTTGTTGCAGCCGGAAGTAATCAGGCATCTTATACATTGAGAGAAACCGATGAGGGAGAACGAACCTTTGTGATTGAAGCCACAGACAATGTGGGGCATATATCAAGGAGCAGTGTCACGACCAGATATGATATTACGCCTCCAGGAATAGATGGAACAGAGATCACATTTGTAAGAGATGGCATTGTAGTGTCCGGTTATATGCAGGACAACATCATGGATCAGCACATTGATGATGAAATCGTAAGAAGCGTGCATGGAGCCAATAAAAGCAGCGGTATTAAAAGTGTGATCGTGTATAAGGTAACCGGAACAAAGGAAGAAGTCATATATTTGGATACGACTTATCACCAGTTTGTATCCCCGGATACGCACTCCTTTTTTGATGTGTATTATGACATTAACCAGACAGAGGATGCCGTAGACTACTATCTAATCATTACAAGAGACTTTGCCGGAAATCAGACCAAGAAGAAGTTAACCAGTCAGAGGACATTACTTACCATGTTCCGCACTTCGATCGATCGAGGGGCATATTAAGGATTTACGATTTTGGGATAGAGACTATAAAGTGTAAATTAAGAGCCGTATCACTACTAACATTGGACGTATTGGCAAAGGTGAAATAGCCGTTCGCCGGGTGATAAGGCTCTTTTTTTATTTGTCGAAAATAGAAAATTGCAGTTACGAAGTAGGTAAATTATTGTCCCACATATTGGATGAAGATCAAATAGATCTATCAATTCGCTGAAAGGAGAATAGAAGAATGAGAAAGGTAGTAAAGAAGGTGGATCAGATGTTGATTGCTGCAAGGGGAAAGGTGCTGCAGAAGAAGCCTGCCGTGGATCAGATCATCATTATGTTCATCATTATTGCTGTGGCAGCTGGTATTGCGGGACTTTTGTACATTTTCGGTACTAAAACTCTGCTTCCGGATTTCCAGACTAAGATCACCTCACTGATTAACCAGTGGTTTGACGGACATTAAGAGGTTTGGCGAAAAAGAGAAGGGAGGAGCCGGATAGATGAATAAAGAAGAAAGACAGGCAGAAAAATTACGAAGACAACAGAATAGGATAGCTAATAAGATGCTTATTCCTGCGCCAAAGAAAACCGTACAGAGTCTAAAACTTCTTAATTTTGATCCGTCTGGTACCTTCCATTTTGTGGAAGACAGATGGATCAGAATTTATGAGGTCTATGGGAGACTGGACAAATTAAGCACAACAATGACGGCACTGCAATCAGAAATTATGGTCAGTGGAAGGATGCTGCCCGAAAAAGAGGATACAGACTGGTTTCTTACATTAACTGGATATGGTGAAACATATGATGAAGTAAGAAAACAGTTTGCTTTGGATGAAGAGTTTCTAAAAGAAAGCGTTGGGATCCGTCCCTTAAGCGTAGATGAAGCGGTTAAGATTATCTTTTCAAGACTGCAGGGTGATACAAAGGAATTTTCCTATGCTTCGTTTGTCAGAAGCAAAAAGAATTTATATGATGAACTTTTTCCTGAAATCGCAGAATCCTATGATAGTTTCCAGATAGAAGCAAGTTATGGAACAAGCCTGTTTGTTATGAATTACCCAAAGACTGTCAAGTGGGATGTCTTTACAGACTTGCAAAAACTGGGTTGCCCCATCTTTTTAACTTTCCAGATGTCAAATATGAAAGAGGAAGACAGAGAGAGCTACTTAAGGATGCTGGAAAGGCGTTACTGCAGGAATTTTCCCCCGGCGGATATTGAGAACGGTATAAGTATCTCCTGCCATATGTCATTTGTCTGTGATTCCGCAGATGCAAGAGAGATTATCCAGAGTACGATTCTCTCCCTGCTTTCTAAAGAAGGATATATTGTGGCTCCGCTTTATGGAAAGCAAAGAATGGGACTGTTATCAGATATTTCACTGGGAATGGTGGAAAGCAGAGAGTTTAGAAATATTTCACTGCCTGCAGTAGAAAAAATCTTTTGGGAGGAAAATGCGAATGATAATGACAAAGTATGAGCAGACAAAGAAATATGATGTGGCTGGAAATGTGGAAACATTCGGATCACAGGGGATTTTCTCGATAGAAGGTGTGGAAGAGAGTGGCATCTTTGCGCTGACAGAGAATCGCTACTCCAAAACCTATGTCTTAAGTGATATCAACTTCGCCGGAGTAACAGACATTGAGCAGAAGGAGATTATTATTGGTTTTTCCAAAGTGCTTAAGGGCATTCCCTGCCGTTTTTCATACACGATTGCAAATGAATACGTGGATGAAAAGAAGTTTTATGAAAACATCCTTTACAGAAACCGTGGTGATGGGGATGACGATTTAAGAAATTCTTTTAATGCGGTCATCAGGGAGAAGCTTTCGGATGCAAGGCAGGGATTGTACCAGACCATCTACCTAACACTGACCATTACAGCGGACGATGTAATGGATGCTAAGTCACAGTTTTTGTCTATTGAAGGAGCCATCCGGTCGTCCTTTGTAGGTCTTGGAATGAATGGAATGCAGGGATCCACCATGCATCCGCTTTCTGTGGATGAAAGACTGCAGATTCTTTTTAACTTTACACATACCGGAATCTCTAAAGGGTATCCTCTTTCCTATAAAAATGTCGTAGAAAGCAGACAGGATTTTTTGAATGTTCTGGCACCTGCAGCAATCACTTACGATAATGAGGAATTTCGGATCAATCACTGTTTTGGAAAAGTGATGTACATTGCAGATTATCCGAAGGCACTGGAAAGTGACATACTGACTTCGCTTGCTAAAGTCAACTGCACCAGCTATGTGACCGTGAATAATGAACTGCTTGATATCGGAGGATTTAAGCAGGAAATATCCCGGAAATACATGAAAGTCGGTATGAAGATTGAGAACGAAAAGCAGAGAAACCGCAATAACAATGATTATTTAGCGGATGCTTCACAGAAACTTTTAGGGGAGAAGGATAAGTTAGATACCTTCCTTAAGAAGTTAGATGAACAGGATGACCATTATTACAATACCACCATTATGCTTCTGTTTATGGCAAACACGAAAGAAGAACTGGGAAGGATCGAGGAAAAACTTAAGAACATTGCATCTTTAAAGTCACTTACCCTGAAAAGCTGCTTTGCCATGCAAAGAGAAGGGATCAATTCTGCACTGATCTTAGGATGTCAGGAATTTAAAAGAGTGGTGAATCTCTCTTCCAGCTGTCTTGCCATGTTCATGCCGTTCAAAACACAGGAACTCAACGATGAAAATGGTGTATATTATGGGATCAATCAGTTGAGTCAGAATGCTATTTTCGGAGACAAGAAGAAATTAAAAAACAGGAACAGCATGATTCTTGGTAAATCGGGATCCGGTAAAAGTGTTTTTTCTAAATCGGAGATCTTGTCGGTATATCTGAATAACCCCAAAGATCAGATTATCATTGTCGATCCACAGGGGGAATATCATCAGATTATAAACCGATTACAGGAAAATGCAGCCATCATATGCTTTGATGCAAAGAAAGAAGTTTATATTAACCCTCTGGACGTAGATTTTTACGGAGTTGATTATACCGAACTTAGAGAGATTATTTCAGAAAAGGCAGATTTCATCCTGACTTTGATCTCGTCATTACTGCGAAGAAATGTGGAGGCAGAGGAACAGGGTGTTATTGACCGTGTGGTGGAGAGAGTTTACAGTGAAAACTTTAACATGAGGAAACGCTTAAATGGGGAAATGGAGAGAGAACGAGAGTATGAAGTACCGGGATTTATGGTTACGGAGCAGGCAGTAATCAGTACCGGGGAGAAACTTTCCAGAAAAGAACAGGTACGGGCATATTCTCCTACGTTTCAGGATATCTATCAGGGTCTTGTGGATGAGGGAACAGAACTTGCGGATCATCTGGCTGCAGCAATGGATATCTTTGTAAATGGGTCATTGAATCTGTTTAATCACAGAACAAATGTGGATATTGGGAAAAGACTCATCTCCTTCAGTTTTCCGGGGCTTAAGGAAAATCTTCGTGTCACCAGTATGCTCATTATGATGGAAGTACTTCGCAGTAAGCTTTCGGAGAACTCCAGGGAAGGGAAATGGACACATCTTTACATAGATGAATTTCATGAACTATTGGGGATTGATCAGATCGCAGCCTTTGTGGTGAAACTCTGGAAAGAAATCAGAAAACTCCTGGGATGTGCCTGTGGCATATCGCAGAACATGAGTGATCTGCTAAATGAAGACAATGCCGGGAGGCTGTCAGCGATTCTTTCTAACACAGAATGCTTTGCACTATTGGCTCAGTCCTCTATTGATAAGCGTAAGCTGATGCAATTCTTGCCAAATATCAGTCCGGCTATGTTTAATTACGTGGATAATGCAGAAAGCGGCACCGGACTTCTTAAGATGGGAAGCGTGGTAATTCCGTTTGATATCCGAATGAGTAAGGAATCGGAGATCTATGAAATCGTGAATACGGACGGAGGCAGTTATGCAGTTTAAGGAAGGAAACCTGCAGTTTACGGAGGAACTTAAATTCACGGATGACTATGGGAGATTTTCTAAAGCGGAAATGTCTAATTTTTCAGATCCCGGAAATATGGAAAACAGAAAGCAGGATCAAAAGAATTTTGCACCAGAAAAATACACATCCACAAAGAAAGAGCGAGATTTCAAAGAAAAAGATGCTGATATATGGATGGCAAATGAAAGAAGTGGAGAATCATGTCGGGAAGAGATTGGAGGAAAGGAACACAGAGCGCAAGCAGAAACTTCTGAAAAATCTAAGAGTTCGGATAGAAACACAAAAAAAGATCAGAGCAGCGAGGGAAAGGAGAAAGCTGCCAGAAAGACAATGGTGGCAAGAATGATCCGGGCAAAGGATCTGTTTTCAGAAAACCGGGGAGAGAAAGAAACTACAGGAAATGCATTGCATGATGGGAATACCGGTCTTGTCAGGGTAGTTACGACTTATGTGAATCCCAAAACATGGGGGAAGATACTGGCAGCAAAACTGGTGGCTGCGCTGGCACCACATATCCTGACTGTATTTATGTATCTTATCGTGACATTTCTTTTGATAACGATTGTGGTAGGAATGTTTTCTACGATAAGTACCGTTACCGGAAGGGTAACCGGGTTTTTAAGCCGTTATTCGGGCAGAGGACATATCCTGTCAGAAGAAAGTCTTTCGGAGGAAGAGATAGATGAAATCGTGGAAGACAGTGGGGCAAGTGAAGAGCAGGAAGTAGTGATCCGTTACGCACTTTCCAAAGTTGGATATCCATATTCACAGGAAGACCGGACCAGTGGTAGCGCATATGATTGTAGTTCTCTTGTGTATTACAGCTGGCTGTCTGCAGGAGTAGATCTAAGCTATGGAGCAGGATATCCACCGACAGCTGCAGCAGAAGCAAGCAAATTGTATAGTTATGGAACCGCAGTATCTACCACAAGACTGGATATGAGAGATATGGAACCGGGGGATCTTGTATTTTACGGTGGACATGACAATAAAAGATTTTTAGGAATTTACCATGTAGCGTTGTATGTGGGAAACGGTGAAGTGGTGGAAGCACTAAATGCGGATCATGGTGTGGTATATGAAACACTTCGGACAAATAATATTATTTTGGTATTAAGACCATAGGAGGAAACAAGATGGCAGACGAGATTGCACAGGTAGTAGACCTGGAATATAAAGGTATCTATTACCTTTTAAAAGGTACCAAGGCAATGATTACCAGTATGGTGTCAGCAATTCAGGCACTTCATACATGGCAGCATAAAAAATGGCTGGAGAAACCGGGTAGCTGTTCCTGGCAGAAGATTCAGGAAGCAAGTGAAGGAATGGCTCCCATTCTGGAATTCCCGGCAGAAATGCTTGAAAAGACCATTGATATTACAAATGACAAGAGCATAAAAGGGGAAGGGTTTATTTCTCCCTTTGAATATTACTGCAGACAGAACGGCTTAAGATACTGTATTATGCCGGATTTAAACCCTTATGACGACTATATTCCGGTTGCTGTACTGGCACAGGATTTTGGAATGCATGATGAGCAGATCAAATCCTTTATGCGCAAACGTGTGGAAAAGGAAGAAGCCGTAAAGGTAGATTATGATAAAAAGATCGGGGAAGCAAAGGAAAGACTGGAAAATGCAGAGTCTCCTGAGGAGAAAAAAGAAATAGAGAATGAAATCAGGGAGTTGGAAGAAGGTAAGAGTCAGAATTTAACCCTGTTACAGGAATCCAAGGAAAAGATGGAGAGAAATAATGTACTGGAATTTGCAGACTATCTGAAACAGGGAAAAGGAAGCTGCTTTGAAGATGATCCGGAGAAGGCTCTTAATCAGGCTCAGACTTGTGGAGTCGTGAAGGAGTTTATGGCAGATGACTGTATGTACCCGATCAGAGACAGTGGACTTGTCCCGGATAGCAAAGAGGTTTTCTATAATCAGAAGACTGGGGATGACATACTTCTTACCGTGAAAAGAAGCTTTGAAGTGGATGAAAACGGTGTCGTGTATTCTGTGTATGAGGTGACGGATCCGGTGAGTGGAGCAAAGAAAGCACCTATATCAGATAAGGGATACAGTAAGGAAGCGTGGATGGAAAGGCTTCCCCAGCTTTTGAAACAGGCAGGAATGTTAAGAGATCAGCCGTGTTCTGTTGTAAGGAGCGAAGAAGGACTTAAGGATTATATCATGTCCATGGATGTAAATTTTACCCATGCCCGGGAAGACGGGCAGAATATTTCTGACACAATGAGGGTTGAAATGGAACAGGTAAAAAAGGATACCGCACAGACGGAGCGATATATTAAGTCCTATTATTCAACGGTTACGGTACCGGCAACACAGATCATGCCAAATGAAAAGCAGATTCTGTCACTGGAACTGGATGATGGTCTGGTGGAGGGAGTATCCCTTGTGGGGATGGATTCGGATAATGCTAAGATTAGTCTTAGGAGTGATGCAAAATATACCTATACCGGAGCAGATGGGCAGGAAAAGGTATTGACCGGAGATCAGATCATGAAGGCACTTTCTGAGAATAAGCAGGGCGAGAAGGTAGTGCAGACAGTTACACAGAAAGCCGGAGGCAGATAAAGGGGGAACAATGAATGCAAAGGACAAGTTCCGTCAAGAAACACACAAGAAGCGTTAAGGAAACCGTAGTTATCTACCTGCTTGGAGTCAGTATCTGTGTATATCTTGGGTTTTTGTGTGGTGCAGTGTGGATATCAGGGAATGATTTCAATGAATTTGTGAACAATTTCCAGAGCTTTGTGATTGATGGACACCATTATATTGTGGGAGTCACGTCTGCCACATGGAAATTTGTACTGGTATATCTGATCGGATGGTCAATGGCATTTATTATCATATTTACAAGAATTGAGCATCCCTTTGCCGGAGAGGAATATGGCAGGGCAAGATGGGGAGATGCCAAGGAATTTACCAGACAGTTTGCAAATCATGACGAAAAAAATGAAGTAGAGGTTGTTACCGGGGATGTGCGACTTACACATCCCTTACGTGTAAATACCGCAAATTACTGGATCGCAGAAGGAGTATATCTGTCCATCCACAACGAAAAGACTTCAAACCTGAATATGCTGGTAGTCGGACCGCCGGGATCCGGTAAATCCTTCCGGTTAGCAAGACCTTTATTGTCACAGCTTTGCGGTAATTTTCTGGCGACCGACCCCAAAGGAGAACTTTATAAGCAGACAGGGCAGTATTTTGAGGATAATGGATATGAAGTCATGGTTATGAACGTGGAATCAGAGGATGGAATGCCTATGAGCATCCATTTTAATCCGTTTCGCTATATCCGTAATGAATCAGATATTATGAGCATTGCAGGAATTTTGATGAAAGCAACGACTCTGGCAGAAGATAACGGAAGCAGCGATCAGTTTTTTGAACAGTCTGCAGAAGTACTGCTAACCAGTATTATTTATTTGATTCATTATTATTATCCCAAGGAAGAGCAAAACTGGGAGACCTTTGTAATGCTTTTGAATGCAACGTGCGTTTATACAAAGAACGATGGATCCATAGATAACCGGGCAGGCGGTATCCTTGATATTGAAATGAGGGCACAAAAGTACTGGAAAGAAGAATGTGGGAATGATTCAGACTTCCCGGGATTTATTGAGGTGGAGAAGTTTTATCATGGAGCAGCGGAGACAACCAGTTCCATTGTGGCATCATTAGATGCACACTGCAGATATATGAAACTAAAGTGTGTCATTGATCTTTTGTCAGAGGACGAAATACATATTGCAGACAGTTTTGGATATTCCAAGCCCTGTAGGGAAGCAGGAACGGGAAAGAGAATTCTGTATATCGTGACCAGTGAGGATAAGAGATATTATGACTGGATCCCTTCGATGGTGTATTCACTGTTTTTTGACGAGCTTTATCATCTGACAGCAATCGATCCTGCTCTTCATGAGACCCTGCCGGTGCATCTTACTTTCTTAATGGATGAATTCGCAAATGTCACACTGCCGGATTCTTTTGTAGAGAAGCTGTCTACCATGCGGTCCCGAAATATGAGTGCTGTAATCATTGTGCAGAACCTGATCCAGTTAAAAAGAAAGTTTCCAAAGTTTGATATGGATAAGGATTTGATCGGTAACTGTTCTATCATAGATATTCTGGGAGCACCGGATATGGATTCCTGCGAATACCTGTCCAAACATTTTGGCACACAGACGATTCATAAAGCCAGTGAATCGGATGCAAAGGACTATAAGGGGCAGAGTTCCCGGTCAGAGGATGTGATGCAAAAGAGCCTGTTATCTGCAGAGGACATTTTTGCCATGAAAAAAGATGGGGAATGCGCTATTGTGGTTAAAGGCACAGAACCTTTATATCAGACAAAATGTCAGATGGAAAAGACAGATTTTGTAAAGCTGCTGTGCAGAAAAAAGAATCCGTATGATCCGAGAAAACAGCGGATAAAGAGAGAGAGGAAATATAAAAATAATGATCCGGTCATGTTAAGTGGCAAAAAAGCAAGGGAAGAAGCAAAAAGGCTGTTGGATGCCGGGGAAGAAATCAGGCATATTACGGTAGAAGAAGCACTTGTTTACAAAGAGGCCATCAAAATGGAAGTGGCACCCAAGGAGATTGTGCTTTCCATGAAGGAAAGGCAGAAACTTTTGGAGAATGCCAGAAGATATGAGGAAAAGCATTCTATGATGCAAAAAATCACATTAGAGGAATTTCATTACAATTCTGATGGGTCGGTGTGCGACCAGAAGGAATATGAAAGAAGATGCTTGGTGGTGAGAAGCCTAATCAATAATGGATTTTCCAATGTTTTGGTAAGATTTTTAAAGCCCTTGATTTCAAATGGCTACAGTTACTCCATGATCCGGGAACTGTTTAATGAGAATTCTGAGACTGAGGAAGTAAGAGACTTTATCGAACAGGTTAAGTTGGCATAAAGATAGAAGCATACAGAGAAGTAGATAAAATATAGTGAAAAATAGAGAGGAAGAAGGTGTGATTTATATGCGTTCTTCCTTTTTGCGTTGTAATTTGGAAAATCATAACTTATGAGGAACGATTCTGTGGGCTGGAGAAAACAACGGCACGGCATTATTGAATTATGTCAAGAATATATTGAAATAACACCTATTTATATAATTGAATTTATGGTAAAATTATTTTACGAAATAATAAACTGAATATACGGAATTTTTGTAGAGACTTTGAAAGTTACAATACATAGATTTGTTAGTGTACAAATGTGAAAGGAGAAGTGTTATGGCATTGGTAGAGGCAAAATGTACAAATTGTGGAGGTAAATTAAAAATAGACAATGAAAAAGACGCAGCAATATGTCCCTATTGTGGAAGCGCATTTATTGTCGAAAAAGGAATACAACTGTATAATCAATCTTGCTTTGTTCATGGTGAAAATGTAAATGTATATCATGCAGATAGCGGACATGAATCGGCATCAGAACTTTATTCAACAGGAACAAAGAGTTTGGAAGCAGGATCTTTTGATCTTGCAAAAAAATGTTTTGATGATATAAAGAAATATTATCCCAGTGATTATAGAGGCCCATTGGGGATAATGCAGTATTGGCTTAACCATAATAATTTACCTGTGAAAAGTGTATTTGATCAAGAACATAAAGATGCGGTACTTTTAGCTGGATCGACAGAGCAAAGACAAGAAATAGAGAGAGTATATAGTGTAGCATTAAATAAATATAGAAAAATGGAAGCTAAAAGAAAAGCAGAGGATGAAAAATGGAACAAATTAGTAATAGATGCAGAGGATGAAAAATGGAACAAATTAGTAATAGATGCTGAGGAAAAACTTAAGAGTGCAAAGAGGGGGCTATATGCTATGATAGCCACTATATTATTTTGGATAATTCTTTTTATATTTTTTAAGGCAAGGGAATCGGGGATAGCCATAATTTTAGGGATAGTTTTAGTCCCAGGTATACCAGCATTGATTGGTGTTATGATAAAGGATATCATACCAGAGATTAGAAGAGCAGAAAATCATTTGAGGTTGTGTATAAATAGGGATTCTGAAGGGTTGTATTGGGAGGAACATCCATATTAAAACATATACAGTATAGCCTTTTGTGAAATTGATAGTTTAAAAAATTCATCCCCTGGGAGTCGGGCAGGGGTAGGGGTGGGAATGGTACCATAAAAGTGCTTTGCCCTAAAATAATTCTTAAAACCTTGTGACTGTAAAACGCAGTCATGAGGTTTTTCTTTTGTCTAAAAATTCTACGAAATAGCTTATTTAACGTCCCACTTAACTTCTGAAAAGAAATGAAGGAAGGAGGAGGGCTCATGAAAATGTTTATTTTTCCCCCGGTTTTTGCACTGGCAGCCTATACCCATGCAATCGACAGTTTGAAAAATGTCCTGATCACACTGGGAACCAGTATCGGCGCCGTTATGTTAGTATACGGCGGCATTAAATTCGCTATGGCGTTCAGACAGATGGACCAGCAGGGCGAACACCAGGCGGTCTACTCAGTGGTGGCAGGTGGTGTACTTTTGGGACTTGGCGCACTGGTGGCAGTTCTGACCTAAAGGAAGGAGAGAAAAATGGAAACGGTAGTAAAAGCACTTTATAACGCTTCCTTTGCGATCTGGAACACCTTGATCGGCATCGCCATGACCATCTTTCGGACAAGTCCGACTGCCGTCTCCGGTGGCACTCCCTATGGAATCGTGCATTCACTTTATACAAGCATTTCTGCAGCGACCATACCGATTGCCACCTGCTTTTTTGTCATTGCCATCTATAAATCTGTGGTGACTGCTCCCCCGGAGCAGCAGGCACAGAGATTTTTGATGGATGGGGTCAGGTACTGCATCATTTTATTTGTGGCAGCAAACCTCTGGCAGATACTGGGATACATCATGGAATTTTCCGATGGGATCACCGCAACGCTTGGCGGAGGTGCGGGATATATGCTGTCCATGGACGGAGACCTTGAAAGAATCATTAGTGAAAGTCTTGTACTTCCGGAGTTTGAACTGTCCGGGGAGTGGATCGGAAAGCTGTTTGAGACCCTGGGATGCTGCATCCTCTTATTGATCGGGGGAGTCGTTTTGATCCTTGTGATGGTAGCAAGCAGCCTGTCCATTATAAGCAGTGCGTTTGAGCGGATTTTAAAACCCTTGGTGGTGATGCCGTTTGCCGGTATTGCAGTAGCCATGGGGGCAGGAGGTCCGGATGTATCCAGATCCATGGTGCAGTTTTTAAAAACGTTCTTTGGATTTTGTATTTCCGGTGCAATGATGGTAGTCATCATTAAGACCGGATGCGTGATGTGTACGGAACTTGTTAGTGATGCATTGTATGCCTCAAATGATATAGAAAACTGCATCATGATTACGGTGCAGGCATCCATTACCCCCATTGTAATCGCAGGGCTTGTAAAAGGAACGGATGGTATGATCCAGCGAATGTTCTAGGAAGGAGATAAGTTATGGCACAGATGGAGAGAAACGTAAATCTGGAAGAAATAGATGCGGATGCCCTTTTTGGCATCGATGCCCTGAAAGGACAGAGCTTATTGCAAAAATTGATATTCTTTGGATGCCTGTCTGCAGGCATTCTGATCAATGTCTGTCTTCCGATGTTTTTGAAAGTTCCAAGAGCAGTCTGCGTACTGTTATTTCTGTTACTGCTTTTTGTAGGCATTGCCTTTGGTTGTAACTATACGCAGGATTTAACCTATGGAAAATACCTGTACTGCTATTTTTTTAAGACTGCAGTGACACTTACCTATGAATCCACGGAAGATGTACGGGTCATCAGGAAGAACGCAGAGAAGATCAAAAAGGAAGAGGAAGCCATCTTACTAAGAGAACGTGGAAAAGATCCAGGGGAGCAGAGGAAACTATTGGTGAAACTGATAACATTTATCGTAGCGTTTGCAGTTACCATCCTGTCGGTGGTTGTATTTGCCACGGCAAAGAAAAAAGAAAATATCCACCATGAGGCGGTAATTTTAGAAACAATGGAACGGGAGGAAGAAAATGAGTAACAAAAAAGACTTACAGGCACTGGCAGAAACCCTTGTGGAGGAATTTTATGAAACGCAGGGTGCCGGAGTTTTAAAAAACTTAAATAAGAGAACCTATGGGAATCTCATCAACGGTCGTGAGGATGTCTTAAATTCTATGAAAGAGAGCCTGTCAGATTATACCGATGAAGAAGGAAAAGAGATCGGGGAGAAAGAAAAGGAAGAGATCCTGCATCTGGTGGATCGGGAGATCTGGGGATATGGCATCATTGATGATCTGATCCATGATAAGAGCATTTCGGATATCAAGATCCATAATGCAGAAAATATCCGTATCAAACGAAACGGAAAAAGAGAGGGAAGTGACATTACCTTCCCTTCCGAGGGAGCCTACAAAAGTTTTGTCACAAGGCTTCTTGAAAGAAATAAGGTAAATCTTGGTACGGCAAATGCGATCCAGACCTTTACGGATGCGGACCAGGAGGACTTTATCTTGCGGCTAGCCGTGATCGGAGGACTTTTGATTGTGGGAGGCAACCCTCTGGTGGTAATAAGAAAGATCCCCAAGAATAAGTATTCCTTAAGCGAACTGTCGGATCTTGGAATGTTTGGAAAAACAGGACGTAAGGGTAGTTTAAAGGTGCACTTTCAGGAAAAGTTCTTCCCGGAGGGAAATGAAGACTTAGACAGCCTGTTTTCGCAGATGATCGAAAGCAGGGGAATTCTGTTTACCGGGAAGGGTGCTTCCGGAAAGACTACCCTTATGAATGCCTGCATAGAAAAGATCCCGGATAGTGATTCTGTCATGATCTGTCAGGAGAATGCAGAACTTTTTGATCTCCACCACCCGGATATCATTGCAGCCCATGTCATGGTAAATGGCGGTGACAGCAAGGTAAGTTATAACCTTGGGGATCTGACCAGGGTGGCACTTCTTGTAGATCTTGACCGTGTGATCGTGGGAGAGGTCAAGGAAGGATCGGAAGCGGCAGGACTTTCCAAAGCATCCATGACCGGACATAAGTGCTGGACAAGTGTGCATGGAGCCAACTGCGAGATGGCAGTGGAAAAGATGGCAGACTATATTTCGCAGGCGACCGGATACGGAAACAGAGAGGCTTTAAAACAGCTGACCGGGTTTGAGTATGTGGTGCATCTGTCCGACTTTGCTGTGGATGAAATCGTAAGGATCGTAGGATTTGATGCCTCCAAGGGAAAACTGATCCTTCGTAAAGTCTACCCCTTTGAGGTGGGCGTATGAGAAAAAAGAAAGTGATCGGTATAAGCTTCCTCATGGCGCTTACCCTGATGCTTACCGGCTGCAGCGTGTTTCCCACCCTTGCCGGAATGGAGAGTAAGGAAGCAAAAGCTTATGCAAATGTATATGACTTGAAGGCAAATAAGGCATACGTCTGGCACCATGAGGGGGAAGCCGATATCAGACAGGATCTTGCAAGGGACAGGGAAGGAGAGAATATCTTCTTTGCCTGCCCCAAGGGGGATACCAACTTTAAAGGCAAGGAACTGGATCGCTCCGGTCAGTATCCAAGAAGCATCTGGGTAAGCAGCAGTAAGGATGACGAGATCCCTACGATTATAGGGAATAATGCCCTGATCTATATTTCGAAAACGACTGTCCCGGAGGAAATTGTGTTTGAGAGATTTGCAGACTATGGGTATTCCATCGGTGTCTCCAACATGATCCCGGATGAGGGGGGACATTATTACTTTGTCTATGCGGAAACCGATAAGGACGATTATAAGTACTACGTGGATACGGCATCCGAAGCTTTTTCCCTTTTGTGTTTTGACACGGTAGCAAGACTTTATCTGGATAAGGTCGGAGGTGTATTGGTGACTGAGGAAAACGTATCGGATGGCGGAACCGTACTGGGGCTTACGAAAGATGCACAGTATGTGTGTGAGTTTTATACGGGAACCTATTATCAGGACTTTATGCTTTCTGCGAACATCCACAGCTTTGGATCCATGGAGCAGTTCGTATCCTATGATTATGAGTTCTTGCATTCCAACTGTATCAAAATTAATATCCCGGAGTATTTTAAATCCGGCTATTACTTCGTGCAGGGAGTGGGACTGTTCCGTTATGTATCGGAACAGGATGCAAAAGTTTACAACGGCGAAGCCTATGATCCGGGAATTGACTGGAACGATCCCATCATCCTCTATGACGAGTACGGCGTGGTAGTCTTTGATCCCAGTCTTGGGATCGGTATGGAAGAGGAAACCATAACGGATGAAAATTCAGATGCCGGGGTAAGCCGTGAGGAAGTGGGAAGCTATTTACCGTTTGAAGAAGGGAGTGAGGCAGATGAAGAACCGGATTCTTTGGATCGTGATCGCCGTTAGTCTGTATGTGGCATTGTACCTGATTCATAAGAGAGCCTTGGAAAAGAGTGTATTCAGACAGCTGTATCAACATTATAAGGGAGAGAAGGAAAGAAGGATTGCACAGGAAGCCGGATTTATCGCAAAGTACGGAGAGATCGAGAATAACAGCCTGTTATACCGGGCAGACCGTCTGATCTTACAGAGTGGTTTGAAAAAGTATCTTCCGAAGTTATCCGGGGAACTGTACCTGTGCATATTAGCGTTAACCTTCCCGGTGGCAGCGTATGTAGCGTATGGAATCACGGAAAATGTATTCTTGTCCCTGTTTTTGGGAGTGGCAGTGGTGACCGCAGAGATATTATTCGTGGTCATCCTGTCGGGAAAGACCTATGACCGGATCGAAGAGGATACCCCGCTTTTTGTGTCGATTTTAAATAACCATGCAAAGTCCAGTACGGATATTGTAACCATTATGACAAGAACGGTAAGCGGAATGGATGGCCCGATTAAGGAAATCGTATCGGGATTTTTAGTCACTGCAGAAAAGTATGGAAATGCAGACCTAGCATTTGACTTTGCCTGTGAGTCCGTGGACAACCGAACCCTTAAGACGATCTTTGTGAACTTAAAAAACTGTATGCACTATCAGGCAAATTATGAAGAGGTACTGACGCAGATGATGGGGCAGATCACGGAGAGTATGTCTGCAAGGGAAGAGAGAAAGAACATCCTGTTTTCCATGAAGCTTACGTTAATTGCGATTTCTGTAATGTCTGTGATTATCGTAGCTTTGATCGGTAAAGGGATCGGCGTGGATGTCAAAGGGATCCTTACGAAAAATCTGGCGGGGCAGTGCATCCTGTTTATTACCGGGATCATGTATCTGTTTGTGATAGTAAAAGTATTCAGGGCAGACAGATAGGAAGGAGAGAGCGATGAAAACAGTGTTACAATTACTGTTTCTTTTGGTGGCAGCTTTGCTTTTTACCACGATCCAGTCACTACTTCTTAGAAAGAGTGGAAGAACTTCCCTTACTTTTGTAAAGGAAGAACTGGAGAGGGCAGGAAACTCTAAGACATTTCAAAACTTAGTGGGAAAGAAACAGATCTGGTTAAAAAAGCATGGTGCCGATGTGTTTTTGCAGGACGGGATCCTTGTAAGCAGGTGGTATCTGTATAAGTTTACAATGGCAGCCTTTACGGAGAGCATTACTTATCTGATTGCGGTAAAGGTATTTCAGGCAGGAGCCGGAATCCCCATTACGGTAGTTTCGACAGTGATCGCATGGTTTTTCTTAGATATCTACCTTGTGTTAGAGGATAAGCAGAGTAAGGAAGCCATGATGGCAGATATATGTGAAATGAGCAGATCTGTTCTTTACGGAAAAAAAGGTGGTCAGTACATCATTGATGCCATTAAGGATGCGGTGCTTGTGGTAGAAAACAAGCGTCTTAAGATGGCAATGATCCGTATGAAGACCGATCTGGATGCCGGAAGAAGCCTTGATGAGGCATTATCGGACTTTGAATTGTCCTTTTCCAGCGTGGAGATTGCATCTTTCTGTACGGTGATCCGGTCACTGCAGAGTACCGGTCATGTGGAAGAGGCATTAAAAAGCCTGGAAAACAACATCGAAAGAGGACAGGCAGGAGTAAACAAGAGGCAGTGCATTGTATTAGAGAACAAGACCCTTGCCTATGTCATGATGATTGCCTTTGACCTGCTTATCATGATTTTGTACTGCATCATTATGAAGCTTTTGGATATGCAGATCGCATTTTAGGGGGAACTATGGCAAAGAGATTTTTATTAAAAGACATGATTTTTAAGAAAAAAGAAGCCACGGTCATTGAAAATATGCTGGTTGCGATGGTAAGTCTCATCATGGTATGTGGGTTTCTTGTCATCATCTTCGGGGCGTTTGCCGGGATCTCGGATAAGTGGAGCATGAGGCAGGCTGCCAGAGAGTATCTGCTGATCATGGAGACAGAAGGGTATTTGAAACCGGAGGATGCGGCAGATCTTGTGGCAGAATTAAACAGCTACGGTCTTACGAATGTATCCCTGTCCGGCACTACGATGAGTGAGGTGGACTACGGGGAGAGGATCTATTTAAAAATTACCGGTACCTATGATGACAATGTGCTTGCCTTTGCCGGGGGAATCTCCAGGGTGACGGCACATCCGACCACCATTGTGATAAACAGGCAGACCACGGCAAAGCAGTAGGAGGGGATGTATGAAAAAGAAGGAAGCAACCGGAGCGGTCTCCTATGTGATGCTGTTTACCATGGCGCTTTTGATGGTGATTATCACTTTTTACTTACTGTCCGTGGCAAAGCTTATGTCCATTCAGCACGATGTGGATGATGCCCTGGCGGATGCGGTACTGGCAAGCCTTGTAGCAGACGATGTCTACTATTTTGAGACCTATGAGGGCCTGGGGGCTCCGGTGATCCGGTTTAAAAACAGGGAAATGTCCTGTGGGATCTACAGGGACTGTATGGAAGATGCCTTGAGTGCAAATGATTTTTATGAAAATATCAGCTATGCAGAGTTTATTCTGTATGAGGTGGAAGGAAGCAGGGTAACCGTTACGACCTATAAAGATTCGGGGACACGCAGCATGGAAGAAAAGCTCTTAGGAAGTGTTTCGACTCCCACGGGAGAGGTGGTTACAAAAACCAGTGCCTATGCAAGGGTGGACTTTGATTTAAAAAGTCTGATTACCACAGGGAGCATAAGGAAAAGCCGGGATATTTACTGTACGCTAAAGATCAATTAGAGGAGGAAGTTTATGTTTGAAAAGAAAGTGAAGGAAACAAAGGAAGTTACGAAGAAAAAGGGCAAGAAAGCCCCGGAAAAGAAGGGGATCCTTGGGATCGTTTTGGTGCCACTTTTGCTGACAGTGGTGCTTGTGGGAGTGATCTACCTGCTTATGGGGAAGTTATCCGAAAATGAGATTTTGTTAAGTGATGTGGTGGTGGCAAAGGATAGTCTCCGGGTAAATGCCTACATCACCCCGGAGGAAGTGGAGCAGCACTTTGAGGTAAAACAGATGGATGCTTCCCTTGTTACGGATGCTACGGTCACAAGTCTTTCTGACCTTAAGAAGAGGGCATTTTATGTAAAGGTGCCGGTGCCTGCAGGGAAGATCATGTATGTGCAGGATACGGTTTCTACGAATGCGACCTTGGATAAGTATTTATCCGGGTATGAGGTAACCGGCATTTGTGTCTCCAATTTTGACAGGGCGGTGAACGGTCGGATTAGGGAAGGAGATGTTATTGATATTTATGCGGTGGACAAAACAACCGATGAACTTACTCTGTATGCAGAGGATGTCTATGTGGCTGCAGCCTATGATTCATCAGGGAATGAACTTGCGACAGACGAGGGAGTGGCGGTAGCCTTTACGATCTGGGTGAAGGAAGCCGAAGTGGAAAAAGTGAATCAGGCGATCAACTTTGGAGAGATCCAGATTTACAGGAAATAGTGAAGATTTCTCCGAATACTGAACACAAGGTAGATGTGTGCGGATAATCTTGGAATAACAGCGTGCTTATTACAAAATTATCCGCACATTATTCATTTATGCAAGAATATTATCATTGCAAAGAGAGACGAGAAGTAGGTTTACTATAAGACCTTAAAGCAGATGTCATTTAGTTATTTCTTTGACCAAATTTTGTATTCTATTTCTTGACATATTATCACAAGTTTCTTCTATTTGGTGGCAATACTGTTCAAATTTAGCAGGGTCTGAATGATATAATACATACATTATATTATAGCAGGTATGGTATTTGTTTTCATCAACACAATCTATAGGAAAAGAAGATCTGACATACAATTTGTCAATTCTTTCCAGTATAATATTGTGGTAATTACTGTTATCAAAATAGTTCCTTAGCTTATATGAATATTCGTAAGCGGTACTACTGTTGGGTGTGGTACTTAAGAGATCTATGTATGAATCAATCATATATTTTTTAATGTGTTCTGCTTCTTCATTATATATATTTATAATTTTTTCAGATGACATATGAAATAGATCAGAGGAATACGCAAGTATTTCTTCTTTCCCGCTCTTGACCACGTCTTCTAATAATTTAACTAATAAAGTTTTATATTCAGCTAGAACATCATCGTTATTCTCTCTGAGAATATCGCTCCAAATAATATATGAGTCTGCAATTTCATTTAGTGTAGCAATATTATTTGTTTCGAGCATTTGTGATCTTAAATTAGGAAGGACTGCTCTGATTTCTGAATCTGTTTTATAATAATTAGGTTTATCACCTGACCTAAGAAAGATCTTGTATTCGTTACGAAGTTGTTCTTCGTCAAGATCGCCTTGCTGATAATAGTTTAGTAGCATCCCGGTCAACCCTTTGCTGCATTTTATTCCGTAAAGGTATTTATCAATTCTATGGTCGAGCTTATTTTCAAAACTTTGTAATGTATTTTGTATTGAATCAGTGTTATTAGAGTCAATATTTTTATAATACAGATTTTCTGTGCTCTCTACTACGATGGCAAAACAGATCCATCTTAATTCATTAAAAAAGTCTTCGTTTTGAAATTCATTAAAAACCAGGGCAACATCATCGTAAAATCGTTGTGCCTTTTCGAGTGTACGCAGATTAGAAACTTTATGGATTGTTAAAAATTGTTTGATAAAGTCCGCATGAATATTTAATTTGTTCCATTGAATTTCTTGGGAATGTTCGGTTATATTATATGTTCGCTCTATTACCTTTTCATTATATTTTTCAAATATTGTCTTGTTATCATCTGGGATTTCAGCAATATTTGCAACTATAATTACTTTTATATAGTTGCACTGTTTTAATTCTTCTATGATTCCAAAAACCTCTTCCAAGTTTAAACTATTGTTCATTCTTTCCAAATCATCTATAACAATGATATGAACAGAAGTCAATACTTTTGAAAGTAACAATAATAATTCTCTTTCCGTGGTAATACTTTGTACTACATCTTTTGCGACACCTAGTTTGCCCCAAATTTTTGAAGCTGCCGTTAAAATATTATCTGCTTTGTGAGCTATTTTACCACCGACATTATTTTTAAGTATTAGTTGGAACAATACTTCATGATAAATTTTTTGGGCATCTGGTAATCCAAACATAGATAATTTGCAAACATTGGAATTTCCTGCTAAAGCTTCATTTATTGCGTAAGATTTTCCGATTCCCCATGCTCCATTAATTAAAATTGCATTATAAGGTAATTGGTTGATATTCTTTATAATTCTATTTATGTCATCTGCTTTCATATTTTACCCCCATAAGTATTTGGTAAGTATAATGATATCATGGTGCAGAGATAATTGTCCAAACATTCTTATTTCTAATGAAAAATATACGATGAACTAAAAAACAATATAGAAAGTATGATAGAGAGTGCATTGCATGGATTAGTATTGTCAATTTTATAATTTGTGAAAAAGTTCTAATTCATAAGATTTGGTAAACGATGCAAAAGTTATTGAAAATTTCTATTCAGTGGTTGGAAGTGATAAAAGAAGAACTATTACAATGAAGATATTACAGAATAATAAAATGGATATGGCAGGTATAGGAGTCTGAAATTGTATTTAGGTAGCCGTATGAAAATCAGCATAAGTTACAAAAATGGAAAAATTATGTATTTCTAGTTGAAATCTTAATTGTTTGGGTGTATATTAAGAACACAAACGAACAAATGTTCGATTTGAAAAATATAACAGGATCATCCAAAAGAAGTACTTACGCTACGATCCCACCCTCCCTTGAGGTGTAGCAAAAGCTGATTGAGGATACCGCAAAGTTGCGGTTTTCTTTCCCTTTACCGCATCCAGTTCATTTATTTATGTGTTGGAGGTGTGAAATGCAACAGGTAGAAAGTGGTATGGTGGTATGCTGTCCAAAGTGTGGGGCAACAGCCAGTGTCAGCAAAATTGGTATTGAAAATTTTGCCTGCAGAAAATGTTCGGCAAAGTTTGGAGCATGGGTTGTCAACGGATTTGCTGTGGTCTTTGAAAATAATGGATCTGATGGAGAAGATGATCTTAGGAGATTTCAGAAATGCCAGCAAAAAATACAAATGCTTCATGATTTAAGTAAAAACTGAATATTGAGAGATATTCCATGACGGATATAGCAGCTAAGAAGACTGCAGAATCGGTGGCAATATCGAGAGTTTGTTAAGAGTAAAGCACTTAAGGCGGCAAATAGGCAGACCTTCAAAGAAGGCTGCAAGTCGATTAAGGATAGCAGAGCCTGCAAAACGGAGTAGACCAGATGGGTCAAACTGTTTTGCAGGCTTTTTTTGTGAACTCCGTTTTGCGGCTCACCCGGAGGAGGGGTGAGGATAAGCGGAGTACTGATAGAGTGATAAGTTGTTCTTCGTTTTATAAAAATTCGTCTTCCGGAAGTTTCGGATTAGCCCGGTTCCCGGGCCACTAACCTTCAGGAGGACGGAAGAATGAAGAAAGAATTATTATTTAGTGAAACCAAGGAATCTAAGAAAGAGTATCTGTCTCGTATGGCAATTCTGCTTGATATTATCAGAAATTTCCCTGATCTGAAAGAATCCCATCCGCTGCTTATGACAATGGATGATACCGATGCAAAAGAATTTGAAAACTACCTTTGCCTTGTAGTGTATAAGGATGTAGAGAGAACAGCTAAGATGGTAGCGGCAAATAATTCCTTGTTAGATTATAAGGATGTTATTTTCAGCTATCTGATTATGGATGTGATTTCTAATCTTCACAAGTATAACAACCCGGCATATGTTGGATATGCACAAGGGTATTCTTTCGACAGCTTTATTAGGGCATATGCCAAAAATGCTGTTAGGCAGGCAATCTCTGAAAAGACCGGATTAAATAAACATCAGTTGGCAAAGGCGAACCATGTGAAAAAGACAATCCGCCTGGTTGCGCTTGCAAAGAAGATCAGCATGGATTGTGTGACGATTGATGATATTTTTGAATATCAGGGAAAAGTAGGTGACAGCCTGTGCCTGAAAAAAGAAGTCATCAGCGAAGTCCTTGGATATATGAATATACCGGTACATAATGACGGAATGGAAGAATTTGATGTACCGTATATGGATTCAGAATATGAAGAATCCGAAAAGAATGAGACAAAGGAACTATTAAGAGTATTCTTTGATAACCTGCGTAGTGCACAGAAGTATATCTTTTTGCAGAGATGCCAGTCCAAAGAAGAGGGAGCCACAGTAAAGCAGATGGCAAAGAATGAAAGACTGATTGCTCTTTGTCTGTTAGATGAAGTTAGTAAAAGGAACATCACGGTTGGCAATTTGTCTATCATAAGACCCAAGGGGAAGACAGATGCACCACAGATAGAAGAAGTATTTGAAAACGTACAGTATGTAAAACTGGAATTCATTGACTATATGTACAGAGATGCAAAGAAAAGATTGATAGGATACATTAGAGATCATGGACTTAGACAACAGGATCTGGAAGGCTGCCTTGGAGATCTTTTGGATGAAGAATGGTATAAGATAAATATGTAATGGGAAAGTGCTTCGGTTTTGGAATCGGAGCACTTTTGACGTCTGATTGACGCATGGGATTTTCAGAGAGTGACGTCAGAATGACATTAGGGAAAATAATCAAATACACTGACTACATGGTGTTTTGTGTAAGAGTGACGGAATTATCATACTATATGGAATAGAGCACAGATAATCGTGGTACTGGTGGGCCTTGTAGTGATCTTTAAGGAAAAGATTACGGAGATCGTTAATTCTATTTTCAGTAAAATTACCAGCCAGACGAAAAAAATATAAGAGCATGCCCTTATGAAAGAAAACGGATACATGACAATATATCTTGCGCTTACACTTGGAGTGATGATTTCACTGTGCCTTGCGTTGATAGAAGGTTGCCGGTACCGGGGGATCTGCCTGGAAACAGAATGTGTTATGGACATAGGAATGGATAGTATTCTGGCGGAATATCACAGGGAGTTATTCGCCCAGTATAATCTTTTCGCAGTAGATTGTTCCTATGGAACCGAGCATGGGACGACAAAATTGACAGAAGAACACCTCCTGGAATATATGAATCACAATTTTTCGCTGGAAGATATTTTCCTCGATAAATTTCTGTATCGTGATTTTTTTGCTCTGGAAGCAGAAAAAGCAGAAATGACAAAGGCTGCTTTTGTGACCGATGGGGATGGAGAAGTCTTTCGCAGAATGGCGGTGGACGCAATAGAAGATGATGTCGGCATCGGACTTTTGCAACAGATAAAAGAATGGGTGAAGACCATAAAATCCCGTGGACTGTTGGAACGCAGTGTAGAAGAAGAAAAAGAGACCGTGGATGCGCAGATCCGGGAATACGACGGAAGAGAAACGGCTGACGGAAAAGTAATTCATATCGAAAATCCCACAGAGGCATTGGAGGAAAAAAAGAAAAGCGGAATACTTTCACTGGTGCTTCCCGAAGAAGAGATTTCAGATCGCAGAATAGAAACAGAACAATTCATAGAAGCGAGAGAGGAACGAGATCAGATCAATCGGGGAAATATTGCGCTACAATCCCAGACGGAATGGGAAAAAGAGAAGGAAAGAATATTATTTCATGAGTATCTGCTGAAATATATGGGAAGGTATAGTACTGAGAAAAAAACCAGTCCGCTGTGGTATCAGGTGGAATATATCATCGCAGGAGAAGAAAGTGACCGGGAAAATCTTCGTTATGTGATAAACAGGATATTTGCGATCAGGGAAGCCGCAAATGCCGCTTATTTGTTCGGAAGTGAAGAAAAATATGCGGTTGCGGAAGTTTTGGGTGAAGCGCTGGCAGCAGTTATGATGGTTCCGGAAATAGGAGAATTGTTTACAATCTCATTGATACTTGGGTGGGCATTTGCGGAGAGCGTGTATGATGTCAGAACAATGCTTGCCGGAGACAAAATACCTTTACTGAAAAGTGACAGCACCTGGCACTGTGGATTACAGACGATATTACAGGGAAACCTGACGGATGAGGGACGTTCCGGAGATGCGGATGCTGTGACGGATCTGGGTTATGAGGACTATCTGAGAATATTTTTGCTACTTTGTGATGAAAGAACCGTCACCTACAGAGCAATGAATATTGTGGAGCAGGATATCAGAGTTACCCCCGGAAATCAGAACTTTTGTCTGGATGCATGTATTGCGGAACTTCAAATGAATGTAAAGGTGAAGAGCCGATATGGATATAGTGTTGAGATAGAACGCCAGAAATCCTATATAACGTCCTTCGAAGCGGCGACGGGTATGTCGGAGTAAAAAGGAGGTGGGCGGTGATGTCCTCTTTATGGGAACAATGCAAAACAACTATGAAACAAAAACACATGAGACCTTCTCCGAAAATAAGAAATATTCTTAACCCATGTAAAAAAATTCTCCCCGCAAAATTATCATTAGTCATTGAATACATAAAGAGGATATCACTGCCCATGCTCCAAAGGACCTGCGTCAGGGGAAGTATGACGGTAGAAGCAGCGCTGGTGCTGCCCCTGTTTTGCTTTTTTGTGATTTCTATGGGTAATGCCATAGAAATCATAAGGCTGCACGGAAATCTGGAAGTGGCATTGTGGAATGCCGGGCGGCAGATCGGTGTCTACGGTGCATTACCGGAGGGGCAGCAGGGTTCTGCAGATCACAGACTGGAGGCAGTTGCCGTATCTTATACTTATGTCAAGGAACAGATCGAAGAACAGCTGGGAGAGGAATATCTGGAAATGTCACCTTTGGACGGAGGAAGTGATGGATTACAGTTCTTGGAGAGCAATATTGAAGGTGACATTTATACAATCAATATGACTTATAGGATTGCGGGAATATCTCAACTGTCAGGATTCAAAAAATTTCGAATGGCCAATCGTTATTATGGCCATATGTGGAATGGGTATGAAATTCCGGAGCCGGAAGACGAAGAGTATATATATATTACGGAAAACGGTAGAGTATATCATACGAACAGAGAATGTACGCACATTCGGCTATCCGTCCGTGTGGTGGAAGCGACAGAGGCTCTGCGGGAGTACAGACCATGTGAAAAATGCACAGACAAAATACCGCATCCGACAGGAGGACTGCTATTTTTCGTTTCGGAAAACGGAGAATGTTATCACAGCCGGCGGGATTGCCCCGGATTAAAACGGACAGTACAAAAAATTCCCAAAGAGGAAGCTTTCAAATATGAAGTGTGTAGCAGATGCAGGGGAAACAATTCGAAAGATAGGTAAAACAAAATGGTATTTTGGGTGGAAAAAATCATATGGAGTGTTTATCTCGGAAAAATAAGCCTGTGTGATATTCGGAAAAGAACAATTCCGGTATGGCTGCTGTTTTTAGGAAGCTTACTTGTCATAACAGATATCTGCATAATGGGCTGGAAAACAGGGATTATTGTAGAAATGGTACCGGGGATAATATTGCTTCTCCTGACAAAGATGACGGAAGCAATCGGCATGGCGGACGGCATTGTATTGATCCAGTTGGGAAGTATATGCAGAGATGGACAGGCATTGCTTATATTTTGTCTGAGCCTTATTTATATATTTCTGTATTCTATGATTCTTTATATGCTTAGACGGGATCGAAAAAGGCGTATTCCGTACATTCCTTTTTTATTTTTGGCTTATTTAACCACCTGGATGATATAAAACCGGAGGAAATGTAATTATGAAAAAAGAGTCTGATGCGTATTTTACAGTAGAAGCTGCAATTCTTTACCCGATAATTCTGTCAGTTATTTTATTAATGGCCTATTTGTTACTTTTTCAATATGACAGATGCCTGTTGGAACAGGATATAGGAAAAGCGACCGTTCTCAGCGGAAGTAAGTGGACACTCACAAAAGAGCAGCTGAATGACTATATGCAGAAGAAAGCATTGCATTTTGACGAGGAGAAATATATTGCGTGGGAAAATGAGGACCCATTGTGGAATCTGGAAAAAAACGATGTCATTCTTGAAAAAGCAGGACGACTCAGATATCCTTTTGCCGGTATGGGAACGCAAGAAAAATATTGGAGTGCCAAAGCTTCTTTTCAAGCAGATAGGATTTCGCCGGTATTTTGGCTGAGAAGAAGCAGAAATGTACAGAACAAAAGGGATAATACGGAAGAAAATAATTAAGAAGGGAAAGTTTAGTTATGATAAATACAGAATATATTCGAAGCCTGAATGCAAACTATGAAAGAATGGCTCTGGGAGAAAAGCCAGAGGAAAAAAGATATCAATATTGTATGATCAGCCGGGGAGGAATCAAGGGATTGCTCCCATGCAGCCTGCGATATATTGATGGAAATGCCTATCTGTATTATGACATTACATCTAGACAGAATATAGCACAGCTTTTTGATAAAAAGGTGATAAACAGACAGTGGCTGACTGATTTTTTGTGGAGCATGAGAAGAGTCCGACAGGAAATGTCCCGCTTTTTATTGGAGGAGAGCAATATCGTATGGTTTCCGAATCATATCTATCAGGATTTGGAAAAGAATGATTTCTATTTCATATACATTCCTTATTGCAGGCAGGAGACCGGTTTTCATGAATTACTGGAATACCTGATAGAACATATTGATTACCAGGATGAAGAAATGGTGGAATATTTGTATAAGGCATATGAACAGTATGAGACGGCCGGAGAAGTGTATCTGCAGCAGAAAATTTATGAAGATGCGGAATGCCTGCGGATCTCCGGAATCGATCCGACAGAACATACAAAAGAGGAAATGATACAACAGAAGACGGAGGATATTTTGCCGGCAGAAGAAAAAATAGAGAATAAACGGGAAGAAAATCGAACGACAGGTGAGAAAAAGAGTTTATTTGCATTATGGGAAAACCGCAAAAAGAAAGAGAAACAAGAAAGGGAAAATTATAGCAGAAATCTGCAACTGACCATGAACGGATATGCGGTAGCAGAGGAAACGGCATATGAAGAGGAAGATATGGGTCGGACTGTATATATGGGAGAACAGTCGGCAATGCGTGAAATAAAACATCGATTGCTGACGGAAGAAGGATCACTGATCGCAACATTGGACCAGGAAGCTTATACAATAGGCAAGAAAAGGGGAGAGGCGGATCTGGTACTGGAGGATCTGTCGATCAGCAGACTTCATGCCAGAATTGTAAAAGAAGAAGACGGATATTATCTGGAAGATATGAATTCCACGAATGGAACTTTCAAAAACGGACTGCGCATGCAGCCTTATGAGAAAAGAAAATTGGAAGAGGGTGATGAGATAACCTTTGGAAAAAGGACATTGATATACCGTTGATATAAGTATGACATCCTTTTGGTTGACGCAATGCCGGAAACAGTGGTACATTTTAGATATTGATATTAAGGATGATCATTTCCGGAGGAACAGGATAGATGCAAAAAAGACAGAACCTTCCTATTGTGTGCGGAACACTTGTGGTAATCAATGTTATTGTGTATCTGATATGTACTTTTACGGGGGATCTGTTATATAATATAGGCGAACTGGACGCAGTAGCTGTGTTGCGGTATGGGGAGTATGGAAGAATTTTATCATCCACTTTTTTACATGCGGGCATAGAGCACCTTTTTAATAATATGGTAATCCTGTTTTTTCTGGGAGCAATGATAGAAAAAGTAACAGGGCATTTACAGTTTTTGATTCTGTATTTATTATCCGGGATCGGCGCCAATATTTGTTCTCTGATTTATAAGGTGATAGCAATGGAAAGAATTGCTTCGGTAGGGGCGAGCGGTGCGATTTTCGGCTTGGACGGAGTGTTGTTGGCATGGATTTTACTGGATCGGAGATCTATGCCGGATGTTACACCCAAACGAGTAATACTGATGATCGCGTTATCTCTTTATAATGGATTCACGGCGCAGAACGTGGACAATGCAGCGCATGTGGGCGGGCTTTTGACCGGTTTCCTGGCAGGGGCATTGCTCTGTATGATAAGAAAGCAAAAAAGAAATCGAGAGGTGTAGACTTGAATATCAATATCTATTACGGAGGACGGGGGATTATTGATGATCCTACCATTTATGTCATCAACAAAATGCAGGAAGTCCTGGAGGAGCTACGTGTACACGTGGAGCGGTATAACCTCTATGACGGCAAGACCAACATTACAACATTGCCGCAGACGCTAAAAGAAGCAGACGGTATTATCCTGGCAACTACGGTGGAATGGTACGGTATTGGCGGCTATATGCAGCAATTTCTGGATGCCTGCTGGCTATATGGTGATAAGGAAGCCATTGCCGGTATTTATATGTGTCCGGTAGTAATGTCTACTACATATGGAGAGAGGGAAGGTAAACTGAACCTGGCTACGGCATGGGAGATCCTGGGTGGACTGCCCTGCAGTGGAATCTGCGGATATATAGAGAATACTGTGTCTTTGGAAATGAATGAGCAGTATGGCCATATTATTGAGAAAAAAGCGGAGAACATGTATCGCACCATCAATCAGAAACTGGCCAGTTTTCCGGCCAGTAATAAGGTGATGAGACAGAAAATTACAATTCCGAAATCCATTAATCTTACGCCGCAGGAGACGGAGCAGCTGTCGGAGTATGTGTCGGATGACAGTTATGTGCAGAGGCAGAAAGAGGATATTCAGGAGCTTACCAGCATGTTCCGTGGAATGCTGGATAATAACGGAGCAGATGGTGAAGAAGAATATCTCAGTGAATTTAAGAAGGCATTTGTTCCACAACCGGGTTTTGAAGCAATTTATACTATTATAATAGAAGAAAAGAAAGCACCTATGTGGATTGCAGTGAATGGAACCTCTGTGGATTGCGGCTACGGAGAAACCGAAAAACACGATGTTGAGATGTCTATGAACCGAGCTGCAATGGAAGATATTATAAATGGAAGAATGACTTTTCAGAGAGCATTTATGTCCGGCGTTATGCAGCGCATGAAAGGGGATTTCCGTATTTTGAGAACCTTGGATCAGGCATTTCCCTTTGAGGAAAAGGATAGATAAACAGATAGGAGCGAGAAAGATGAAAAAAGAGGATTGTATTTTCTGTAAAATTGCGAATGGAGATATTCCTTCCAAAACATTGTACGAAGACGAAGATTTCAGAGTAATTTTGGACCTTGGACCGGCAACAAAGGGTCATGCTCTTATTTTACCCAAGGAGCATGCGGATAACTTATATGAATTACCGGATGAGACAGCATCGAAAGTATTTGTCCTTGCGAAGAAGCTTGCGATAAAAATGAAGGAAAAACTGAACTGCGACGGCTTGAATATTGTTCAGAACAATGGAGAAGCAGCTGGACAGACAGTACAGCATTTTCATATGCATCTGATTCCCCGCTATGTGAATGACGGACAGAAGATTTTATGGACACCGGGAGAGAGCACACCGGAAGAACTGGAAGAGGTTTGTAGAACAATTACAGAATAACATGGTGAGAGTATGAGAACAGTAGATGTGAGCGTTTTGGCGCAAAATATCAGTGAAATGTGTATCGAGGCCAATCATTATCTGTCGGAAGATATGAAGACTGCTTTTACCGAGGCACAAAATCGGGAACAGGCTCCTTTAGGCAGACAGATTCTGAGTCAGCTACAGGAAAATATGGAAATTGCAGAGAAAGATATGATTCCTATCTGCCAGGACACCGGTATGGCCGTGGTGTTTTTGAAAGTAGGTCAGGACGTTCATTTTGTAGGCGGAAATGTGGAAGATGCTGTGAACGAGGGAGTTCGCCGCGGATACGTGGATGGATATCTGCGTAAATCGGTGGTAAGAGATCCGATTTATCGTGAAAATACCAGGGATAATACACCGGCAATCATTCATTACAGTATTATTCCCGGAGACCGCATTACTGTCACTGTTGCACCGAAAGGTTTTGGAAGTGAAAATATGAGCCGGGTGTTTATGCTGAAGCCGGCGGATGGAATAGAAGGTGTGAAAAACGCAATCCTTACAGCCGTAAAGGATGCCGGACCGAATGCTTGTCCGCCGATGGTGGTGGGAGTGGGTATCGGCGGCACTTTTGAAAAATGTGCTTTGCTGGCGAAGGAGGCTCTGACCAGACCGATTGATAAACACTCTGAGATCCCTTATGTAAAAGAACTGGAGGAAGAGATGCTGGAGAAGATCAACAGAACCGGCATAGGTCCCGGTGGATTGGGAGGGACAACAACGGCACTTGCGGTAAATATTAACACATATGCAACCCATATTGCCGGATTACCGGTTGCGGTAAATATATGTTGCCATGTGAACAGACACGCAGTCAGAGAAATCTGATATCCCGGATGAAAAAGCAATGGAGAAAACAGTATGGACAGATACGTAAATGTACCACTTAGTGAGAAAGATGCCCACTCATTAAAGGCGGGGGATTATGTATATTTAACAGGCACAATATATACGGCAAGAGATGCAGCGCACAAGAGAATGCAGGAGACTCTGGACAGAGGAGAAGAACTTCCGCTGAAAATGGAAAATAATGTGATCTATTATATGGGACCGTCTCCTGCCAGAGAGGGCAGACAAATAGGATCTGCAGGACCGACCACAGCCAGCAGAATGGATAAGTATGCACCGAGACTTCTTGATCTTGGACTGAAAGGAATGATCGGAAAGGGAAAAAGGTCAAAGGAAGTGGCGGATGCGATCGTTCGCAACGGAGCTGTTTATTTTGCTGCAGTAGGAGGCGCAGGCGCATTATTGTCAAAGTCAATTACCTCGTCGGAAGTGATTGCTTATGATGATCTGGGCACAGAAGCTATTCGTAGATTGACGGTCAACAATTTCCCGGTAATCGTAGTCATTGATGCACAGGGTAATAATCTATATGAGACGGCGACGAAGGAGTATTGCCGGGAGTGAGGCAACTGGAGATAACATATGTACAGAATTATATTAATGGTAGTAAGACTTTTTTATAAAGTACCGTATTATCTGATGCGTATCTGGTGGTTGGGAACCCGGAAGAACTTCAATCTGGAAGAAAACTATGCATTTATTAAAAAAGTAACTAAGGCAGCCAATCGGGCCGGAAGAGTAAAAATAGAAAGCTATGGGCTGGAAAATATTCCCAAAGAAAATGGTTTTATTTTTTTCCCGAATCATCAGGGAATGTTTGATGCGCTTGTTTTTCTGGAATCCTGTCCGGTTCCTTTTTCTGTGGTATATAAAAAGGAAGTCAGTAACGTAATACTGTTAAAGCAGGTATTTAAGGCTTTGCATGCAATTGCAATAGACAGAGAAGACATTAAACAGTCTCTTCAGGTAATCAATCAGATGACCGAAGAAGTAAAGAAGGGAAGAAACTTTCTGATTTTCCCGGAAGGAACCAGAAGTCGCATGGGGAATCAGCTGCTTCCGTTTAAGGGAGGAACATTCAAAAGTGCGGTCAGGGCTAAATGCCCCATTGTTCCCTGTGCTCTGATTGATTCATACAAACCTTTTGATGAAAAGTCCATAGCCCCGGTAACTGTAAAATTGATTTATCTGAAACCGATCTGCTATGAAGAATATAAACAATTAAAGACTCCGGAAATTGCAGATCTTGTAAAATCCAGGATTGAAGAAGCTATTAAAGAATATTTATAAACAATATCTACAATTAATAAAAAAAGCAATTGACAAACACATAGACCTTATGTATAATAATTTTTGCGTCACGAAATGACGCCAATAACATATTGGTAGAGACGATTTTCAGATTATGGAGAAATACTCAAGAGGCTGAAGAGGCGCCCCTGCTAAGGGTGTAGGTCGGGCAACCGGCGCGAGGGTTCAAATCCCTCCTGCTCCGTTGACAGAAAGAAAAAGACAGTCAGAATATTCTGGCTGTCTTTTTTCTTTCTATTATTATGATATGCAGAAAACAATGAGTACAAGTTATTCACAATATTTGCAAAGTTATAAAGGAAATGTGGAATATGACAGAGAGACAGAAAATGATTAGTGGACAATTATACAAGTCAGGAGTAAAGGAACTTGTTAATGACAGAATGATATGTAAAGAACAGTGCTATGACTTTAATGCATTAAGACCATCACAGACAGAACAACAGTCTGCTATGATTAAGAAGATATTCGGTAAGGTGGGAGCTAATTGTTTTATAACAGCTCCATTCTGGTGCGATTACGGATATAATATAGAAGCAGGTGACAATTTCTATGCAAATCACAATCTTGTAATACTTGACTGTGCCAAAGTAACATTTGGTAATAATGTATTCATAGCACCAGATTGTGGTTTCTATACAGCAGGACACCCTGTTGACGCAGCAAGCCGTAACGAAGGATGGGAATATGCTTATCCTATTAATGTAGGTAATGATGTCTGGATAGGAGGTGGGGTAAAAGTAATGCCTGGAGTAACAATAGGTAATAATGTTGTAATAGGTGGCGGAAGCGTAGTAGTAAAAGATATACCAGACAACAGTATTGCAGTAGGTAATCCATGTAAGGTAATAAAAAAGATAGAATCAGGCAAAGCAAGAGAATATAATATAGAAGAAAAGCAGATATAACTTGTATATAAATGTGATGAAAACCCCTATATATAGTGTATTTAAAAGAAATTACAACTTTTTTGAAAAAAATTGAAAAAAGTTGTTGACAATGTGTGCACCTGATGATATTATATACAAGTCGCCGCGGTAAGCGGTAACAAATAAGACTTA